>Ga0055584_100003576_pt1 | contig 15296 bp, 16 predicted proteins | sample OSDHelmetaG_FD_58716 | JGI IMG/M metagenome (GOLD analysis project Ga0055584, IMG submission 58716) | Pelagic marine sediment microbial communities from the LTER site Helgoland, North Sea, for post-phytoplankton bloom and carbon turnover... | ecosystem: Environmental > Aquatic > Marine >... | reverse complement strand
ACAAATTAAACCTCAATATGATAGATATACTTTTCCTGATGGTAAAGAAATATTTCTTCTAGCAGAAGGTAGACTAGTCAACTTAGGGTGTGCTACGGGACATGCAAGTTTTGTTATGTCAACATCGTTTGCAAATCAAGTATTAGCTCAGTTATTTTTAGCTAAAGAAAAACCTGGTGTTGGATTATACAATCTACCTAAAGAACTAGATGAAGAAGTAGCAAGATTACATTTAGAGCATTTAGATGCAGACTTAACAATCTTAACACAAGATCAAGCAGATTATATTGGTGTAAAAGTTACTGGACCTTTCAAGAAAGATGAGTATAGATATTAACTAAGTGTATTTTTTTAAAAAAATAATACATTCAATTATTCTTTTCTTTGTATTTAGTAATAAATATAGTTTCCTTAAATATATCTTATACTCGAAAGCTCAATTAAGCCAAGATATATTTGCTCTTAGCGAACTCAATTATAAAGAAAAAGGTTTTTTTGTGGAGTTCGGAGCGTGTGATGGTAAATATTTTAGCAATACATTTATGCTTGAAAAGAAATTTAAATGGAATGGAATATTAGCAGAGCCAGCTAAAGAATGGCATTTCAATCTAGCAAAAAATAGAGCTGTTAATATAGAAACCAGTTGTGTTTGGGAAAATTCAAATGATAAATTGATATTTTCTGAAGCCATTGATCCTGCACTATCCTATTTGTCATCACCAAATACAAATCTTAAAAATAACAAATCAAAAAAAAATTATGAGGTTTCAACGATATCTTTAGTCGACTTACTAAAAAAATATGAATCACCTAAGATTATTGATTTTATGACAATAGATACTGAAGGCAGTGAATATAAAATTTTAAAGAATTTTGATTTTAAGACGTACAAAATTAAAGTTCTTTGTATTGAACATAATTATGGTCAAGATAGAGATATGATATATAACTTACTTAAAAAGAATAATTATAAAAGAGTATATACATTTTTATCAAGATTTGATGATTGGTATATTTTAGAAGAATAATTTATAAGGTGAAAAAATCTATGATTAATGAAAATTTTGCAAGAGAAATCAACACGTCCTCTTTTGAAAACCGTTGGCAAGCAAATAACAGAATTAAAGATCGTTTAAGATATAATTTTGAATGTGCTCGAAAAAATTTTTTATTTGCAATGAAAAAATCTGACATGGATTTTAAGAATAAAAAGGTTTTGGATATTGGATTTGGTAGTGGATTAATGATGTTTAATTTTGATAATTCATGTGAACTGTATGGAACTGAGTTTTCAGATTATGGTATAGAAATGTGTAATGAAATTGCAAAAAAGAAAAAATATTCACATCATGAATTTATCACTCCAGAAGAGTCAGAAATTTTGCCATATGAAGATAGCTCATTTGATGTAATAATAGCATCGCATGTAGTAGAACATGTTGAACAAGATAAATTATTTTTAAGTGAAATGTATAGGTGCTTAAAAAAAGATGGGATGATGTTTATCATTTGTCCTATAGATAACTTAGATTCTGATGATTTATTATCAGAAGACCAATTAATTAATCCCTTATACTTAGAAAAAAAACATTGGCATGTAAGAAATTATAATGAAGTTTCATTCTTAGATAGATTTAGTCATCTGCCTAATAAAATTTATTTTCATAGATTTGATATGAAAACTTGGGATTGGAAAACAAGATTGGATCCTTTCAGAGAAAAATTATCTCAATACTTAATTGGAAAACCAATAGATTTTTTAATAAAATTGACTCTTAACATTCCTCTCAGCTTAGCTCCTTTATCAATATTAAGTATCTTTGATTCTTTCTTCAGTATTTTTGGTTATAAACATAGGCAGTGTACTGTTGTAATTAAGAAAATATGAAAACGAATATTAAAAGTATTATAGATTCAAATATTAAAGTAACTGAGGACTTATTATGTCATCTAGATACTATTGAGGAAATCTGCTTAAAGACATTAGAAACTATAAATTCTGGTAATAAAATACTATTATGCGGAAATGGCGGCAGTGCAAGCGATAGTATTCACATATCCTCAGAAATTGTTGGAAAATTTGAAAAAACTCGAAAAGCATTACCTGCAGTCTCTCTTTCAACCAATCCCTCGCATTTAACAGCAATCGCTAATGATTTTGGATTTGATTATATTTTTTCAAGACAAATTGAAGCTATTGGTGATAATGGAGATTTATTAATTGCAATATCAACATCAGGGAATAGCAATAATGTAATTAAAGCAATTGATACAGCATTAATTAAAAATTTAAATGTTATAATTCTTACTGGAAATGATGGCGGTGCAATGAATAATTATCAATGTTTAAAGCTAAAAGCTCCTAGTGATAATGTAGCACGGATTCAGGAAGTCCATATTCTTACTGGCCATATTATTTCTAAATATCTTGAAGATAATCTTGATTTATAAAGAGAATCCTGATTTTTTAGCATCCTCATAAAACATCTTTACAGTTTCAAGAGAAAATTGGTCAAGGTCTTTTCCAAAATCATTATGATATGCTTTAATTATAGAAAATGGCAATGTAATAATATCTGTATTTGTACGAGCAGCTTCAACAATATTGAAAATTTCACGAGTGCTTGCCCATAATGTCTCTATTTTAGGATGTTCACTTGTAAGTTCTGAAGCAAATGACATTGTTGGTTCAGGATCTATTCCTACATTAGCAATTCTACCAGCAAAGACTGAAATTATTGAATTTACATTTGGATTCAATGCTTGATATACTTTTTCTATGTGTTCTTTTGTAAAGAGAGCAGTCGCATTAACCTTGACCCCTTCATGACTTAATTTATGTATTAAATCATATGTGTAAACAGACTGAGTGTTTGTCACAGGTATTTTTACCCAAACATTATCTGCTAAATCTCTTAAAATTAAAGCCTGCCTATACATCTCATCCAAATCATCAGAAAAAACCTCAAACGATATTGATTTCTCTTTCACCGAAGATAAAACTTCCTTTGCAAATCCAAGATAGTCAGTAATACCTAATCTGGACATTAATGTCGGATTTGTAGTAAAACCATCGACAAAGCTATCTTCTGACATCTTAATTATTTCATTAACATCAGCACCATCAGCATAAATTTTAACTCCTAAATCATTCATTTTACGGACTCCCATTTCATTTCGTTAGCAAGTAATAAAGGATGTGCAACTAATAAATGCCACACCACAGCCTGAAATGCTTCAGTGTGAGGTGTTACATTTGCGTCATTGACGTTTGGTATAACAATACATTCATTTGCTACTTTGGCGGTATATCCTCCATCGCGACCGACAACTCCACAAACTTTAGCTCCAACTTTTTCAGCTAGCTGGAGAGACTTAAGAATATTTACACTAATATTCTTTTCAAGGTTTCCACCTCCTACAGAAAAAACAAACAGTAAATCTTTATCATTAAGCTTTGAGCCTTTCAACCAGTTCACATAGCATGTATCCCAACCATCGTCATTGACTCTTGCAGTTAATTCAGACACATTATCTGTTGGGGCATAGCTTTCTATTGAACAAATTTTTCTAAAATCATTAACTGCATGTCCAGCATGTCCTGCTCCACCTCCAACACCAAGAAAAAATATTCTACCATCTTCCCTTCTAACATTATCGATTATTTGAGCCATATTCTCAATTTTAGCTGGATCAATTGAGTTACAAATCTCTATGCATTCACTTAAATATTTTTCTGAAAATGTTCTCATATTTTATTGCCCTTTATTTTCACTTAACTTAAAAATATCTTGTAGTATAAATTATACCATATTTTAACATTGTATACTATGTACCAGTTCCTTTTAAAACAACTAATATCGTCTTAAAAAAAATTTTAATATCTAGCCATAATGACCAGTTATCAATGTAATATAAATCCAAATTAATCCATTCATCAAAATTATTAATTTTATTTCTTCCACTCACCTGCCACAAGCATGAAAGACCAGGAATTACACTTAATTTTCTCTTTTGTGAAGTTTCAAACTTTTCAAATTCATGCGGGAATGAAGGTCTAGGACCTATAAAACTCATATCACCTTTCAAAATAGTAAATAATTGAGGTAATTCATCTAAACTATACTTTCGTAAAATTTTACCAAAAGGTGTAATTCTTGGATCGTCTTTGATTTTAAATACCACACTACTCATTTCGTTGAAGTCTTGTAAACCCTTTTTCAAACTATCAGCATTTGTAACCATTGTTCTGAATTTATAGCTAATAAATCTCTTTCCCTTAAAGCCATGAACATCCCACTTGTAAAGAAAGGGATATCCATTAAGTAACAAAACAAGCATTGCAATTGCGAAAAACAATGGAGATAGGATTAAGATAAGAATAGTTGAAAAGAAAATATCAAAAGCTCTTTTTATAATCCTGTAATTAAATTTATGAGTAATTTTATCAGCTTCAATCATTTAAAAAATTTAGTTATTTCAGTTAAATCAGTAATCATTTTTGATGATTTAAGATCTTTGTTATGATCTCTTCTAATTAATACAAAATCAACACCAGCATTTTTAGCACAATCTAAATCGACTTGGGAATCACCAATAAATAGACTCTTTTCTAGATTTATTTTCCATTTTTTTTTGGCATTAAAAACCATATTTGGTGAAGGTTTTTTCAAACCATTTTTTGTATAAATATCATCAAAAGCATAATAAATATCATCAATAGATAGCTCGCTTTTCATATATCTATTTATTTCTTCAAGATCCTTAATATTCATTTTCCCCCTTGATATATCTGGTTGGTTAGAAATTATAATAACTAATAAATTTTTCTGGGAACAAATATTTATACATTTTTTTATATCTGGGAACAATGTGAACTCTTTTACTTTTCTTGGAGAGAAAAGACCATTGTCTCGATTAACCAACTTATTAATTACACCATCTCTATCAAAAAAAATAGCTTTATTTTCAAAGCTTAACTTCACATTTTTCCTTGCTTGACTTATAGATTGCATCAACTACAATATTTGCCTCTAACCCATTGTTTGATGTACATTGATTTTTGACTATTTTTTTAAAAAATGACCACTCTTTTTTCCATGAAATATCTTTTTGAGGAAAGTAATAATTTTTGATTTCTGGCTTTCCTCCTTCTAAGTTTCGAAGACCAAATATAAGTTTTTCAGATCCGTATGATCCTCCAAGACCAGAAATTTGTATATAACCTCTATCTCCATAAATACTTAACTCAAATTTATTTTTCCAATAAATCCATCCTACTGAAAAAAGAGACTTTTTATTATCTTTATGATATAATATAAATGAAGATGAATCCTCTACTTCACTTTTCCATACTAAATTATCTACTGAGCCATAAACTTTTTTTGGATATCCTTGAAATAATATTGCAAGATCAATTAAATGCACACCTTGATCCAAGAGCTCTCCACCTCCGCTTAATTTTTTTTGCATTCTCCACTCTTTTTCCATGCCTTTTCTACCACCGTGCCCATAATGACCATGTATATGAATAATATCTCCGATTAAACCCTGATTATAAATTTGCCTTGCCTTCATAACTGCTGGATGAAATCTGTGGTTAAAACCAGTATATATAATTCTATCATTTTGTTTAGCGCAATCATAGATCTCTTGACTTTCAGAAGAGTTTCTTCCAAGAGGCTTTTCAGATAATACATGCTTTTTATTCTTTAGAGATTTAATAGCAATTTCTTTTATTAGATAATTTGGAGTTGCTATAATTATAATATCAATTCTTAGATCTTTAATTAACTGGTTATAATTATCAGTATATTCACAATTCAATTTAGTAGAAAGCTCTTTAGCAATTTTGATATTATTATCACAAACAGCTATAATTCTATCATTTTTATGAATGTTAATGGCTCTTTTATTACCTATTAAACCGCATCCTATTATACCAATTTTCATCAAACTATTTCCTATTTTAAGATTTTAAGTATGATTAGAAACTATTTTTGAACCATCAAAATCAAAATTATAATCAAGCTCTATTAAACCTTCAGCATTCATTGCCTTTCTTAATTGGTGATGATTTTTTTCACAGTAGAAAGTAAAGAATCCTCCTCCACCAGCACCGCTAATTTTACCACCTTGAGCTCCATTTTTTTTAGCAATATCATAAATTGCATCAAACCTTTTGTTAGACACTCCAGAAGATAGCTTTTTCTTATATTGCCAATGTTGATCAAACATTTCTCCTAATTGATGGATATTTTCTGATTTTACAATTTCAAGGATTTTATATCCTGAATCTTTAATGTAATGTAAAGAATCAAGTACAGTTTTTTTTTGGTTTTTTGTAGAACGATCTTGCTCTGACAGAATACCTTTATTAAGTCTTTGTTTTCCAGTATAGAAAATCATAATGTTTCTATTTAATTCTTTAATCACTGATTGGTTAATATCTAATTGGTAGTTATTTACCTCACCATTTTTCTTTATTTCCATAACTGTAAAACCGCTGAAAGCTGCTAGATACTGATCTTGCTTACCCATAGGTTTTTTTAAAATATCCATTTCTATTTCACAAGCCATTTCTGCCAAAACTTTAAGTGATAGATATTCTTTTTTGTGTGTAAATAACGCATTCAATAACCCAACTGTATAGACGCTTGAGCTACCAAGACCACTTCCTGCTGGTATATCTGCTATAGAAGAAATTTCTATTTTAGATAAAATATTTGCCTTTTCAAGACAAGCTCTTGCAATTTCATGCTCTAATTTTTTATAATCTAAAACTTTTTCACTTTTGCTATATTTTAATCTTATGTAGTCATCAACTGCAGGAGTATTAACAGAAACATACATGTATTTTGATATTCCAAAACTAAAAATAAACCCACCAAATTTTTCATAATAACTTGGAAGATCTGTACCGCCTCCACCAAGAGTTACCCTAAAGGGTGTTCTGCTTACAATCATTTATTAATCTCCTGAATTACATTAGATAAAATATAATCTATTGATAGTTTTAAACCAGTATCTAAATTTACTAATGGTTTCCATCCGGTCTTTAGTGCTCTATTGATATTTGCTAAATTATTTTGAGCTTCAAAATCAAAATTTTTAGCATAATTTGGCTCTATATCTGAATTTAAAAGGAATTTTATTCTATCATAAATATACTTTATCGAATAATTTTTTCCAGATCCAACATTGAAAACCATATTATCAGTCATTTTATTTTTCATACAAATATGATGAAAGCTATTTACATCATCAACATATATAAAATCTCTTTTCTTTGATCCATCCCCATAAATTGTAGGCTGTTCATGATTTAGTAGTTTAATTATAAATGCACTAAAAACTGGAGGAATTGTTCTTCTATAATCTTGTCTAGGCCCATAAACATTAAAATATCTTAAACCAGTAGTTACTAAATTATTTTTTTTAAAATATTCTTTAGCTAAACGATTTGTTTCCATTTTGGATTTTGCATAAATACTTGTAGGAAAAACATCTTCCTCTTTTGAAGGTAATATTTTCGAACCTTCATAAACTGATGAGGATTCTGCATATATAACTTTTTTAATATTCTTTTTTGAAGCAATATTAAAAATATTTTTGGTACCGTTAACATTAATATCATGTGTCTCTGATGGATTATTTTCACAATCAATAATTGAATTCTTAGCTGCTAAATGAAAGACATAATCAACGCCATTAAATAAATTATTAATACCTTTACTTCGTATATCTTCTTGATAAAAATCTACACCTTTTGGAATTTGATCTGATACTCCATATGATAAATCATCAATCCCGATAATATCTATATTCTCTTTAATTAATGATTCAGCTAGATTGCTTCCAATAAAACCGGCAATACCTGTTATTAAAACTTTCATAAGGTTTTCAATTTATTTATATAATAATATGAAATGCCAATAAAAACCCAAAATATATGAGACATATAAATCAGATTAGAAAGAGACGAGGTAAAAAATATTATAAGTATTATAAATAAAGTTTTTGCGGTTTCATTATATCTTGCAAAATTTAAGAGATTTAAAATAACTGAAAACTGAATATATAAATAAGATATAAAAGCTAATAAACCGCCAGCATGAAAAATCATGACAGGAAAATTATGAGCACCTTCCCCTCTAAATGAGAAAAACTTTAGATATGCATCTAGTCCTTGACCAATTAATATATTAGTTGAATTTTCGGCAATCATTTTACCCCAAAGCTGAAATCTATCTCCAATTGTGCCTGTAGAATATGATATTATTTGAAAAATAGAAGAAAATCTTTCGAAAAGAAGTTCAGCAATCGCAGGAGAAAATAATAACATTGAATAATAACAAACAATAAAAATGCCTAAGATACTTATTATAAATAAACTTAATGATTGAATAATATTTCTTTTACTAGTAATTACATAAGTTAAAAAAACGGCAATTATTAAGCTCAATACAGCTTGCCTTGAAAAACCGACAATTAAACCAGACAATAGAATTATAAGTTTAAAAATTGAATAATATGTATTTTTAAAAAATGAAGATGAATTGATCAATGAAGCCGCTGCAGCAACACATAGAACACTAAATTCTACTCCACCAATGAATCTTTGTACTGAAATCTCATTTCTTAAAATAATTTCCGTTGTTTCCTTATATAAAAAACTTGCGTCTATAGGACTAATCACAATAAAAAAGAAAATCATACATCCATAAAAAACAGAATTGTGGAAAGTTTCTAAAATATTTTTTGATAAATCATAAGTTGAAATCAAGAAGTAAACAAGTATTGGTGTGATAAGATTAAATGTCAATAATAAGATATGAACAAATGGTTTGTACCCTTCATTAGTAGAAAAATGAAAAAAGAATTGTTTATCATAATTCAATAATGTAAAAAATGATATTAAAGAAATTATTATAAATGCTGCAAAAGTATAATTAAGCATAAGTTTAGGAAACTTGAATTTAAGAAATGATCCTGCAGTCATAATTAGTAAAAATAAGAAATATACTTGTGATGGTTTTATAGAAGGCCCACCTATGAAATTTATATTGATTAAGAATATTTGCGACAAAACAGTAAGAATGATAAAATTTTCAAAATGATATTTATTTAGAGAATGCATGTCTTGTTTCTTTATTTAAGAAAATAAATATTCCATTGGCTATAAATATTGTACAAAATGAAAAAATTAATTTTAAGAGAATTCCTAAACTTAAATATTCAGATATTATTTCACTGATAAACAATGATGAACTAAGAACTATACAAGTCAAAAAATTTAAATAAAAAGAATTTGGTATAAGTTCTCGATTATAAAAAATTAATATAATTACTGATAATACAGTTGTGCACACTAAATAGCCATATGGCATAATATATCCTTGGAAATCATCGATAAATAATAGCATCGCCGTTAGATAAATAATAAATTGAAGTATTATTAATAGATTTAAATATTTAGCCCCTTTAATATTGCCAATTATACGTGAAAAATATCCATAGAACACACCAGGAAATAAAGATAGTGAAAATATATAAAACGCTGTTGAGGTTAACTCAACTGAAGTAATATCAAATGATCCTCTTTGAAATAGAAAAGAAATAATCTCATAACTATAAAAACAACAAAAAAAACTAAATGGGATAGTGGTAAATATTACTCTTATTAAGCTGTTGCTAATACTTTTTCTGTGTTCAATCATTTTATTTGATTTTGAGATAGTATCAATGAAACCTACGAGTATAATTGAAAAAGTTAAATTGTTCATTAGATTTAACAATTTTGAAGCATAGTTGACTGATGATATATATCCAGAATCAAATTCACTCATTAAAAATCTTCCAAAAATATTTCCTAGAAATGGTACTAAGATGGGCTGCAAAAGCCAAGGTGATGAATATTTAACTACTTCAAATATTCTAATTTCTAATGATAAAATATTCTTTAACGAAAACTGGTGATCAATTACAAAGCTAATTAGAAATAAAGTTTGAATTATATATGAAAAAGAAATTATTGAACCTAGATATAGCCCGTTTAATGGTTCAGGGTTAATCAGTAGTAAAATTGATAAAAATATGTAATTAATTGCTTTAGAGAATAAAGCAATGAAATATTTTTCCTTATACAATAAATAACAAGCAAGAATACTATTTATTAAACCAATTGAAAATGCAGGCGAAGAGTAATTTGAAATTAAGCTAAAATTTTCTGTATAAATATTTTTTGAAATGAAAAGATTGGCACCATCAAATCCAAAAAAAAATAAAGAAGATGTAAAAAAGATAAAAGGAGTTATATAGATTATTAGTTTAATTAAAAAATGAAAAACATCATGAGAATTCTCTATCTTTTTAATGTAAGAGAAAAGTCCAAATATCAAACCTATAAAAAGTATGTTATTAAATTCCTCAACTATCAAATAGCTCGTTAAGAAATGATCAGCAACTAATGAAGTACCATAAATATTTGCTATCACTAGCTCTCTTAAAAGCCCAGATACTGCTACTAAAATATTTGCTGCAGTCATAAAGACAATTGTGGATATCATTTCAGGCCTTATGAAATGTTAGAATTTCTGATATATTTATTATAAATATCAAAAATTACCGGAATAAAAAAACCACTTAACAATCCTAAAAAGATACTAAAAAATGATAATAGAAAAATTTTAGGGTGCGCATGCTTACTAGCTAAAGAAGGTGGATCCATTATGTATAATATAGATGAATTATCTTTCGATTGAATAGATAATAACTCATTTTGTTGAGTCAGGCTAATTAAAAGACTTTTTTTAATATCAAGTTCTCTTTGAATCCTATCTTTCTCTAAGCTCAATAAAGGTGAATTAATATTAAGTCTATTTTTTTCCATGAAATCCACTAGAGAATTATCTAAAGCATCAACATCATTCTTGACTTCAATTAATCTTGATTTGAGAAAAATAAGTTTCTCTTTTTCTTTTTGATCAAAAATTTGATTATTAATTAGTTGAGTTTCAAAAATAATTGAGTCCAATAAATCTTTTGCTAATTCAGGGCTATAAGAAGTCACAGAAACTTTGATTATATCAGTAAACTGATTATGTGAAACATTAATAGTTTTTTGTCTCAAATTTTTTGAGACTTTGTCAAAATGTTTTTTTCTATTTTTATCATCTTTGAATGATTTATTTTTTGTTAGGATTGAAAAAAGTGTTTTACTTGTATTGTTATAATTAAAATTCTTATTTAAGAGCTTATCTGACATTTTTTTACTTGAAATGATCAAAGGGTATATGTCTGGATTAAATGACGTTTTTTGAGAAGAGTCTATATTTAAGTTAAGTAAGCTTCCTAGTCCAGCACCGCCAATATTGTCCAAAGGATTACTTGAACTACTAATTGGTAATACAACGGCATTCGATTCGTACAGTTTGTCTGTGAAAAAAATATAAATCGTATTTATTCCAAGAAAAAATAAAGCTGAAATGAACATCAGTCTTTTTCTCAAATGAATTAATTTTAATAGTGTATTAAAGTCCATGATTACTTTTATCTTACCTTACTAAAGAATGTACTAAATAAATTCTTAAAATGATTCTTATATGTATAATTTTGTGCTTTCGATTTTGCGTCTACAAGATAATCTGAACTGACGTTCAATGCATCATTTAATTTTTCTGAAAATTTCTCTAAATCTGTAGGATTAGATAGAAATTTGTTATCTAATGCAATTTCACTTAACGCATCAATGTCTGAGGCTACTGCTGGTACTGAACTCATCATAGCTTCAACAACAGGCTTACCAAAAGTTTCATTCAATGATGGGAAAAAAAGAGCTTTTGAATTATTTATTAAATGTACAATGTCGTCAATACTTACATAATCAATAAAATATACATTCTTTTCAATTTTGAAATCTGTAGCCAATTTAATTAAATCATTTTTAATATTATCTTCATCTCTGCCAACAAATAATAATTTGATATCATAATTATCATATCTATCGAGAAATTTTTTATATATTTTTATAGCGCCAAAGTGATTTTTATTTGAATACATATTTGCAGGAAAAATAAAGTATTCAAAATCAATACTAAATTTTTTACTTACAAATTTTTTAGAATCAGGTTTACTATAAGCACCAAACTTCTCGTATGGCGCTTCAGGTAGTGTAACAATTTGATTTGAATCTTTTTTATAATATTTAATTATTTTATTTTTAGTATAATTCGAATTTGCAATAATTATATTTGCTTTCTTTGCAGAAAAATAAAAGAATATTTTCCTGTAAATAACTCTTAAAAAATTTATCAACCTTACATAGAGATTTTCATTACCATGATTATGCATCTCATATTGATAAAGTGTATTAATCTTTAAAAAAAGTGGTTTTCTTGTTAATAGTGGAGCTGAGTTTAAAGGTGAATATATTAGATTTGCTTTATAAAAAAATAAATAAATGGGGATCAATATTTGTTGGGACAATATCCTGAGGACAATATTTTCATTTGAAAAAAAACAGTTAATTTTTTTAATATTTGGTGAATCATGAAAAAGATGTTTATTTTTATTTGAGACAAAAAGCAAAATTTCTATATCATTTTTATCTTTGAAAAAATTAACAAATTCAGTTAAATAATTTATAGCACTACTTGGTTTTTTTGGATTTTCTCCAAGCGTATCAAATGCAATTTTCATACATGATTATAGATATTATAATTTTAGAAATCCTCAAAAATTTACTAATTCACAATAGTATCATAAATATCATTTATTTTTAAACCAATTTTTCTATTGGATAAATGATTATTAAAAAATAGTTTGGATTCATTTTCAAATTTATCTATTAAACTTTTATCAAAATTAAAAGATTCTATAATAGCTTCACCAAAGCTTTCTACAGTGTGATATTTTGACAGAAGATAAAACTTTTCATCAATAAGTTCGATTTGATTTAAGGGTGTTGAAACAATCATTTTACCATATTTACAATAGTCAGAAATTTTAGAAGGCCATCTTAAATTATTGTGTTCAGTATTTTCGAAAGGAAGAATACAAAATTTTGAATGTTTAATTAAACTCAAGACATCGTCAAAGTTTTCTAAAAATCCAAAATTTATTAAAGAATCACTTTTGTTTTGTATGCCTGTTCCAGCAATTACGAATTTGATTTTTGTCCCTTTTAAATAATTAGCTGTTTTTAACATAAATTCTTTTTCTGAAGATGACAAGGCTCCGCAATAAAAAACATAATTATATTTTTCTATATTTGTAAAATTAAATGATAATGATCTATTATCTTCTTTTGCACCAACTCTAATCCACTTATTAATTGCATTTGGATTAATTTTTTTAATTTTTTCAAACATACCAGATGATACTACTAAGTTTGCATTTGATTTTCTTCTCAAATATCTATCAAAAGTATATTCAATATTACCAAATGTTTTCGAATAAAATTTCCCGAATCTTTGTTCTGAAATTCCCCCTTTGCCTGAAAAATCCCACCAACCTAAAACTAATGGTTTTTTTAAGAGAAACTTTGAAAATAATGAAGATAACAAAACTACAGGACGAGAATCTATTGAATGTAAAATATCAAAATTTGAATTTGAGCATAAATATATAATTCTTCTTAGACTATTATATAAATCAATACCTTGTCTCAATTTGCCCCACAAAAAATCAGGAAATTGTGTTATCGTAATGCCATTTAAATTTTCTTTCTTAATAAAAAATCTATTTTGATCTGAGGTACACAAAAGCTCAAATTCATTTTCTGGAGAACATAATTTTAGAGATTCAACCATTTCAATTGACTTCTGAACTGCTGTTGTAGATCTTCGATTGTGAACATTAATTATGATTTTCATATTTTAAATAATAAAGAAGTTTTATCTTTATAGCATATGAAAAAAATAATACTATTTTTTATAATAATTAACACTTTGCTAATTTCTCAGGAAAATAACTTAAAGATTTCTTCAGAATTTTTTCTTAATGATAATTATAATTCAAAAATTTTTTATAATAATAATGGTATATACAAAAACAGGGCAAGTAACTATCTTATATTAGACTATTCATATAAATACAAAAATTTAAATATAATATTAAAACCAGTTTTTTCTAATTCAGATTTAATTTTAAATAAAATTGGTCTGGAATTTTTTCATAAAAACCATTTTATAAAAATTGGAGTGCTACCATATAATTCTTTGCGAAAAAATGACTTCATTTTAAGCCAAAATGGTGAGCCATTTATTAATTTTCAATTTGGTACCATAAAAAATCTACCATTAAAAAAGAAAAAAATTAATAATTTGATCTTAGGATATGATTTTTTTGTAGGCAAACTAAATTCAAGAAATAATTTTATCCATGAAATAGAATATGATGAATATATTGAATCTAAATACATAATTAATCCTTATTTTCATAAAAAAACATTAAATGTTGGATATAAATTTCCAAATTTCACTTTTAATTTAGGTTTAAATCACGGAGTGATGTTTGGTGGTAAAATACAAAAAGGGGATGGTATAATAAATCCTGATAGGACAATGAGAGCATTTTTAGATGCAATTGCTTTTCAAACTTCAAGTGAAAATTATTATAGCGCTGATCAGAATTTTGAAGGTAATCATTTAGGATATATTAGTTTTGAATTATTTAATGATACTTTCCATTTATATTATGATAAAATCTTTGATGATAAAAGTGGGTTGCAGTTTAAAAATGGATTTGACGGAATTCTTGGTTTTGTTTTTTCTCCATCTTCATTTGAATATAATTTTAGTTTAGAATTATTATCTACTAAAAATCAATCTGGAAATGTTCATATTGAAGGTAAAAGCAGTGGAGTTGATTCATATTATTGGCACCATATCTACACATCAGGATGGTTTATAAATAATCATTCTTTAGGGCACTATTTGTTATCTCCTTTTAATAACAGAATGCAGGCCTTATCTTTAATTTTTGAAAAGAAAATTTCCGATGAATTTAATTTTTCTGTTCAAACAAATATAATCAATGAATTTCAACATTACGGACCAAAAAATACACAATTAACATTTACTGATGATAAATACAATAAGTGGGTAAATTATACAAATATTAATTTGATGAAAAAGTTTAAGGAAATAAAATATACTTTTAGTTTAGGATATATTAATGATGAGATTAAATTAAATACCTATAAAATTAAGCTTGAAAAAGATTTATTTTAAAACATTAAGGGCCCATAGCTCAATTGGTTAGAGCAACGGACTCATAATCCGCAGGTTCGGGGT
>Ga0055584_100003575_pt1 | contig 15297 bp, 14 predicted proteins | sample OSDHelmetaG_FD_58716 | JGI IMG/M metagenome (GOLD analysis project Ga0055584, IMG submission 58716) | Pelagic marine sediment microbial communities from the LTER site Helgoland, North Sea, for post-phytoplankton bloom and carbon turnover... | ecosystem: Environmental > Aquatic > Marine >... | reverse complement strand
CGAGTACATTAACCTCCAGGAAATATTCAGATCAATCACCCGAACAAGCATTCGAATCCAGTCATTTGGACATCAATGATAACTTAATCATATGTAAAAATATGTTATAGATGGGCGGGGCCGGCAAGCGGCCATGCTGCATGTTTTATAGCTGACCAGTGAAGAGGTATATGTATTGAGACCTGATCAATCATCATCCAAAACTGAAAACGTCTTTTGTTCATTGCCGCGAAGGTTGCTGATCATGCTGTATGACGCTTTCATTTTGCTCGGCTTACTGATCCTGGCATCTGCACTTGCATTACCATTTGGCGATCCTGACAAGGTCGCGTTCCAAAATGTCTGGTTTACTTTCTGGTTACTGGCAGTTTGTTTTGCCTATCTTGGGGCCTGCTGGCGGTTTGGCGGCATGACCGTTGGTATGCGTGCCTGGCGGGTTAGACTTGTCAGTGACGATGAACTGATGGTTTCCTGGCCCAGGTGCCTTTTGCGGTTCCTCATCGGCCTGGTTTCACTGGGCGCTTTTGGCCTGGGTATTTTTTGGGCGCTGTTAGATTCCAAAAACCGGGGTTGGCATGATCTGGTAGCGCACACACTTTTGATTAAAGACACAAATCGCTAAAAACCGCATGACCTCCGGCTTACCCGCAGCAACAGGTTTTCAGGCCGAACGGCGCAATACTGTAACCGCAATAATCATCAATATAGCTGACGGCATGGCCGTACTTAATGCAACCGGCAATGAATAGGCCGTTGCGAGATTTTGTGCTGCTGCGTTTACCAGCATAAACACACCACCGAGAGTCATCCCAATAAAAAGCCTGAACCCTTGATTGTGATTCCTGGAAGACCCGAAAACGAAAGGCATTCCAGCCATGACCAATGCAATAATTGCAAATGGATACATGACCTTTTCCCAAAACGCTGATTGATAAATCCTGTCATCCAAACCATTACTTTGCAGATAATTCAACTGGTCCCACAAAGACCTTATCGACAGATAGAAAGGGCGTGTTACCGCTGATTCAAGCAATTCCGGCTTGACCCCTGAAACCCACGGGGTGTGCTCCAGCGTTATAGGAGTCACCTCTGACTGGCTTATTTCTACTATCGAAACACCTTCAAGGGTCCACTGCTTACCGTCGAAAAATGCACTATCAGCACGGGTAATTTTCTGCAATCCGATAAAACCATCAAAATGGTGAATCTCTATTTCCTGGAAACTGATGGACTGCTGTCCACGATCTGCAGTGAGCAGAGGTCGGCGAATATTGACGATGTCATCTCCGTCTCTGATCCACATTCCGGATGATCCGCCAATAATCACCTGGCCGACAAGTTGACTTAACCTGAATGCCCGGGCCTGTTGCTCAGCATCGGGTGCAACCCACTCCCCGATTGCCATCACCGGAATGGTTATCATCAGGGTCCCAGCCATTCCCGCAACTGCCAGCCTGAGTCTTGAGACACCCGAAACACGAAATGCCACCAACTCGTTTGCACCCGCCAAGCTGCCAATACCCAACAGGGAGCCCATTAAGGCTGATACGGGAAAAATCTGATAGGCCATTCTCGGACCCGTTTGTAACACAAACCAGAAGACGTCAGATGCGCCATAACTGGCTGTGGTGTCACGCAACTCACCCAGGATACTGAACATCATCATCAGGACAGTGAGACTGACCCATATAAGCAAAATCCCAAGAATGGCGGATTTGCCGATATATTTATCTACCGTTTTGATCAAGTTGAGTTCGCCTTAACAGGAAACCGCCCCTGTTTCCGTATCCATGCAAAACTGATAATGAGAAAAACCAGGTGGACCCACCACATACCGATATAGGGCGGCAGAGTACCCTCTATCACCCAGGAACGGCACAGGTAAAGCAAATTGCCATAAAGTATGTAAACCAAAATACCGAGAACAATCCTGACACCCCTGCCCTCGCGGGGTTCAGAATGCGACAGGGGTATGGCCAGCAAACCGAGAATGATGACCGTGATCGCGGGGGATAAACGCCATTGCAATTCCGCGATGGATTCCACATTACCGTTTTTGAACAGTTCAGCTGATGAAACTGAATTTATTTTGGCGCTCTTTCGCTTACGAAATTCCGGTTCCGGCAGTCGCAAATCATTACGGGCAAAGCTTAAAACCCGCAAATCGAGTTGCCCGGGAGCAACATCTGTCACCTTTCCGTTCTCCAGCACCAGGTAACGATCACCTGTATCGGCATCCATCCAGTAACGACCCGTCTGCGCAACCCAAACCTGTTCTCTTTCCTTATTGCGTTGCTTGATGAAAATATTCTTAAGCGTGCTACCGTCTTCGCCGATGGCCTCGGCATATAAAATCAGCTCACCCTGGCGCAGCACATGAAACTTTCCTGCCTGCAAGCCCCAGACAGCAGCCGAACGGAACGCCGCTTCCAGTTGCTCTTCGGCCATACGTGCCGTCGTAGGTGCTAACGACAGACCCAAAAACAGCAATGCAACCGCCATTGGGATCACCAGGCTGAACAGCGGTTTTAAGAGTTTTTTCCAGTTAAAGCCACTGGAGCGCATGACGGCCATTTCCTGATCCCTGTAAAAACGGCCCAGGCCCCACATGACCGCAACAAACCCCGCCAACGGTAGTATATTACCCAATGTTTCCGGCATATGGAGCAACAACTGTATGCCTAAAAGTCCCGCCGGTATCCTGCCCCCGGCGATATCCTTCAATATATCGCTTAGATAAGCACCCAACAAAACGATGACGAGCACAATGCTGACAGCCAACGCTGTCCAGAACCATTCACGGAATATATATTTCTGCAGTATGCTCAATATTAGTATCTTCGCTAATAAATCTTGTAGAATGCCTGATTGACCGCATTCTAGCAGTGTTACGGGGCCGATCGTCCATTTTCGGAACCGGAAGCTCATCAAAGGATTCAAATAATGAAATTTACACTAGACACAACCCTGGCAGCAGACATTGATACAGCTTGCCTGGTCATCGGTGTTTTTGAGAAAACACCGATGCATGGATCAGCAGAAATGGTTGATCAAGCCTGCGCCGGCGCATTAAAGCAATTGATCAAGAGCGGTGATGTCAGCACGGATTGGAAAGACACCACCCTGCTGCATGGACTCGAAGGTGTTGCCGCGAATCGCATCCTTGTCTTGGGTTGTGGTAAACCGGAAAAATTCACCAGTGTACGCTTCGACAGTGTATGCGCTACTGCGGGCCGGTTCCTGAGAGATAATACCACCACCAGCGCTCACATATGTTTGCACGAAATGGAAGTCGATCAAACGACGAATTATTGGCGTGTTCGCCAGGCAGCAGTCAACCTGGAACGGGGCAATTACCGCTACACAACCACCAAGCCAACTAAAGATGACGACAACAAACCATTGACCAGTGCCACGTTCAATGCCGGCGCTGATATGCAAGCCGCACTGGAGGATGCCAGGGGATTTGCCAAAGGCTATTTGCGCTCAAAAGAACTCGGTAACCTACCGCCCAACATCTGCAATCCCGCCTTCTTCGCGGATACGGCGAAGGAAATTGCAAAAAATTATGACAATGTAAGTGTCGAGATCCTTGAAGAGGATCAAATGGCCGAACTCAAGATGTCCGCCCTGCTTGCAGTTGGCCATGGAAGTGACAACGCGTCAAAGTTAGTCATTCTAAAATACCAGGGCAAAGACGAGACAAGCCAACCCACCGTTCTGGTTGGCAAGGGAATCACCTTCGACAGCGGCGGCCTCTCACTGAAGCCCGGCGCCAATATGGAGCAGATGAAGTTTGATATGGGTGGCGCAGCCAGTGTAATCGGAGCGTTCGAAGCCTGCGCAGAGATGCAGTTGCCAATCAACCTGATCTGTATCGTAGCCGCCGCTGAAAACATGCCGGATGGTAATGCCTACCGGCCTGGCGATGTTCTCACGTCCATGTCGGGAAAAACCATTGAAGTACTTAATACCGATGCAGAGGGCCGCCTGGTATTGTGCGATGCATTGACCTACAGCCAACGGTTCAATCCGGCCGTATTGATCGACGTAGCGACCCTGACGGGAGCAGCTGTTGTCGCTCTTGGACATCATGCGTCAGTGATCATGAGCAAACATGACGATCTTGCCGATGAATTGATCAAAGCGGGTGAAACTGCTGTTGACCGCGGCTGGCGACTGCCGATTTGGGATGATTACCAGCCACAACTCAAGTCCGGCTATGCAGACATGAAAAATGTCGGCGGTATGGCAGCAGGCAGCATCACCGCGGGCTGCTTTTTGTCGCGCTTTACCGAAGGCCAGCGCTGGGCCCATATTGATTGTGCGGGATCGACCTGGATTTGGGGTGGAGATATAGGATCAACCGGCAGACCGGTTGGCCTGCTGACCCAGTTCCTGATCAATCAGGTCTGATCAGTCCGGTATTGCAGCAGTACACTTTGTCCGGCGGAACCACCCATACTGAACCCTGTCAGGTTGATTTTTACCTGCTGGGAGAGTCATCACCAGGGGCTGATAAACTCGCCTGCCGCCTGACTCTGATGGCTCTCGAAAGAAAGCAGACTATTTTCGTTGTCACAGACACTGAAATGTCGGGTGAACGGCTGGATGAACTGATGTGGGAATATCCACAGGGACGTTTTATTCCACATGCCAGAGCCGGGGACAAGGATGCCGGAAAGGCGCCTGTAACGATTGGCAGGCTTTCAGGCTTGAATCAAGCTGACCTGGTCATTAATCTTGGCCTCGAGGCTGTACCGCAACCGGAAAGATTTGGCCGGGTACTGGAAATTGTTCCTTGCGCCGACAACGAAAAAGAAGCCTCCAGGGTAAAATACAGAAACTACCGCAACCTGGGCATCAGTCCCCATACCCATGAGATCAACAAATAATGGAAAAGAGTTATCAACCTGACGCCATCGAAGGACGTTGGTACCAAGAGTGGGAAGAAAAAGGTTATTTTTCACCCAATCAAACAGGCCAGCCATATAGCATCATGCTGCCTCCGCCCAATGTAACGGGCAACCTGCATATGGGGCATGCCTTTCAGGACACCATTATGGATGTCCTGTCACGTTTTCACCGGATGCAGGGCGATTCTGCGTTATGGCAACCCGGTATGGATCATGCTGGTATCGCAACTCAAATGGTGGTTGAACGTCAGTTGGCCAATGATGGGGTTTCCCGTCACGATATTGGCCGTGAAAAGTTTGTTGAAGCGGTTTGGGACTGGAAGAGTGAATCCGGTGGTCAGATCGCAAAGCAGATGCGCCGGCTGGGTGCATCAGTGGATTGGGAACACGACCGATTTACGATGGATGAGGATCTTTCGCGCGCGGTGACTAAAGTTTTTGTTGAGCTTTACCATGAGAATTTGATTTACCGGGGCAAACGCCTGGTGAACTGGGATCCGGTACTGCATACCGCTCTCTCCGACCTGGAAGTCATCTCCGCAGAGGAAAACGGTCATCTTTGGCACATTCGTTACCCGAGAGTTGACGGCAAAGGTTACGTCGTGGTCGCCACTACCCGTCCGGAAACCATGCTGGGTGACACCGCGGTTGCTGTCAATCCGGAGGACCCGCGTTATACCGATCTGCACGGTGTTGAACTGGAACTGCCGCTAACCGGACGTCGCATCCCGGTCATTACGGACAGCTATGTGGATATCGAATTCGGCTCGGGTTGCGTAAAAATTACCCCGGCGCACGATTTTAATGACTATGAAATGGGCAAGCGTCACCAGTTACCGGTGATTAACGTTCTCAATGATGATGCCAGTATCAATGATGATGCACCGGAAGCATACCGGGGACTTGACCGCTTCATCGCGCGTAAACAAATAGTGGCTGACCTTGAAGCTGCTGGCCTGATGGAAAAGATTGAGCCCCACGTACTGATGGTTCCGCACGGCGACAGATCCGGGGCCGTCGTTGAGCCTTACCTCACCGACCAGTGGTATGTAAAAATTGCGCCACTCGCCAAACCTGCTATTGAAGCTGTCGAAAACGGGGATATTCGCTTTGTCCCCGAAAACTGGAGCAAAACCTATTTTGACTGGATGCATCGCATTGAAGACTGGTGCATCTCCCGTCAGTTATGGTGGGGCCACCGCATACCGGCCTGGTACACCCCGGACGGTTCTATTCATGTTGGTTATGATGAGGCGGATGCACGTAAGCGGAGCGGTCTTGGTAATGATATACACCTGAGACAGGATGAAGATGTCCTCGACACATGGTTTTCTTCGGCCCTGTGGCCCTTCAGCACACTCGGCTGGCCCGACAAGACACCACGGCTGGACAAGTATTACCCCACCAGTGTGCTGGTAACCGGTTTCGATATCATATTCTTCTGGGTCGCCCGGATGATCATGATGGGTTTAAAGTTTATGGGTGATGTACCTTTCCGTGAGGTATATGTGCATGGCCTGATCCGTGATGCCCATGGGCAAAAAATGTCCAAATCCAAAGGTAATGTACTCGATCCTATCGACCTGATTGATGGCATCAGCCTGGAGGATATGATCGAAAAGCGTACCAGCGGCCTGATGCAACCGCATATGGCGCCGTTGATCGAGAAGAATATTCGTTTGGATTTCCCGGAAGGCACTTCCGCTTTCGGCTGTGATGCACTTCGCTTCACGTTTGCAGCTCTGGCCACCAACGGCCGCGACATTCGCTTCGATCTCGGGCGCATTGATGGCAACCGGAATTTCTGCAACAAGCTATGGAACGCGGCGCGGTATGTCCTGATAAGCACCTCCGATCACGAGGTCCATGCCGTGCCTCAATCCAGCGCGGCTGACCGCTGGATCATATCGCGCATGCATAAAATGATTGGTGACGTACGTACTCACATCAATGAATACCGTTTGGATCTCGCTTCACAACGTCTGTATGAATTTATCTGGAACGAATATTGTGACTGGTATCTGGAGTTGTCCAAACCGATTTTCCAGAAGGGCTCCGCCGATGAACAGAATGCCGCCCGTTATACATTGCTGCATGTCCTTGAATGCAGTCTGCGCACGCTTCATCCAATCATGCCGTTTATTACCGAGGAGATCTGGCAACGACTGAAGGCTCCGCTCGGGATCAGTGGTGAAACCATCATGTTGCAGCCATTTCCTGTTGCCGGTGACATTGATCAGCAGGCAGAAGATGATATAGATTGGCTGCAGAAAGTTCTTCAGGGTGTACGAAATATACGTGCAGAACTGAATGTATCACCGGGTAAAGTTCTGGACATCGCATTCCAGGCGGGCACCGACAGTGACAGGGAACGGCAAGAACGGTTTGCGACCTTGCTCTCTGGTGTCGGAAAAATCGGTGCGAGCCAATGGCTTGAAGCAGATGCCGACACCTCTGAATATTCTGTAGCGCTGGTGGCAGACCTGAAAGTCCTGGTATCACTCAAAGGCCTGGTAGATCTGGAAGACGAATTGGCACGTCTTGGCAAACTGCTTGAGCGCGAACTGATAGATTTGAAGAAATCTGAGGCCAAGCTGGGAAATAGCCGGTTTGTTGATAACGCGCCGGCCGCCGTTGTGGAAAAGGAACACCAGCGACTGGCCGCGCACAATCAAAAAGTCGAGGGTTTCAGGGCCCAGCTTAAGAAGCTCGAAAAGTTACTTGATTAATAAACCGGGGTCACGGGACGAATCACGAGGCGCATGACGATAGCGTCCTCGCGGCTGTCGCCCGCCTGGTAATAAGAGCGCCGGTTTCCTATAACCTCGAAACCCCTGTTTTGGTACAGCGTTGCTGCACGCGTGTTACTGGTGCGCACCTCGAGAAACATGGAGTCATTGTTATGCCTTGCCACGTGATTGATGGCGTATTCCAATAACAGGCTTCCGTAGCCGCGATGTTGCCAATCGGGGTGTACGCACAGATTTAGCAGGTGCGCCTCGCTGGCGGCCCAGTTAATAACTGTGTAACCCGCCAGGTCCTTCCCTATTTGCAGCCCAAAAAAGGTATAGCCGGCGTTCAGACAATCCACAAAGAGACTGCGTGACCATGGAAAAGGATAAGCGAGCTTTTCTATTTCATAGATCCGATCAACGTCCTCCTGGCCAAGACGCCGGATCAAAGGGTGTTGCTTATCAGGCCTTGTTGTCAATATTCCAGCATACCGGAGCGGCAGAGGGTAGCCCAAAGGGTACGACGTGCCTCAGCCAACGTCTGAATATCCCGCATGGATGGTAACAACACCAACCTTGCTGAGTTCAGGTGGGCGGGCAGTTCTCCGTCAAATATTTTCATTGCCAGTTCCTCTCCGAAAATTGCAACCTTGGTGAAAAGGTTATCGTCAACGGCACGGGGTAAGTCAACGGTATCGGCATCATCAGACGGCCAGGCCCAGACAGGGGCGCGACCCAGGGTCCGGCTGATGTCATTGGCCAGACGGCCGGCTGAATCAGTGTCAGCCATGCAAATCAGCAACGATCCGGCATTGCCCGGGCTCAGCTTCAGTTGTACATGGTTCTTTAAAGTACCGGTTTCGGGCGAAGCGGGTTGACGTAAACTCCAAACGGCAATACCCATCGCGTCAAGATAAGCCTGTTGTAAGCTGCTATGCATTCGGGGATTCCGTGTCCTTGTCGTTCTCATCCTCTGGCATTGAAAGCACAGGTTCTGTTCGCGATTCAGTTTTGTTTTCTTTTGGTAGGCGGTGGTCACGTTTTAGCTTCCAGGTACGACGCCCTGCCACCGTGACGACTATTCCGGATAGCACATAAGCAATGCCCAATATCATTCCCATGATGGGTGGGTCCAGCGCGACCAGTACGATGATCAGCACCGCCAGCAACAACCAGACCGCCGGCACTTTTTCACCACCTGAGCCACCCTTGAAGCTGAGATAGCGGACATTGGAAAACATCAGTATGCCGAGCACAACAACCTCAAAGAAAATCAACCAGCTGACAGTATCGCCTGCAACACCGTTGTCGACAAAAAACCAGATGGTAAATACCAGTGTTCCAGCCGCGGCAGGACTCGCCAGCCCCTGAAAGTAGCGTTTGTCGGCTATACCTGCCTGGGTATTGAACCTTGCCAGCCTTAGAGCTGCACAAGCCATGAATAGAAATGCAGCCAGCCAGCCAAGCTTGCCAGCCATGGTACTTATCTCGCCGAGACTTGAAAGTGACCAGTTAAATGCCAGTAATGCCGGTGCCAATCCGAAAGATATAAGGTCAGACAGGCTGTCGTATTGCTCACCGAAATCACTTTGCGTGTTGGTCATACGCGCTACACGCCCATCCAGCCCGTCTAATAAACCCGCGACGATAATCGCAATAGCGGCAGCCTCGAATTTTCCATTAATACCTGAAATAACAGAGTAAAATCCGGCGAATAGTGCCGCTGATGTCAGCAGGTTAGGTAACAGGTAAACCCCACGTCTGCGTATTGTTTTGTCAGGACTCATGTAAATTTCCACAGCATCATTTTGATGTCGATAATAACATGCAATACTTCCAAATTATTGGGGAGAACTGTTGAACTATGATATAAACGAGAGTGAAGTTCTTCGAAAAAGGAAACGAAGATGCGTATTGCGACGAATATCATGGCGGTTCTGTTTGCCACACTCCTGTTTTTGGCAATGGATGTCATGGCAGATAATGAAATTTATCGATGGGTTGATGAGAACGGTGTTGTTCATTTTGGCGAGCAACCACCCCAAAAGGGTGATGCCCAAAGCGTATCCATCCCACAAAGTGCGGGCATTGACACCAACCCTTCTCCGGACGCCATACCGGCCAACCCCGAAGACCCTCTTGAACCGCAACCTTCTGTCGCCCAGCAACGAAGGGATGAACGCGCTGAGAAACGTGCAGAACGAGAAGAAAACGAAAAGATGATCGCCGAGGCTTGTGAGCAAAGGCGAACGCTTGTTTCCCAATTAGAGCCATCGACAAGGGTGATGGTTAGAACGGAAGATGGCACGGTCACCCGCCTGGATGACAATGTGCGTCTTGAAACTCTTGACGAAGCTAAAACCTATATCGCCAATAAGTGTGGAAAATAGCCTCCCCAAAAACCGGCCATCGAAATAGAAACGTGTACTAGCCCGCGTAGCAAGCTAGAATATCGCCTTTTGGTGCAGCAGACCCTGCCGGTCAACAATCGGAATCCAAATGAAAACCAGTAAATTCCACCTGTTCACGACCCGGGAAACCCCGGCCGAAGCAGAAATCGTCAGCCATCAACTCATGCTGCGCTGCGGTATGATCCGTAAACTCACGTCGGGTATATATACATGGAGCCCACTGGGTTTGCGTGTACTGCGAAAGGTCGAGGGCATTGTTCGTGACGAACTGAACAAGGCCGGATACCAGGAACTACTGATGCCCGCCGTCCAGCCTTGCGAGTTATGGCAGGAAACCGGCCGCTGGGATAAGTTTGGTGCGCAGTTATTGAAGATAAGCGATCGCGCCGGTCGAAATTATTGTTTTGGCCCAACGCACGAAGAAGTCATGACGGATTTTGTTCGCAGCGAAATTCGCAGCTACAAGCAGTTACCAATCACTTTTTACCAGATTCAAACCAAGTTCCGTGACGAGATCCGTCCGCGTTTTGGTGTTATGCGCTCACGTGAGTTTTTAATGAAAGATGCTTATTCCTTTCATATCGACCATGCCAGTCTCGACGAGACGTACTGGGAAATGTATGAGGTGTATTCACGTATTTTTACCCGGCTGGGATTGGGTTTCCGCTCGGTAGAGGCTGACTCCGGTGCCATTGGCGGCAACAAGTCACATGAGTTTCATGTACTGGCCGACTCCGGTGAAGACCAGATAGCGTTTTCAGATCAGTCAGATTATGCCTCCAATGTTGAGTTAACCCCTGTTACCGAACCTGTAGCCGGCCCATCTGAGCCGACACAAGAGTTGCGCACGGTAGACACGCCACACGCCCATACGATTGATGAACTGGTTAATGACTACGGTATACCTGTTGAAAAGACCATTAAGACACTGATCGTTCATGCAGGTGAAGACCAGGCAGCTGATTTTGTAGCATTACTGATTCGCGGTGACCGCACACTCAACGCCCTCAAAGCTTCAAAACTGGAAGAGGTTGGCAGTCCGTTATTATTCGCGACTGACAAGGAAATTCGCGATGCCATTGGAGCAGGTCCGGGTTCACTAGGGCCAGTTGGACTGTCTATACCTGTGATTGCGGATTATGAGGTTGCCCGGATGTCCGACTTCGCCGCCGGAGCCAACAGCGATGACAAACATTTTTTCGGCATCAACTGGGGCCGGGATGTGGAAACACCTGTCACTGCTGACCTGAGAACCGCGGTCGAGGGCGATATAAGCCCAGACGGCAAAGGCATTTTAAAAATGGCCCGGGGCATCGAGGTTGGGCATATATTCCAGTTGGGAACAGCCTATTCCGAGGCGATGAACGCCGTTGTGCTTGGCGAAGATGGTAAGTCTCACATCATGCCCATGGGTTGTTATGGAATCGGTATTTCACGCATTGTCGCTGCCGCCATTGAACAGAATAATGATAAGAGTGGAATCTGCTGGCCTGAGCCGATCGCACCCTTCCAGGTTGTGGTACTGCCGATGAATGCCAAGAAATCACACCGGGTACGCGAGGCAGCAGAAAAACTGTATGCAGAGCTGCTTGATGCAGGCGTGGAGGTCTTATATGACGACCGCGACCTACGACCGGGTGTAATGTTTAAAGATATGGAATTGATTGGAATTCCGCACCGCGTGGTCATCGGGGAGCGGGGTCTGGACAGTGGTGCACTGGAGTATCGTCACCGCAGGGACTCAGAAAACTCTGAAATCCCGCTTGATGGGGCACTTGACGCCATCCTGGAAAAACCGGGTATCAAGTAGGACGGCAAACAACCACCACTCGAAACACTAGTTCTCCGAATTACCGGTGTCCGGCAGGCTACGTACATGAATATCGGTTTGCGGGTATGGGATACTGATACCTTTCTCTTTGAAAACCCTGTAGATTTTCATCAGCAGGTCGTGACGGACCCGGCCCCGCAATTCAGGGTGGTTGATCCAGGCCAGTAATTCAAAGTCGAGTGAACTGTTACCCAGAGCACGCATCCGTACCCGCGGTGCCGGTTGTTTTACGATACCCGGCACGTCTTCACATATTTTTTCCAGAATACTGCAAACCTCGTCAACATCACTGCCATAGGCCACACCTACCGGCACACGAATACGATGCTTCACCCACGGACCAGCACTTTCGTTGATAATTTTTGCGTTGGCAATGACGGCGTTGGGAACAGTAACCTCCACATCATCTCGGGTTAGCAAACGGGTCGATCGCATACCCAGGTTCGTGACCCTGCCACGCTCACCGGTATCTATAACAATATAATCACCAATCTTGTAGGGCGTGTCCGCAACAATAGCGATTCCGGAAAGCAGGTTTGCCAGGGTATCTTTCGCGGCAAAACCCACTGCGATACCAATCACACCCGCGGAAGCTAGCCAGGCGGTAGGATTGATTCCCCAGATCATCAGGAAGACATAGGCACCCAGTCCCACCAGTAACATCTTGATGGTCATATCAAATATGGGAATGGTTCGTTCCTGTACGATTTCAAATCGATGGTGGTTATTGGCAACCAGTTCAAGCACGATACGTGCGGCGCGTAACCCTACCCTCACCCATGAAAACAATAGAATCGTCGCCAATACCGACAGGGTTGCGTCTTGCAGGCCCTTTGGCAAATGGTAGACGGACACGACCATCATCAATGCCAGCGTAACGGTAGTGAGCACCAGCGGCCGTGTCAGGTGCGAGATCAGGTTATCATCGGCCTTGGAAGTGGTTTTGGAGGCTACCTTCATCAGGCTTCGATAGACCACCATCTTGATCAGCTTGCCAAAAAAATAAGCAAATGCGACCAACAGTAGAGTCAGCAGACCAGGGTATGGAGCCAATAAATCCCAGAACGGCTGGATATCGTCCGGAATGAATTGAGACATATCCAGGTCCGGCCTTGCCTCCGGAGCCAATATTGTTTCTTCTGCCGCTTGAGTTGTGTCAGTATCTTGCATTCGTCACACCTGGTATCGAGCCTGGGTTTATAGTATCCGTGATCAGGAAAGGCTGCCACTGGGTAGAGCAGTCAACGACTGCCTATATGTTTTTCACCTCTCGCTGCAGCCAGTTCAATCTGGCGGCCCCGCTCTTCCAGGCTGGCCCGTCTCTCGGGTGTCAGACGGTCAAAGCATTTTGGGCAGGAGACGTTTTTTTCAAATTTTGTTGAACTTCGATCTTCTTCAGACAATGGCATACGGCACGCCGGGCAAAGTACATACTGACCTTCACTTAAATCATGATCCACGGTCACACGATTATCGAAAACAAAACAGTCTCCCTGCCACATACTTTCATCGGCCGGCACCTTCTCCAGATAATTAAGTATGCCACCCTCTAGGTGGTAGACGTTTTTGTAACCTAATTCTTTCAGAAAAGCGGTCGATTTCTCACAGCGGATACCACCCGTGCAAAACATCGCGACTTTTTGATCCTTATCGGCATCCAGATTCGCCTCAACCCAGGCGGGGAAATCCCTGAAAGACCGGGTCTGCGGATTTTCCGCTCCGGCAAAAGTGCCCAGACCAACCTCATAGTCATTGCGGGTATCAATCAGACGCACATCCGGCTGGCTGATCAATTCATTCCAGACCTCAGGCGCAATGTACTCACCCACATCCTGCCTTGGATCGATTCCTTCAACACCCAGCGTCACGATCTCCTTCTTGAGACGCACCTTCATCCGGTAAAACGGATTTCGATTACAGTACGAGATCTTTTTGCTCAAATTCTCAAGACCCGCGTACTGACTCAAATGTGTGAACAGTCTGTCCAGGTCTTCCGACGGACCGGCGACGGTGCCGTTAATGCCTTCATGCGCCAGCAATATCGTACCCAACACATCCGTTGGCGTGCAGATTTCGCGGATTTCCTGCTGCAGACCCTCGATATTGCCCAATGGAACAAACTTATAAAAAGCTGCGACCTGTACACCGGTTTGCATGTTTTGGGAGGGCGTATCAGCTGTCACCGACATATACCATCTATCTCAATGACCTGATGCCTACTGCTGAACGTAACTCCTGCATAAATGGCACCGTCAATTCACGCGCCCGCCTGGCACCTTCCAACAGGCGTTCTTCAATCCTGGCAGGATCAGATATTAACTCTTCATAAGCTGCTCGCGGGCCGGAGAGTTCATCATTGACCAGTTCGAAACACTGCTGTTTGGCCGCACCCCAGGCTATTCCGTCTGCAAATGCCTTCTTCATATCCTGGCGCTGCTCTGCGCTTGCGAATGCAGAATAAATGGCAAACAGTGCAGAACCTTCTGTCTGCTTGGGTTCGCCGGGCTCAAGTGAGTTGGTGACAATCCTCATGATCGATTTTCGAAGTTTCTTTTCGGGTAACCAAAGCGGGATTGTGTTGTTGTAACTTTTTGACATCTTGCGGCCGTCCTGACCGGGCAATACCGCTACGTTTTCATCGACAACCGCTTCCGGTAAAACGAAATGCTCACCAAAAAAATGGTTGAACCGCTGTGCAATATCCCTGGCCATTTCCAGGTGTTGAACCTGATCCCGGCCGACTGGTACATCGTGGGCATTGAACATCAAAATATCAGCCGCCATCAAAATCGGATAACTGAATAAACCCATGGCTACCGCGTAATCCGCATCTTCGCCTTTTTCCAAATTTTCCTGTACAGCCGCCTTGTAGGCATGGGCTCGATTCATCAGACCTTTGGCAGTTACACAGGTAAGAAGCCACGTTAATTCTGAAATTTCAGGAATATCGGACTGGCGATAGAAAAGGGCCTTGTCGGTATCCAACCCCAGGGCCAGCCATGTCGCAGCGATTTCGAGAGTGGACCGGTGCACCACTTCAGGGTCTCGACACTTGATCAAGGCATGATAGTCCGCCAGGAAATAACATGACTGGACGCCATCAACCCGACTCGCCTGGATGGCTGGCTTTATCGCGCCAACGTAATTTCCCAGGTGTGGTGTGCCAGTGGTTGTGATACCAGTGAGAACCGTACGCTTGCTCATGATGGGTCTATCTACCTGTGTAATTTTTTGAAGGCGACATTTTAAGCGAATCAACATGTAAATAGTTGTATTAATTGAATCCCCAGAGAAACTTACCCGGAAAAGCACCGGTTTACCTTCAATTATGCTCACGACAAGGTGAGACCGGGAACCGGTCGAGAGGGTGGCCCGGGCCATGAACGGTTATGTTCAGGATGAACGGT
>Ga0055584_100003574_pt1 | contig 15300 bp, 12 predicted proteins | sample OSDHelmetaG_FD_58716 | JGI IMG/M metagenome (GOLD analysis project Ga0055584, IMG submission 58716) | Pelagic marine sediment microbial communities from the LTER site Helgoland, North Sea, for post-phytoplankton bloom and carbon turnover... | ecosystem: Environmental > Aquatic > Marine >... | reverse complement strand
CCCACGGCTTTCGCCACCAGAACCTAAATCTGGCGTGTCTACCAATTCCACCACACCCGCGCGCAACCCGCGAGACCAGCCCGATTCAACACGACATCGGCACCAGCCCCCTGGTCGGAGCGGCATGGCTAACGGAAGCCGCTCTTCGCGTCAACAATCCTTCACCATTTCGAAACAATCAGCCCCGCGCCAGCGCGCGCATCGCCGTGGACTCCGCGATCCCGTGGTCGGTGACATAGGCCGTACTGTTGGCTTCAATTTCCGACAGCCGATAGAGATAGTTGATCATCAGGCCATGGGACTGATCAAAACCGCGTTCCGAGCGGTCCCCCATCCAATTCAACCGTTCGGCCCGCGCGCCGTTGGTCAAATGAAAATGCGCGACCGGATCGAGAGCGCGACCGCCTCGCCCCTTGGCGATCAGGACGTAGCGCGCGGCCAGCTTCATCATCGGCGACTTCAACGCGTCGACCAGCGCCGGGTCCGCCAGCGCCTCATCGGATGGATCGTTAATTCGACCGAGCAAATTGCTCAACAACGCGCCATCGTTGGCGCCCTCTCCAAGCGCCGTCAGGGCTTTGCGATCGGCACTGCTCAACAGCGCGGCCTGTTCATCCTTCAACTGCCCGTCCAGCCAGCGCGCGAAGCCCGGTATCGGGGACAAGGTCGCGAAGGTCTTGAGGTTGGGGAAATCGTGGCTCAAAAGCTCCACGACCCGCTTGATCAGAAAATTGCCGAAACTGATACCACCTAGACCGCGCTGAGCGTTCGAGATCGAATAGAAAATCGCGGTATCCGCCGTCCTCGGGTCGATTTCGGGCGCCGCCTCGTCAAGCAGATCGTCAACGCTCCCGGACATGCCGTTGACCAGAGCGACCTCAACGAAAATCAGCGGCTCGTTCGGCATGTTCGGATGAAAGAAGCCAAAGCACCGACGATCGGAATCCAGGCGGTTCTTCAGATCATCCCAGGACTTGATCGCGTGTACCGATTCATAGGCGATGAGTTTTTCCAGCAGCGCCGCCGGAGACTCCCAATCGATCTGGCGCAGATCCAGCAACCCGATATCGAACCAGGCGCCCAGCATGGTCCTCAGGTCATCGGACAGGGCCTTTATCGTCTTATCCTCGCGCGCCATCATCAACATTTCGGCGCGCAGATCGACCAGAAACTTCACCCCGTCAGGCAAGGTGGTGAAACGACCCAGAAGCGCTCGCCACCGGGGCTCCAGCGCTTCACGCAGGCGCGCCTCGGCGGATGCCCGGGCCTCGTCATCGGCTTCCTGAACGCCTTGGATGGCGGCATCGACGGTTTCCCGCTCAACGCCAAACTCGCTCGCGAGCACGGCCAGGAACCGTTGTCGGCCAACCGCGTCGAGCCCCATGTAAAGCTGGCCGAGAGCCGCGGCGCGGGCGCGCACCGACGCCTCGTCCCCACGCCCCACGACACAAGCCTCGATCTCGCCGCGAACCCGCGCCAGATCCTCGTCCGGCAACCCCGGACGGGGCTGCCCCGAAATATAATGGCGCGTGGTATCCGAGAGATCCGTCCAGGCTCGGCGCAGATTTCTTAGCGTGCGGTCGAATAGAGTGGCACTGCGATCATCGGGCATCGTGATTACTCGGCTTTGGGCGGCACGGTATACATGCCATATGGCGTTTTGCGTTAATTTGTCACCGCTTTTCGCGCGGGGCCAGTGAACTATTTATTTAAACGCCGCCGCCCGACGCGCCTTGATCGCGGCCGCGGCGAGATGTTCGGGGATATCCTCGGCGATCAGACCCTCTCCGATGTGGCGCACCGCCTCCCCGTTCAGCCAGACCGCCGCCTGGGCCACCTCGAAGGCCGGCATTCCCTGGGCAAGCAAGCCAAGCACGGTTCCGGCGAGAACATCGCCGGTCCCGCCGGTCGCCAGCCAGGGCGGCGCATTGCTGTTGATCAGAGCCATTCCGTCCGGCGCGGCGATCACCGTATCCGCGCCCTTCAGCACCACCACCCCGTTGATTCGACTGGCCGCCGCCCGGGTTCTTTCCAGCTTGCCTAGGTTTCCAAGGTCGGGAAACAGCCGCGCGAATTCTCCGTCATGGGGCGTGATCACCAAAGCCCCGGCCTCGCGACGCGCCAGGACCTCGGCCTCGCCCGCGAACAGGGTTAGGGCATCGGCATCGAGAACCACTGCCTTCCCCGCTCTCAACGCCGCTTCGGCGCAAGCCCTCGTTCGGGCCTCCAGACCATTACCCGGACCAACCAAAACGGCGTTTCGTCTGGGATCGGCGATCACGTTCTCGAACTGCTCGCGGGTATCGCAATCGTCGACCAGGAAACCAGACGACGCGGCGCGAAACAACGGGCCCGCCGACGCCGGCGGCGCAATCGTCAACAACCCCGCGCCAATCCGCCGAGCCGCCATCGCCGCCAGCCGGGCGGCGCCGGTCATTACCCCACCGGCCGCGATCACCGCGTGACCTCGTCGGTATTTATGGTCATCCATCCCAGGGCTCGCCAACCCTCGCGCCCAGGAGGCCGGCCCATTGCGCCCTTGAATTGGGGCGATCTCATCGAGGACAGAATCGGCGATACCGATATCGACGACGCGCAAATCCCCAACCAGGGCGCGGCCCGGCAACAACAGATGGCCGGGCTTCGCGCGGAAGAACGTCACCGTCATGTCCGCCGGCGCGGCATCGCCTCTGATTCGGCCGGTATCACCCTCGACGCCGCTTGGTACATCGATGGCGACGATTTTGAGATAACCATCCCGAGATCGCGCGCGCATCGCTTGGACCATCATCAACGCGTCACCGGACAAATCGCGGTTCAGCCCCGCGCCGAACAGGGCGTCGACCACAACGGCCGCCCCGTTCAAAAGCCCATCTGAAATCGGCGCCACGGGGCCTGACCAAGCGGCCGAGGCGATGGCCGCGTCACCGGTGAGTTTATCGCGGCTTCCCAACAACCCGACCCGCACGGGCCATCCCGCCTCACGCAAAACTCGAGCGACAACGAAACCATCACCGCCATTCATTCCTGGACCACAAAGCACCGAGACGCCCCCCGGCGCATAGCGGCGCTGGATACAGCGCGCCGCCCCTCGCCCCGCCGCTTCCATGAGGTTGATGCCAGGAGTGCCGCCGGCGATGGTGAGCTGATCCGCCCGCGCCATTTCGTCGACGGTAAGAAGGGCATCCTTCGCGGGGATGGTCATCACTCTCTCCCAGGCTCGAGCCTTGCGTTTCGCCGACCGAGCAACGCTTTGCCTAAATTATCGTGAGCGAGGGCCCGGGGCTAAAATCCAAGGGTTCTAGTGATTCAGTTTAGCATTTATCGTGTCCGACCGAACAGGCAACTCGCGTGGGCGGATTGATCACCCGCTTTCGCGCGGCGTCTCCGCCCTCGAAATCACGCGGGTCTGAAGGTAGACTGTGCCGACGGGGGTTCGTGATCAGGAAAATCCTGATATTTTACCTTAAATATATCATTTAAGATTCTGAAATAATGAAATATATGTGGATCATTATTGGTATCTTCGGTGCTACGGCGATCGCCTTGGCGGCGATTGGCGCGCATGCTTTTGCCAGCCCCGAGGGATTTGATCGCGGGGCTTTCGAGATCGCTATTCGATACCACCTGACCCATGTGGTCGCGGCGGCGCTTGCCCTTGTGATCGCGCGAGTCGGCGATCGAATTGCCGTCGCGACGGCCTGGATCTTTCTAATCGCCATAGTGTTGTTTTCGGGATCGATCTATCTGAAGCAGTTGGCCGCCGCGCATATCCCGACCGCGCCACTGGGCGGTGTGGGCTTCATGATCGGCTGGCTGTTGCTTGGGTTCTGTGGGTGGCGGTCGACGCGCTCCCGGAAAACCGACAAGTCGGACTAGCGAATACCCTCTTGCGGCGGCTCCGGGTCCTGTCGCGCCCAGCCCATGATCCGCAACACCATAGGCAGCCAGGCAATGCCCGCGACGCAGTAGTAAATCGCCTCAAGCCAGAAAATATCCGGCAAAAAGTCCGCGAGAAGCGACGCAAGGGCAACATAGAGGGCGAGCAGCACGAGAATCGCGACGGCGGCGAGAGGCGTTCTCCATCTCATGAGAAAAACTCCGTCGGCCTTGGGTACAAAAAACCCGGGCCGCCTCTGGGCGTTCCGCTATATCGGGGGAAAGTGGGGCGAGTGAGGGGACTTGAACCCCCGACTTCCAGAATCACAATCTGGCGCTCTAACCACCTGAGCTACACCCGCCACCGAAGGCCGCATTAGGTACTTTACCGTTTCGACGTCGTCAACCGAAATGGGCGGCCAGCTTCGCCGCCGCTTCGTCCAGGATTTTGTCCTGCTTGGCGAAACAGAAGCGAATGAAGGTTTCGGGCCCGCCTTCCTGGTAGAACGCGCTGACGGGAACCGCCGTCACCCCGGCCTCTGTGGTGATATGCCGGCAGAAATCCACGTCCGAGCCGTCAAAACCGGTGCCGGCGATATCCACGAACAGGAAATAGGTGCCCTGGCAGGGCGCCGGATCAAAGCCCGGGATCTTGTCCAAGGCCTCGCTCAACCGGTCACGCTTGGCGCGCATCGACTGGTTCAGGCCGTTAAAGTAGGCGTCGTCCTGGCCGAGCCCGAAGGCCACGGCGCGCTGCAGATTCGGCGCGGTGGTGAAGACCAGGAACTGATGCGCCTTGGAGACCGCCCGCATCAGCGTTTCCGGCCCCGTGAGGTACCCGACCTTCCAGCCTATAAGCGAGAAGGTCTTGCCGGCCGAGCCGATCCTGATCGTCCGCTCGCGCATACCCGGCAGGGTCATCAGCGGGATGTGATCGCGGCCATCGAAGGCCATGTGCTCGTACACCTCGTCACAGATCGCGATGGCGTCGAATTCCTTGACCAGCCCCGCGATCGCCTCCAGTTCCGCCCTGGTATAGACCTTGGAGGCGGGGTTCTGCGGCGTGTTGATCAGCAGCAGCTTGGTCTTTTCGGAAAACGCCTCGCGCAAGGCGTTCAAATCCAGGGACCAATCCGGTGGGCGGATCGTCACCAATTTGGGTATACCGCCGGCGCGACGAATGATCGGCAGATAGCAGTCGTAAAGCGGCTCGATCAGGATCACTTCATCGCCGGGTTCGATCAATCCGAAGAAACACGCCGCCAGCCCCTCGGTGGCGCCGGTCGAGACCATGGTCTCGGTCTGCCAGTCGATATCCAGATCGTAGAACCGCTTGCCGTGGGCCGCGACGGCCTGGCGCAGCTCCGGCACGCCCAACATCGGCGGGTACTGGTTCGGCGGGTCGTAAAGAGCGCTCGCCGCCTGCTCCAGCACCGGGTCCGGGCCCCGATCGTCGGGAAACCCCTGGCCCAGATTGATCGAGCCTGTTTCGATCGCCAGACGGGACATGACCTCGAAAACCGTTGTTCCGTATGATCCCAGAACCGAGTTCGCCGCTTTCATTCGCCCCTCCGGATAGGTTAGCTACCGATTAGTTCAACTCGACGGCATGCTCAAGCGCATAGATCCCATGGTGAGCCATTTCCGCTCCTGTTCCCATTGCAAGGTGGCGGCGAATCTGCAATTACGCGCTCATGATCATGTCTTTCGCCCCAATGCTTCCTTCGACAGGTGCGATCGAGACACAACGCGAGGCGGGCGCAGCCGTGTTCCAGAGCACGAAAACCCTCACCCAGGTTGCCGCCTTTCCCTATGTCGTCACGCGCTCCGGCATCGAGATTCTCCTGGTCACGTCGCGGCGGCGACGTCGGTGGATCCTACCCCGGGGCTGGCCCGTGGAGGGCATGTCATATGGGATGTCCGCCGCGAAGGAAGCCAAGGAAGAAGCCGGTTTGATCGGCGACATGGGCCACCAGGCGCTGGGTGACTATCTCTACAAAAAACGCACCGGCAAGGGTTATCGCGTACCCTGCCGGGTATTCGTTTTCCCGCTCCTTGTCACCCAACAACGTCTCGACTGGCGAGAAAAAGGCCAGCGGAAGCAACTCTGGTGCGATCTTCCGGGTGCCGTCGACAAGATCAACCAGGAAGGCCTTACCGACTTCCTGGAAGGTCTGGCACAAGCCCCCGATCTTATGACCCGCCTCCCCGCGTATAACTAGTCAACCGATGGGAGAGTCTTGATGGCTCAGTCCAAACCAACGCTCGACAAAGACCTATCCAAGATTATTCATGTCGAGGCGGCGACACGCTCTCTGGCCGGGAATTTCGTCGCCCATGGCCTGGCGATTCTGTTCCTCGGCGCGGCGGGGGTTCTGGCCGGCGTATACGCGGGGATTGACGCCAACACGGCCCTCATCGTCTTCGCCGCGATCCTCGGCGGCTATATGGCGCTCAATATCGGCGCCAACGACGTCGCCAACAATGTCGGTCCGGCGGTCGGCTCGCGGGCCATGACCTTGATGACGGCCCTGATTATCGCCGCCATCTTCGAGAGCGCGGGCGCCCTTATCGCCGGCGGCGACGTGGTCTCGACCATATCCAAGGGCATTATCGATCCGGCGCTGGTGCCGAATAGCGACATTTTCATCATGGCGATGATGGCGGCGCTGATCTCGGCCGCGCTTTGGGTCAATATCGCCACCATAATCGGCGCCCCCGTCTCGACCACCCATGCCGTCGTTGGCGGTGTCATGGGCGGCGGTATCGCGGCGGTAGGCTTCGGTCTGGTCAACTGGGCCACCATGAGTAAGATCGCCGCGAGCTGGGTGATCTCGCCGCTCCTGGGCGGTGTGATCGCGGCACTGTTCCTGTTCTTCATCAAGTCCAACATCATCTACCGAGAGGATAAGATCGCGGCGGCGCGGCGCTGGATTCCGCTGTTGATCGCCATCATGGCCGGCGCCTTCGCCAGCTATCTCGCGATCAAGGGCCTCAAGCGGATCTGGAAGGCCGACGCCATGGCCGTGGCGATGATCGGCTCCGCCGTTTTCCTCGCGACCTGGGCGATCATGCACCCCCTCATTAAGCGTCAGTCCGAGGGCATGGAGAACCGCAACCGCTCCTTGCGCGAATTGTTCCGACTGCCGCTCATCTGTTCCGCCGCCCTGCTCTCCTTCGCGCATGGCGCCAATGACGTGGCCAACGCGATCGGCCCGCTGGCGGCGATCCTGCATAGCGCCGAGCATGGCGACATCGCCGCCAAGGCCGCGGTGCCGGCCTGGATCATGGTGATCGGTGCCTTCGGCATCAGCCTCGGCCTGTTCCTCTACGGCCCCAAGCTGGTGCGCATGGTCGGCGACAAGATCACCAAGATGAACCCGATGCGGGCGTATTGCGTGGCCTTGTCCGCGGCGATCACGGTGATCATCGCCTCCTGGCTCGGATTGCCGGTCAGCTCGACCCATATCGCGGTCGGCGCGGTGTTCGGCGTCGGCTTCTTCCGCGAGTACTACACGTCGCGCAGTTTGCGGCGCATCGGCATGGTCACGAAATCCGGCGATCTTCCCCCCGCGCGAAAAGGACCGGAGGAAATCCGTCAACGCAAACTGGTACGGCGCTCGCATTTCCTGACCATTATCGCCGCCTGGATCATCACGGTTCCGGCCGCCGCCATCCTATCGGCGATCATCTTCCATGCGCTAACCTTGCTGCGGTAGGGTCCGCACGCCATACCCGCCCTTCCGATCTCGCGGGGAAGGCAATATGGTGCGGCGCTTCACCCGCCTGACTCACGCCATCTTGGGGACAGTACGATGTCAACGCTCGCCGACCGGATGAACCATCTGGGCACCGAAACCGCCTTCGAAGTCCTGGCCCGGGCCAATCAACTGGCCGCGGAAGGCCGCGACATCATCAATCTCGGGATCGGTCAGCCAGACTTCAAAACCCCCGCCCATATCGTCGAGGCGGCGGTCCAAGCACTAAAGGACGGCCATCACGGATACACGCCGGCCAACGGCATTCCGCAACTGCGCGAGGCGGTCGCGGCGGACCTGCACCGGCGCCTCGGCGCCGAGGTCGATCCTGGCCAGGTGCTGATCGTGCCGGGCGGCAAGGTGACCATGTTCCTGGCGATGATGCTCTATGGAGAACCGGGCGGCGAGATCCTCTATCCCAATCCCGGTTTCCCGATCTATGAGTCGGCGATCCGGTTTTCCGGCGCCAAGGCGGTGCCGATCCCGTTGCTTGAGGAAAACGGTTTCGCCTTCTCCGCCGAGGATGTGCTCTCTCGGATCACCGAGCGGACCCGGCTGATCGTTTTGAACAGTCCGGCCAACCCGACCGGCGGCGCGGTTCCCAAGGCAGAGTTCGATGCCCTGGTCGCCGGCTTGGCAAACTGGCCCGATGTCACGGTGATGAGCGACGAGATCTATGGCCAGATGCTTTATGACGGGCGCGAGCATGTCAGCTTGCTGAGCTATCCCGAAATCCAGGACCGGCTGATTCTGCTCGATGGCTGGTCCAAGACCTATGCGATGACCGGATGGCGGCTCGGCTACAGTGTTTGGCCCAAGGACGTCGTGGGGCACGCGGAGAAGCTCTGCGTGAATGTGCATTCTTGCGTCAACGCCTCGGCCCAGTTCGCGGGCATCGCGGCGCTGGAGGGCCCGCAGGATGAGCCCGCCGCCATGGTCAAGGCGTTCGATGAGCGCCGCCGGGTGATCGTCTCCGAACTCAATCAGATCGCCGGCATTTCGTGCATCGAGCCGGGCGGCGCCTTCTACGCGTTTCCGAATATCACCGGCACCGGGATGTCCTCGGACGCATTGCAGAAGAAGCTTCTGGAGGAAGCCGGGGTCGCGGTGATCTCCGGCACCAGCTTCGGCGCCCATGGCGAGGGCTATCTCCGGTTCTCCTACGCCAACTCCACGGAGAATATCCGTTTGGCGCTGTCCCGCATTCGCGAGTGCCTTGCCTAGGAATTAAACAGAGTCACCGATCAAAAATTAGGCAAACGCCTAAAATTACGGCTCCGCTCGCGGTGATCAAGAAGCACCATTCCGTAACCCATTGATTTAACAACATTCTAATCAAGTTTGGGTTTGGCACGGCAAATGCTATTCATGCGCGTCCCCTCGCGGGACGCCAACATCTCAGGATTGGCGAGCACATGAAGAAAGTCGAAGCAATCATCAAGCCCTTTAAGCTTGATGAGGTGAAGGAAGGCCTTCACGAAGTCGGAATTCAAGGGATCACCGTCACCGAGGCCAAGGGCTTCGGGCGGCAAAAGGGTCACACCGAGCTGTATCGCGGCGCCGAATATGTCGTCGATTTTCTGCCCAAGGTGAAGATCGAGGTGGTCATGGAAGACAACCAGGTCGAGCGCGCCGTCGAGGCGATCCAGCAGGCCGCCCATACCGGCCGGATCGGCGACGGCAAGATCTTCGTCTCGACGGTCGAGGAAGTCATCCGCATCCGCACCGGAGAGACCGGCGGCGAGGCGCTTTAGCCCGAGACATCAACCGGCCGGCGCGAAAACACCCGCGGCGGTTCCCAAACACGCAACCAACGATAACCAACTTACTCTGTCAGGAAGGAAGACCATGTCCGACGCCAGCACTATCATGGAGATGATCAAGGAGAACGACGTGCGTTTCGTCGACCTCCGCTTCACCGACCCGCGCGGCAAGATGCAGCATCTGACCCAAGCCATCAGCACGGTGGACGAGGATGCGCTGGTCGAGGGCTTCATGTTCGACGGCTCCTCCATTGCCGGTTGGAAGGCGATCAACGAGTCCGACATGCTGCTGATGCCCGACCTTGAGCGCGCGACCATCGACCCGTTCTTCGCGCAGTCGACCCTGGTTCTGTTCTGCGACGTGCTGGAGCCCACCACCGGTCAGCCCTACAACCGCGACCCGCGCTCGACCGCCAAGGCCGCCGTCAATTACATGGCCAGCCTGGGCATCGGCGACACCGTGTTCTTCGGCCCGGAAGCCGAGTTCTTCGTGTTCGATGACGTCAAAATGGACGTCAGCATGCACCGCGGCTACTACGAGCTCGACAGCACCGAAGGCCCTTACAACTCGGCCCGTGACTATGAAGAAGGCAACATGGGCCATCGTCCAGGCGTCAAGGGTGGCTACTTCCCGGTGCCGCCGATCGATTCCGAGCAGGACCTGCGCGGCGAAATGCTCACGGTCATGGAAGAGATGGGCGTCGAGGTCGAAAAGCATCACCACGAAGTCGCCCCGTCCCAGCATGAGCTGGGCATGAAGTTCGGCACCCTGATCAAGACCGCCGACGACCTGCAGATCTACAAATACGTCGTTCACCAGGTCGCCGCCTCCTATGGCAAGACCGCGACCTTCATGCCGAAGCCGATCGCCGGTGACAACGGCTCGGGCATGCATTGCCATCAGTCGATCTGGAAGGACGGCAACCCGATGTTCGCCGGTTCCGGCTATGCCGATCTGTCGGATACCTGCCTGTACTACATCGGCGGCATCATGAAGCACGCCCGCGCGCTGAACGCCTTCACCAACCCGCTGACCAACAGCTACAAGCGTCTGGTCCCGGGCTTCGAGGCGCCGGTCTTGCTGGCCTATTCCTCGCGCAACCGGTCCGCCTCCTGCCGCATTCCGTACGTGAACAGCCCCAAGGGCAAGCGCGTCGAGGTGCGCTTCCCGGATGCCGGCGCCAATCCGTACCTCGCCTTCTCGGCGATGCTGATGGCCGGTCTTGACGGCATTCAGAACCGCATCCACCCGGGCGACCCGATGGACAAGGATCTGTACGATCTGCCGCCCGAGGAGTTGAAGGACATCCCGACGGTTTGCGGTTCGCTCCGCGAGGCGCTAGAGAATCTCGACAAGGACCGCGCGTTCCTGACCGCCGGCGACGTGTTCGACGACGATCAGATCGACGCCTATATCGAGCTCAAGATGGAAGAGGTCCTCGCCTTCGAGATGACCCCGCACCCCATCGAGTTCCAGATGTACTACTCGGTCTAATCCCGGGTCAGTCCATGTTATCGAGGCGGGCCGCTCCCATCCGGGGCGGCCCGTTTCGCGTTGGAGGGGTCTTCATCGCGACGCGGCAACGGGATTTCGGATGTTGATTTATCGCCGCCCCGCGGGTTCCCTGTCCCCTCGCCACCGCCTCCCCGTCGCAGTCTCAAGAATGGCAAATGCCCAGCGCCCTGAACCAAGCCGTCACCGACATCCTCCGCATGCTGGACGCCGGCGCGGCGCGAAAGGCCTTGGCGCGCGTAGAGGAATCGCTGGTCCGCCATCCGCTGGTCCCGGGTCTTTACAATATTCGCGGCGCCGTACATGCCGCCCTTGATGCGCCGCGCCTGGCCGTGGATGATCGCCGACGGGCCGTCACCTTGTATCCAGGGTTTCATCAGGGACTGTTCAATCTCGCGAATACCCTCCATCGGGCCGGACAAGGTTCGGAGGCATTGACGCTTTACGATCGCGTTCTGATGATCGCGCCGACTCTCGCAACGGCCAATAACAATGCCGGCGTCGTGTTGCGCGACGGTGGGCGGTGGCGTGATGCCCTCACCCGGTTCCAACGCGCGGTCCGCGCCGATCCCAGCCATGTCGAAGGCTACCTCAACCTTGCCAATATTCAGCGCGATCTTGGAGACTATGACGCGGCCATCGCCTCGTACCGACGGAGCTTGCTGCTCGACCCGGGTCACCCGACGGCTTGGAGCCACTTCGGCATCGCCACCCAAGAGGTCACCGAGCACGCCGCCGCAATCCGGTTCCAGCAAAGAGCGGTTGCCGTAACGCCAAAGGATACGGAGAGCCACCGTCAGCTCGCCAATCTCAAGACTTACACCGCCGGCGACCCGCATTTGACCGTGCTCGGCGCCATGCTTGGCGCCCCCACGCTTGGTCTTGAAGACCGGGCCCGGCTACATTTCGCGCTTGGCAAGGCGCATGAGGATTTCGGTGAGATCCAAACCGCCTTCGAGCACTTTCGCCGAGGCAACAGCGCGCGAAAATCGGCGCTCGGCTATACACTCTCCCAACACGCGGATCTGTTCGAGCGCATCAGACGGGCCTTTCCGGAGCGGGCACCTCATGCGCCTTTCGCCACCGAAACCGGAATTCGACCCATTTTCATCGTCGGCATGGCCCGGTCGGGGACCACGCTGGTCGAACAGGTCCTGGCCAACCACCCGGACGCTCACGGAGCGGGCGAACTCCAAGACCTGTCCCGCCTTGCCTATCGATACCTGCCCACCAGGCGCGGCGAGGCGCGGCTTGGCTACGGAACCGATGACCTGGCCGAAATACGGCGGGGTTATCTGGAGGAGATCAGCCGGCTCGCCAAGGGGAAGTCGGTGGTTATCGACAAGATGCCCAGTAATTTTCAATGGGTCGGCGTCATCCGCGCCGCGCTTCCCGAAGCTCGGATCATCAACACGGATCGCGATCCCAGAGCCGTGGCATGGTCGCTCTATCGTCACTATTTTCCGACCGCGGCACATGGCTATGCCTATGATCTCGACGATATCGCGGGCTTTTTCGCGCTATACAGGGACCTCATGACGTTCTGGTCACGGCAAGACCCAAGCGACATCCTCACCCTGAACTACGAGACGTTCACGGAAAACCCGGTGATTGGAACCCGAGATCTACTGGCGTGGTGCGGGCTTTCCTGGAGCGATAAGTGCCTGGATTTTCATCGTTCGACCCGCCCGGTGAAAACCGCGAGCGCCAATCAGGTTCGTCGCGCCGTCTATCAAGGCTCCTCGGAGGCCTGGCGTCGTTTCGCGCCCCAGATCACGGAGATGCTTGGCGACAGGGATATTCTCGGGTTCGCAAGCCCGGGCCGAACCCCTTCATCGCGTTTCGAGGGCATGGACCTCTAAAGCAGGACAACCGCGGCAAGCCTTCCCGCCCCACCTCCACGTGATGGATCACATCGGCGCGCGCTTGGCGGTTTCGCGCGGCGGTGGCTTTGGGTACCGTGCAAGCCTCGCCGCGTTGTTTTTCAGGACATTCTCTCATGGCACATTACCTCGATCCGCTGATGCGGCCCCAATCCGTCGCCGTTATCGGGGCTTCCGACGCGCCCGCCAGGATCGGCGGACGACCGGTCTACTCGATGCTGGAAGGCAAGTACCAGGGCCGGCTTTACCCGGTGAACCCGGGGCGCGACACGGTGCAGGGCCTGAAAGCCTATCCCAGCATCAAGGATGTGCCGGAGGTCGTCGACAGCGTGGTCATCTCGGTCCCGGCCGCGGTCGCGCTGGACGTCATCCAAGAATGCGCCGATGCCGGCGTGAAAAGCGCGGTGGTCTTCACCTCCGGCTTCGCGGAGATCGGCGAGGCCGGCCTCGACGCTCAAGCGGAGATCGGGCGGATCGCGCGGGAAAGCGGCATGCGCATCGTCGGGCCGAACTGCCTCGGGGTGTTCACCCTGGATATCGGCTGGTTCGGGACCTTCGCCAACACCCTGGCCAGCCTCAAGGTGCCGCCGGGGCCGATCGGTATCGTCACCCAAAGCGGCGCCTATGGCGGGCATCTGTTTACGATCTCGCAAAACCGGGGCGTCGGCACCAACCACTGGGTGACCACCGGTAACGAGGTCGATGTCGATGTCGCCGAGGTCATCGAATATTACGCCGAGGTCGACAGCATCCGGGTGATCGTCGCCTATGCCGAGGGCATAAAGGACGCGGACCGGATGTGCCGGGCGCTGGACAAGGCGCGGGCCGCCGAAAAGCCGGTGATCTTCATGAAGGTCGGCGCGACCGAGGCAGGCGCCCGGGCCGCCGCCTCGCACACCGCCTCTCTGGCCGGCGCGGACGCGGTCTTCGACGGACTTTTCCTGCAATACGGCGCCTATCGGGCCGAGACCACCGAGGAGATGGCCGACCTCGCCTATGCCTGTCAGTTCGGACGCTATCCCAAGGGTAACAAGATCGGTCTGCAGACGATTTCCGGCGGCATCGGCGTGCAGCTCGCCGATGCCTCGACCAAGCGGGGCTTCGATGTCGCGCCCCTGCCCGACGCGACCCAGAAGAAGATCCTCGAGCTGATCCCTTTCGCGGGGGTGAACAATCCCGTGGACTTCACCGGTCAGGTGCTGAACGAGCGCCGGTTCCTCGAGGACAGCATGCGCCATGTCCTGAACGAGGGCGGCTATGACGCCCATATCCTCTACATGGCGAGCCTGCCGGTCTCGCAATTCACCGGCGCGTTGTCGTTGGAGATCTTCACCGCCCTGCGCGAGGAGTATCCCGAGGAATTGCTTATGATGAGCATGATCGCCACCCCAGAGGGGCGCAACAAATACGAGGCGCTGGGCTATCCCTGTTTCGAGGATCACTCGCTGGCGGTGCGCGCCATGGCGGGCCTGCGCTATTTCGGCGAGGTGTTCGAGCGCGGTCGTCCCGACGCGGCGCCGGCGCTGCCCCCAGGCACCCTGCCCGCGCCCGCCGAGGCCGTTGGTGAGCATGAAGCCAAGCAAATTATCGCGTCCGCCGGTATCCCCGTGGCTCGCGAGACTCTAGCGGATGACGCGGAGGCCTGCGTGACCGCGTGGCGGGAATTCGGCGGTCCCGTGGTGATGAAGATCGCCTCGCCCGACCTGCCGCATAAGACCGAAATCGGCGGCGTGCTGCTGAATGTCGATGGCGAGGACGCGGTCCGCGAGGGCCACGCGACCCTGCTGGAGCGCGCCCGGACCGCCAAGCCCGACGCCAGGATCGACGGCGTGATCGTCGCCGAGATGATCAAGGGCGGTGTCGAGACCGTCATGGGCGTGGTCCGCGACCCGGTCTTCGGCCCGGTGGTGATGTTCGGCATCGGCGGCGTCTTCGTCGAGGTGCTGAAGGACGTGACCTTCCGGGTCGCCCCCTTTGGCCCCGACGAGGCTCGGCGGATGATCGACGGCATCCGGGGGCGCGCGATGCTCGACGGCGTCCGCGGCGCCCCGCCCTCCGATATCGACGCCCTGGCCGACGCGCTCTCCAAGCTCAGCGTCTTCGCGGCCGCCAACGCCGAGTCCGTCGAGACGATCGACGTCAACCCGTTCATCGTGCTGCCCAAGGGCGCGGTCGCGGTCGACGCGCTGATCATCCCGCGCGAGTAGGAGTGAGCGGCGTTTCCGCCTCGCGTCGTTCTCAGGCAAACACGGTACTGTTCAGAAAAATGCTACCCGTCGGTCACGTCCCGTCGGCGCGGACCAAGCCGTTTAGCGCCGCGATCTCAAGCAGCATTTTGCGCAACATGGCGCGGTTGAAGTCGTCGCCCTTGCTCGCCGCCTGAACGAAGGATGACGGGCCGCCGATCACCTGGCGTTTGAAGAAATCCTTGATGATGCCGACCGCCGAGCCCCGGGCCTGGACCAGACCGTTGATGGTGATCCCTTTGTCCAGCGCCAGATCCC
>Ga0055584_100003573_pt1 | contig 15303 bp, 12 predicted proteins | sample OSDHelmetaG_FD_58716 | JGI IMG/M metagenome (GOLD analysis project Ga0055584, IMG submission 58716) | Pelagic marine sediment microbial communities from the LTER site Helgoland, North Sea, for post-phytoplankton bloom and carbon turnover... | ecosystem: Environmental > Aquatic > Marine >... | reverse complement strand
TGGGTGCGCCCCAATCATGGCCGAAGATAATCGCGGTTTCATAACCCAGCGCCGGGATAAGCCCGATCATATTATCCACCAGCGTCTTCTGGTTATATTGGTCAATGGCATAGGGCTTGTCAGACTTGCCATAGCCAGGCATGTCGACAGCCACAGCGTGATAGCCCGCGTCAGCTATGGCCTGGATGCAATGCCGCCAGCTGTACCAGCTTTCCGGGAAGCCATGGCACATCAGCACCAATGGGCCTTCGCCAAGCTCTGCGCAGTTCAAGGTAATGCCGTTAGTTTCCACCCGCCGGTGAGTAATGTTTTCAAATGCCATGATGTCCCGCCCCGTTCTTTACACTGTAAGTTTATGAGGATGGAGCGTACATGCTTCTCTGGTGGCAATCCAGCAAAAGCCGAAACCGAAACACGCTCGGCAATAATTAAATATACTGTCCACGAAATAGGATTACGGAAAGAGTGAGTCCGCGCCCCTACTTATCCATCCACGCCTGAGCCAATGCACGGCCTTGTTGAATTTGCTCATCGGTCAGGGAGGGGCGCATTTCCTCTAGCTGTCCCTCGGCGCGATCGTCGCCATGCTTGCGAGCCAAAACCATCCACTTCACCGCTTCAACCAAGTTTTGTTCCACACCAACGCCCTGATGGTACATTCGCCCCAAAACATACTGGGCATTAACCACACCTTGGTCTGCCGACAAGCGCCACAACTTGGCCGCCCGTTCTAAATCCTTGTCGACCCCTTCCCCTTCAAAGTACTGCAGGCCTAGCCAATATTGCGCCTTGGCATCACCAAGCTCGGCCACAACAGCTAAATATTGAGCCGCCTTTACCTGGTCTTGTTCAACACCTTTGCCTCGTTGGTATAAGCGCGCCAAATTAAAGATGGCGGTGCCGTCACCCTTTTTGGCTGCTTCCAAGTATAGTTCTGCCGCCTTTTCATAATCTTGATCGACACCGGTGCCTGTTTCATAGAAACGCCCCAGGCGGGCCTGTGCGCGCGTCACGCCCTGATCGGCAGCAAGCGCCCACAAGCGCACGGCTTCATCATTATCTTGGGCAACGCCGTTGCCCAGGGCATGTAACAATCCCAATTCATACTGGGCTTTGGCATGGTCTTGCGCTGCAGCCTTTTGCCACCATTGGGCAGCGAGTTCGTAGTCCTTGGTGCCGCCAACACCCACATTATAGGCACGGCCCAAGTCAAACTGCGCCTTGGCCATGCCTTGCTCTGCAGCCAATGTCCACAGACGGTTCGCCTCTTCCTGGTTTACTGCAACACCCTCACCCGTGGCATGCATCATGCCTAAATTGTGCTGGCCATCAGGCACGCCTCGGTCGGCAACGATTTGGAAATACTGCAGGGCCCTGGCGTCGTCTTGTTCCACACCACGCCCCTTCAAATATGCAACGCCCAGCGCATTAATGGCCGGCCAAAACCCGGCATCAGCCGCCTGTTGTAGCCAATACAATTGCTCGTGCGGTCTGACATTCAATCGCTCTGCAAGAACCTGTGACGCGCCTATTTCGTACTGGGCCAGAACAAAGCCACTATTAGCCGACTGCATCCACCATTTTTTGGCTTCACCCAGGTTTATGGGTGTGCCTATGCCGTACATATAGGTGATGCTGACCACATTTTGTTGCACGACATCACCAGCCTGGGCAGCCCTTAACGTTTCCTCAAAAAAGTCCTCGGCCTGATCGCTATTTACATATTTCACGATGTCGCGATAGCCTTGATCAAGGGCATCCAACACGGCTGCGTCTTCAACAATACCTTGATACAACTCCATGGAGTATTCCAATTTCTCCAGGGCGTTGACGCGAAGATCCTCCAGAGTATCGAGGAACTTTTGCGCTGGTTTATGGCCATTTTGCACCGCAATATTGACCCAACGCATGCCTTTGGCTTTGTCTATTTTGGTTCCTTCGCCATAGAGGTAATATTTGGCCATATAGTATTGTGCGATTGGCAAGCCCTGCCGGGCCGCCTGGCGCATCCAGCGACGTGACATCACGAAGTCTTGCTCAACAATCTCGCCGTCCGAGTAAAATATCCCCAAATTAAATTGTGCCTGGGAGCTGCCTTGCTTGGCCGCTTCTCCATTCCAATGGATAGCCTTTTCTGCATCTATGGACACGCCATCGCCTTTTGCATAGCGCCGTCCCAAGCTAATTTGGGCCACAACTGAACCTGCTTCGGCAGCCAGATGATAGAGGCGTATTGCTTCTTCAACATTCTGATCTACACCGTCGCCGTTGGCATATTTCACACCAAGCGCGGTTTGGGCACTTGCATGACCCTGGGCAGCTGCGCGTTGAGCCCACTTCAGTGCCTGTGCGGGGTCTTTATCGCCGCCTTCGCCGTTTTCAAGGAGCGTCGCCACTTGATATTGGGCCTCGGGGTTCCCCAATTGGGCAGCCTTCAGCAGATAGCGCCGCCCCACTTCAAGGTTCTTTTTAACCCCACTCCCCCGCAGAAAAAGATAACCCAGCCGCATCATGGCGGACGGGTGGTTTTGCTCTGCCGACAGCCGCAACCAGTTGACAGCTTCGCCAACACTACGCGTCACGGCCACGCCTTCCCAATAGAGCAGCGCCATAATTTCCTGCGCTTGCGGGTGCTGTTGATCGGTGGCCAGATACAGCCAGCGCATGGCTTCATCATGCAGCACATCCGTGCCCTGGCCGGTTAGAAATGCCAACGCCAGGGCGGTTTGTGCATCGGCATTGCCCGCGCGTGCCAATGGCAACAACAAGCGCCGGGCCTTGGCGTGGTCTACATCGACACCCCGCCCTAGGGCATAGGCTGTTGCGGTGGCGAATTGGGCACGCACATGGCCTTGTATGGCAGCGCGGTCCCACAAATTTGCAGCCATGGTGTGGTTGGGTTCTGGTGTGATGCCATCAAATTCAGCCAGGCCATTGGCGAACATGAAGCCCAGCAAATATTGGGCCTCGGTAATATTTTGGGCCGCGGCCAGAGTCAGCCACTTTTGTGCGAGGGCGTAGTCTTGCTTGGCACCGAGGCCAGAAAAATAACGCTGACCCAACAGGGCTTGCGCCTCGGCCATGTTGGCCTTTACCGCATCGCCAAGCCACTTTGAGGCTTCTGCCGTTTCATAGTTTTCCATTTCGATGAGGCTGGCCATGAAGCCAACACCCAAGGCATGCTGTGCGCCTGTATGGCCCTGTCTTGCAGCCCGTTTCCACCATTTTGCAGCGTCGTCTAGGTCGCGCTCCACCGCCATGCCCTGGAATAACAATGCCCCATAGGTAAATTGCGCTGCGGCATCACCTTTTCTGGCCAGCTGTTTGTAGTGTTTGACACTGGTGTCTGGCAGGCTATCCAAGCCCAGCCCACGCAGATACAAATAGTCAAACTCGGTATCCATCTCAGGCTCAAAGAGAATGTCGTCGGGATACATTTCCTGGAAAATGGTGCTGCTGCGTTCGGCAAATTCAACCGAGTTTTCCGCCCGCATCGGCTTGAACAACACCCTGCTCTCTTGATACGACCAATCGCTGACGCGCGCTTCAGCCGAGGTAACCGGCAATGCTAAGCAAACCGCCAGAAAAGGAAGCACAAACAGGGCTAGGCGCGCGCGCGGCACCTGAAACCAATATGTAGACGGTCGTGAAAACATAAAACGCGATAACTCGCTGTTATAAAATCGGGAATAAGCGCCCCACTTTAACGGCGAATTATACGGCTGTCATGGCTTCATGATGGTTGCTGTGCCCGTCGTTCGTTACGACGTTCATTACGACGCTCAAAAGCCCCCCGGATGCGCACGAGGCGGTCTGACGACAGGGGGAAACGCATGATGACGGGGATGGCCGCTGCATACAGAATCAAGACCGGGAACGTAATGGTATAGCGTAGGCCATCGATGGCCTCTGGCCCGTTTTCGACTTTGGGATCAAACCCAAACCAACTCAGCATCGGCAGCGCAATACCCACGGCGATGGCTGCTGCTGCTTTTGCGCCCAGCGACCAAACCGCCATGTATGACCCAGCCACGTGATCACCCGTTCGCAGCCCGGCGACCTCGATCAGGTCTGCCTTCATGGAATAGGCAATGGCGGTAGTATTGCCGCCTGCAACCCCGCACAGCGCCAACACCATGAAGAAGCCAAGACTGTCGCCCTCGCCCAACAGCATGAAGCAAGGGGTTGCGATAACAAAAATGCCTGCCCCACACTGCCACGTCTGCTTTTTGCCGATGCGATAGGACATGGCCATCCACAGCGGCAGGGCAATCACGTTGGTGACGAAATAGCCCAGCAAGATCAACTGTGTCTGCCCTTCGACCTTAACAACAAATTTGGCAAATAGCATAAACATCGACGACATCCAGGCCATGCCCATAGACAGCAGTAAAAAGCCGATAAATAACGCCATGAACGACCCGTTTTTGAACATCTGCCGGGAGGCCTTCCAGATATTGGGCTGGGTGTTGCGCACTACCTGTCGCTCTGGCACGCTCCACAGCGCCGCCGCCATCAGCACCGGCAGCAAGACCAGCACCATAAAGCCAACAATCATCAACCCCTCAGCAGGCATGCCGCCAAAGCCGAAAAACTCGCCCGATAAAATCGGGATCGCCAAGGCACTGACATTACCCAGATAACCCAGCGCCTGACGCCAACCGGTAATGCGGGTGCGCTCGTTATAGTCGTCGGACAGCTCGGCCCCCCAGGCAAAGTATGGAATGTTGATCATGGTCCAGCCCAACCACAACAGCATGGACCATACAAGCAGGTGCCATTCCGACACGGGGCCAGACGGCGTAAATAGCTGCCAGGCAGCAAGGCCCATCACCACAGAGCCCGCTGCCAGCCAAGGCTTGCGCTTGCCAAAACGAGTATTCGTGCGGTCGGATAAATAGCCAATAAGCGGGTCTGTCACCACATCGCTTAGCCGCGCCAGCATCAAGACAACACCAATAGTCGCCAGGTCCACCCCAAGGTAGGTGGAATAGACAAAGGGCAGGTAAAGCGACACGGGAATAACTGCAAGATACACCGCATATTCCGGCACCCCAAAGAAGAATAGCTGCCTACGGCTCAGTCGTGGTGCATCGCTCATGAAGTTGATTACCTATCCAAAGAATTATTAAGAATAGCGGCCAGTCGGAACGGTAAAGCTTACAGGGTAATAGACGTGAATGTCGCTAAATAACATGCAGGCATGATTTTAAGACTGGAATAAAAATCACTACCGCTTAAACTGTGCGCAAACAAATGATGGAGTTGCACATGTCTCGCGAAAAACTTGTCTTTATGGCTCAAGACGCTCTCGACCATTCCCAGGCGGGCACCCTTGCCCAGGCCGATGGCGTTGGTAAAATCAAGGCCGAGGTCTATACGGACCCTAAACGGTTTGAACGCGAAAAGTCGCAGATCTTCCGCCGTATGCCCCTGATGCTGGCCGCCGCGTGTGAAATTCCCAATGCGGGTGATTACAAAACCATGGACCCCGTGGGTGTGCCGGTGTTGTTGGTACGCGGCAAAGACGGCCAGGCGCGGGCTTTTCTGAATTCATGTACCCATCGCGGCACCAATGTTGCCCTGGGCGACGGCAATGTATCGCGCTTTGTGTGCGGCTATCATGGCTGGACGTTTAACCATCAGGGCGAGTTGGTAGGTGTTGCCGCCAGCGACGACTTTGGCGACGTCGATAAAGACGAGCTGTGCCTGCAGCAATTCCCCATCCTGGAAAAAGCCGGGTTAATCTGGGTGATCCTCGATCCGAAATCCGACCTCGACATCAACACCTTCCTGTCGGGCTATGACAGCCTGTTGGAAAGCTTTGGCTTTGAAAACTGGCACTTCTTTGAGCGCCGCACCCTGGAAGGCCCGAACTGGAAGATCGCCTATGATGGCTATCTGGATTTTTACCACCTGCCGGTGCTGCACGCGCCCACCTTCGGGGCCGACACCACCAACCGGGGCAATTTCTATGCCTTTGGCCCGCATCAACGCATTTTGGCCCCCTCAACAGCCATGCCACAGCCTGACGACACCAACCCCGCCAATATGGCTGACGTGCCAGATTCTGAATGGTCTGATGATGTGCTGCTGGGCGGCGTGTGGACGATTTTTCCGCATATCTCTATCGCCAGCTTCTATGGCGGCGCACGCGGCGTGATGGTTTCACAACTGTTCCCCGGCGACAAGGTGGGCGAAAGCTACACCGTGCAAACCTATCTGATGGAAGAAGCCCCCTCAGAGGACATCATCGCCGAGGCCCACGACCAGTTTTCCATGCTGGAAGTCGTGGTGAAAGATGAAGACTACGCCACCGGCATCCGCCAGCAAAAAGCACTGGATGCAGGCCTGACAGACTATGTATATTTTGGCCGCAACGAAGGCGGCGGACAGGTTTTCCACACTTGGGTCGAAAAACTGCTGACCGCCAAGGATGACGAGCTGAACGGAATTTTTGAGGCGGGGTAAGGCAACCCATCGCTCTTTCCATTATTCGTCATTCCTGCGAAGGCAGGAATCCACTAAGCCTCCCACGTGGTCATGCCGACAGGTACGAGCACTACAATTGTCATGAGCGCTCAAACCTATGAGTGGACCCCCGCCTTCGCAGGGATGACGGTGTGGGTTCGGATTGCCAATTGGATTAGGGGGCAGTGCGCCCCCTCACCCATTCGGCATTCTGGTATTTATCGCCCCACTTGAAGGCCTATTCGGCATTCAAGTACTTATCTAGCGTCACGTGCAGTTGCCGTGTGCGGCTTTCCTGGAAGTTGGCCAGGGTTTCGCCGCGCTTTTTCGATGCCTTGAAGCCTTTTTGCTGAGCTTCCATGTTGGATGTGTCTTGCTCGTACACAATGGCCAGGCCGGGGTCCATATTGGGGACCGTGGCATAAACCTCATCGACATTCAGATGCACGCATTCAGGTGGCTCAGGATGCGTTTCGCCTTCGTTAAGCGGGCGCAGGAACATCAGGTCGAACCAGCAGCTATCCACATCGTCATTATTGGGGCGGAAGCGATAGATCATCGGCAGGGCAATGCCTGGGAACAAGAACATGTTCGGGAACAGGAAATACTCAATCGAGTCCAGCATTTCGCATTCAGAGCGATCTGACGCATCGAAGTTATATTTTTCCTGCTGATGGTCGCGCGCGGCTTGCGCCGCTTCAATACGCGTGGCCATGGCTTCAGCGATTTGTTCTGCGGTTTCCTGGGCTGGCCAATGCACATCATTATAGCCAATGGTGTGAATGAAGCGCGTCACGTTGTCGGAGAAAATATCATATTCCGCATTCGTTGCTGCACAGCCAATTTCGGTTTGGTTGGCGTGGGTCTCACGCACGTGATAGGCCTCGATGAAGGCTTCTGCAGCGGCTTTCCAGTTCACCGGCAGGGTGCGACGCAGGTGCACTTCAATATATTTGCGTTCCAGCGGGAAATAGTCGGCAAAGTGCTCGGTTAGCGGGCCGAGATAGTCTTCCAACGGTTCGCAATTTTCATCCATATTGATGAAGACAAAACCGCCCCACAGGCCAACTTGTACTTCTGGCAGGGAGAAGTCTTCAGGCTTGGCGTGGGGGAAATCCCAATCGCAAGGCTGGTCAACCAGCTCGCCTTCCAATGACCATGTCCAACCATGGTATGGGCAGCGGAAGTCTTTGCCATAGCCTTCAAAGTCTGTTGGGCGCAATTGCGTGCCACGGTGCAGGCAGGAATTGAAATAGGCTTTCACCTCGCCCGCTTCCGTGCGCGCGATTAGAATGGAATAGACACCCACTTCATAGACATATTGGTCGCCGGGGTTGGGGATGTGTTCTTCACGGCAGGCCCATTGCCATACCTTGTTCCACATCTTGTCCATTTCCTGGTCATAGAAATCGCGGGACGTATAACGCGAATAGGGGATGTCTTCACTGCCCAAATATTTCGGGCTGCTTTTAAGAATAGACGCGGGTGGCGCGATGGGGTCGCGCATAATAACTTCGCGGGTACTTTGCCCTGGTGTGCGGGCTTCGCCAAAGGCCTGGCCGTCTTGGTTTTCGATATTCATTCTGCTGCTTCCTTCGTCACTGTGCCTGCAAATGGGGCGTCATTCATCCATACATCCACCCAGTCGTGGAAATGCTGGATACGGGATTCGTCTTCATTAAGAACCGCGCGGTTAAACCCGGCCGATCTCATCCCCGCCTGCATATCAGGCAGGTATTGAACGTCTTGGTCAATAGTTATTGTCATGGTTTTGTTGCCGCTAATCACGGCTTCCCGGTCAAAGCTATCATGCTCGGGCCGCGCGCCTTCATTCGCCATCTGCTGTTCCACATCGCCCATCAGGCGCAGGCCCGTATCTGGGTTGTGGGCAATCTCGGCGCGGATCTGTAGCGAGATCTTGTCGAAATAGCACTTGTTGGGGTCGTCCGGATGCGGACGGGGGCGCATGATCCACAGGCTTTCCGGGTGGATGGTCGCAATGATATTGGGGAACAGATCGTACTGCACCACGTCTGTCACCAACTCATCGGGGAACTCTTTATAGGAAAAGCCTAACTCTTCCCCCAGCGCGCGTTTTTTGGCTTGGGCTGCAAGGCGAATGTCGCCCACGCGGCCCTTGAAGTCGTCTGGGTCCAGGCCAATCATGCGAGCCTGCATATCCAGAATGGGCGGGGCTTCCGCAGGGTCGCCATAGCGCGGGTTGGTCACGAAACCTTCCACGATGGTGCGCCGGTGACCATAGGGCCACAGCTCGTTCACGGAATCGCGGCAGTTCACCATGCTGGCATGCTGCGGATGGATAAAGTCGACGTGGTATTGCTCGTTGAAATTGTCGACGGCTGTTTTCCAGTTGGCGTCGATTTCCAGGGTTTGGTCTTCAACAATCACCATGTTTTCAATGTGATAGGGGCCTAAATGGTCTTGCACGATGCCCAGGAATTTCGACAATGGCCCGGCATCTTCATCCATATTAACCCAGACAATGCCGCCCCAAACCTCAACCTTGATATGGCGCAGTGAATAGGCTTCGCAGTCAATGGCGGGGATAAAGCGTTCTTCATCGGGCACGGTTTTCAGGGTGCCATCGAGGTCATACGTCCAGCCATGATAGGGGCAGGTAAAGGCCGGCACACTGCCATGTTCCGCCGCGATGACCCGGTTGCCGCGATGCTGGCAGGCATTATACATGGCCTGTACGTCGCCATTATTGTCGCGGCTGACGATGATGTTTTCATGGCCGATATTGAACAGGAAGTAGTCGCCTGGCTCTGCAATGTCAGACGCCAGCCCGGCCAACAGCCATGACTTGGTCCAGATTGTATCCCATTCCTGCCCCATAACCTGGCGGTCGTAATAGCGCTCGGCATCCAATGTGGCGGTGCGTTCTGGGTGCGCCGGCGTACCGTCTGCAAAGTCGATAAAGTATGTTGGTTGCGCCATGATCTTCCCGTTTAATCCCCGTCATTGATCCGAACGGTGTTCGTTTTATGATGGAACTGAACAAGAGTCAACGCCCGGAATCTCACATTTGGTGGAGATTTAGCGGAGATTTAGTGGGTGCCTTTATCCTGCGCTGCGCTTAAGGCCGGAAACAGGCTGTCCTGAAAGTCATCGACCAGTTTGATCAAGGCGGGCTCGTCCCGCCCCGCCAGCGTGATATTTTGCTGGATCACCAACATAGCCAAACCGTGGATAGAGGCCCAGGCGATCATGGAGGCCGGGTAATCCGACAAGAATTTACCGTCTGTGTCGTAATCCTTGCCATGCCAGCGCCGCACATTTTCGTTGATGAAGGCATAGCCAGCCTGCATCAGACCGGGGAAGATATCAGAGTCTGACACTTCCCATGAGAACATCAGGCGATAGAGGTGCTGGTTTTGATTGGCAAACAGCAAATATTCTCGCGCTGCCGCTTTAACCGCTTCTTTGAAGTCCGGGGCTGACCCAAAGGCCTGTTTCTCCAACTCCAGCAATCGCCGGTAGCCTTCCTCTGCCAAGGTCGCCAGCAAGGTCTTACGATTAGCGAAGTGGTTATAAATGGACGACGGCGCAATGCCGATCTCGCGGGCCAATCGCCGCAAGGTTACGGCATCCACGCCTTCTTCAGCCAAGATGCGCGACCCTTCGCGCACCATGTCAGCGTGAACATTACCCTTGTGATACGAGGTACTCATGGGCAGGACGGTACACATCGCCCTCTACAGATACAAGGGGCGGCAGATACAAGGGGGCCTCGCCTTTAGGCTCCCTCTGCCCTAACATTCCTTCTGGCCACCGAAACGACCGAGAGGAAAAAGACCATGGATAACAAACAAATCATCACAGACTTCATCAACGCCTGGTCGACCCTCGATACAGAAACCGTGGTGGCCTATTTTGCCGAGGATGGCACCTACCACAATATGATGCTGCCCCCCGTCACCGGGCATGATGCCTTGCGCGAATTCATTGGCGGCTTCATGGCCAATTGGACCAAAACCGACTGGGACATTTTGAACATCATGGCCGACGGCAATGTGGTGATGGCCGAACGCCTGGACCGCACCAAAATGGGCGATGCGGGCGTAGACCTACCCTGCACCGGCGTGTTCATCATGGAAAACGGCAAAATCAAAACCTGGAGAGACTATTTCGACCTCGCCACATTCTTGAACGCTGGCTAGGGAGCGAAGGTCGAAGGGTCTGCCTATGACCCAAAGCGGTCGTTAGGGAGTTCGGCACAACATTTTCTTGAGAGTGTCCTCTTTTCGCTTTTCTGACATGCGATCAAGGGTATCTTTTTTGATTACACCGGTTTCCTCCCGAATGATTTTAAACTCGCCGCTGGCTTCACGAAACCATATTAGATAACCGCAATGTAGGGCGCCGCTATCGAATGTATTCTGGTAGTCAGCGGCTATATACAGACCTGGTTTTGGTGCATTAGATGGACTGTCATAGAAACTAATCGTGTGGACGTTGATGGCTGGTTTTGATCCTCCGTCAGTCCTGAATTTGTCCATCTGTGCCGAATATTCATCCATTAACCTGTATGTCTACATGTCGGGGGACAGGGCTGCGTAGGCGCTTTCGTATTTGCCCCTGAAACTATCTGCAAAAAAAGCATCAGAGAGCAAAAGAATGTGTTGAGTTAGCCGTTCGCGATCGACTGGTGCTATTGTCGGAACGCTATTTTTGGCTGCTGCCGACTTTGGCACTCCATCAACGCAAGACAATTTCTGGATGAATTTGAATGTTGTCTCGACGGGCGGCTCGGCATCCTCGCCAACCGTTTCTGAGCTTTCAAATTGATAGTGGCCCAACTCAAGTATTTTGCCCTGACAAGCTGCTTTGCCGACTGCGGCTGTCGCAATTTGTGCGTTTTCCGGCTCCATTATCACGGCACTTTTCAGGGTGATCTCAAAACTATCTGCTCCCAATTGTTTAACATCGATTGTTTTGATCGTTTGGGCGTAGGCACTAGTGCTCAATAAAGCGATGAACATAATGATCTTTTTCATAATTTGCCTCTATAATATGATTACAGCGGTGCTGTGCCATGGGACTGCGATATGATGCCGTATTGCCCCTTATATCATCAAGCATTCCAAACGGGCCGCAATTGAAGCGAGCCCCCTTGGCGCTTCCCAAGATCCGCTTTTGGCTGTAGGCGGACGCCAGCTAAAACGTCTCCTTCTGGTTCAATGTGAATATTAGTCACCCATATAGTGGTTCAGCCAGTCGTGATAGTGCTGGATGCGGCACTCATCATCATTCAACCAGGCTTCGCCAGCGCCACGGGAATGCATGCCGTTCTGGACGTCACGAATGAAGTGTATGTCCTGGTCCAGCGTGATGGTCATGGTCTTGTCACCCGCGATGATGTCTTCTTGCGTGAACTCATCCCTCTCGGGCCGCTCATCGGGGATTGGGGTGGCATCTTGCCCCATATTAAACGAAACATTTTTTGGGTCGGCGATGGATGGGTCTGGCTCCATGATAAAGGTATATTTGTCGAAGAAGCACTTGTTGGGGTCTGTCGGATGCGGCATGGCGCTCAGCAGCAGCATGTTTTCTGGCTGCAACACGATGATCGAATTGGGAAACAGATTATATTGCACGATGTCTGAAAGCTGGTCGTCTGACAACAGATCGTAATTGTGGCCCATGGCAGGCCCCATTTCACGGCGCTTCTTTTGCACGGCATCACGCACATCGTGCACCCGGCCACGAAAGTCTTCAGGGTCCATGCCGAGTGCAACCATCTGCGGCGCCATGATTTCCGTCGGCATTTCAGGAACCGCCTGTCTGGTATTTACCGTGAAACCCTCGATGACAACGCGGCTGTGTCCCCGGTCATAAAGGTCGGTATTGCAAAACAGGCAGTCAAATATCAGCGCATGCTGCGGGTGGATATGTTCGACGTGGTACAATTCATGAAAATTGTCGAACACAGCTTTCCAATTACATTCCAGCCGCACTCTCTGGTCTTCGATCAGGGTCATGTCCTGCATGCGAAAGGGGGCGATCAGGTCGGGGATGGGCCCCAGAAAGTCGGCCAAAGATGCGGCCTCATTGTCCATGCAAATCCATACCATGCCGTGCAGCGTCTCCACACGAACCGGCTTTAGCGACAATTGCTCACACGGCGCGCCCTGACTGAACCGGTCGGGGTCTGGCACATGGAACAAAGTGCCGTCAGGTTTGTAGGCCCATCCATGATATGGACAAACAAACGCATCGAGCGAGCCCATGTCGTTAACCAGCACGCGGGCGCTGCGATGTTGGCAGACATTGTAATGGGCCTTGATGTCACCTTCTTCGGTACAGGAAATTACAATAGATTCCCGCCCGACATTGAAGGTGAAGTAATCGCCTGCTTCCTGCACATCAGATACCAAGCCGGCAAATAGCCAAGTCTTCCCCCATACGGCGTCGGATTCACGTGCCATATAGTCCGTAGAAATATAGCGCTCCGGCGTAACGGGCCTGGTACCCGCTGGTGATGGGTATTCATTGGTTAAGACGTAACGGTCCGCGTCTGACGTTGCAGGCTGTGACACAGGGCACCCCCAAATTGGCCAAGGTTCAGTTTATTCACTCATGAATGTTAACCGCTGGCATTTTTCCGTCAAGTCCAACGGCCTGATATGCAATCAAGGGACCCGGCTGAAAGAACACTTTCCAACACCCACTTATGACCCAAAGCGCATGTTAGAAGAGTATCCACTACCCCCTATTCGTAGTTTCAGTTAACATCGCCAACAATGGGGGTCAGGAATGAGTATTGAAGTAAAGAATGGTGACGGCAAGTCTCCAACCGACATCGAAGCTGAATTGACGGGGGCTGGGCTACATTTTCTGGCGCTGGACGTGCCGCCTGTCGAGAATAGTGCGCACTGGCACAATTTCAGCTCTATCTTTTATATAACCAAAGGCTCTCTTCGCCTCACAGATGTAAAGTCGGGCGAAGTGCTTGATGCGCAGCCAGGCTCTCGCGTTTCTGTCCCTGAACGTACGTTACACGCTGAAAGCAGCGCAACAGGCTACTCTATCCTGCTCGGCGTGACCCGCGACCCGACGACCTTTGAAGAGGATGTCAATCTGTCACCGGCTGACCTTCCCGGCTAAATTCACATTAAGTGCCCGGTAAGCCGAATGCCGAATACCCAGAGCCCAAAGCCAAAGCAAAACAAGCGTGGCTGATTTTGCCGCTAAGGGTCTGCTTATGACCCAAAGCGGACCTAGAAACATCCGCCCTTCTTCGCGAAGCTTTTGGTCTATTCAACTCTCTCCAGCAACTGGATGAGATTGCCGCACGTATCATCAAAGACAGCGATTTTGACAGGGCCCGCGTCCATGGGCTCTTGGTTAAAGAGCACACCCAACCCCTTTAACCACCGAAATTCTGCGTCTAGGTTGTCCACCTCGAAAGAGGTGAAAGGTATTCCATCAGAGACAAGGGCCTGCTGTAAGGGTGGAACAGCGTTGTGCGCATTGGGTTCGAGAAGCAATTCCATGCCTCCCTCACCGTCAGGCGAAACCACTGTTATCCAGCGGTGCTCCCCAAGAGGCACATCATCCTTCACCTCAAATCCCAGTATATCAGTATAGAACGAAAGCGCTTTTGATTGGTTTTCGACAAACACGCTGGTGATATAAATCTTCATAATGCCTCCTCACATGCGGGCATTTTGATCGCGGCTACAATTGAACACGCACCATATGCTTGAGGCTTGCTCGTATTGTTACCCACCCTTCATTGGCGCAGGCTGGAGCGTCTTTGAACCTGTACCAGGCGCAAAAAGGCCCCGCCAGCAGGTGCCAGCGGAGCCAATATCGGGCACTTTCAGGCTACGGTTGATTACAGCCAAATGTGCTGGTCGGTACGCCGCCGTCACTGGCATTGCAGAGCCATGGACAGCTGTTGGCGGGGGCGATCAAGATAGCAAAGATCGCGGCAAATAGTGCTGAACGTAACTTCATTTCAAATCTCCCAGTTTGTTTCCCTTGGCTAGGTTACGCCATCCACACGAATTGTCCATGCTGTTCAGTCGCGCCTGGCCCGACATGAGGGGAAATACGGGACAATCAAGTGCTTCCGTCTTATTGCTCAAGCGCTGCAAGCCAGCCAAATAATACCAAATTGACTGATTAACTATTTGACCTTGAAAGGTGTCCGGTGCAGAGATTGTAAGAACGTTAAGCATATTAAAAATTAAGGAAAGACACATGAAATTTGGATTAGCATTTGCCAGCGGCGTGGGCGTTGATGCCGCGTCTGCAATCGACATTGCCAAACGTGCGGAAGCTGCCGGGTTTGATTCTGTTTGGGGCGGCGAGCACGTTGTTATGCCTGCTAAAATTGAGTCGGAATATCCCTACACGCCAGATGGCAAAGTGCCTGCGACACCCGATACGCAAATTCTTGATCCGCTGATTTGGTTGGCTTATGTGGCTGCAGCCGCGCCGACCCTGCAGCTTGGCACCTGCATTCTGGTTCTGCCCCAGCGCAACCCGGTTATCTTGGCCAAGGAACTATCAACGCTTGATGTCCTGACCGAAGGACGGGTTGAGCTAGGTATCGGCGTAGGCTGGATGAAGGAAGAATTCGATGCGATTGGCGTGCCTTGGGAACGCCGTGGTGCCCGGAATGATGAATATATCGAAGCGATGCGGGCTCTTTGGGCAAACGACATGGCCGAATATCATGGCGACTTTGTCGACTTCCCGCTTGTTAGCTGTACGCCTCGCCCCATCAATGGGGACATCCCCATCATCGTCGGTGGCGACACAGATGTGGCCATTCGACGGGCCGCGAAATATGCCAAC
>Ga0055584_100003572_pt1 | contig 15307 bp, 17 predicted proteins | sample OSDHelmetaG_FD_58716 | JGI IMG/M metagenome (GOLD analysis project Ga0055584, IMG submission 58716) | Pelagic marine sediment microbial communities from the LTER site Helgoland, North Sea, for post-phytoplankton bloom and carbon turnover... | ecosystem: Environmental > Aquatic > Marine >... | reverse complement strand
GAACTCGCGCCGTCGAGCCACCACGGTGTCACTACTGTCATTATGGGCAACTGCGGGGTCGGCTTTGCTCCGGTCAGGCCGGGTAGCGAGGGGTTCCTCATCGAGCTCATGGAGGGAGTCGAGGACATCCCGGGAACCGCCTTGCATGAAGGCATCGACTGGACGTGGGAGACCTATGGCGAGTATCTCGATGCATTGGAAGTGATGCCGCGAACCATGGACGTCGGCGGTCAACTCCCCCATGCGGCAGTGCGCGCCTATGTGCTCGGTGATCGTGCCCACGAATACGACGTGACGCCCGACGAGATCGACGAGATGGCGCAGATCACACGCGACGCACTCGACGCTGGCGCGTTCGGCTTCTCAACGTCGCGCACTTTCCTACACACGTCGAAGCACGGGCTGGTGCCCGGTACTCACTCGACTCCTGACGAAGTCATTGCAATCGCCGAAGCCGTACGGGACTCCGGCCACGGACTATTCCAGTACGTATCCGACGATCTCGGCCAGGGTGGCGACGAGGACTGGCTCGACTCACTGAAGGAAATGGGCTGCCCAACCACCTACACCCTCGCCCAGACGCCACGCATGCCCGACGCGTTCCGTACCGCGTTGACGGCCGCATCCAAGACCACAGCAGCCAAGGCGCCACTCATCCCCCAGGTCGCGATCCGTCCGACCGGAATGCTGTTTGGTCTCCAAAGTTCATTCCACCCATTCATTGCACATCCAAGTTTCCGCGAGCACTGGAACGACTCACTAGAGGAGAAGGTGGCGCTGCTGCGCGACCCAGTATTCGTCGAAAAGTTGGTCTCTGAACAACCAGTAACCAAGAACCCATTCGTAACCCACATGGCCACGGCTTGGCACCAGATGTACAGGCTGGGTGATCCGGTCGACTACGAGCCAACCGCCGAGTCAAGCGCAGCGGGCATTGCTGAGCGGAACGGCTGTCGGCCCGAAGAGATCGTCATCGGGTGGCTACTCGAAAACGACGGACAGAGTTTTATGTTCTCGCCACTCGGTAACTATCACGGCAATGACCACGAGGCGATTCGCGAAATGCTCGAACACCCGGCGACCATTCCCGGCGCCGGTGATGGCGGTGCGCACTGCGGACTCATCTGTGACGCAAGCTTCCCTACCTACATGCTCACTCATTGGACTCGGGACCGGACACGCGGCCCGAAGATCCCGATCGAGCGTGCCGTTCAGCTCCAAACCTCAGCTACCGCTGATGCGTACGGAATGTCGGATCGAGGTCGCCTCGAGCCCGGCAAGGTCGCCGACGTCAACATCATTGACCATGAGCACCTGCATCTACACCCGCCACACATGGTCTGTGACCTCCCGGCCGGAGGACGACGCCTACTCCAGAACGTCGACGGCTATCTCCATACAATCAAATCAGGTGTTGTCACTTTCACGGACGGCGTCGCCACCGGAGCGCGGCCCGGGAAAGTCCTCCGTTCCGGCCGCTAAAGCCAGGATCAAGGTCTTGGTCGACGACTTCTCGGACAACTCCGAACCGACGGCACCGGGCACGGTGATCACGAAGTCTCAATCTGAGAGTACCTATTTTTCCGACTGAGGGCACCGTCCCTACATTTGGGGACATTCCTCATCCCAGCAGGGTCGCTCCCCGGGAAAACATCGATCAATCGTTCTCAATCACCTGCGCCTGCCTGGGATTTGATTTGCTCGGCGATTTATTCAGCCAGCGGCTCCGACACAGAGCACTACGGACGCCGACATTCGACGCAGCTGACATCATCGGGAACGCCGCCCGCAACGAGCGTCGCAAGGAAGTCAACGAGCCGGACGCCTTCAACTTCCATCTCATAGAGCCCATCGCCGGCGATAATCGTGTGATCGGTCCCCGGCGCAACGTACGAGGCGATCGGCACGCCCTCCGCCTCAATGTTGAACTCAGTCTCATTGATGAACCCCAACAGATCGTCGGCCGGGATCCCGGCGAGCGCTGCGAAGCTGGACTGCACGCTGTCGTAGGCGTAGTCGAACCGAGCGAATGTGATCTCCGGTGCATGCTTTCCGGCTTGCACGTACAGACCGGGCAGACTCCACTCTTCGGCGGTGATGCCCTCGTTAACCGGCCAATCAGGGATGTTATTCGTCGTCCCCCAGAGGTTGCCGATGAGACCGTTGATCGGGCCAGCATCGGGATATGCAGCCGAACTGTCACCGAAGGTGATGATCTTGGTGCCGGGCAACCGGTCCGCCGCCAGACCGGCAAAAAGCGGCGTCGGGATCGATCCGGCACTTGCACCGGTCACCACGAGTTGTTCGACATCGGGATAGTTGGCCAGCACGGTGTCAAGTCCCTTGGTGGCGTTTGGAAAGCCTTTGTGCTCAACCGTAAGCGTGTCGCTGTAGACCTGTGTGTTGTCGCCGAGGAAGACATCACCTGAGCAATACGGCACGTACACAAAAGAGTGGTCGGCAAGCGGGTTCTCGGGGTTGGTTTGGTCGAAGATGCCGCCACGGCCACCGGGCGACACACCGAGATTGAGGCTTGGGACGTACGTGCCGTCGGTGAACGAACATGACTCGGCGCTAAAACAAGCCCCTCCGCCCTCAAAGTAGAGCACGACCTTGGTCGGATCGGCTGGACGCTCCCAGAACTCAAAAGGGCTTCCATCGGCGCACACACAGCCGTCAGCATCAACCGACATCCACTTCTTGGTCTCCGGCTCAGCAGCATCCATCGCCTCCGGCTCAATCTCGACCGGATCGGCTGCAGACGGTTCGGCAATGTCTGTCGTCGCCACGATGGAAGCGTCGCCGTTCGAGCCACTGCACGCCGCCACCGTCACGACAATCGTCGCCATCAGCACACTCAAACCACGATTCACTTTTGCATCATCGCTCGGCATGCAGCGGTTGCGCTAGGCGGCCGCTGAATTGATCTCGAAATCTGTGGCAGCTCGTGGACCACAATCGAAAGCACAACGATGACGAAGGGGAATCATTCCAATCCGGCGTCTCGAAAGCGCACTCGTAGAACTCGGTGACCTGCCGGTCGTCCTTCACGGGTCGACGCCCTCTCGGAGCGCGCAACCTTGTTCGACGGCGCCCCATCAAGCGGATACCACGATCGCTCAGTCGGGGCGACGCATCTCGTAAAGCTCGCCACCACGAGAATAGAGATTCCCGACATGGCGGCCGATCGGATCAAGGCTGGCCTGGTCGACGCGGGTGCCATTAAGGATCCGCTCGTTGACGTTGAACGCTACAACTTGACCGAATACGACACTGCTGCCCATTGGCGCGCCCCCGATATCGACGATCTGCAGCAGTCGACACTCGAAACTCGCGGGGGCCTCGGCGACAATCGGCGCATCGATAGCCTCCGACTCACGCACCGTCAGACCGGCCACCTCAAACTCGTCGACATCGTCGGGATAGGTCCCTGAGGTGGTGTTCATCGACGGACCGAGTCCATAGTCGACAATATTGACCGTGAAGACCTCGGTGGCGCGCACGTTGGCCAGCGTGTCCTTGCGGGCGTGCGGTTGACCCGTCGGAGCGAACATCACCGTGGGCGGCGACGCAGCGACCCCGTTAAAGAACGAGTAAGGCGCGAGGTTGTTAATTCCGTCAATTGACCGGGTTCCGATCCATCCAATCGGTCGAGGGACAATCAAACCCGACATCAGCTTGTAGGCGTCAACGGCCTCGATCTCATCGGTGACGAATCGCCGCATCTTCGCACCATATGAGGCGATCGGCCGAAATGAGACTTCAGAGCGAACGTCATGTAGACGAGGCGACCGATTCGGGTTCGCTCCCGTTCTCAAGAGCGACGAATCAGTTGGTCACTCGAGGTAAACATTTTACGAGAGATACCGAGGCTCATGACCGCCGTCGTGGTGGCAACGCTGCCCAACACGAGGTACATCACCGAGATCTGCACTCGGACTGCGTCGGCCGGGTCAACGCCTGCGAGGATCAATCCAACCATTGCACCGGGCAGCGCAATGATTCCTACGGCCTTCGTCGATTCGATCTGCGGGATCAACGCGGTGCGCAATGAGTTGCGCAAAACCGGCTGAAACGCATCGACTGCAGACAGCCCGAGTGCCAAGCGACCTTCAATCTCCGTGCGCCGTTCCCGGCCAGCATCGAAGATCCGCCGCGACAGCAGGACGGTTGCCGACAGCGAGTTACCTACAACGATGCCCGCTAGCGGGACGATAGTGCGGCCTTCGAACTCGTACACCTGAAATCCAAACAGCACCCCGAGGGTGACGATCATCGACGCCGAGTACGCAATCAGGGCCAGCAGGAACACCGACGGAACCTCGGGCGCCCGTCGCCACGTCGTGTATGAAGCGAACAGCTGCATGACCGCAAGCCAGATTAAGGAGTAGACGAGCGAGTTCTCGTTGTCGATGACCAACTGCAGGGCGAAACCAACGATCAACAACTGCACGAGCGCCCGAAGAGCCGCCCACAAAAGTTGCCCCTCCAGGCCAAGGTGACGCCACATCGAGATCGCCACGCCGACGGCGATGAGGATGCTCGATGCCGCCAGGCCTGTCAGACCGATATCTGCGGCATTCACTCCGACTCCTCGTCGAGGGTTGCACCGACAAGTTCGCGGACACGGGCGTCGCCATGTCGGTTGAGCTCGGCGAGATGGCCGAACGCTGCGATATCGCCTTCGATAAGCACGACTGCATGATCGGCGAGACGGCGGAGCTGAGCGGTGTCGTGGGTGATCCACACCAGCGGGACCCCAGAGTCGGCGAGGCCCCGCGCAAGGTCCTCGATCGTACGACGTGCTGCCGTGTCGAGTGCGGCCGTCGGCTCGTCGGCTAGTAGAACCCGAGGTTCGGTCAGCAGCGCGCGGGCGATGCTCATCCGCTGCGCCTCTCCTCCGCTGAGCTGGTCAGCTGGCCGCTCGAGCAATTCGCTGGGCATCCCGACGCGATCGAGTACGTGGTTTGCACGGTCGAGGTCAATACCGGGCAGCGCAACTTCGAAGTTGTCGAGCACCGTGCCCGGAAAGATCGGCGCGCTCTGAAAAATCATCGCCACGTTGCGCCGCAACTCACGCGGGTCCCACTCGGTAATGTCACGACCATCCCACCTGATCGACCCTGAAACCGGATCGTCGAGCCGGTTCAGTAGTCGCAACAGCGTCGACTTCCCAGATCCCGACGGACCAGCGACCGCCAGGATCCCTTCACAAGGAACCTCGAGTGAGATCCCCCTGAGAATCGGCGCGTCGGGGGGTCCGGCGACCACACCACTCAGCTCGAACGTCGCGGACGTAGTCACAGGCGCAACGTACCCGTCACCGGTTGCTTCAAGCGTGCGGAAGGTTGACTCAACAGCAACATGCGAATGGCAATGACCGTGAAGGACGCCCGTCTGATGCGTGACACGGCGAAGCCACGAGCCGCCGCACCACGCCCGTATTACCGAGGGGCACAATCCCGGTCGGCGGAGGCCTCCGGGAGATCAGTCGGTGCATGGGCAGACCGATCGGGAATGGTTGTCAGGCGCGAGTGCGGCGCTCTGCCCAGTGGGATGTGGAACCCACGCGTTGGAAGCGCTCCGGCCGGTCGTCAGGACCGAGGAAGTCGGTCGCAAGCCACAACCGCTTCAGCCAGCGGACCCGGCCGACGTCGACGTCATCGACGTACCCGCGGCGGCCGTGAAGCACGTGATAATTATTCACGAATTGCATCTCGCCAGGCTGCAACAGCATTTCAACGCGGTTTTCGGGTGCGTTGATCAGCGCGTCGTAGGCATCCATCGCTGTCCGCTGCCGCTCGGTGAGGCGGGGTGCGTCCGGGTGACGCTGGGAAGCCTCAATAAACGGACGGATATACCGGATGAACAGCCGTTCACAGTCCGACCCGACATGTCGAGTGAAGGTCGGCACGAAGTAGAACGGGGTCGCGCCGCGCCGGTGTTCGCCGCGGAAGTCGTAGGGAAGGGACCCGTACAACTCGGTCGCCAGCTCGGGTTCGGTGCGCGCCAGCTCGTTATGTGCGAACAACGCGTTAGTCACAAGGCTTTCGCCGCCGCTCGACCCCGCATCGAGACACATCAGTCCGACCAGGTCAGACCCGTCACTGTGGAACGTAAGGGGAGACCCACCGATTTCGTTGCCGCGGGCAGTCGGGTCACCGGGCCGCTTGCCCTCATCCCGCACATTGCCTAGCAGATGGCCTTTGGCATTCTGCGGCCAAGGTTCGCCGAGATGCATTCCGATGCCCCAATAGATCCGCGAGGCGTTGTCGGGTCCGAGCCGCTCGACATCGATGGTGCCGATGCGTCCGAAGCCACGCCCATCGATCAGTTCACGGACAAACTCGCGAAGGAGCGGCCCGAGGGTTGGAAGCGGAAAGTCGTCAGCGGTGATATCAAGAATTTCGTCACTGACCACATGCGAGTGAGCCAGAGCCGCGTCGAGTTCGTCCAGGTGGGCGGCAGCGAGTCGCAGTGTCCAACTGGTGGGATCCGCAACGTCGGCTGCTCTCCACTCGGCGTGGGTTTCGAGCGGAGTAACGCGCTTGACCGACCTCCGGCCGAGATCAGCGCTCACAGGGTCGTCACCTGAGTCTGACGCGCAGAGTGCGATACACCGGGCGCCTCCTGTGCGCCACGGATCAGCCGGCCGGGCAAGTCCTCGGTCGCCTCGCCGTCTTGATAGGTCTCGCGCCCGGCGACCACGGTGTGCGCCCATCCATCGGCCCGCTGCAACAGCCGACGACCTCCTGCAGGCAAGTCATGTACGATCTCCGGCTTATACAGCCGCAGATTATCGAAATCAACGACATTGAGATCAGCCCGATACCCGGGGCCAATCACGCCTCGATCGAGCAGGCCAACTGTTCGGGCCGTGCCTTGACAGTGCCGATGAACGAGTTGCTCGAGGGCGATCGTGCCGCGACGGCGGTCACGTCCCCAGTAATGCAGCAGCGTAGTCGGGAAGCTGCCGTCACAGATCGTGCCGACGTGAGCGCCGCCGTCGCCGAGCCCTGGAACCGTATGGGGATGAGTGAGCATCTCATGGCAGGCATCGAGATTGCCGTCGACGTAGTTAAGAAACGGAAGGTACAACATTCCACGACCATCCCCGGCGAGCATCACATCTAGGGCGGCCTCCTCCGGGGTGATCTGTTGGCGCTCGGCGCGAGCTGCGATCGAGTCCCGGAGGTCGGGTTCGTAGTCAGGTTGATCAGCCATCTCAAAAAGAAGCTCGAACTTATTAATCAGCGAACCACCAAGCTTGTCGCGTTCGCGTTCCGACGCCTGTGAGCGGTGCTCGGTGAGCAAGCGTTCACGGAACGCCGGGTCGCGGAGCGTTCGCACCTTCTCGCCCACCGATAGGTGGGCAATGTCGCGGTACACCCTGTTGGTGAGGAACGGGTTCAAGGTCAGATCAAGACCGAGGATCAGCCCGACCGCGCGAGCGGCAACCTGGCCGGTCATCTCGAGTCCATCGGCGTTTGCCGCCGAAATTCGATCGAGAATCTCACGGTACGCGCCGGGGACCATCGGATTGCGAGCTACCGAAATCGACATCGGACGCCCTGACCTTTCGACCATGGCTCGAAGCGTCGAAAATTCGTCGTCGACGTCGAGGAAGTCGGAGACGACTTGCAGTACGCCGGTACCCAGCGCGCCGATGCCCTCGGCGATCCCAATTAGCTCGTCAGGCGCTGCGGTGAGGGTCGGGGTGTACGCGCCGCTTGAGGTCTTGTGGTTTCGGGTGCGACTGGTGGTGAAGCCGAGCGCTCCCGCCTTGATGCCCTCGCGGGCGAGCTCGGCCATAGCCGCTATGTCATCGGCGGTGGCATCCTCGTGATTCGCTCCGCGTTCCCCCATCACGTGGAGCCGCAGCGCACCGTGCGGCACCTGTGCAGCGATGTCGATGTCGTGCGGCCGAGTGTCGATCGCATTGAGAAACTCGCTGAACGAGTTCCAGTTCCATGCCAGCCCCTCGTGAAGTGCTGCACCGGGGATGTCCTCGACGCCTTCCATCAACTCAATGAGCCGATCGTGGTCGACGTCGTGCACGGGCGCAAAACCGACTCCGCAGTTGCCCATCACGACGGTTGTGACGCCGTGCCATGACGACGGCTGCAGCCGCTCCTCCCATGTGGCCTGCCCGTCGTAGTGAGCATGAATGTCGACGATGCCGGGAATTACCAGCGCCCCATCGGCATCGATCTCACGATGCCCGCGGCCCGATATCTTGCCGCGCTCGACGATCAGACCGTTGCGCACTGCAACATCGCCTGATTCCCCGGGCGTTCCGGTCCCGTCAATCACCTTGCCACCACGGACCACCAGATCGAACTCAGCCATGACCCATGATTCCATGAATAGCGGCTGTCACTGGATGCGGAGCCGCCCCACGAATCGGACCAAGTCGCTCCCGATCGGCCAGACTCGACAGATGGACGATCTGAGTGGCAAGACCGCAGTCATCACGGGTGGAGCGAGCGGAATCGGTTTGGCGATGGCGCATCGGTTCGGTGCCGCCGGAATGAACGTGGTGCTCGGCGATGTCGAGGAGGGGCCGCTTGACGAGGCCGTCGCCGGGCTCAGGGTCGCGTGTGTCGAAGTCGCCGGAATGAAGTGCGATGTAACGGACGCAGATGAAGTACGCGCACTCAATCGGTTCACTCAAGAACAGTTCGGCAACGTGCACGTACTGTGCAACAACGCTGGTGTCGGGAGCGGTGGCCTGATCGCCGAGCCCGATGACCTCGACATGTGGAGGTGGGTGATTGACGTCAACCTGTGGGGAGTGATCTACGGCTGCAAGGTCTTCCTGCCGGCGATGATTGAGCACGGCGAAGGTGCCCACATTGTGAACACTGCGTCGATGGCCGGTCATGCGTCCGCCCCACTGATGGGTCCGTACAACGTGTCGAAGTACGGCGTGGTGGCATTGTCGGAGACACTGTCGAAGGAGATGCTGATGACCAAGTCAGGCGTCGGGGTGTCGGTGCTATGTCCGGCCTTCGTGCAGACGGCCATCGGATCAAGCCGACGCAACATGCCCAACGCACTCAAAGTCAACCAATCTCCTTCTGCAGCGGGTGAAACGCAGTCGGCGATCGATCGCATGATTGCCTCGGGAATCCCGGCGGCAGATGTCGCCGACGCCGTTCACGATGCAGTCGTCGGCGACATGTTCTGGATCATCACTCACGATGAGTCGAAGCCGACGATCACCGAGCGCGCACGCCAGATCGTTGAGGGGGTTAACCCGACCCCCACCGGATTCGTCTAGGTATCCGACCGCATCATTGGGACCACTCATCACAGACCTTGAGTTGGGCTCACCGATCGAACCCCAACAACGATCCGGGCCACAGTTACCGGGGGTGCGGCAGCCGCGAGCGGCACCGCCGTTCGGCGAACGCCGCTAGCCTCCGTCGACGTGATCGCTATGGCATTTCGTAACCTTTCCGCGATTCGCATCGCCGACTAGGGCGTTCTTCCGCCCGTTTAAGGCCCGCCAACTCAGCAGATGCTCGGCTCGAGAGAAGAGGACCTAGGTTCCTGAACAATGAACGCAGTATCAATCAGAGCGCGCTGCGCCTTGAGCGCCCGGTTTACGTCCCCCACGATCACCGATTCTGCCCTTCTAGCATGTCTGCCATACGCCACGTTGGCGCACGTCGTTAGATGTTGCGTGGACTCTGTCGTATCCGTCATCGACTTCGCTATTAAAGATCATCCCGGGCGCAGCACTCAGTGCCACTCAAGTTCGACCGGCCGACCGGGATGGCGCCCATTCAGGCTTCCCGCGGGCTCGGCGATCTAGATTCAGAGTTGAAATGAAGTTCCCAATCCTGCGGCCGAGGTCGCTTATCAACCGCAAATCGATCAAAGACGATGCGATGGCGGGGATGGTGCTTGGTGTCGAAAGTGTGCCCGACGGCCTGGCCAGCGGCCTGCTCGCAGGCGTCAACCCTGTCGCCGGCCTCTACAGTTATATATTTGGACTTGCCGGCGGCGCGCTCTTTACCAGCACCGCATTCATGGCGATCCAAGGCACCGGTGCGATGGCGATCATCGTTGCCGATGTCGACCTTGCGTCACGTGATGATCCGAGTCGGGCATTGTTCACCCTGTCGGTACTCACCGGCGTCGTGATGGTCCTTGCCGGCCTGCTTCGCCTCGGTTCGGTGCTGCGCTTCGTATCGGACTCCGTGATGACCGGGTTCATCACGGCGGTGGGCATCAATATCGTGCTGGGTCAACTTGACGACTTCACCGGCTACGACGCAGAAGGTGGGGGCCGCATCGCCCGAGCGTTTGACCTGGCCTTCCACTTAACGAAGATAGAACTTCCAACTGTCACCGTCGGCATCGTGACTGTTGCATTGATCGTGATCCTCCAGCGGACAAAACTTGGTCCGCTCGGTCTCGTGGTTGCGGTGTTCGCCGGATCGGCTACGGCGGGGATCTTCGACTTTTTCGACTACGACGTCGCTCGCGTACGAGATATCGTTGACGTCCCCAGATCGTTGCCGTTGATCACTATGCCGGTGTTTCGCGACATGCCGTCACTGATCGTCCCGGCGTTCTCGCTTGCGTTCGTCGGTCTGGTCCAGGGTGCCGGCGTGTCGGCCGGATTCCCGAACGAGGACGGTTCGCCGCAGAACGAATCACAAGATTTCGTAGGGCAGGGAGCCGGTAACGTCGTTGCTGGACTCTTTCAGGGAATGCCGGTTGGCGGGTCGATGTCTGCCAGCTCGTTGGTGGCCTCAGCTGGCGCTAAGACCCGCACTGCGGCTTTTTTTGCCGCAGGAATTATGGCTGTCGTGATCCTGCTGTTCGGTGGGGTAATCGAGCTCGTCGCAATGCCATCACTTGCCGGTCTGCTAATCGTCGTTGGTGTCGGGACGATCCGGCCGACTCGGATCAAGTCGGTGGCCAAGACGGGAGCAGTGCCTTTGACGGTCATGGCGATCACGCTGGTGCTGACGATGGTGATCCCGTTGCAGTACGCCGTTCTCGTCGGTGTAGGAACCTCGATTCTTCTTTTTGTCCTCAGCCAGTCGACACGTCTGGTTACCCGCCGTCTGATGTTCCATGACGACAGCCGAGTTCAGGAAGTGGATCCTCCGGCAACGGTTCCACCCAACGAGGTCATCGTGCTTCAGCCGTACGGTGCGCTCTTCTTCGCAACTGCGTCGACACTGTTGGAGCAGATCCCCTCGGTGACGGCTGAATCGACGAACTCGGTAGTGATCCTTCGTGTCCGGGGTGCCGACGATGCTGGTGCAACACTCATCGATGTAATCAAGGGGTACGCCGCTGAGCTGCACGGGGTCAACAGCAAGTTGATGATTGTGACCGCTAATCGCAACGTGATCCGCCAACTTCGAGTGGCCGGAGCGACCGAAGTGATCGGCCCGGACAACATTTATCGCAGTACCTCATTCATCGGAGAGAGCTCCCGGCAAGCGCACGCAGATGCGGTGGCGTGGGTCGCAGAGCGCTTGTCGACCGATGCGGCCCCCGTTCATCCGATACTCGATGACGACCCAGAAAGTCAGGAAAGCTGATCGCCGACACGCCTGCGGCGCCTACATCCTGACAACACATTATCCGGCCAAGATCGCTTCTGACCTGAGCAGGACGACAACGAATCGGACTGACTCGGTCCAGTTCACAACACCCAAACGACATCCGTCATTTTGACGCCGACTTTCGCATCTCAACCACGACGAACCATTGCCAGGAATCAGCGCTGATATCTCGGCAATGATCGGTTCGGTAATCCTCATCAACATGATCGCCGCAATTAAAACGACGATCAGCTCACCAATACTGCCGATGGTCCTTGCATAGATGATGGGCGCCGGCCCCTATCCGATAGCGCCGACACCACGGCCCAAATTTGGAACGAGAATCACTGTGATGTTCATCATTGCCGGCGAGATCGTGACAGTCGCCAGCACGATGTTGCTCGCCGCTTGCCCGGCCTTTGACGGAACTACGAGTCCGATCAGACGCCGGAAAAACTATTGTCGCCAACAAGATCTGTTCAATTAAATTACGCAGCGCCGACCGAACTTCGGTCAGTGCTCACACCAATCACCAGGATGAACGAATGCGGTCCCCCCCACGGCCTTGTGAGCGGCGGAGATGCAGCGGTCAGATCCGTTAGCGGTCTGATCCTCGATGCACTCATCGCGTTGTGTTCAGCGGGCTTACACGAAAATCGCACATCGGAGCGATTCGATAAGTCCCTGCGAGATTTCACGGCAAGACCGACTTATTCGACTCGACTCCAGTACCTCCCGTTCGTGGCTTCTGGGCCGACTGAAGCGGATGTCCTCGGTAGTCATCGTTGTGAGCCTCACGGTGGATCTTTTCTTGATCGCATCGACTGGCACGGTCAATTTCATTGAGGGGGCGACTCCGCACATTGGGACGATCATTGGCCGCTCGCTGGCTGCGTTGATGACCGTTTCCATCGAAGATGTCAACCAAGGTCACGTGAGGCCCGAATCATGCTCGTCGTTAATTTCCTGCGCCGATCGGGAGCGTTGGCCAATGCGTTGGCACGGCGGGACCGACGTCGGTATTCGGGTGGGTCTTAACACCCAAGCGGGCCTTGGAATGCGACCGCCCCGACGAGCGAACTCGTCGGGGCGGCCTTAGGGATTGTTCACGAAGTTGGGTTACCAGAACCCAGGTTCGCGCTCTGAGTCAGGAAAGCAGCTTTGCCTTCTGCGCCTCAAACTGCTCGGCGGTGATCACGCCACTGCTCTGCAGGTCGCTGAGCTTGGAGATTTCGTCGGCGACACCGCCAGATGTTCCTGCGGCCTGGCGCACGTAGGCATCCATCTGGTCCTGCTGGTCCTTTGCTCGTTGCAGGTCACGTTCACGCATGCTGTCGCCACGTGCGAGCACGTAGACCAACACACCAAGGAGGGGCACTGCGATCACCAGCAGGAACCAGGCAGCCTTCGCCCAGCCACCGATGTCATGGCTCCGGAAAATATCGAAGATCACCTGGAACAAAAGGAACAGCCAGGCGATCCAAATGAACAACATCAACATTGTCCAGAACACGTTCAGAAGCGGGTAATCGTAAGCAAGCATGTATTTCTCCTCGTTGAGTAAGCGCTGTCGTAGGCCGCAGATACCGCCATACGAGCCGGAAGTATATCGATTACGGGCTCTCTACCCGCGTATCCATAATCGTCTGAGCGTTTAGCTGCGCAGTCCATCCGGTCCAACGACAACGTCCCGACCTAGGGTTGATGTGGTGCCGACAATTGTCGACGGTTCAGCCGAATGACCTCCGATCAGCCAAAGGGCCGCCTGCGACGACTGCAATCGCCGGCGTGGATCGCCGCAGGAGTGCTGGGGGTGGTTGGAGTTGCCTGGCTGGTATCGGTGATTTCGAGCGCAGTAACCGACATCGACATTAGTCGTATTAGCCACCCGTACGCGATTGTGTTCATATTCGTCACCTTCGACGCTGTTGTGCCGATCCTCCCGAGCGAGTCGCTACTCAACACCGGTTCAGTGCTCGCAACGCAAGAAGGTTCGAACATCGAGATCTGGCGACTGATCGTCGCCGGATCGGCCGGAGCGATTATCGGCGATTCGATTCTCTACTGGATCTCACGCACCGTGCTTCGCGGATTCATGTCGAATCGAGTCGCCCAGGCGGAACAGAACGAGAAGGTTGCCGACACCCTGGCGATGCTCCAGGACCAAGCACCGATGCTGATCGTGTTCGGACGGTTTGTACCTGGTGTTCGTTTCGCAGTCGGCGCGACGATGGGCATCACTCGGTTCTCCTACCAACGATTTCTTTTTTGGGACATCGTCGGCGGTATCGCGTGGGCCTCATTCGCGTGCATCTCATCGGCGTTGGTATCGACTGCAATCGGAGATCAGCCACTGATCTCGATGGTCGTTTCGATCGTCATCACATCAACCATCCTTGCCCTCCTCTACCAACGCGTAAAGCGTGGCTGGGACACATCAAAGCACACGACGACCGAGGGCGAGTAGAAGCTCTTCTGACCCCGCTTGTGCTCAGCGATTCTCCTTGTCTTCCGCTCAGCTTCACGACTCAGTAACCGGCTCATCCGCATATTCCTCACCGAGTTGCCACGGCCACCGGCCTCTGAGTTCCACCACAATCGACCACGCCAGAAACGTTCGCACCACGACGAGGACGCCGAGTGCCGAAACGTTTTCCAACGTGGGCTGAAGCGTGACCGTTCGAATGACATCGGCGGCGATCAGCAGATCAAGTCCAAGCAGAAGGCCGCGTCCAGTCTGGCGCTTGATCGACCGGATACCGGCTGCCACGTCTTTCTCAAAAGCGTCACGAGCTCCGACGACCATGGCAATCAGGACCGAAACTGCAATGACGGCGATCGCGACGATCTCAATCCATTCGGAGACGTGCTTCGCAAGCTCCCAATCGCCAATCATCGGCCCGTCGCCGGATCGGAGTATCTGGTTGCTCACGCGACCGACATGATCTGGGAAATGCCAAGTATCTGACGGTCGTATTTGAGCATAAAAATCGTCTCCTCATTCAAAAAGCTGCGAGTCCGGGGCCCTTCACAAACGTTAGCTGACATGGCCTAACAGTCGCCCATGAGGTCAAGGGTGGGCCGAAGCCGAGAGTCATGGGTGGCCTGAGCTAGCTTCGGGGACATGTCACATCGCGGTAGATGCCTGTGCGGTTCGATCACATATGAATTGGCCGGCGATGTCATCGCCACAGCGGTCTGCCATTGTGAGAACTGCCAAAGACAGAGTGGTGGTGCGTTCTCGGTGAATCTGGTTGCACACGAAAGCCAGCTCTCGGTGACCGGGGATCTCACTACATTCGAGGATCGAGGACAGCACGGCGACAGCGTCTACGTCTTACGCCGCTTCTGCGGCTCATGCGGTTCGCCGATTTACTCCGCCCTGGTCGACACTGATGGCGTGATCGCAGTTAAGGCTGGCACGCTCGACGAGAAGGCCGACATCTTGCCAACGGTCGAAGCCTGGTGCGAACACAAACAACCGTGGGTTGATCTCCCTGGAATGGCTGTGTCAATGAATCGAGAGTGACGCCTGGGATCGGCGGTAACCAGCATGTTTGGCTCTAAGGACATCGCGACGATTGAGGGTCAAGCCTCAACTGGTTTCCTCCGCACCAGCGAACTGGTGGTCCGAGTGCAATCAAAAAATCCCTGGGAGCTGTGCTACCAGGGATTTCTCGGGTGGAGACGATGGGAATCGAACCCACGACCCCCTGCTTGCAAAGCAGGTGCTC
>Ga0055584_100003571_pt1 | contig 15309 bp, 12 predicted proteins | sample OSDHelmetaG_FD_58716 | JGI IMG/M metagenome (GOLD analysis project Ga0055584, IMG submission 58716) | Pelagic marine sediment microbial communities from the LTER site Helgoland, North Sea, for post-phytoplankton bloom and carbon turnover... | ecosystem: Environmental > Aquatic > Marine >... | reverse complement strand
CTATATCGGTCGCGCCGCGTCGATGCAGTATGTCACGATGGTCTGGCACACGACGGGCGTGAAAAACCTCGCCGATGCCCAAAAAGCAAAGACCCCGATTGTCTTTGGATCAAGCGGCATCAGCCAGTCGAACTATATTGTCCCGGCGGTTATGAAAAATCTTCTCGGTCTGAACGTGAAGGTGATTTCCGGTTATCCGGGCACCGCCGCAATCAACAAGGCGCTGGAGCAAGGTGAAGTCACCGGACGTGCCGGTGCCTGGTCGAGCTGGATTTCCCGGGCCGGACGACTAATCGATGAAAAGAAGATTTTCGCGATTGCCCAGTCAGGGACTGAAAAAGCCGGCGATATTCTTGATGGTTATGGCAAGCCAACGCCTCTGCTGCTGGATCTGGCCAAGAATGATGATGAACGGCAAATTTTACGCCTTCTATCATCTGACGCCGCAATTGGCCGGAACTTCTCTGTTCCGCCAGGTGTGCAAAGAGATCGCGTTAAGGCATTGTGCCGGGCCTTCGATGCCACTATGGCAGACCCGGCCTTCCTTGCCGACGCAAAAGCCCGCAAGCTGCTGGTCGAACCCAGAACCTGCGAATGGCTGACCAAAACAGCCGCCGAAATTGTCGCGACGCCGAAGCCTCTGGTCAAAAAGGCCAAAGCGCTGCTAGGCTGGAAATAACCACGAATTCGAACGCATAAGGAGAGGCGTATTATGAAAAACAAATTGATGAAAACACTCGCCGCATTGGCCGCCATCGTGGTCATGTCGGTAACTGGGCAGCAACAGGCCGTCGCTGCGGACATGGAACTCGTACTCGGCACGGGCGATATTAAGGGCAGTCTATTTGCCGCCGGCAACGCAATCTCGATCGCCTCCGTACTGCAAGGCAAAGGCGTCAAGGTCTACAATTACGGCACCAAAGGCGGCAAAGACAACATCGGGCGGCTTTCCAAAAAGAAACGCGCGATCAACTTTGGTCTCGTCACCGCCGCCGACCTTGGCAAAGCCAAACCCAAACAGCTTAAGGCTATTCGCGGCCTGATGGCTGTTGGCAAAGACAAAGGCAAGACGGTTCTGTTGATCGTCCGCGACAAGGCCCCCAAGAAAGTCAGCAAAGAAGCCTATGCCACTGCCGTGGCTCAGGTCGTTGGCATTCTTAAAAGCAAAAAAGGCATGGCCAGAGTGAAAGCCGCCTGGAAGGGTTACTCACCTTCTTCCGGCGCTGCAGACTTCAAGGCCGCCGGGGTGAAACTGCATAAAGCAGCGATCATGTAAGACTTACCCCTTCGGGTAAAAATAAAGAGCCGCAGGAGAAATCCCGCGGCTCTTTTTTATTCAGTTGTGAAGGAACGCGGTCAGGACACTGGCTCGCGCATCGTGACGAACTCCTCTGCCGCTGTTGGATGAATGCCGACAGTGGCATCGAACTGCGCCTTGGTCGCCCCGGCTTTCAGGGCCACGCCCATCCCCTGGATGATTTCACCGGCATCGGGGCCGACCATATGGCACCCGACAACGCGATCAGACGCCTTATAGACGATCAGCTTCATCAATGTCCGCTCATCACGACCGCTCAACGTATGCAGCATCGGCTTGAAGTCGGATTTATAGACATCGATATCCGTGTATTTCTCCCGCGCCTGCTCTTCGGAAAGCCCCACCGTCCCGATATTGGGATGGCTGAACACAGCGGTTGGAATATCGGCATAGTCAGTGCTGAGGTTCTGGCCATTGAACAGGTTGGCGGACAACACCATTGCCTCAGCAATCGCCACCGGCGTCAGCTGGAACCGGTCGATGACATCGCCCAGCGCATAGATGTTATCGACCGAAGTTTTGAACTGATCATCAACGACAATCGAGCCATCCTTTTTCATCTCCACGCCGAGCGCCTCAAGCCCGATATTACGCGTATTCGGCGCCCGCCCCGTCGCATACATCACGACATCAGCTTCCAGCGTCGAGCCATCTTCCAGCGTTGCAACAAGCCCGTCAGCGGTCTTCTCGATAGAGGCGATATTGGCATTAAACCGCAAATCGACGCCCTGTTTCAGCATTTCCTGGGCCAGGTGACTGCGCAAATCCTGATCAAAACCACGCAGGAACAAGTCGCCGCGATAGAGCTGCGTCACGTGCGATCCATAGCCATGTAAAATTCCGGCAAACTCGACAGCGATATAACCACCGCCAACTATAATCACCCGCTCAGGCAAATCCTCCAGAAAGAACGCTTCGTTGGAGGTGATTGCATGTTCCTTGCCGGGGAAGTCCGGTACCGTTGGCCAGCCACCGGTTGCCACCAGGATCTTGTCGGCAGTTGCCTCCTCGCCGCCAACCAGCACCGTATGGGCGTCTTTCAGGGTGGCGCGGGCTTCATGGATGGTGACATCACTATTGCCCAGGATGGTCCGGTAGATGCCGTTGAGCCGTTCGATCTCGCGGTTTTTGTTTTCGATCAGCCTCTTCCAGTCGAGCGTACTCTCGCCGACATTCCAGCCATAGCCGGCGGCATCTTCGAACGCTGCGGGATAATGCGATCCATAGGAAAACAGCTTTTTCGGCACGCAGCCGACATTGACACAGGTGCCGCCGAGATAGCGTTCTTCGGCAACCGCGACCCGCGCGCCATAGCTCGCCGACATGCGGGCACATCTGACGCCACCGGAGCCGGCACCGATGACATAAAGATCATAATCATATTCAGCCATTTTTTACGTCTCTTTCGCTGTCGCAAACACATCAAAAAACCTGCCTGAAAATTTGGCGCTACCCTCAGGAAATTTAAGGGTAACGCCAAAAAAAACAGGCCAGAATTTGGTTAGATAATTCGGTCTATTTATCGATCCCGCCCATCAAGGCATATTTGATTTCGACAAAATCATCGATCCCGTATTTCGAGCCTTCGCGGCCAATCCCGGATTCTTTCACCCCGCCAAACGGCGCGACCTCGGTTGAGATGATGCCTTCATTAACACCGACGATGCCGTATTCTAGCGCTTCCATCACCCGCCAGACCCGTCCGATATCGCGGCTATAGAAGTAGGAGGCGAGACCAAACTCGGTGTCATTGGCATATTTAATGACTTCTTCTTCGGTCTTGAACGGAAACAAGGGCGCGACCGGCCCAAATGTTTCCTCGCGCGCAATCTGCATATCCTGGGTAACGTTGGTCAGGATGGTCGGCTGGAAGAAATTACCGCCGAGCTCATGACGCTCACCGCCAAGCGCCACCGTCGCGCCATTCGCCACCGCATCGGCGATATGTTCTTCAACCTTGTTGACAGCCGACGGCTCGATCAAGGGCCCCTGCTGGGTTTCGCCCTTTAGGCCATCGCCGACTTTCATCGCCGATACCGCTGCCGACAGCTTTTCAGCAAAGGCGTCATACACCCCTTCCTGAACATAGATGCGATTGGCACAGACACAGGTCTGGCCAGTATTGCGGAACTTGGACGCCATTGCGCCCAGCACCGCCGCATCAAGATCTGCGTCATCGAAAACAATAAATGGCGCATTGCCACCAAGCTCCATCGAGACTTTCTTTACCGTCTTCGCGCACTGCTCCATCAACAGCTTGCCGATCTCGGTAGAGCCCGTGAAGGTCAGCTTGCGGACAATCGGATTGCTGGTGATCTCGCCACCGATGGCGCCGGCACCACCCGTCACAACATTAAACACGCCCTTTGGGATACCGGCCCGTCCGGCGAGTTCAGCCTGGGCCAGCGCCGAAAATGGCGTCATCGAGGCTGGCTTGAGAACCATCGTGCAGCCCGCCGCCAAAGCCGGGCCGGACTTGCGGGTAATCATCGCCGCCGGGAAATTCCACGGGGTAATCGCCGCGACAACGCCAATCGGCTCTTTGACCACAACGACGCGCTTGTCGGGGGCAAAGGTCGGGATCGTGTCACCATAAAGCCGTTTGCCTTCTTCAGCGAACCATTCAATGAAGGAAGCGGCATAGACCACCTCGCCCATTGATTCCGCCATTGGCTTGCCCTGCTCGGCAGTCATCAAAGTCGCGAGGTCCTGCTGGTTTTCCAGCATCAACTCATACCATTTGCGCAGGATTACAGCGCGTTCCTTAGCCGTTTTGGCGCGCCAGGCGGGAAGGGCTTCATTGGCCGCCTCAATAGCGCGGCGGGTCTCATCGGTGCCCATCTTGGGGACCGTGCCTAGGACTTCACCGGTTGCTTTATTGGTGACATCCATGGTCTCACCGCTATCGGCATCGACCCATTGGCCATTGATATAACATTGCTCGCGAACGAGGCTGGGATCGTTGATCGGCATGGTTAAATCGCGTGGCATGGTCTTCTCCCCTAAAATGCTAATTGACGCCGGACCACCGCCCGGCTCATGTCTCAGTATTTATCTGCAGCCCAATATAAGGCGCGAAATGGCCGCTGTTAACCGCGCCGGAGCTATTTCTCGGCAGGTTTCTCTTCTGGCTCTTTTGCCGTCTCAAGCTGATCGACATAAAGGCGCCCTTGCCGATGTGCCCAAAGCCAGAAAATCAGGGCAATTATGGCCCCACCTGCAATGGTCTGCTGCATACCGATCATCGAGGCAACCCACCCCGCGAGCAGCGCGCCAAATGCCGGCATTCCCCAGTTCAGCAAGATGAAAAAGCTCACGGCCCGGGCGCGCATATCCTCTCCGGCGGCATTCTGTATGAGAGATTGCGCGGCGGTTCCGGTTACCAACATCAAAAACCCGATGAGAAATAACGGCAGGATAGCGACCAGAAGATTATCAATCATCGTGAAGACCAGAAGCGCCAGAGCGAGCAAGGCGAAACTATGTGTGCACAGACGCGTCAGCCCTTTAGTCTTTCCCCGACGCGCAAGCCAGAGACAACTCAGCATGGCACCGCCGCCAATTGTCGACAGGATGGTTCCCAGCGCTTCCTCCGGTAGGCCGAAGATAAGATCGGCATAGCCCGAGGCGAGTTCCATAAAGGGCCGGATAAACAGACCCGTCATCCCAAGGACCAACATCAAAAACCGGATACCCGGGCTGCGCCAGACATAGGCCGCACCGTCAGCCATGTCGCGGAGCAACTCCATCGAGACTTTGCCTTCTCCGCCAGCACCCTTGGCTGGCAAAAAAACCACCACAATATAGAGCTGCAGGAAGGCGATTGTTGCCAGACCAAACACCACGTCCGCGCCAATCACACCCTCTTTCACGAGAACCAGCAAGGCACCGCCAATCCCCGGACCGACAAGCCGGCACGCGTTAAACGTTGCCGAGTTCAGCGCCACCGCCGACGAGAGCTCTTCCCGTCCAACCAGTGCGTTTACCAGCGCCAGCCGGGGTGGCGTCGACATCGCCTCGGTGATGCCGTGGCAGATCGTTAGCCCGAGGCAGATATAGATCGTCATCGCGTCGAAATGCAGCAGCAGGGTGAAGGCAGCACCGACCGCAATGTAACAAAGCTGCATTGCCTTAATGACGCGGAGATAGCCTATCCGGTCGGAAATAGCGCCGGAAAACACCGACAAAACGACCATCGGAAAGACATCCGCGAAGGCCATAATCCCCAGCCAGGTCGGGTCCTCCGTCAGATGCCAGGTCAGCCATAAAACGGATGTACGATAAATCCAGCGGCCGATGGTTGAGACGCCATTCGACGCCCACCACAACCGATAGGTCGGGTTCGCCAGTGCTGGGCCGATGCCCCCAAGAAGCGAAGATAATTGCATCCCTGCGTTTAACCATTTCGCTCGAGTTGTTCAACCAGTAGTGCAAGCGTATCAGCGGACGTCCGGTTGGGGTCAATCTCATCCCGTCGCTGAGACGCCAGAGGCGAGGCACTTAACAGCTCAAACAGTTCCGTCGCCCCGTGGTGGATATTGGGTGTAAGGCCAATCGAAGCGAATGTCTCGGCAACCTGTTCCATCTCACCGATATAGCGTTCCGACAATGTTGGCAGGCGGATAATTGCCTCATCAAGCCGTTCAACATTCCCGGCCTGACTATTCGGCAACCGTTCGCGCAAGAACTCCGCAAAGCCATAATGTTCAGCCGCCAGCATCACCGTCGTATAGAGCGCAAAGGCGCCCTTGTTATAGGCTCCGTTACAGATTTTGATGGCGGATCCCTGGCCAATCTCCGGTCCAATAAAACGGATTTTTACCCCCTTGCCATCGAGCTCCTCCATCAACGCCGCCTCGGCGCCCGATGTGCAAAAATTCGGAAAATTATCGCGCCGGGTCGGAGCCCCGCCAATAATGCCAACATCGATGAATTTACCACCGGCACCTTCAATGAGTGCCTGAAGCTGTTTCGCTGTTGCCGGCGATGTCGCGTTGCAATCTGCATAAACGGGGGCCGCATCTGATTGTGCCATTGCTGCAGCGACCTGTTCCGCGATCAAAACGGCCTTCCCGGGGTCAAGAATAGACAGCAAAAGATCGGCTTCCGAAACAAGCTCTTCCAAAGACGAAACATCGCGCATACCGGCGTCTTTCGCCTTGCGCCTGGTATAATCCGACCGTTCGGCCAGCCAGGTTATGACGTTATACCCAGCGCTATTTAGCTGCGCACCAACTGCCGCCCCCATATTACCCGGACTCAAAATGGCAATATTTTTGATCATCATGTGACCCTCCTCACAGGAAACAACCACAATATATAGTAGTTTGATTTGATGGGGTGAGATAGGGCGTCAGAAAAGGCATTTAAATGGCTATTCCGCGAAATCAGGATGGTTCGCTGGAGAGTTTTGGCAGTAATCCGGATTTAGTTTCGTTGAAACACTGTGTTGAACGTAACGAAGCCCGGCGACACCGCGCATATTTCGATAGTGAGAACAATCCAACGGTGGGAATTGCCTTCAACTTGAGACGCAGCGATGCTCGCGAAATAATTGAGGCGCTGGGTGTTGATTATTACCAGATATGTAATCAGCAGATTGAGTTAACCGATGAACAGATCGACACTCTCTTAATCTCTGATCTCGCCACAGCAATTGATGACGCAAGCGCCCTATTCCCAAATTTTGATGACATCAATGTCGCCAGACAAATTATTCTGGTGGATATGGCGTTCAACCTCGGCAAAAGCCGACTCTCTGGCTTTCGCAAGATGATCGCCGCCGTTACAGCGGAAGACTGGGAAGAGGCCGCCAGACAGATGATCGATTCCGCCTGGTACCGACAGGTCAAATCACACGGCGAACGCAATGTAGAGGTGATGCGCACCGGCGAGCTGGTCGCCGATTACCTGCCCGCGGCGATTTCCGCTGCGATTGTGTGAAGGCTGGCTAGTTCCACCTTATTCCACCGTAATGGGTATCGCTATCTTGCGGGGTTGATACCCTCGGTTTGTCATTTCGAAACCTTTATGCGTTGGACAAACTTTCAAGGGTTCTCCTGTGCCTCCTAAGATACTTTATCATCCCCTTTGAAACATTAATTCTAGTTTCTTCGTTAATACTAAATCGATGGATATTTTTACCTTTGAGTCGCTCAGAGATTACAATTTTTCCGTCATCTTCGAAGGAAATTAGATGTTTATCAAATAGAGCATCATAAAGCGGTGATAATAGGATTCCGTTTTCAACGTCTAGTCGCTCCTGATCATCAGACTCAGACCACGGAATTATGTGGGAAGATATCAAAATAGGAAGGATATCGATGCCGGATATTGGGCATTGCCCGTCCCATTTTTCAATAATCTGCTGTCTGAAATAACCTTGCCCCACTCGGGATGTAACTAAACCCGTTCTTTCAGTAACATTTGGTCGCTTATATTTGCTCCGCCTAGTGGTGGAAATCTCCCCCTTCTTACTTATTTTTGATTTTGTCGTTTTGCCAACTTTTGACGGTCTCCACAGATAAATTTCAACCAGATTCTCATTTTCCGTGAAGTCATCATAATCAGTACTTTGAAACACGATATGCACCGGTTTCGAAGTGTTTTCCTCGTGTGTGGAATAGACCAGTCTTCCGCAATAGACAAAAGGTTCGGTAACACCTTTTATTTTTGGGGTGATGCGGACGAACAAGTGTGGGGTCAGGTCACCGTTAATTATGTTTTGTATTTTTGGACTATCAATGTGCTGTGTTGTTTGCGAGTCCCAGTGAAAAAAATCTTCTTCAAAAAAATCATCAAAATGAAATCTCTCTTCCTTACCTTTTTTCTCCAAATCGACAAAAAGTAAATACGAAGAAGAGTTTGTGCAGGTATATACGCCCTCCCTAACGTTAGAGACGTTGGGTTGATCCAAAAGATCCGCAAGATCTCTCTTTGAATATTTATGACCTAAATCAAGAACATCAAAAGGACTCATTTTTCACCTCCAAGTGTCACAGAGAAAACAGAGGGCGGGACAGATAATATTTGTCTCTCCTCGAAATTCTGACAGAGAGTATTCGGGGTGGATAGATCAGACTTGGTCTATCAACGTCCTATCTACCAGGCGTAAACCAAAATTGGAGAGTCTCGGTTCATATCTCTTCGTCAGTCTTTCATCCCTCACTCGCTTTTTCTTAACTATCGAATGAACATGAGAACTCTTGAACATCTTACCTCTAACGGTGGAATACCCTCCCTCGTTCAGGAAATTAGCAATTTTGGCAAACGTCCAACCCTTCTCTCTAAGGTCAATGATCTCTTGATATAGAAATTGCTGATATTGCGAGTAAGTCTGAGCGTTCAAATGTGATGCGCGAACTCGTAAGTGGAAGATTAGGGAGATTTCTGTGTGTGATTTGGTGGATGACTTACCACCGAACCCCACTATTCCACAGTAACAGATTTCGCCAAATTCCGGGGCTGATCAACATCCGTACCTTTGAGAACAGCCGTGTGATAGGCGAGGAGCTGCACTGGGATCGTGTAAAGGATTGGGGCAACAAAGGCGTCGACCGTTGGCAGTTCAATGGTCGCCGCGGCAATATCGCCAAGCCGTCCAACGCCTGCCTTATCCGATAAGAAGATCACCCGGCCCCCGCGCGCAATGACCTCCTGCATGTTGCTGGCGGTCTTGTCGAACAGATCATCGGAGGGCGCGATGACGATCACCGGCACGTTGTCATCAATCAGGGCAATCGGCCCATGTTTCATCTCGCCGGCGGCATAGCCTTCGGCGTGGATATAGCTGATTTCCTTGAGTTTAAGCGCGCCTTCGAGGGCAATCGGGAAACCGGTGCCACGCCCGAGATAAAGAACGTCTCGCGCATCTGCGACCTCTTCCGCCAGTTCGGCAATCGCTTCGTCATGGACCAGCACATCATTGGCCCGTGATGGCACTTCGGTCAGCGCATGACAATAAGCGGCGGATTGCTCGTCACTAATGGTGGCCCGCCGCTTAGCCGTCTCAACAGCGAGGCAGGCAAGCACCGTCAACTGCGTGGTGAAAGCCTTGGTCGAGGCGACACCAATTTCCGGCCCGGCATGGGTCAGCAGAACGGCATCGGCTTCGCGGGCTATGGAACTTTCAGCGACATTGACAACCGCAAGCGTGTGCTGGTTTTGGGATTTGGCATAGCGCAAGGCGGCCAGCGTATCCGCCGTCTCGCCGGATTGGGAAATAAATATCGCGAGACCGTTCTCGGCCATATCGACAGCACGATAGCGGAATTCCGAGGCAATATCGCACTCAACAGACACCCGGGCGATCTGTTCAAACCAGTACTTCGCCACCAGCCCGGCATGATAGGAGGTGCCGCAGGCAATCACTGTAATGCGCGATATATCAGCGAGATCAAAGGGAAGCTCTGGCAGGATGACGTGCTGATCCCACGGGTTCAGCAATGTGTGCAGCGTATCGCCGATGACAGCCGGCTGCTCATAAATCTCCTTGAGCATAAAATGCGCAAAGTTGCCCTTGCCGATCATGGCACCGGAGGCCGCCGTCTGGCGCACCGGACGTTCAACAATCGCGCCGGTCTCGTCATGAACGATCGCACCGGCTGCCGAAATCTCGGCCCAGTCACCTTCTTCGAGATAGCAGATCTGTTGGGTCAGCGGTGCCAGCGCCAGCGCATCCGATCCAAGATACATTTCGCCATCACCATAGCCAATCGCCAGCGGACTGCCCCGGCGGGCACCGATCATCAGCCCATCTTCACCGGCAAATAAAATCGCCAGCGCAAAAGCCCCTTCGAGACACTGCAATGTCGCGGCAACGGCATCCTGTGGTGTTTTTCCTTCAGCGAGATAGCTGCTAACCAGATGCACCACGGCTTCCGTGTCGGTGTCTGTTTCGAAATGATGGCCCTTTGCCGTCAGTTCCTGCCGCAGCTCCTGAAAATTTTCGATGATGCCATTATGGACCAGCACGACCCGTTCATCAGCATGGGGGTGTGCATTGGTTTCACTCGGCCCACCATGCGTCGCCCAGCGGGTATGGCCAATACCAATCACGCCACCGAGCGGTTCTTTTTCGAGGCGCGCATCGAGATTGACGATTTTGCCTTCGGCGCGGCGACGGTCGATTTTACCATCGACCAAAGTTGCGATACCGGCGGAGTCATATCCGCGATATTCGAGCCGCTTCAAACCATCGACCAGTAGCGGGGCGACCTCGTTTCGACCGATTATTCCAATAATCCCGCACATACGCGCTAGCTCGCCTCTTCTTTTACTTTATCTTTCTCTGCCTGTTTGCGCAGACGGTATTTCAGCGCCCAGCCCGTGCGCGCCTCCTGCGGCGCGCGGGTAATTGCCAGCGCATCGCCTTCGACATCCTTGGCGATGACCGACCCCGCACCGGTGATCGCGCCAGCGCCAACTTTCACCGGCGCTACCAAAGCCGTGTTGGAGCCGATAAACGCTCCGGCCCCAATCTCGGTTCGGGATTTAAGGAAGCCGTCATAGTTACAGGTAATCGTGCCAGCGCCGATATTGGCCCCGGCCCCGACCCAGCTATCACCGATGTAGCTGAGATGATTGGCTTTCGCTCCTGCATCGAGGCGCGCTTCTTTCACCTCGACAAAATTACCGATGTGAACGTCAGGTCCTATATCCGCTCCCGGCCGCAGGCGCGCAAATGGGCCGATGATGGCATTATTATCAACCTCGGCGCCTTCGATATGACAAAAGGCTCTGATTTCAACATGATCCCCGATGGACACACCGGGGCCAAAGACCACATTGGGCCCGATGGTCACATCTTCACCGAGTATGGTGTCATAGCTGAACCAAACCGTGTCCGGGTCCTGTAACGTTGCACCATCTTCCATCGCCTGAAGCCGCAGCCGATACTGAAAGGCCGCTTCTGCTTCGGCCAGCCCGGTCCGGGAATTTACGCCCATCACCTCATCAGGGTCTTCGGTCTCCACCGTCACGCAGCCCCAGCCTTTTGACCGGGCGATGCTGACGATATCCGTCAGGTAATACTCACCCTTGGCATTGTCGTTTCCGACTTCATCGAGCAAGGCGAATAGACGCGCGCCATCAATCGCCATGATCCCGGCATTGCACAGGCCGATCTCGCGCTCTTCGTCACCGGCATCGCGATATTCAACGATTTTCTCCAGCCCGCCATTAGGACCGGTTACCAGCCGACCATATTCACCAGGGTCATCCGGTGAAAACCCAAGCACGACAACGGCAGGATTATTCTTGCCGCGCCGAACATCGACCATTGCCTGCATTGTTCCTTCCGTGAGCAACGGCGTATCGCCGAATAAGACGAGGACATCGCCCTCGAAATCGGCTAAAGCGTCACGGGCTGCCAGCACGGCATGGCCGGTCCCGAGCGGTGGATCCTGGATCGCGGTTTCAGCGGGTGCCACGAAATCAGCGACCGCCGACATGCCGGGTGATGTCACCACGACAGTACGATCCGCGCCAAACGCTTCAAGACGGTCGAGCAAATGGCCAATCATCGGCTGTCCGGCCACCGGGTGGAGCACTTTGGGCAGGGAGGATTTCATCCGGGTTCCCAGCCCGGCGGCGAGAACAACCGCAGCAATGTTGGTCTTTGTCATTTCCCTGGAGTCATCTCACTAGAGTCATAAATTCGCGCAGCCCTTTGGGCTCCGTATCATATCCAACAGAATTATACGAAATTGCGCCAAATTGCCACTTTGTTGCTATAACAAACGTCAGCGACCGAAGAGTCCCTTGAGCTTATTCACAGCATCGGGAATTACAATCGCCGGTTTGTCACCGCCTGATTTTCCCGGGATCAGCCGTTTTAGGGAATCAAGGGCTTTGGACGGGTCTTTCGCCAATCCACCAATTGCGCCCGCGAGATCGGGTTTGTAGCTGATGTTGCTCCACGGCCCGGAAACAATCACCGGCACGGAAATCCCCGGCGCATTTGTCGAACTTCCCTGCCCTTTTGCCGAGGCAACGAGCTTGGGTTCAATCCGATAATCCACCCGTTGTTTGGGCAGATCAACGGTGCCTTTTCCCGACAAACGCAAGAGCGGCGATTTCAACGACAGGTCAGAATTACTCAACACGCCGCGTCGAATGACATAGGTGCCCGCCAGTTCGGCAAAATCGGTCTTCTGAGTTTTCTTGGCGTCGGGATCGAGAAAAGCTGAAGCCACATTCCGTAACATCGCGGCAAGGTTAATTCCCCGAATAGCCCCATTGAGGAACTGCACCTATCCTGATCCGTTGAGCGCCGAGACCAGCTGACGTTGCGAGCCACCTGTTGTTGTGACAGCGAGCTTGGCATTTGCCGTGCCTTCGACGCGATCAAGATCCATCGCATCCACCATGAACGGATGCGCCTGAAAATTAGCCAGGTCAAAATTAAGCGCTACCTGCGGTGTACGACCCGAACCGTTTGCCGTCAGCTTGGCTTTACCATTGCCGCCATACAGCGCCATCTTGGTCAGGTCTGTTACCAACACACCATTACGCAACGACACATTGACGTTGGACTGACCAATTTTAATCTTGCGCACCAGGATACCGGCAACAGCCAGATCCAGTCTTGCATTTACCGCCTTTAGGCCGCTGAGATCGATGGGGTCATTACTCCATCCAGCTGCTGCCGCCTTGCTGCCTGACGATGCTGGCTTTGCAGCCGACTGATTTGCCGGGGATGCACCGCCACCCGTTGGCGCAGCCTTCTTGCTGCCGGGTTTTACTTCCGGAGGCAGATAAGGGTTGAGGTCGAGCATGCCCAGTTGAAGCTTACCGGTTACGTTCGGCACCCGGCTTCCCCCGTAATAGCTAAAATCGCCATTTCCCTTAAACGCATCAATCGCAATACTGGCCTTGCGGAAAGCATGCTTTTGACCATCGACATTTACCTGTCCGGTAATCTTGAGCGGACCATACGCCGTTCCCGGCGCGGTCATCGGAGATCCAACCCAGGCCGCCAGCTTGCGAATGGAGGGGACATCGAGATCGAGCGCGCCACCGGCCTTGATTTTGGTCGTCCGCGCTGCCGAGCCCTTAAAGGAAAGCTTTAGGGGAGCCGACGAAACTTTGGTTTCGATATTGGTTTGCTTGCCGTTAAGAAATCCATTGGGATTGGACAGACCGGGTAGAAGCTCAATCTTTTCCTTATTCCAGCTCACGGCACCCTCGGCCTTCATCGGGTCATCCAGCGACGGCAGGGCGATTTTCAGATTGATGTCATTCAGTTTATGCACCACGCCGGTCTTGTCATCGGTATAGGACACCTGCCCGCCAACCAGCCGAACATCACCGAGCTTTAAACCACTTAACCCGGGCCCTGCATCAGCACCGCTGCTGGCGGCTTGTTTTGCACCGCCCGCTGCCTGCTTTGGCTGCTTGCCGGAAGTCGTACTTGCCGCAGATGCCGCTGGAGTTGCTGCGCCAAATACCCAGTTCGGAACACCTGCCTTATTGATTTCAAGATTGATAATCGGCTTTTCGAGGACAAAGGCATCGATTTCAACTTCGCCGCTGATGAGCGGAAACAGCGCGACCTGTATATTGAGCCTGTCGACAAAAACCATGTTCTTGGCCTTGCCACCCGGTGCGTTGGCAAAGGTCACTTTGCCCGCGACAAATTCAACCCGCGGCAGGATGGTGATCTTGAAATCACCGTCAACTCTGGCATCGCGTCCGGTTGCGGATTTCACCTGTGCGAGCAACTCGTTTTTAATGGTCTCGGTGGGGATCAGAAAGGGCGCGGCAACGACGGCAACGATAATAAGCACGACAATGGCCCCAAGGCCAATCGCTAACTTTTTCATGGAATTCTTCCTCTGTTTTCAATACGCCGCTGGACCATCCCCATTCCCAGGACCAGAGACCGTCTTGATACTATCGCGGGGTGAGAATTGCCAATGGAATGGCCACCTGCCCCAAATTTATCATTTAATGTTTGTTGGTCGGTAACGCCGTTAGCTGCGTATTGGCGCCGTCATAACTCTGTTGTGCACCCACAAGATGCGCGACCAACCCGCCAAAACCTGTATCCATTTCAAGCCGCACCATGATCGGCAACGCACCTTCAAATGCGCGGGCAATCCAGACCCGTGCCGAGCCTTCCGATACCCAGCGCGAGCGCGAGGTTTTGGTGCGAAAACCAGCAATCTTCTCGAGCTTCAACGTGCACCGCAGCGCAGGCCCGGCATAGGGCGAGTAGCTGTTCTTGCGGAGCGATACATTCGTCTCATTGGCAAACACCAGATTATAGCGCCGCCGCCCATCAAAAACCGGCTCCGACCGGGCGCAGCTATCTGTCACACCGGATGTCATTAGATAAGACAGGATTGCCCCGGCGAGATCGCGGGTTCCCAGCCGCTTATCAAGCGGCACCGGTTTGCGGTCATCCTGTTTCAGGACGGGGGTGACCGTCGCCGTCGGGAATCCTTTGTCAGGAAACTCAAGCCGAACACTCCGCTTCTTGCCTCGCCACACGCTGTTATGGCCGGCGCGGCGTGGCAGGATTACGCCCTGACTGATCTGCCCCTCAGAGGAGGCCCGCATCGTCCATTTGAACAACCAGTCGAGAAGCCCGTCTCCCTTGAGGCCAAGCTTGATGTCATAGCGATCTGCGCGCAGAGTCGTATTGAGGTTGATATCGATGGTACGGAAGCCACCGACATAAATTGCATAATCAAGTTTGAGCACGCGAGACTTTTCCGCCGCCAGCGCCGGCGCCGTCACGCCAAAACAGAAAAACAAACCAGCCAGGAAAATCCGCATGTCCGCCAGGGTCCCTTTACCGCATCAATAGTTTGGGAAATAGGATAGCGTTCTTCACAATGCAATCCCAATCATTCGTTTCCTTGACTTCAAATAGCAGACCACCCTATATGCCGCCCTTCTTGGCTCAGGAGCCAGACAGGGATTCGGGGCGCGTAGCTCAGCGGGAGAGCATTCCGTTCACATCGGAAAGGTCGCTGGTTCAATCC
>Ga0055584_100003570_pt1 | contig 15314 bp, 15 predicted proteins | sample OSDHelmetaG_FD_58716 | JGI IMG/M metagenome (GOLD analysis project Ga0055584, IMG submission 58716) | Pelagic marine sediment microbial communities from the LTER site Helgoland, North Sea, for post-phytoplankton bloom and carbon turnover... | ecosystem: Environmental > Aquatic > Marine >... | reverse complement strand
GGGATCTCGCCCCGCGCTCGCAATGCAGAAACGTGCCGTCATCGTGGGCAGGGGCCTTGGTGCCCTCATACCCCACCCTACACGTCGCCACGCCATGACCGAGATCGGCTTCTACCACCTCCAGAACACCCCGCTCGAACGCGCCCTTCCCAAACTCCTGGAAAAGGCCGTCGAACGGGGCATGAAGGCGCTCGTGCTGACCGGCTCACCTGAACGTAGCGAACAGCTCAACGAAGTCCTCTGGAACTACGACCCCGCCAGCTTCCTGCCTCACGGTATCGAAAAAGACGGTGCGGCCGAACGCCAGCCCGTTTACCTCACCAATCAGGACGAGAACCCGAATGCCGCCAGTCTCCTGATTCTTGTCGACGGCATGGAAAGCGCGAACACCGCCAGCTTCGCGCGCATCATCGACATGTTCGACGGCACCAGCGACACCGCCGTCGCTGCCGCACGCCAGCGCTGGAAAACCCAGAAGGACGCGGGCCTTGCGCTCACCTACTGGCAACAGACCGAACGTGGCGGTTGGGAAAAGAAAGCCCAGGCAAACGAAGAAACAACCGATCCCGAGGCCACCGCATGACTCGTTTCACGCTCTATGGAAATCGTGGCTGGGGCTCGGTCCTCACCGAGGCGCAGCTTGCCTTCTATGGTCTGGACTACGAATTCGTGGCCGCCGGTGAGTTGTTCTCCGATGAAGAAGCCCGCCAGCGTCTGGTCAGCGTCAATCCGATCTCCCAGATCCCCACGCTTGTGATGCCCGACGGTTCGGTCATGACCGAAAGTGTCGCCATCACCCTGGCTCTGGCCGATCGCACGGGCTCGACTGAACTAGTGCCCGAACCCGGCACATCAGAGCGCAACACGTTCCTGCGCTGGCTCGTGTTTTTCCCGGCCAACATCCATCCCACCTACACCTATGCCGATGATCCCGCGCGCTTCGTCGCGGTGAAGGAAGCCCAGGCTCCGTTCGAACAGGCGGTCTGGGACTACAACCGCAAGCTCACCGGCATCTGGCACGATGCCGCCGGATCACCCTGGTTCCTGGGCGAACGTTTCAGCGCCCTCGACATCTACACTTGCGCCCTCATGCACTGGGACAACCCCGGCCGTAAATGGGCCGAATCCGCTACGCCGCGCCTCATCGCAATCTCCGATGCTGCCGTGAAGCACGATCGGTTGCGTGACGTTCTGGCGTTGAATTATGGATCGTCGGCCTGAAGATGCTCTAGGGTCGCGCATCACACGATCCAACAGATGAGTTTTCCGCGTCATGCCAGCAGCCCTCTCTTCGCCCACTGCGCGGCGTGCCCTGTTGCTGGCATGGGTCGCTGTCCCCACCACAGGGTTCTTCTGCCTGCTGCGTGTGGTGACCTCTGCCGGGGTGCCGTTTCTGGGTCTGGTGTTCTGGCAATGTGTGCTCACAGGCCTTGTCTTCATCGTCATTCTGGTCGTGCGCCGCACACCCATACCTCTGCGCCTGCCGCATCTGCGGTATTATGGAAGCTCGGCGCTGTTTGGCCTGCTCATCCCGTTTCTGGGCATGACCCTGGCCTCGCCCAACATACCGGTCGGAATCATGGGGCTGGTCTTCACCATCGAACCCGCGCTGACCTATCTTCTGGCACTGGCTCTGCTTCTGGAGCGCTTCCAGCCCAAGAGGTTTATCGGCATCCTGATCGGGATCGCAGGTCTGGCTCTGATTCTTCTCCCCCAGGCCAGCCTGCCTTCGCGTGACATGTTGCCCTGGGTTCTGGTTGCCTTGTCCGTGCCGGTCAGCTGGTCGGTTTGGTCCAACCTCGTTGCCTTCGACAAGCCCCCGGAAGTCGATTCTGCCGTTGCCGTCTGCGCCATGCTCATCCTGGGGGCTGCCATGCTCGTCCTGCCGGTCCTCTGGCTCGACCAGCTCTGGCTCTTCACCGGCGATAACGCGGGTCTCTGGTGGACCCTGCCGGTGTTTGTGGTTTTCAACCTCTGCCTCTGGCTTGCCTGTTTCGAGACCATCCGGCTTGAGGGTCCTGTCTTCTATTCGACGTGGACCTTCCTTGGCACACCTCTGGCGATTGCTGCGGGCATGATCTTTTTTGCCGAACAGCACAGCTGGTGGATCTGGACTGCACTGACCCTGCTTCTGGGCAGCCTCTACCTCGTCAATGTCACCATGGTCGCAGCCCGCAGGGATCCGTGATCAACGGCTGTGTTCCAGGGTCAGGAGTCACCAACCAGCGCCCCGGGTGAGGTTCACACCCGGGGCGCCGGCTGAGGTCGTCAGTAACGCCTCTTGATTTGAGATCGGTCAGGCGTTCCCGGCAATGCAGTTCCATGGCGTCATGGATGCCGGTGAGGCCGCGGCTGTGGCTTCGGTAAGGCACATTCCCGGATCGATGGTCATTGGTCCGGCGGATGCAGATTCGGCCATGCAAATCGGGAAACCAAGGGACATGGGTCCAGCCGTTGCGCTCATGCAGCTCCACGCGTCGGTCATGGCACCAGCTGATGCATCTTGCGTCACGCAGCCCCAGGCGACGGACACGGGGCCTGCAGATGCCTCTTTTGTTGTGTCGGGAGACAAGCCCAGTTCCGGGGTCAGCTCGCGACATTCCTGATTCAACGCATGGCTTGTGTCGGTGTCCAGGAAGTGGCCGGCTAATACGGCGTCGGCGGTTCCAACCATCTCTGCGAAATTTGTCTGCATTGTCTGTTCCAGCCATCGGGTCCTGTTGTTTGGGCTCTGCATAGCGCCCGGACCCATCAGACGCTGTGCCCGCCATGGTGGCGGAGGATGTTCGGCCCGGGACGTTGTTCCCTGTTGGGCCGCGTTCACCATGATGTTGGGTGCCCATGCAACAGCGGCATACCACCTGTGTAACAAAGGGTAACAAGGGCGGATTTTCCTCGCCTCGAGCACGAAAAAACACAACTTCCCGCGTCCGGCGCGGGCATGGCCACGCCAGACAGCCCAAAGGCGTTGGAGTCACAGCTTGGTCGGCAAACCCGACAGTTCGACCAGGTCAGTCGCCCGACCATGGTGTCTGATAGACCTTGCGCAGGCGCTTGTGCACGGTCCAGCGCGTTGGGGTGCCGGCCTTGAGAATGCAGAACGAACCAGACTTCAGCTCCGCCGGTGGCGCCGACCCATCCAGAAACTCGATGGTCGCATGGCCCGAAATCACCACGGCCAACTCGTCGGCCTCCACATCCTCGACCACACCCTCGGCAGCTTCCCAGACACCACGCTCGATACCCAGCTTTCTGTTGACGCTGAGCGTCTGGTGGCGAACCTCGCCGCTTCCTTCAACCACCGTCATGCCGTGGTCAGCCAGAACCGGCAGATCCATGCTGGCAACATCGACAGCATAGTTGGCGCGTGAAAAATCGATGTCGGACATGGATAACTCCGTGCTCGGGGTTGCTACGAACCTGATCAGTTTCGGGTTCGTCGTCGTGGCATTCATTCTACGTCGACTCCTGGCAGGCTTCACCTCTGATCTCTCATTGCGAGAGGTAACGATGCCCATGCACACCATCCAGAACCTCTCGTTGCCGTTTTTCGTGAGCGCACCCTTGCTGTGGCCGGTAATCCGGCTGAAACTGCAGAGGCGAACAGGAGGGGAACGCAATGGCGTCTGTGTGTTTCCTCGGTGTCGATTGCCAGAACCTCAAAGGCAGGAAAACGAGCAACACCATGTCTTGTGGAAATTCTGAGGCGCCAAACACAAGATGCACGGTGCATGGGGTTGAACCCGCGTTTTACTTCCCGGTTCCCTGGTTCGCCCTGCTGCTAATCGCCAAGTGCAGCCATGCGCGCCAGGCTTGCCAGCGGCATCACCTCGCTCGCGCGATAGTAACCGGGCACAGCAGGTTTGTCGGCGGGCAGGGTGAACCACGGCATTTTTGTGTTGGTGTAAATGTGGATGTCGGGCGCGATCCGGCCCGCGTCATCCAGGGTGCCAACATGGACAAAGGCAAGTTTTTGGCCGTTCCCGGCGTAATGGCTCCACACGGCGATCCGGCAGGAGGGGCAGCGCAGGATGCTCTGTCCCCTGCCGCTGGGCGAGGGAATGGGGACTTCCTCAAGCTTGCCCGAAAGCACGGTCACTCGGTCGGTCTCGATCATTGCGTTGACGGCAAAAGCACTGCCCGACTGGCGCTGACACCACGTGCAGTGACAGCCGTGCACGAAGATCGGGTCGTCATCCAGCCGATAACGCACCGTGCCGCACGTACAGCCACCTTCGGCAACAAAGCCGGTCGTTGCCATGGCGCGTCAGCTCATCAGGGCAGCCATGCGCTCCAGACTTTCTGGCGGCCAGATTTCCTTGGCGCTGTAGTACTCGGGGAACGAAGGTTTGCCCTCAGGCAGGGAAACCCAAGGCTGCTTGGTGCTGGTGTAGATATGGACGTCAGGCTCCAGCGCGGTGGCGTCATCCAGGCTGCCCACGCGCAAAAAGGCGAGATCGTCGCCAGCACCGCCATAATGGCCCCAAACGGCGATTTTGCAGTTGGGGCAACGCATGATGGTCTGGCCCTTGCCGCTGGGCGTGGGAACCTCGATACCTTCGGGCGTGCCTGCCAGCAGCTTGATCCGATCACTTTCGATCATCGCATTGATGGCAAAAGCGCTGCCGGACTGGCGCTGGCACCAGGTGCAGTGGCAGCAGTTGACGAACAGGGGGCGTTCCGTGACGCGGTAACGCACCTGGCCGCAGGAACAGCCGCCTTCGGCGGAAAAGGTTTCGGACATGGTCTGGTCTCCCTGAAATTTCTGCGATGTTCGCGTATCGTTTCACGTGAAACAGCGGCTTCGCGCCGGGGTGGACGCGCCGCGACACCGTGCTCTATAAGGCCCGCGAATTCATGCGTCTTCAACCCCGTAATTGAACACCCAACAAACGGATTACAACCATGACCGAACAGACCTTCTCGATCATCAAGCCCGATGCCACCCGCCGCAACTTGACCGGCAGCGTCAACGCCATGCTGGAAGGTGCCGGCCTGCGCATCGTCGCCCAGAAGCGCATCCACATGAGCCAGGCCCAGGCCGAGAGCTTTTATGGTGTGCACAAGGAACGTCCGTTCTTTGGCTCGCTCGTTGCCTTCATGACATCAGGTCCGGTCGTCGTGCAGGTTCTCGAAGGCGAAAACGCCGTCCTCAAGAACCGCGAAGTCATGGGCGCCACGAACCCTGAACAGGCCGACGAAGGCACGATCCGCAAGGCTTTTGCCGAATCAATCGAAGCAAACTCCGTGCACGGTTCGGATTCGCCCGAAAACGCCGCCATCGAGATCGCCTACTTCTTCTCAGGCACCGAAATCGTCGGCTGAAGCAGTTCCAATGAAAGTGTCATCCCGGTCAAGATGCACAGCATTGCCGATCCGGGGTGACACAAGCGGGAGCCGGCCATGCGCATCCTGATTCACCATGATGAGCCTGAGCCCCTGAAGGCAAGGCTGCTGGAACTTGTGCCCGACGGCATCGACGTTGCCGGTTGTGACAGCTATGCCGGCCTGCCCGATGCCATGGAACATTTCGCGCCGGATGTGCAGTTCCATATCCGGTTCGAGGATATGGCCTATCCCAACGCTGCAATTCTTGGCTCGCAAAGCCTGAAATGGCTGGCGGTTGGCGGTGTCGGCGTGGATCACCTGGATAAATGGGATCCCGAATCGCTCGTTGTCACCAACGGGGCCGGGGTCGCCAGCGAGTCACTGGCCTGGCATGTGCTGGGATCGATCATCGCGTTGACCCTGAGCTACCCGCATTTTGCCCGCCGGCAGGCCGAGCATGTCTGGGCCTGGCAGGATGTCGGCCACGTCTGGGGCAAGACCGTATGTGTTGTCGGACTGGGTCATATCGGCCGCGACATTGCCCGCCTCTGCTCTTCGCTGGGTCTGCGTATCGTCGGCACACGCGCCAATCCACAGCCGACTGCAAACGTCGATCAGGTCTATGGCACCGATCAGCTCCACGAAGCACTGGCCCAGGCAGATTATGTCGCCGTCGCCACGCCCAAGACGCCCGACACCATTGGTCTGATTGATGCTGCAGCGTTCGCCGCCATGAAACCCGGAGCATGCCTTATCGACGTCTCGCGCGGTGGTGTGACTCTGGCCGATGACCTCATGGCTGCACTCAACAGCGGCCACATCGCCGGCGCCTCGCTCGACGTCTTCGATCCCGAACCCATGCCCGCCGGCCATCCGCTATGGGACATGCCCAACGTGATGATCACGCCCCACAGCTGCGCCACCTTCGAAGGCTGGGAAATGCGCTCGCTCGAGCACTTTGCCGAAAATCTCAAACGTCATCTTGCCGGCGAACCGCTCATCAACATTGTCGATCCCGTACGGGGTTATTGAGCGGTCGGCGTCAGGCTGAAGCAGGGTTGACCAACTCGCCGTTCGCAAGATCGACATCCTGGATGCGCACGATTTCGTTGACCACACGCACGCGGCCCTGGGCGATCAGCTTCAATGCCATGGGATAGATCCGGTGTTCGGATTCCAGGATGCGCGCGGCCAGCGTTTCCTCAGTGTCGTCGGGCATTACCGGCACGGCGGCCTGGGCAATGATCGGCCCGTTGTCGAGTTCCGGGCGGGCATAGTGAACCGTGCAGCCCGTAATCTTGACGCCAGCCTCGATCGCGCGGGCGTGGCAGTTCAGTCCGGGGAAGGCAGGAAGGATTGCTGGATGGATGTTCAGAATGCGGTCGCGCCAGTCGCGCATGAAGTCATCGGTCAGCACGCGCATGAAACCGGCCAGACAAATGAACTCGCACCCGGCCCGGCGCACGGCGGTGTCGAGCGCCTTGTCGAACGCTTCACGGCTGTCGAAGGTCGTGTGATCGACCACCACGGTTGCAATACCTGCCGCTGCAGCGCGTTGCAGACCCTGGGCATTGGGCCGGTTCGACACCACCAGCGCGATCTCTGCAGGTGTGTCGTCTTGATTGCAGACATCGATCAGGGCCTGAAGATTCGTTCCGCGCCCGGATATGAAGACCGCGACCTTCATCCAGCCAGCCAATCGCCGTCCAGCCCATCAATTTGGACATGGGGCTCGTCCTGCGTTGTGATCAGGTCGCCAATGCGCGACACCGTCTCGCCATGTTCAGTCAGCACGCTGGCAACATGATCTGCCTCGTCCGCCGCAACCACCAGCACCATGCCGATGCCGCAGTTGAAGGTGCGCGCCATCTCGGCCGCGCCAATCGTGCTGCCCTGATGGCCCCGCGCCAGCCAGCCAAAGATGCCTGGAACCTGCCAGCTTCCGGCATCCAGTCGGGCTGCAAGTCCGGCAGGAAGCACGCGTGGAATGTTCTCGGAAAGGCCACCGCCGGTGATGTGGGAAAGACCCTTCACACCACCCGTGGCAATCGCGGCAAGGCAGCTTTTCACATAAATCCGTGTCGGTTCCAGCAAGGCGCGGCCGACCGTGGTTCCAGGTGCAAACATGGCGTCGTCTTCAAGACTTACACCGCGAAGGCTCAGAGCCTTGCGCACGAGGGAGAAGCCGTTGGAGTGCACACCGCTGGACGCCAGACCAAGGAGGACATCACCGGCCTGCATGTCAGGTGTCGGCAACATGGCTTCGCGTTCAACAGCACCGACACAGAAACCGGCCAGGTCGTAGTCGCCATCGGCGTAGAGGCCCGGAAGTTCTGCAGATTCTCCGCCAATCAAGGCACATCCAGCCTGCCGACAACCTTCGGCAATGCCGCCCACCAGGGACTTGCCCAGTTCAAGGTCCATGCGTCCCAGCGCCATGTAATCCAGGAAGAAGAGGGGCTCTGCGCCCTGGACGATGACATCGTTGACGCACATGGCGACACAGTCGATGCCGACGCCATCGTGCACATTGGCTTCGATCGCCAACTTCAGCTTGGTGCCGACGCCGTCCGTACCCGATACCAGAATCGGATCAACAAAACCGGCAGCCTTGAGATCAAACAGCGCACCAAAACCACCCAGCGCGCCGTCAGCGCCGCTGCGAGCGGTCGATTGGGCCATGGGTTTGATCGCCTGAACCAGGCTGTCACCGGCGTCGATATCCACTCCGGCTTCTTTGTAGGTCAGGCCTGTCATGCAGTCTCGCTCCGCGCCATGGGCTCTGTTAGTGTGGGTGAAACATACGTCAAGAAACCGGGTTTGCAATGAGAGACCATCGCGCCATGTGCAAGGCTGCCGTCACCACCGCTCTAATCGGGCTGCTCACCGTTGCGCTCTGGACCAACGAAGCGCTTGCGGCTGGTCAGGTGTTCACGGTTCGTGATGTCGCTGTGGACGAAACCGCCGGCGATGCACAGGCAGCGCAGCAGGTTGCCTTGCGCTCCGCCGAGATCATCGCATGGAACCGTCTGATCGATTCCATGGCTGGGGTGAACGCCTCACAGGTTGGACAGCCTGACAGCGCGACCTTGCAGACCATGGTTCAGAGTCTGGAATTTGCCGACGAGAAGATTACCACGGGCCGCTATCGCGCTTTGGTAACCGTGCGATTCCGGAGCGATGCGGTATTGGGCTGGCTCGAAACCTCTGGCGTGGCGCACGCCTCTGCACCAACACCAACGCTGCTTGTGCTTCCCGTGCTTGATACCGGCGATGGCCACGTTCTTTGGCTTGAAGGCGGCAACCCCTGGCTTACTGCCTGGCAACGGGACCGAAGCCCTGGACACGTCGTTCCTGTTGTTGCACCGGTTGCCGATCTTGATGACCTGCTGGCGATTGATGAAGCCGGAGCGGTCAGTGGTGATTGGTCAGCCATGCAGGGTCTGATCTCTCGCTATCGCGCCGACGGCGTGTTGGTTGCTATCGCACGCGCCAATGGCGAAAGCTTCGAACAGACCCTGACCTGGTACGAAGGACCGATCGGCACAATCGTACCGGTGAACCGGCCTGAACCGATCTCACCTGCCGGCAGCACAGAAACGATAGTCACCGATGGCACGGTTGTGATCTCGACCGCTCCGGTTGAGGGCACAAGCGACTATGCCGGGGGGGCAGTGGCCGTTGGCGACTATGCCGCTGGTGTGGCACAGGCGCGCGTCAGCCTTGATAACTTCTGGTCGGTTGCGACCACGGCGCCGACGGGCCCTGATGCGGTGATGGTGGCCGAAATTCCCATTCGCAGCCTTGCTGAATGGGTCGAGATTCGTAATCTCCTGGCACGTCCTGCCGTTCTTAATCAGAGCCTGCCTTTGGTTGTCGGTGTGGATCGTGTGCGCGTCCTGCTGCGTTATGTCGGCAGTTTTGAGCAACTTCGCACTGGTTTGCGTCAAGTCGGGCTCAACCTCACGGCACAGGGGAATACCTGGCTTATCGTGCCTTTGTGAGCGCTGTGGCCAGCAATCAGCTTGTCCTGGGATTCGAACATCGCCCGGCGCTGGGTGAAGAATCGTTCCTGATTGCAGACAGCAATCGTGACGCGGTGGCCTGGATCGACCGCTGGCCTGATTGGCCCGGGCGAATCCTTGCAGTTCACGGCCCGCCTGGTGCCGGAAAAACCCATCTTTCGCACGTCTGGCAGCGGCGCTGCGATGCGCAACGTCTGGATGCAGGTCAGCTTGATCAGACGTTCCTTGAAACCTGGCCTGGCAAGGGAACCGCACTGGTCATTGAGAACGGTGACCAGGGCGTTGATGAAACCGTGCTGTTCCATGTCATCAACCTTGTTCGCGAGGATAAGGGTTACCTGCTGTTGACGGGCAGGGAAGCGCCTGCACGCTGGCCCGTCGATTTACCTGATCTTGGCTCAAGGCTTGCTGCAATGACTGCAGTGCAGCTTGGGCCGCCTGATGATCAACTGATTGCAGCGGTGCTGACCAAGCAGTTTCAGGATCGCCAGCTCCGCGTTCCCGGCGATGTCGTGGCCTATCTGGTCGCGCGCATGGAACGCTCGTTTGCAGCCATTGGCCAGACTGTGGCCGCACTCGACACCTTGTCACTGGCGGAACGGCGCGCCATTACTGTGCCCTTGGCGCGACGCGTTCTGGAAGCGTCGCAAAGCGAGTTGGAATGGGGAGATAGCTGATCATGGATACCGGTCTGACAGGTCGCAAGGCGATCATCTGTGCTTCGAGCAGGGGGCTTGGCCGCGCCTGTGCCGAAGCGCTGGCGGCGGAAGGCTGCGACGTTGTGATCAATGGACGCACACAAGAAACCGTTGCATCAACCGCCGGAGAGATTCGCTCAGCGTTTCCTGAGGTAATGGTATCGGAAGTTGCCTGCGATGTGGCAACGCCAGAGGGGCAGGCAGCCCTGCTTTCTGCCTGCCCAAATCCCGACATCCTGGTCAACAACGCCGGTGGTCCGCCGCCGGGTGATTTCCGTGACTGGGATCGTGATGACTGGATCAAGGCACTCGATACCAACATGCTGACTGCGATCATGCTGATCAAGGCGACGGTTGACGGGATGATCGAGCGCAGGTTCGGGCGCATCATCAACATCACGTCGGCAGCCGTGAAAGCACCCATTCCGATTCTGGGCCTGTCCAATGGTGCCCGCGCCGGGCTGACCGGTTTCTGTGCCGGCCTGTCGCGCGAAACCGTGGCCCATAACGTCACGATCAACGGCCTTCTTCCCGGTCCATTCAACACGGACCGATTGAAGCAGACGATGACCAAACGCGGTCAGCCCGGCGAAAGCTTCGAGGACACCATGAAACGTGAAGCGCTGGGCAATCCTGCCAAACGCTTTGGTGACCCCGTTGAGTTCGGCGCAGCATGCGCTTTCCTGGCCAGTGCCAATGCAGGGTTCATTACCGGCCAGAACCTGGTCCTGGACGGTGGCAGTTTCCGCGGGACGCTCTAGAAAAGGAACGTACGCGTCAGACGCGCAAAGCCCCTACACAGTTCATCAGTCTCAGGGCACGGCAACCGTTTCTGTGCCCGCGACAAGCAGCTTCCAGTCTTCGGCGATGGTGCCGTCGAGATTGAGATGGCCCGTCATGAAGTAGAGCCGGTCACGATCATCACCCTGGGCCGTGCAGAAGCGGTCCTGCAGGTAGAAGGGTGGCGTCGCCTGGAAATAGAGCTCAGCGCGAACTGATGCAGGCGTGCCGTCAAGGGCATTGGCTGGAATGCGATAGATCAGGCTGTCGGTCCCGCTTCCTGCGCCATCGGCATAGTCGGGATCGTCACCCACCGCGGTTGAGCCGGCATCGATCGCCATTTCCTTGTTGGCGCCCAGTGCTAGCGCAATGTCGATACGCTGGTCTTCCGGCAGGTAACCGTGGGGCAGCAGGCGGTTGTCCTTGACCTCGGTGCAGATCGACAGGAATGAAGTCGTGAGTTGGCCTGCAGGCTCGCCACCAAGGCCGCATTGCGGGTTTTCGCCGTCACCGGGGGTGCTCACCAGTTCCTGATAGATCTGTGTCTGATCCTGCGCTGTGATCACCTGGAAATGGGGCTGATGCACCCGCGCATCGGCATCGATACGGCTGCTGCAATCGCTTTCCCACCAGACCTCGCCAGCGATCGTGCTGCCATTTTCGTCGATCAGGCGGCCCATGCCGTCGGTGCGGCCCGAGGCCCAGAGAACGTGGCCCAGATCGTCGAGAACCTCGAACGACAGGAAGGCGCGACGAAAGCCGACGCCCGACGGGAACTTGTGGCCCACAAGGTTTTCTACTGTGACGGTGGCCTCAAGCTCACCATCCGTGTTGGTTACATCCGTGACCTTGACCGTTGCTGTGGCATTGGCTGCCTGATGGACGATCTGATCAGCGGTGTAGTTAAGCGGGTCTATGGCCTTGGTACCCATCATGGGGTCTTGGGTGCGGATCCCCATCACGTCGGGGAACTGCTGGCCCATCATGATCAGAAACAGGTTGAGCCCGACGAGATCATGACGGGCAAAGCCTTCGCGCACAGGAACATCGATAGCGTCCGGTCCTGCGATGAAGGCGGTTTCGCCTGAGGTTGAGAACTCCTGGATGCTTGCGATTTTCGAGAGCGTTGGGGAGCCGTCATCGTTGACGCTTGGCATATGACACTGCTGGCAGGTCTCTGGCGTATCACCAGCACCGTGCGGCAGGTCGCCGTCGGGCGAGGTGCCATCGCGATAGGCACTGAAAGCCCATTCCGAATAGGTGAGCTGCTCATAGATCTGACCGATGGTTTCGCCGTTGTGCAGCACCGGCAGGTGGACCGTGTGACAGGTGCCGCAGAGTTCGGCCTCCTGGATCGTGGCGTTGTGCTTGGGCGTGATGTTGAGCGCGTTCTGCATCGGCACGGTCGTGGGGTCTTTGAACGGCCCGTAGAGTTCATCGGACGGCCCGAGCAGGTAGGACCCGGTAAACGTGCGGCCGAAACCTGTCAGGTCGGCATTGAGCAATTCCTGGCGTTCCAGCGCGCAGGCGTTCTCAGCGAGTTCTGCGGCAGCAGCCGTGTCTTCTTGCCCTAACACCATGCGGTGACAGGACATGCAAGAGATGCCATCACGTGCCAGCGCGCCATAGTCGGCGTTGGCTGCTTCGGGCGCATCGCTTGGCCATGGTACGGCCGAAACCAGCTCACGATTGAACGAGCCACAGGTGCCGGTTTCAGCGTGCTGGTCGATATCGTACTGACGCTGACCCATGAAACCGTGACAACCCAGACAGGTGTTCTCGACCAGGGGAACCTGATCGGCGTGGAAGGTCTGGGTCTCGCTTGCCAATTGGGCAAAGAAGATGGGATCGCGCCCGGCCAGCCCCATGGGCGACGTACTCCAGGTCGCGTATGGCGAAAGGTTGACTAAGCTGCCGGTGGCACTGTCAACTGCTGTCATGTCGAAGTAGAGGCCGGTGCTGCCGGCGTCGTGACAACCGATACACTGGTCTGATGTGAGGAGTTGCCCGGTTTCGGGGTCAACATGCTCGGGCATGAAAACGTGGTCGTAGGTTTGCGACGGCATCAGCAGCCGTGCTTCAAGCGATGGCGCGTCATCGCCGGGATAAGGGTAGGCCTCCGCAAAGTCAGAAGAGTAGCCCAAGGCCGGCTCACCGATCCGGTCAGCCGGATCGGTCGGATTGACGACCGCGTCATGGAACGAAGGCACCGCCGGAGCTGTCGAACCCTGCAGCGCGATATCGGTCGGGCTTTCGTCGAGGAACATCGTGACGCTGTGTGGCGTCCCGGTAATGTTGTCGAGCGCGGAAAATGTGCCGTTGTCGCGCGCCGAGGCATGGCAGTTCACGCAGTATGCGCCAAGCCCGGAGACGGGCAGGGTATTGCTGTCGTTGTCTGCGGGCCAATCCAGATAGGCCTCGGCCCAGCCCTGGTAGCCCCAGAACCAACCATCTGCAGAAGCACTGGACTGGCGCACCATGAAGGCGGCGCCATTGGTTGGAAACAGATGCTCGGCGTCGGTGTCGCGGCAGGCGCTGGCTGGTGACGGGAACATCTCCTTGACGATGATGGCGCCGTCGGGGACCGGGCTTGCATCGGGGCCAAAGCCTTCGTCCTCGGGCGCGCGATTCTCCTGCATCCAGGCGTACATTTCGGGCGAATACCAGATCACGACAGGCGAGTGTGTTCCGTTGTATTGAGAGTGCCAGGCGCCATCGATGAACATGGACGTGAAGGGACCGGTGTCACGAACCGTGACGTCGCGCACCCAGCCCTGATCGGTGTCGCGGTGGCACCAGTTGTCAAAGTAACGGCTGTAGATGTCTTCGTATTGGCCCAGCGGCACGCCGGCAGGATCGCGGATTGCATCATGGAGCTCGCTGCACACGGCGGGGTCAATGACCGTGATTGCCGTTGCGACCTTGGCCGTACACTCGGCGGCAATCGCTGCGCCGGTACCCAGGCCGATAACGGCCAGAACACTCAGTGCCAGATGAGTAATCCGATTGCGCATGGTTCGTCCCCTTGATGTGTCCGCCGCGCCCATGTCTGGCGGCGATTCAACCCCTGGGACCATGTGACAACAATCGGAGGAACGTGTCTAGATTTCGATCAGCTTCAGGTATGCGCCTTCCAGAGACAGGGCCAGTTTGCCCTCTTTCAGGCGCTGGGCGTCACGTCCGAAGACGTCATAACGCCAGCCCTGCATGAGAGGGCTGTCGGGGTTATCCTCAGCAGCGAAGCGTTCGACATCGGCCATGTTTGCGACCAGGCGAGGCGCAACGCCTTCCATTTCGCATTTGGCGCGCAGCAGGGTCTTCATCAGGTCGACCAGCGCGACGGGGGCATCGACAGGTGGTCGGCCACTGGTTTCGCGCTGGGGCAGGTCCTTGTCGGGGATAGCCATGGCGCGCCCGAGTGCTTCCATCAGGTTGCGGCCATCTTCGCTTCTGGCCAAGCCCTGGGGCACCATGCGGATGTTGCCCAGTTCATCGGCTGATTTGGGCTGCTGCGTTGCAATCTGGACGATCGCGTCATCCTTGATGACACGCATGCGCGGGATGTCCTTGCGCTGTGCGGTTTCTTCACGCCAGGCAGCGAGTTCCTTGAGGATCACCATCTGGCGGGGCTTGCGACCCTTGATCTTGATGCGGCGCCAGACTTCATCAAGATCGACGCGATAGGTGCTCTCGCTGGTGAGGATGTTCATCTCGGCTTCGAGCCAACTGGTGCGTTCGTTCTTCTCCAGCGCGCCGGCCAGATGTTCGTAAACGTTGCGCAGGTGTGTGACGTCAGCCAGAGCATAGGTCACCTGCTTTTCGGTCAGAGGCCGGCGCTGCCAGTCGGTAAAGCGGGAATCCTTGTCGACCTGTTTGTTCAGGACCTTGCGCACGATGGCCTCGTAGCCAATCTGGTCACCAAATCCGCAGACCATGGCCGCGACCTGGGTATCAAACACCGGATGCGGAACCTTGCCGTTCATCTGATAGAAGATTTCCAGGTCCTGACGGGCCGCGTGGAACACCTTCAGGATGTTCTCATCGGCCAGGAGGTCGAGCACGGGCTCAAGGTCAATGCCTGGCGCCAGCGGGTCGATGGCAACAGCCTCGTCCTTGCCGGCGATCTGAATCAGGCAGAGCTGGGCGTAATAGGTCCGCTCGCGCATGAATTCGGTGTCGACGGTGACATAGGCTTCGGATTTGAGGCGGGCGCAGAACGCGGCGACCTCGGCAGAATCGGTCATGACTGTCATGGCAGTGTTCCTACAAGGTTTTGGCCGATTGTCCATCGGTCAGTCCCGATCCGGGCCCCAAGCGGTGGGAATCGCACAAAACCGTGCAGAATCCTTGACAAAACAGGGGCCAGCGTGTGGTTTACGCGCCCCGGCGCGAGGCCGGGTGCAACATCACGTTTCCGGGCATAAAACCATGCATCGCTACCGCACCCATACCTGCGGCGACCTTCGCCGCGACCATGTTGGAG
>Ga0055584_100003568_pt1 | contig 15315 bp, 13 predicted proteins | sample OSDHelmetaG_FD_58716 | JGI IMG/M metagenome (GOLD analysis project Ga0055584, IMG submission 58716) | Pelagic marine sediment microbial communities from the LTER site Helgoland, North Sea, for post-phytoplankton bloom and carbon turnover... | ecosystem: Environmental > Aquatic > Marine >... | reverse complement strand
AATCTTGGAATCAATACGAAATTGCATCCGAAGGGCGTCGGGTTGCCGGGAGATCCCTGCTGCTCTACTATTCCGGCGACTGAAGGAGTGTCGAACAGGCCACCTGTAAGGTGGCCCTCCAATCCCTGCCCAAGCTGCAGACCTTCAAGCTCGATCATCACTCGATGCCGATCGCTCGGCGCATGATGGACTTCGCGAAGAAGCTCAAACGCGGCCGGGCGAGCAAGCCATGATCGAAGATTCGAGTCGGTGGCCGGAGGCATCAGCCAGTTTCAGATGACTGAGTGAAGCACGTTCTGTTGACTACGGAATACGCAGAATACACGAAATGGGAAGAACGGGGCTGGAATGCCGGCCGGCCTTCTTCCGTGTGTTCAGAGTATTCCGTAGTTGAGATTGTCTGGTTCATTCTTGATTCATTCAGGGTTCGAAAGCCAATAAACCACACTGGCTCCAAGCAGAACACATCCGCTGACGAGGAATACTTTTGCACGCACCGGAGCGCTCCGTTTCCATGACCATCCGGAAAGGCAAAGCAGCAGAGACGTGGCGAGCATGACCGGAATCAGCGAGAAATCGACGGAAGTCCATGCTCGCTTTGTGTAAAGATCGGTACTCCAGCGACTCAAAAAGATAAGCGCGATCGAGAGCCAAAACACGGAACCAAAGAACGCATACCCAGCTTGCCGGCGAAACGGACGTAGCCGCTCCGGAAGAAGTTCCGTTCCGCAGTTGGCACACTTTGGAAAACCAATCCCTCGAAGTTGGTTCTCACATGAAGGGCATCGCCAATTCCGGGCTGTGTAGATCCAACAGACAACCAGCAATGCGAGTGCACCGATGAATGCGAACCATCGCTGCGATCCACCATGGCCTGAAGAGTTTAGAACGATTGTGGCGACCCAAATACCAGTGGTGAGAATCCTCTGCTTCCGCCGAATGTTTTCAAATTTCTCAAGCATGCTCATGGTTTTTTTTGGCCATTTTGTCGTGCAGCCCCTGGCGGGGATGGGCGATGGCGTAGGTCAACCCGCCGCACCACCCGATGAAAAAGGCCAGGAATAAGCCCACGTTCGCATCGAAGCCCCTTTTCATGAATCCACAGAGGAGAGTCAGAAACGAGCAGGTGCGTCACTTGGATTTAAGTTCTTCGATTTCGCGTTTTATCTCTGCCAATGCGCTTCCAAGTCCTTGAGTCTGACGCGAGGGTCAGTTTTCGTGCGGGCAAGAACAAGCCGAAACCCAACCATACTGTAGCGCCCCCCCCGGGCCAACTTCTTCGCGGTCAGCGGACCGGCAACTCAAGGCGTGACCCATCCAGCAGCCGCCACGGTGCACGCGGAGGCCGCCCTCCTTTGGACCCACTGGATCCGTCGTCGATTTTTCGGGATAGTGTCCATACACATCGCGACACCACTCATACAGGTTTCCATGCATGTCATATAAGCCCCAGGCGTTAGGTTTGTAGGAACCAACTCTTGCAGTCCTTTTGAGATACCGTCCCTTGGGTGCCCCACCATAGGGATGATTTCCGTTAAAATTCGCCTGTGCGGAACTCAGACTGTCGCCGAAGCAATAGGTATTGCTGGTTCCCGCCCTGCAGGCGTATTCCCACTGAGCTTCCGTCGGCAAATTGAATCGAAATCCATCCGGCAATCCGAAACTCTCATGACGATTCAGTTTCTCACAGAAGCTGATCGCATCCTCCCAAGACACCGTGTCAACGGGGTTCTTCGGCTCTCTAAATTCACTGGGATTGGATCCCATCTCCTTCTCCCACTGTTCCTGCGTCACTTCATATTTCCCGATCCAGAATCCACTGCTCAAGGTGACCGTATACTGCGTTTCGTATCCGCCCCTCTCGGATTCATTCGTCGGACTCCCCATCATGAATGTTCCCGGCGGAATCCATTGCATCGGAAGATGGATTCCAGGAACGGTCCATGGTTGGCCTTTAGTGAGAATGGCGGGCTCGGTGGGAGATACTGGCTCGGGCTCGGTGGGAGACGCTGGCTTGCGCGCATCCTGTCCACAGCCAACCACCCACATGACCACAACAATGCCCAGGATTGCTTTCATTTTTTCAGTAGAGTTCATTCTATTCGACGCCTTTCGCGGGCTGCACTCTTGTCCTGAAGGAGGCTTCCTCCGCGGTTACAGGATTTGTGAAATCATTCCGCACGAAGCTTCGCCACGAGATGCCGCATTTCATCAGGTCATCCGCTCATCTTCGCACCAACCAACAACCGGTCAATTTGTCGTGCAGACCCTGGCGGGGATGGGCGATGGCGTGGAACAGCGCGATCCACCAAGCAATGAACAGGACCAGGCAGAAGACCACGGTCGCATCGAGGCCCCGATCCAGGAATCCATAGGCGATAGCCGGAAACGCGCATGGCAGAAGCCACACCAACGCCCAGCGGGCAATGAGCCGTCCGCGTCCGGCCGCCCGGCCTTGCTTGTCCAGCAGGGCGAGGCCGAACATGAAATGGCCGATGCTCCCGCAAAAGGCCAGCAGACTGACAAACTGTATCACGGCCAGCAGGACACACATGCCGGTTGTCTTATCGATCACCAACCGACCGTATACCGATCCGGCCACGACGGCGCGAAAATGGACGAGGGGTTCCAATTCACGCTCCGGATTCTGGAGGATTTGCACCACGTCCGGCCCCAATCGCTCGACCCGTTTCAGCACTGGGCGCAGGTCGGAGGAATCAATCAGAGATGGTTTCATTTTCTTGATCGGATGGGATGACGCCAGATCCAGCGGAGTCGCGCCCCAACGGTTCGTCAAAGTCGGATCGGCGCCCCGCGCAAGCAGCACCCGCACCATATCCGGATGGCAGAAGAACGTGGCAACATTGAGAGCCGTGGCTTCTTCGATGTTCTGGAGATCGACATCAGCGCCGCCATCCAGAAGCGCCCATGCGTGTCCCATGTGGCCCAAGCCGGCAGCGAGCATCAGCGGAGTATCCAATCGTTCATCCGTTCGGGCGTTCAGGTCCATGCCATTTTCGATGTACCACCGGATCGCACGGACGCCTTGCTCCTCACTATGGACGGCCGACCAGAGGTCCCAATGCTTCGGTATGTCGGTATGCACCATTTGCTTGTTCGCCTGGAATATGAGGGGCAGGCACAACCCGAGGAAAACCGGGAATATCAGCAAGGAGGCGGCGCGGTGCCAACGATCCATTGTGATGGGCTTGGTCAGCAAGGCCCGCAGACTACCGGCGAGGAAGCTGAGCTTCTCAAAGGTTCCCGCGGCGAGATTGTCGAGCGTTTCCCGGGCATGCAGGGGCACCGTGTTGCGCGCCACCAGTTCGGCCACGGATTGGAGAAAACGCTGTCGGCCGGCGTGATCTCCAACGGCTGTCGTCTCCGCCGGCTGCTTGATCTTCGGCCACGCTTCATCCAACAGGATCGCCCGTCCGTGGCCGGTGATCCAGACGTGATCGAGGCTGAGGCCATCCGGCAGGGTCTCGTCCTTGACCGCCGAAGCCACCTCGCTTGCCAGGTCGTGCAGCCAATGACGCATGGCGCCCCACGTCACCGGCGCATCGGCATGGGCAAGTTCTGAAAGCGGAACTCCCGCCTGTGCCTCAAAGACATCCCAATCGCCATCGGCGCTCCGCACGCCTTGCAGCCAGCGACTGCGCCCTGGTCGGGCGAGATCCCGTCGGGTGGCGGTCAGTCCCGATTCCGAGCCCAACTCCGATCGCGACTCCGAGCGTCGGCGCAGCCAGACTCTTCGTCGCAGCGCCGGATCCTGCCCCTCCAGCCAGTCACCGGGAACAATCTCATTGGTGATCGAAAACGGTCCGATCCTCCGGTCTTCGTCCCCGGATGGCAGCGAGCGATCGGGCAGAGCGATCACCAGCCGTTCGGCGCCTTTCGGCCTTTGCACGACCCGTGTTCCAGTGGCCAGGTCCCAAAGGGTGGCAAGTCCGTTGCGGCGGCGCATCGTCATGAAAGACAGCAAGGCTGTGAGAATCAAACAGGCGAGGGAGATCGGCTGGATGCCCCCCTCGCCAGTGGCGGGCCCCTCCGCCAGGCCGGCAGCGAAGCCGGGTCCCGTGTAGGCGAGGAGGAGGACAAACATAGGGATACTGCCAATGACGTTTGAGATCAGGATCCGCAAGCAGGAGCGCCAGAGGCCGGCCGCCGCACCGTTCGACCGGATCACCTGACAACCCATCAGCGACTTTCCGATGCCGGCGCCCCCCAGGCCTTCGCAGACGGTGTAATAGAGGATCCCGATGAACGGGACCGCAATCCAACGGAAGAAATGCGTCCATGTCCGCTCGCTCAGGAAATCGTCAGTGGGATTAGTATCCCAGAGCCCCATTACCACGAGGCCTGGGATCAGGCTGATCGAAGCTCCGTCGACCACCCAGGCAAGAAACCGCCGGCCGAGCGGCGTCGTCTCTGGCTGCACCGAATTGAAGGCCAGCAGGGCATTGCGCAGTTCCGAATATCCCGGGAAGCGTTGATCCGGTTTCTTGGCCAGACAGCGGGCGACAATCTGGGCCAATCCGGAGGGCACTTCCGCCCGCAGCTCCTTCAGCGATTTCGGTTTCTGTTCGAGCGCTGCCGCCACGATTTCAACCGCGTTCTTGCCTTCGATCGGCGGCTGGTTGGTCAACAGGGTGAAGAGGGTTGCGCCCACCGCGTAGATGTCCGCCCGCACATCAAGATCGCTGCCACGCAACTGCTCCGGCGCGGCGTAGGCGGGAGTACCCATGATGACCCCGGTGGCCGTCATGAAGCTGTCCACCTTCGCGGTCGTGGAAACCGACAAGCCAAAATCGCCCACCTTCACCGAACCGTCCGGACTCACGAAACAGTTGGACGGCTTCACATCACGATGCAAGACCCCGCCCGCAAACGCCGCCTCCAATCCATCGATGACATTCAGGATCGCGTCGACCGCCTCGGACACCGGAAGCGGGCCCTCGGTTTTCAACCGGTCCGACAAGGTCCCGCCACTGGCCAGCTCCATGGTGATCACCGGATGATCTTCAATCTCCTCCGTGCCGAAAACGTAGAGACTGTTCGGATGGCTGACGCTCGCCGCCAATCGCCCCTCCCGCAAAAAGCGCTGCCGCATCTCCGGATTGTCGAGCTTCCGCCCCAACATCTTCAGCGCCAGTCGACGCCCCGTGCTCAACTCCTCCGCCTCGTAAACCGAACCCATGCCGCCCTGACCAAGCTTGCCCAGCAACCGGTATCCGCCCAGCTCACACGGAAACACGGAAGGCTCCGGCGTATTGAAAGAAATCGCCCCATCACCACCCGCGCCGCTATCCGGCGGCATGGTCTCCGCCGATTCGTCATCCACCTTCAGCGCCTGCGAAATCGCACAGGCTGCGCAAAGCGCTTCCTTCGACGATCGCGGCAAAGGCGAACCGCAACCCGGACAAGTTTTCTGTTCAGAATCGTTCATCATCTAGTCGACCCAACACGAGCCGCACTCTTGTCCTGAAGGAGCCACCGACTGCGATTACAAAATTTCTCAATTCCACCGTAGCGGAAGATGCAAAATCTTCCGATCCGTTGCGTGAGAGTCGGAATTTTTCGCAAATTCCGCTACGTCGCTATTGCTTACGGAGCACAGCCACAAGATGCCGCATCTCATCGTCGACCTCTGCCGATTCCGCCACCGTCCGCCCAATTTCCGACCGAAGGATCTCACGAAATCGCTGCCGTAGACGATGAACCGAAACCTTCACTGCCCCCTCACTCATCCCCAGTCGGCTGGCACTCTCCGCCCGATCCGGTAATTCACCCGACAGGCATCCCTTGAGCGTATCGAACAATTCACCCTTCCCCTTCCGTTCACACTCCGTCCGCAATCCCTCCGTCGCTCGATTGAAACACTCCATCGCCCAACCACGATCAAACTCCAATTCCGCATCATTGCCCGCCGCCGGCTCCAAAGCATAACGCGCCTCTGGCTCCAAAGCATCCCATTCCAGAAACTCCACGGCGCCTCCGCGCTTCAAGGTATTGCCCTTGTCCCATTCGTTCGCCAGAAAGTTCTTCATCGCCCCCAGCAAATACGAGCGAAACCGTCCTCGACTCCGATCCGCCGCCCCAAACCCGTCCATCGCCAGAAACTTCGCCAGGAACGCCTGCGTCAAATCCTGCGCATCCGCCGCCGCATACCCGCGCCGCCGCACAAAGGAATACAAGGGATACCAATACGCCTCACACAACTGCTCCAATGCCTTCCGTGACGCCGAACGACTCGCCGCATCCGCCCCCACAACCGCCACCAGACTCCAATGCGTGGTGGTGAAAGCCGGGGATTCTTTCGGTGATTCGGAAGACATGCTGGAACTGACCCTGTTCGCACCCTAAAGAACGTCCTTCGCCTTCTGTCGGGCGAACACCAACAGCGCGAAGGCGACGATCCAGCCCCCCAGCACCATCGGGATCGGTTGGTAGTTCGCCGTGAGCAAAGTGATCAGGAACGTGAGACAAACGAGTCCGGCAATGAGGATGAGCGTTGAGACAAAGACCCCCTGCCCAATCGGATTCCGGAACACCATCAACATCCCGACTCCAAGTCCGATATAGGCACTCCCCAGCAGCCGGTAAATCCAATCCAGTTCCCCGGGCTGAACTCCCGCCAGAACCGCGTCTACTCCGGGAAAAAGAAACTGAACTGCTCCGGCAGCGAGACAAAAGATGCCCCCCGCCATCAACACCGCCTTCAGCAGCCTGATATCGTCAGCCTTGGATCCGGCCGGGCTTACATTCTCGTGATTCAACGTTTCGCTCGCAGATTGGGCAATCATGGCTGTGGTAGTAATATTTCAGAATGGTTAGACTTTTGATAGACCCAATGCGGGTCGCACTCTTGTCCTGAAGGAACAACGGCCGGCGGTTACAGGAACAATGAACATTTGATAAAACGGAACTGATGCTTGCCTTTACCACCGGAGTTATTGCTCATTACCCCCTCAATACGACATGAAGATGCCGAACCCATATGCTCCGATCGCAAGAGTTGCTTTGCTGACCTGCGCTCTCGTTCTGGTCCGTCCTGTTTGGTCAGCTGACAAGGCAGATTCGGCCTACCGCCCGCCGCCCAAGATCAATCGTGTGGGTGGAAACCCGGCGGCGGACAAAGCTCCACCACGGCGACCGCTGAACAAGTGGGCCGTGTTTCCGCAGGAAGGAAAACTCGGCCCCTTTCTGCAAAAACGAAAATCCACCAAGACTCCCCTCTTCAAGGGCGGCCGTTTTCCCAATGTAATCGTGGCCGCCGATGGAACGGTCGTCACGACTTGGGGAAACAAGGACTACAGCTCCCAGCGCAGTCCGGATGGCGGCGTGACTTGGGAAGCCGCCGTAATCGTGGATGCCGCGTGCATTCATGGAGGAGGCGCCATTGTCGATGAAATCACGGGAGATCTGCTCGCCTTCACGGAGAAGCATCATCCGCCGACCAAGGACCGCCGGCTCTACCGCAGCCGCGATGCCGGCAAGACATGGCAGCGTGAGACATCCTTTGTCATCCACGCGCTCCATCGTCGGAAAGACGGCGTGGTCCCCAGTCTGCACATGGACGAGAACGGCATTGCCCTGCGTCATGGACCACGACCCGGCCGGCTCATCCGCACTACCAGCAACTACATGGGCGGCAACGTTTCTGGTGGCCCCGCCGACGCGTTCGTGAATGCGATCTTCAGCGACGATGGCGGCAAGACCTGGGACACCAGTACACCGTTTCCCGCCTTCGGCACCAACGAGGCCGCGGTCGAGGAACTGTCCGACGGACGCCTCCTGCTGATCGCACGTCGACATCTCGCCACCGACGGACTCGATCATCACTGGAAACATCTCGCGTGGAGTCACGACGGCGGATTGACCTGGCGAAACCTGCGCGTCAGCAAGGTTCTGCCCGACGGCAACACCAATTCCCGCTACGGTCTCATGCACGGCCTTGTTCGCCTGCCCGTCGCCGGACGCGACATCCTCATCTTCAGCAACGTCGAAAGCGACAAGGGCCGTGAGCGCGGCACCATTTGGGCAAGTTTCGACGGCGGCGAAACCTGGCCTCTCAAGCGCCTCATCGAACCCGGTCCCTTCGCCTATTCCTCACTGACTTCCGGACGTCCCGGCACTCCATCGGAAGGCTGGATCTATCTCCATTACGAACACGGCAAGGGAAGCGTAATTACCCGCTTCGATCTCCATTGGCTGCTGCAAGGAGAAAGGACCGGCGACGGCAAGCTTCCCAAGTGGATTGAATGAGAGCCTGAGCTTATCAACTCAGCACCAAAAGAGATCGGGGCCGCCCCGAAGGGTGACCCCAAGCTCTTTGATTTTCGTGACGTTGCCGCCACTTGCTGAAGGTGTAGGCATTCGGCAAACAGGCAAATAACTCACCTTCTTTTTCCGATTCGGTGGATCTTGGGATTTGCCGAACCACGAAATGCGACTACCTGTCAGGATGAACGAAACTGATGAGGCACAGCGACAAGGCGCAATTTGGGGTGGATTCATCGGTGACGCCCACGCCATGCCGGCGCACTGGTACTACGATCGAAAAGCACTCCATCGAGACTACGGACATATCGTCGACTATCTCGCGCCCCAAAATCCTCATCCGGATAGCATACTGTGGCGTTCCAGCTATAAACCCGAGAACGAGCGCGGGGAGATTCTTCACGACCAGGCTCGCTTCTGGGGTAAACGCGGCGTTCATTATCACCAGAACCTCGCAGCCGGTGACAACACCCTCAACCTCCAACTCGCCCGCCTGCTCCTCGACTCACTTCGAGAAAAAAAGGGCTACGACCCGGATGACTATCTCGAACGGTACATCGACTTCATGCTCAACCCGGGCAGCCATCGCGACACCTATCTGGAGGAATACCATCGTAACTTCTTCACCAACCACGCCCGTGGCAAAGCACCACGCAAGTGCGGACAGCCCGACATTCACATCGGCGGTCTGGCACACGTGGGTGTGCTCTGCGCGTACTTCCATGATGATCTGAGTCTGGCCCGCGAGGTGGTCCGCGAACACGTCGGTCTGACCCACCCTGCCCCCGCCCTCCTCCGCGCAGCCGATACCCTCACGCAAATCTTGATCTTCGTGATGGACTCGATGCCACTGCGACAGGCGATCGTCGAATTCGGGACGGACTACTTCTCCGAAAAACGTTCGTATGATCTTTACGGTCGGCCGGATGACGTGGTCATTGGCAGCGTCTTCAGTCCCGCCTGCTACATCCAAGATGCGTTACCAGCCTCCCTTTACCTTGCTTGGAAATATGCCGAAAGTTTCGCCGCTGGAACCATCGCCAATACCAACCTCGGTGGTGACAACTGTCATCGAGGCGCGGTTTTGGGATCTCTCTTGGGAGCAGCAGTCGGAATCGACGGCATTCCACCCCAGTTCGTCGGCGGTCTCCAACTCCGCGACGCTATTCAGGCCGTCATGCCCTCGGAGTCAGCCGTGCTGACGTAGTTCCTGGTTCAGTCGCTCGCCTCCGCTGGCGAATCCGAAAGCAGGTCCAGCAGATGCGCACCATACCAGTCCATATTCACCTGTGAGTTGGACAAGATGGCCACGGCGACTGGCTGCGACTCGTTGAAACCAATGAAGCAGCGATGTCCGCTCATGCGTCCGTTGTGCCAGATGAAGGTGTGTCCTTCGAAATCACGGTGCAGCCAGTTCATTGCCAGCGAAAAATCGCCGCGCCAAGCTTCCAGTTTCTGATGGGAAAGGCGCATGGATTCATACACAGGAGATTTCATCAGTCCGAGGTTGGCTTTCAGATAATTGAGCATGCCTTGACCGGTGGAAAAGAATCCGCCCATCCCCGCCAAGACATCTGGCACCATTGTGTTGTCCGCCTCAAGTGCAAGGGTCAGCGGACCAGCTTTGATAATCGAGCGATATCCCTGAGCCCATCTGGACAGCTGATCGTGGTTAGGTTGAATGACCGTGTCTGACATCTCCAGTGGCCCACCGATAATCTCTCCGAACATGTCCGCAAACGAATCCTTTTGCTGCCGCGCAAGTAGATTGCCGAGCAGCGCAGCGCCAAGATTGGAGTAGTGGACCCCTTCTCCCGGAACGGACCGCAACCGAACCGTCCCCACCGCCCCCCAGAACTGCTCGGCGGTGACGTCACTCATTGTATCCCGTCCGAAAATGGTGCCAAACAGGCCGCCCATGCCCTCTACCTTGCGGGGAAGACCGGAGCGATGCGTCGTCAAATGTCGCAGCAGAACGGGAGCATCGGTCGTGTCTGGCAGACTTACTCCATCGGGTAAATGGTCGTTGACCGCATCATCCAGATTCACCCGACCATTCCTGATCTCATGAGCTAGAAGAATGCCCGTGAAGGTCTTGCTGATGGAACCGATCTCATAGAGCGTTTTTCTATCCGGCGGCTCAGCAGTATGCAGGTCACGTCTGCCCAACCCGATGATCGACTCTTTCCCATCGGCGACGACCACCACCGTCATTCCAATAATCGCGTTCCGACGAACAATGCTCTCCAAGTCGGGACGAATCCGATCCGCCAACTCGGCATCGCCGCTCGTACTGCTATTGATCGGCGCCTCGACAAAACCAACGCTGTGTTGCAGGCAAAAGAGGAGGATCAGACCGATCGCCAGACCGACCATCCCACGCGATCGAACATCACGAATCTCATGCTCGCTGAACCACTCCCACGTTTCCATGCCGGTGTTCCGGGCTTCACGCAGAGCCTCCTTGATTCGTCGGGGCTGGCGAAGCCGAAGCTTCCATCGAGGATTAAACAAGTCAGCGGCACTTGAAGCGACGACCAGCAAAACGACCAAAAAGATGACATTGTGGTAAACCGGTTCCACGCGCCGAGATTCTTATTCCGCCACCGTAAAAACGAAGAAAAAAATTCAACGCCAACGGATCACGCCCGGCCCTTCGGCAGACACTTGGCCAGACCTCCGTCCACTCCGATCACCTGCCCTGTAATCCAACTCTGAGCCGGCGACATCAACCAGACGATCGCGTTTGCTACATCTTCCACTTTTCCCAATCGGCCCAATGGATGCATACGTTGGGACGCTTCACGAGCTGCCGGGTTCTGCAAGATGGGTTGGCTGAGTGACGTCTCGACAAGGCCGGGCGCAACGCAATTGACGCGTATGCCACGACTCGCATAAGTCGCGGCCGCCGAACGCGTAAGCCCCTCGATCCCCGCCTTGGCAGCAGCAATCGCTTCATGATTGCTCAGGCCTTTTTGCGCGGCCGCAGAGGAAACCAGCACGATCGAGCCGCCGGTCGAAACCATCGCCTTGGCAGCCGCTCGCACAATCCCGAAGGGAGCCGTGAGGTTCGTTGACATGACGGCCTCGAACTCATCCCGCTTCGTCAAATGCGCCGACTTCAGCAGAATAGAGCCGATGCAGATCGCCACACCGTCGAGTCCGTTCATCTCCCCCTTGGCCTGTTTCACTACCGCGTCCACAGCCTCCCAATCATCAGCGTCCGCCGGATAACATCGCGATGACGTCTTCGCCGCCAGATCCTGCAGCTTACCCTTGTCGCGCCCGCTCAAGCCGAGGGCCTCCACCCGACCGATGAATTGGCGACATACTTCTCCGCCGATTCCACCGGTCGCTCCGAATACCAGGTATTTTCCGTTCATGATGTTCGCATTTCGCTTTGAATCCTTTTGGCGGCGGCCATGCCGGAAAGCATTGCCCCCTCGACATTGCCCGGACCGAAGGCGTCCCCACAGAAAGTGATCGGACTGGAAATACAGGAATACAGACACGGCTCATCGCAGCGCGTTTCAACGAGCCCGTATTTCCAACGATGGAGTTGCCACTGCTCCAGCGGCTGATCAATCAAGGGCTCAGCAGCTTCTACCAGCATGTCAGCAACCTGCTCGCGATCAGCTTCAAAGAAGGCGCCGGCAAATGCCGAGGTGGATTGAATGGTAAGGTCGCCCCCCGGCTGGGAACGCGCTCGCCACTTGTTGCTATTGTCTGCAATCCAAGCAATGCGATTGTGCTGCAGTCGGAGTCCTTCGCGCGGCAGCAGTTCGCAGTTGTTTGAGAGCTTGGTCAGCAACGCAAAACCCGGTGCGTAACGGATCCGCTGGAGTTGATGCAAGATCCCAAGATCCAACCTCACACGCTCACTACTCAACACTCGCAGGGACTGGGGTACCGGCGCTGACATTACCAGCGCCTCCGCTGACAACGTCGTTCCGTTATCGCAAGCGACGTCCCATTGGTATCGACAGGCGCTGATGTGCTCAACCTTCGCGGACTTTCTAATCTCCAGTCCATCTGCCAGCGCCTTCACCACCGAACTCATTCCATCGCGTCCAACCCAGCGGGTCTGCGATTCGGAATGGTCGCGATGCGTCCATGGCACGATCACTCCGCCGTCGACAAGCGGCTGAAAAACCTGCCGGGCCACGGTGTTCGTGATGCGGAAGTATTGAGCGCCGTGATCAAAGGCCGACTCGTTCCAACGTCGCGTCGCCATCCGCCCTCCAAAGCCACGGGATTTCTCAAGCACAACGACCTCCCATCCGTTTTCGGTCAAAACACGCGCCGCCATCACGCCACTGATACCTGCTCCAACGACGATTGCCCTTCGCTTGCCCATGTCAGTCCACGGCCCCCATCGCCCACAAGTCAGGCCGGCCGGCGTTCGAATGAACGGCGCGTGAGAGCAAGCCGAGGCCGGACCAGGAAAGATACAAGGTCGTCCGGGCCACATTCCACGCAGCCCATCCAGAAGAGCCGTCTTCAAGTGCCGCCATTCGGTTTTCCAGCGATGGCTGCGGATGAAAAATGGCCTCCACGGCCTGGGGGCGCTGTTTTTCGCCGTCCTGCCAATCGCTGGTTACCCGTGCCAACTCCGCCAAATCCTCACGCGTGTAACCCATTGCCAGCATCTGTCGATCTATCGCTGCCACGGCATTCCGGGTCGGACCCGGCAGAAGCAACAAGCCGGCGAAGCTCCAAAGCGTAGTGATGCAGGCGAAGTCGAGCAGTTCCGCGAGCGATCCTCCCGACAGTCCGGACAAATAGCTCGCGCCGAAAATTCCCACCATGTTCCAAAGAAACGAGATCACGACTCCCCTGCGCCGGAGTCCCAGTTCCACTGCCGCGATACGCCGTCCCACGAACAGCTCGTAGAGCCGTGGCTCAAGTTTCTGTCGCCATTCCTCAGCGACCACGATGCGATCGTTTCCCGGCCACCCGACAATGCCTCCTGAGAAGCTTGCCTCGCGAGAAGATGCAAAGGAGATGGGTACAACCCGAGACTCCCCGGGAGCGTTTTTCGATTCCGAAAGGTCGCCGACCAATCGAGCGAAGCTTTTCTGTCCGGCAATCTGCTGAATGAGAAAGACCACCGCGACAACAGGAACGAGCGCCCATCCACCGATGTGAGCGGCGAGGAGGTATCCCGCACTGACCATCCAAAGAAAACCCGCATGACAAAATGCGCCGCGAACCAGGATTGCCAAACGACGCGAGAAAGACCCCACCTCTCGTTTGAAAGCCCTTGGCATCAGGTAACCGCCGATGAGGTCGAACGGCAACGAAAGCAGCGTCCACAATCCGATCAGCAAACCAACGCCGGCGAACACGCTGAACCGAGCCTCCAATGTCCGGATTAGAACACTGCCAGGCAAATCCACCATCAACAGGATGATTGCAGCCAGAACGATCACACCTACGTAGGCAATACCCAGCCGCAGCCTGGCCGCGGGATAAGACAATGGGGACGGCACGGCAAAATCTGTATTGGTCTGTTCAGCCGTATTCACGAAAGGAATTTGTCCTGAGATTGCCACCTGTCAAAAGCCCCACCCCGAAATGCGACACTCCATCGTAGGGATGTGCCCGAAAGAATTATTGCGATGACCGAATCGAACTCAGCAGCTCGAATGACGAATGACCGCGATTTCAGTTGTTGCGGACTTGTGGGAGCGAAGTTTCGATGTCGCCGATGACTTTTTCGTCAATCCCACTTTGCAAAGCCGAAAGCGTAATGTTGAAGGGCCAGATGTTGGCCATCGCTGCGTAGTCGGGGCGATCGGATGCCGACTTGTGACGGAAACTCTTGAGCAGTTCTCCGCGATAGATAAGGAACACGCCGGGCATCTGCCGAATGTCACCGGCGGGAAGTCCGACGCCATGCCCCCTCATAAGGCCGGCTTCAAGCCCTCGCTTGAGGACTTTCCAGCCGAGTAGTTGACGCCAGTTACCTCGGTGCAAATTGAAGGTGCGGTAGACTTCGCCGGACGGATCGGACACGCGGGCAACTTCGCTCATTCCATACTCCTCGAAAAAATCGGCAGCTTCCTGTTCCGCACTCATGTGAACGAACACGATCTTGCTGCCGGTTGCCTGAATGCCGGCCTGCTTGGATGCCAGTTCGGAAATTGCCTCCCGACAAAAGGTACAACCAAAGTGGCGTAGGAAAACGACCAGCAAGGGAGCCTCGTTGGACATATCCAGAAGGTTTTCTCCCTCTTGCGTGACTGCCTGTTGCAGTAACGCCTCTGCTTCTTCCGGCGCGCGATTGATGTCGGTCTCCTGTTGCAGGTGCCGTCGACGGGCATGCAACAGAATCAATCCGAACGGGACCCACCAGATTAGATCATTGAACAAAATCACCCAGCCGAACTCTGGAGCGAAGCGACCATTGAACAGTGCCATCGCAAACCCGATCGGTCCGAAAACTTTTCCCGCCAAGCCGACCATGACGATCGGCCAGTGGCGCGCCGGGTCCAGTGCAGCCACGGCATAGCCGATACCGTAGACACCCACGATCATACCGATGCATTGCCAAAGCTCCGGATAGAGTGGCTGCGCCATCCCGGCCCAGGCGAAAAGCACGCCGGGCAGCAACACCACGAAGGCGCCCCACATCAAGTTGTAAAGACCGGCGAGCAGCAGGATACGGGACATCCATTTCGGGCTTTTAGAAGCTGCTTTAGTCACTTTGGCAAATGGTTGGTTAGTGGATGGATTTTAACAAGGACAGGACAGTTCCTGCTCCTCTTCTTCCGGCTGAAGACCGGCCTCGACCATAAGTCGTTTCAAAGTCTTCAGCCCTTGATTCTGGAGTTGGCGGATCCGTTCTCGGGTGAGGCCAAACTCCCGGCCGATGTCCTCCAGGGTCATTTCCTCACCTCGTTCGATCCCGAACCGCAGCCGAAGAATCTTTTGCTCTCGCTTTGGAAGTTGCGGCAGCAAGTCTTCCAGCACGCCGAGATCCTGACCTCGCTGCATATTTTCAGTCGGGTGGACGATGCGATCGTCTCC
>Ga0055584_100003567_pt1 | contig 15316 bp, 14 predicted proteins | sample OSDHelmetaG_FD_58716 | JGI IMG/M metagenome (GOLD analysis project Ga0055584, IMG submission 58716) | Pelagic marine sediment microbial communities from the LTER site Helgoland, North Sea, for post-phytoplankton bloom and carbon turnover... | ecosystem: Environmental > Aquatic > Marine >... | reverse complement strand
AATGTTTCAACTATTTCAAAGCCGCTGGATATCAATCAAATTAAAACCGAAATGCTTTAATTACTCTTTTGAACGTGTTTGTTCTGTTTCCGCAGTTGAATAAATTCGGGGAACCCAAGCTGTTCATCTTTGCGTTGTTGATGGGGACTGTTGAGAACATTGGCTTAATGTTCTGTCTTGCCTTTGCGGCTTGGATGGTACGAGTCTGGGCTGGTGTTCTTTTCATAGTGTCAGGGATCGCCAGCTTCTTCATTAAGAACCTGGGTATTGAGATTACAAAACCGATTATTGAGTCGGTGTTTGGCACTTATCCTCAAGAAGCGGCGGACCTCATGAGCGTCGATCTCGCTGCCCATTTATTGCTGTATGCTGGAATTCCGATAGTGCTCACATTCTTTTTGAGGATCAAGAAGGAGCCGTTTCTGAAGCGATTGAAGATCTTTTTCATCACTGTCACGCTGATGATACCGTTCTATCTCGTCCCACATTTGATGGATCCAAAGTCACTGATTTTTGCAGGAAAGAAACTGGTTGAACCCTATTTCGTGCCCACCAGTCTCTACCGAAATACCTACGGCTTTCTGAAAAAAAGGGTTTTGAAAGGCTCCATAGCTCTCGAGCAAAGGCAGAGAATCGAAGAAGTTTACGCCTTCGAGTTTGACCGACAACCAAAAGACATGACCTTTGTTTTAGTTATTGGGGAATCTACCAGAGGGGACCACTTATCCCTCAACGGATATGAACGAACGACAACACCGAAATTAGAAAAGCGGTCGAACTTGGTAAGTTACACAGACGCAACGTCATGTTCGGCCAGAACGATTTTTTCGGTTGCATGTCTGTTATCACACAAGACGTTGAGCACCTTCTCGATGCCGCTCAGCGATACGTCAGTCATCTCAGTTATGAAATCTCTAGGCTTCAAAACCTACTTCATTTCCAATCATCGTAAAAAGGGACGCAGCAACTGTGAAGAGGCTGATGTCTGTTTCATGCAAGCGGAAAAAAACAAGGCGTTAGGCAATACAAAACAAGCGAAATACGACTTGGCTCTGCTTGACCTGATGGCGAGCCCAACAGAGGAGGAAGGCAACAAATTCATTGTCCTTCACACGATCGGCAGCCATTCCAATTACAATGACCGTATCCCGGATGAGAGTTACCGAAAATTTCGGCCAACTTGTGAACGCGCATCACTTTATCGGTGTGAAAGTGATGAGCTGGTAAACAGTTATGATAACAGCATACTTTACGTGGACACCGTTCTTGATAGTCTCATGGAGCGTCTTGAGGACAAGAATGCCTTTGTCCTTTACACCTCAGATCATGGCGAATCTTTGGGAGAGAAAGGTGTGTATCTCCACAGCAAGCCCAATTTCCTGGCACCCAGTGAACAGCGCGATATCCCGATGCTCCTTTGGAAATCAAAGGCGGCGCGGATCACTGAAGACCATGCGCAGCGGATCAAGAAGAAAACACTCGACGAGCCCGTTACTCATGACCACGTCTTTCACACTATCCTGGATTGCTCAGGCGTGAGGGGTGAGATCGTTGATAAGAAGTTGTCGCTTTGTAATTAGGCGAGCGGTTAAGCGACTGCGGCGTCTTCTAAAGCCTTCACGCCGGGGAGGGTCTTGCCCTCAAGCCACTCCAAGAAAGCACCACCCGCTGTTGATACATAAGAGAAGTCATCATGCGCGCCGGCTTGGATGAGGGCTGAAACAGTATCGCCGCCACCGGCAACAGTGACGAGCTTTCCTTCCTTCGTCAGACGCGCCGCCTCCTGAGCGACGGCGTTGGTAGCGTAATCATATGGCTCGATTTCGAAGGCTCCGAGAGGTCCGTTCCAAACAAGGGTTTTTGCTTCGCCAATTCGACTAACCAGTTCCTCTGCCGATTTTGGTCCTGTATCCAAAATCATCTGATCTTCTGGAACGTCGTCAATAAAAGCGGTAGATGGAGTTAGACCAGCCTCTAATCTTGTTGCCACAACAACGTCGGTTGGCAGCATGATTTCACAGCCCTTCGCTTCGGCTTTGGCCAATATAGATTTAGCTGTCGGGATCAGATCATACTCACAAAGAGATTTACCCACGCCATAACCTTGAGCCGCAAGGAAGGTGTTAGCCATGCCACCACCAATAATGAGCGCGTCCACTTTGTCGACAAGGTTGGACAGAAGATCAAGTTTGGTTGAGACCTTTGCACCACCGACAACGGCGACGAGGGGACGCTGTGGATCGGCCAGAGCTTTACCCAAGTAGGTCAACTCGTCTTGCATCAACAAACCAGCATAGGATGGCAGTTTGGTCGTGATCGTCGACACGGTCGTGTGGGCACGGTGAGATACAGAGAAAGCATCGTTAACGTAAGCGTCTGCCAGTTCAGCCAGCTCGTTGGCGAGGCTGTCTCTCTCGGCTTCCACTTTAGACTCTTCTCGTGGGTCGAAGCGACAGTTTTCTAACAAAAGGATATCGCCGTCATTCATAGTCGCCACGGCTGACTTAGCTTGAGCGCCTGTTAATTCTGGAACTAGGGGTACCGGTTGGCCCATTTCACGAGCAAACACCTCGGCGGTTGCAGCCAGCGTAAACTCTGGTACGACGGCGCCTTTGGGGCGGCCTTGGTGCGCCAGAATGATCGTTTTTGCTCCCGTGTCGCGCAATCGTTTCAGGCTGGGCAGTGCTCGAATAATGCGAGTCTCATCGGTGATCACTCCGTCTTTCATCGGTACGTTGACGTCGAGCCTGAGAAGGATCGTTTTGCCTTTGGGATCAAAATCGTTCAGCGTCAAAAATGAAGACATGGATTCAGCCTTTGTATCAGATATTTGCAAAGCGCGGCCTATCTCCCATAGGCGCGGCTGAAATTCAAGAAGAGTCGAACAAAGGCAACAATGAAATTGCCGCTGTCTAGCGAAGTTTTGTCGCGATCAAGAAATTTGCAAAGGGCTTTTACGGATTATCTGGTTTTATGAGTGATGTGATAGATGACAACCCATTGAAGCGTAAAAGAAGGCGACCACGGGAGCGGTTTGTGCCTGATACTTCTGTGGCTTCTCCTTGTCTGAAAATCTGTCAGATCAAGAAAGGCGATGACATTTGTTCTGGCTGTGCCAGGTCGATGGATGAAATTCGCGATTGGATCATCCTGTCTCGCGAAGAGAAGTTACAAGTGTTGGCCTCTGTTGCAGAGCGCAAGGCTAAAGCCGCCTAAACTCTTCGATAATCTCTTCCAACTCATCACGGTCGGTTGACAGTACCTTCTCCGCTATTTCGAACGAAAACCCACGCCTGGCTAGAGCCCCCAACTCCTTGTCACGTTTTGAATCGTCACCGTCATCCAGTCGGAAGGGTCCGATCCGCCGCTTTTGGGCGAAGGAGATGGCAGCCGCGAGATCGATATCCTGCTTTGACAGGGATGATTCCTCCGCTAGAGTCTCGATGGTTTCTTCGGCTATCTCTCGACTAACGCCCTTCTCAACAAGCTTAAAACGAATGGATTGAAGCGAAGAACCCTGGCGAAAAAGGCTGCGTGAAAGGTTTTCAGCAAAGCGTTGATCATTGACCCAATTCTTGTTCCGAAATTCCTCTAGAAGTTCGGGAATGGTGGCTGTCAACTCATCAACGTCGATTTTATGCAGGCGAGAAGACTTGTAGATTTTTCTTTTAAGGACATCGATCAAGCCTGATTCAGAGCATTCATAGCGCTCAATGTAGTTCATGGCGGACCGCCGAAGTGATTGAGGGGTGTAGGCTGCGACTGCTGGCCGATCCTTTTTCCTCTTCGACGCTGGACCTTTATTGTTCATTTATCTAAGACCAAGTTTCAAGCTAATCCATCGAGTCATCATGCGTCAGACAGATAACAAAAGCCAATACAAGTTGGAACCCCGTCAGATCGGTAAAGTGAACGGGCGGGGGATGTGGACGTTGTACACGAAAGAAGTCCGACGATTTTTGTCAGTCTGGCTGCAAACGGTAATGGCACCCATTATCACGACTCTCTTGTTTCTAGCGATTTTTTACTTGGCATTGGGCGGTGCGGTTCGTGAAATCAATGGCATGCCTTTCATTCTTTTCTTGGCACCTGGATTGCTCGCAATGACGGTGGTTCAGAATGCTTTCGCCAATACCTCGTCGTCAATTATCGTCTCAAAGATACAAGGCAATATTGTCGACGTTTTGATGCCCCCACTGAATGCACGCGAACTCACGATAGCCTACGCGGCGGGCGGGATCACGAGGGGTGTTTTTGTTGGCTTGGGTGTTTACGCAGCGCTCAAACTGTTTGTCGACTTGCCAATTGAGCATCCACTTTGGACGATGTATTTTGTGTTCTCAGCCGCCATGATGCTTGCTCTTCTTGGGATGGTTGGCGGCATCTGGGCCCAGAAATTTGACCACATGTCGGCCATGACCAATTTTTTGATAACGCCTTTGTCATTCCTGTCGGGGACGTTTTATTCGATCGATAGGCTGCCAGAATTTTGGCAGCAAGTGACTTTGTTCAATCCGTTTTTCCATATGATCAATGGAATTCGTTATGGTTTCATCGGTGTCGCTGATGTTTCGGTTACGATGGGCGCTTTATTCTTGGCTTGCTTTAATGTCTTTCTGCTGATAGTCGTTCACGCCATGATCAAACGCGGATACAAACTCCGACCATAAGGTCGATGTATTCTCTCCTCACACCTGATGTGACCGGAGCCCTATCCCCTTGTTCTATTTCTTTTGACAATTTGTTTTTCTATCCAGTGGTGATGTTATGACCGAAACAGCTATGATGCCGACTTATGCAAGAATCGATCTTTCTTTTGAGAGGGGTGAAGGGGCTTACCTTTTCTCGACTGACGGGCGACGATTCTTAGACTTCGGTTCTGGCATCGCTGTTAATGCGCTGGGTCATTCCCATCCGCATTTGGTGAAGGTTCTGCAAGAGCAAGGGGCTAAACTTTGGCACACTTCCAACCTTTTTCGGATCCCGGAAGGTGAGAAATTGGCAGGACGTCTGTGCGACGCATCTTTTGCTGATCAAGTCTTCTTTACGAACTCAGGTGCCGAGGCGCTGGAGTGTTCGATCAAAGTGGCGCGTAAGTACCAAAGCCACAACGGACACCCCGAAAAGTACCGCATCATTTGTTGTAATGGATCTTTCCATGGCCGCACGCTTGCAACGATTGCGGCTGGCGGTGGTGAAAAACTCTTGGCTGGATTTGGTCCTGCTGTTGAAGGTTTCGATCACGTTGCATTTGATAACCTGAACGAGATGAAAGCAGCCATCACACCGGAAACCGCTGCAATTATGGTTGAGCCTGTCATCGGTGAAGGTGGGATCATTCCAGCATCACACGAATACCTCAAAGGCCTGAGGGAAACTTGTGACGAGTTTGGTCTACTACTAATCTTCGACGAGGTTCAATGTGGCCTTGGCCGGACAGGAAAATTGTTTGCGCATGAATGGGCCGATGTACAACCGGATATCGCGGCCTCCGCGAAAGGCATCGGCGGTGGCTTCCCGCTCGGCGCTTGTTTGGCAACCAAAGAAGCGGCAGCAGGGATGGTCCCTGGTACACACGGTAGCACCTATGGCGGCAATCCGTTGGCAACGGCAGTTGGCAATGGCGTTCTAGACGTGGTAATGGCGCCTGGTTTCCTTTCGTCGGTAATTGCGATTTCTAATTACCTCAATGAAGCTTTGGAAAAGCTAACCAAAAGGCACAGCGACAAGATTGATCTTGTTCGGGGCGCCGGTTTGATGGTGGGTATCAAAGTCGCTGAAGCTTATCCTGTTGGTAACGTTATCACAGCGCTGAGAGAGAACGGTTTGATCGCCATACCAGCGGCGGAAAACACAGTTCGCCTTCTACCGCCAATGATCATTGAGCAATCGCACGTCGATGAGGCCGCGGCTATTCTGGATAAAACCTTCTCTGAATTGGAAGGCTAGGGGGCATGGTTAAGCATTTTCTCGATCTTGATGTCGTTTTAAAGTCTGACCTGCGGTCCATGTTGGACAAAGCCGTCGCAATGAAAGCGGATCTAAAGTCTGGTGGTTCTAACAAGAGCCTAGCAGGCAAAACCTTGGCACTTTTGTTTGAAAAACCTTCCACACGAACAAGAGTCTCGTTCGAAGTTGGTATGCGTCAAATGGGGGGTGATGTTATTGTTCTAGAGCGCGAAACCACTCAGTTTGGCCGTGGTGAGACAGTGGCGGACACGGCCCGTGTTTTATCACGTTATGTCGATGCGATTATGATCCGCACGACAGCAGAATCTAAACTGCTAGAGTTGGCAGAACATGCGACAGTACCTGTAATCAATGGCCTGACCGACCGTACGCATCCTTGCCAACTGATGGCCGATATTATGACTTTTGAAGAGCATAACGGGCCGATCAAGGGCAAGAAAATCGCCTGGAGTGGTGATGGCAACAACATGGCCGCTTCCTGGATTCATGCTGCCGTTCAGTTTGATTTTGAGCTGGCGATCGCGGCACCGGCAGAACTCAGTCCCGATGTTGAAATCCTGAATTGGGCACAGCAGCAGGGCGGAAAAGTCAACGTCACCTCAGACGTGGACGCGGCGGTTGACGGGGCAGACTGCGTCGTCACTGACACTTGGGTGTCAATGGGTGACCAAGAAGAGTCCGCAAACAGGCATAATCTGCTGCAACCCTATCAGGTCGATCAACGGCTGATGGGTAAGGCAAAGAAGGATGCAATCTTCATGCATTGCCTGCCCGCTTACCGGGGAAGAGAGATGACCGCGGATGTTCTGGATGGCCCTCAGTCCGTGATTTGGGATGAAGCAGAGAATCGCCTCCATGCACAAAAAGGTGTTCTTGATTGGTGTATGGGTGGAGGAAACTAACCAGTGACAGAATCAACCGACAATCTGATCCAGCCCTTCCTGGTGCATCAAACAGATGTGCGAGGGCGGCTTGTTCGCTTGGGTTCAGAGCTTGATGAAATCATGAGCCGACACGACTACCCGGAACCTGTCGCACGGTTACTTGCAGAGTTGTTGGCCCTAGCAGCTGTCATGGGCTCGGCGTTAAAGTTTGACGGGATATTAACCGTTCAAACGAAGGGCGATGGTGCTGTGAAAATGATGGTGGCCGATGTCACTTCTGATGGCGCAATCCGGGGGTATGCCCAGTTTGATGAGGACTTGCTCGCAGGGATCTTAAAGAGCCATAGCGAGGGAGATTTTTTGTCCGTTCCCCAGTTGATGGGCGCTGGTTATCTGGCGTTCACGGTTGACCAAGGCGAACACACAGAGCGTTATCAGGGTATTGTTGAGCTTACCGGCTCCACTTTGGCTGATTGTATTCAGCATTATTTTTCTCAGTCTGACCAGGTTGATATGGTGGTTCGTTTGGCAGCAGGCCTGACTGACCAAGGCTGGCGCGCAGGTGCCATTACATTGCAACGGCTGCCCGAAGTGGGTGGTGTTGCCGGCGGCGATCTGGATGATTCCAAAGAGGTTTGGCGACGTTCCGTGATCTTCTTGTCTTCGGTAAAGAACGAGGAGCTTCTCGATCCCGAATTGGATGCAAGCGGATTGTTGTTCCGGCTGTTCCACGAAGACGGTGCTGTCGTCTATGATCCGATTGAGCTGAAGTTTTCTTGCCGCTGCGACGAAAGCAGATTAGCGCATGTTCTGTTAACACTTGGCCAACAGGAATTGGACGATTGCAAGGTTGATGGTGCCGTGTCCTCACAGTGTGAATTCTGTAGGCAACTGTTTGTTTTTGACGACGAAAAGCTTGCCTATTACCGGAGCCTGCAAGGCTAATCTGCGATCACTTCCTTGTTTTTCACTACAAGATCAAAGGCGGCGGCGATCAAACTTTGCGTGTAGGCTTCTTCCGGCGCGTCGAAAATCTGGTCGGCAGAGCCTTGTTCGACGACTTTTCCTTGTCGCATAACAATGATCTCGTCGGCCAAAGCGCGAACGGTTCTCAAGTCGTGGCTGATGAAGAGGAAAGCGGTTTGGCGTCTGTTTTGCAGATCGCGCAACAAGTCCACCAACTGCGATTGTACCGAGCGGTCCAAGGCGGATGTTGGCTCATCCAACACCAGGAAGGCTGGTTCAAGAACCATAGCGCGAGCTACCGATACTCTTTGTCTTTGCCCGCCGGAAAACTCGTGAGGGAAGCGATGTCGGAATTCAGGGTCCAGATCGACTTCTTCTAAAGCTCGAACAATCCGATCTTCTCGTTCTTCTTCAGAGAGGTTTGGCTGATGGAGTTCAAGGCCTTCACCGATGATTTCGCCGACTGTCAGGCGTGGTGAAAGAGAGCCAAAGGGATCTTGAAACACCAATTGCATTTCCGCCCTATAAGGTCTCAGCTCTTTGCTGTTAAGACCGTCGATGGCCTTGCCCATGAACACAATCGGGCCTTGGCTTTTGACCAGTTTGAGCAGGCCAAGACCAAGCGTAGTTTTGCCAGAGCCGGATTCACCAACAACACCAACCGTCTGGCTGGCTTTTATTTGTAAACTGATGCCATCAACAGCCTTCACATAACCAATCGTCCGTCTCAGGAAAGAAGACCTAATCGGGAAATGAACCTTCAAATCCTCCGTCTCCACAATGACGGGTGCGTTGGGATCTGGCTTGTTGGGTTCGCCGCTGGGATCGGCGTTAATCAATTCAATTGTGTAGGGGTGCTTAGGGTTTTCAAAGATCTGTTGGTTGGTGCCTTCTTCAACAACTTCGCCGTCTTTCATGACGATCACCCGGTCGGCAATGTGGCGGACGACTCCCAAATCATGAGAGATGAAGATCATTCCCATATTGAGGCGTTTCTGAAGGTCTTGAATGAGTTCAAGGATCTGCGCCTGAATGGTCACGTCCAACGCCGTGGTCGGTTCGTCAGCTATTAAAAGCTCTGGTTCATTAGCGAGTGCCATAGCGATCATCACGCGCTGTCTTTGTCCGCCTGAAAGCTCATGGGGAAAGGAATTGAGTTTTTGCTCGGGGTCTCGAATGCCGACAAGATTCATCAGCTCGAGCGTACGCCGGTTTGCGGCGGCTTGCGTCAGGCCCTTGTGAACGATCAGGACTTCATTGATTTGCTTTGAAACCCGATGGAGTGGGTTGAGCGATGACTGCGGCTCTTGGAAAATCATGCCGATTTCGTTGCCGCGAATTTCTCTGAGACGGCGATCAATGGCTCCGATTAGCTCTTCGCCCTTGAAGGAGATTGACGACTTTGGACCGTGGCTGGCCGTTGGGTAGGGTAACAGTTGCATGAGTGACAAGGCAGAAACAGATTTTCCGGATCCAGACTCACCGACGATTGCCAAGGTTTCGCCGCGACTGAGATCAAATGAAATGCCTTTAACGGCATTGGTGACACGGCTGCCAACGGTGAAATCGATAGAAAGGTCAGTGACGGTTAGGAAAGGTTTTCCGGTCATTATTCCACCGCCGCCTTTCTGGGGTCAAAGGCATCTCTCACGCCTTCGCCAATGAATACAAGAAGCGAAAGCAGGAGGCCGATGATAACAAATCCCGATAAACCGAGCCAAAGAGCATGTCGGTTGTTGTTACCCTGCTGCAGCAATTCGCCAAGCGAGGGTGCACTGGGGGGGAGACCAAAGCCAAGGAAATCAAGAGCGGTTAAAGCCGTCACAGAACTCGCCATGATAAAAGGTAGGAATGTAATTGCTGCCACTAGAGCATTGGGTAAGACGTGACGGCGGATGATGGCCAGGTTTGATAGACCCAAGGCCTTTGCCGCCTTCACATAGTCCATGTTGCGAACACGCAAACATTCGGCTCTCACGACCGAGACCAAGGCGACCCACGAGAAAAAGAACAGAAGCAGAAGCAGGGTCCAGAAACCAGGAACGATCACGCTTGACAGAATGATCAAGAGATAGATCTGGGGCATAGATGTCCAGATCTCGATCACGCGTTGGGCGATCATATCCAGAAGGCCACCAAAGTAACCCTGCATAGCGCCGGAGACGATGCCAACGACCGAGGAAAGGACCGTTAAAATCAGGGCAAAGAGCACGGATATTCTAAATCCATACAAGATACGCGCCAGTACGTCTCTCGCTTGATCGTCGGTGCCAAGCCAATGATGGCGGCTGGGGGCGGCCGGTGCTTCACCTTCCATGTCATTGGAAATGGTTGTGTAGTTGTATCGAATGGGCGGCCATATAAACCAGCCATTGCGTTCCTCGATCAATTCTTGAACGTAGGGGTCTTTGTAGTCGGCTTCTGTTGGAAAATCCCCGCCAAAGCTCTCTTCCGAATAGGACTTCATAATTGGGAAGAAAAAACCATCATCTGATTTGATCAGGAGTGGTCGTTCATTTGCCACAAGCTCTGAAAAGAGCGAAAGCACAAAGAGGATCAGGAAAACCCACAAGGAGTAGAAAGCACGACGGTTTTGTCTGAACTTCATCCAGCGTCTTTGCGTCGGTGGTGAAACCGTGAGGCCGAAGAGCTTTGGTTTGATTTGTTTATCTGTCGACATCATCAAGACTCCCTCGTCTCGAAATCGATCCGGGGGTCGACCAACATGTAAGTGAGATCGCTAATCAATGTCGTCACTAGGTGGATGAGTGAGTAGATGTAAAGGATGCCAAACATGAGTGTGTAGTCTCGTTTGAGCGCGGATTCAAACGCCAGCAGCCCCATGCCATCAAGGCTGTAAATGGTTTCGATGAAAAGAGACCCGGTGATGAAGATGGTACCAAATGCAACTGGGAAACTCGCGATTACAACTAACATAGCGTTCCTGAACACGTGGCCATACAAGACCCGCCGTTCGCTCAATCCTTTGGCCCTGGCAGTGAGGACGTATTGGAGACGAATTTGATCGAGAAATGAGTTCTTAGTCAGGAATGTCAGCGAGGCAAAAGCGCCAACAATCATAGCGGTCAAAGGCAAAGCCAAGTGCCAGAAATAGTCGATGATCTGCCCAAAAAATGAAAGATCATCCCAGTTAGAGGAAACCAATCCTCGCACAGGAAACCATTCAAACATACCGCCCTTGCCAAAAATGATCAAAAGGAGCACAGCGAAGGAGAATGACGGGATGGCATGTCCGACGATAATGACGCCACTGGAGACGACATCAAATTTACTGCCGTCGCGAATGGCTTTGGAAATACCGAGCGGGATACACACCAGATAGGTGATCAAAACGGTCCAAAGGCCCAATGAAATTGAGACGGGAAGCTTCTCTTTGATGATGGTCCAGACAGAGTCACTACGAAAATAGGACTCGCCAAAATCGAACCTCAAATATTTCCAGACCATCGTGAAAAAGCGTTCATGGGCTGGTTTGTCAAAACCAAACTGCTTTTCCAGCTTTTCAACAAAGCCTTCCGGCAGCCCTTGAGCACCACGGTAGCCGCCGTCGCTGCCACTACTACCGCCCCCGACGTCACCAGTGCCACTGACGCGGTTCACGCCTTCACTGCCGACACCGGTAACACTTGCCAGAATTTGTTCTACGGGACCGCCTGGGGTCACCTGAACGATGGCGAAGTTCAACAACATGATAAAGAATAGCGTCGGCACCATGAACAGGATGCGGCGAGCGATATAACCCAGCATAAGCTTTACCTGTAAGTCAGATCTATTTCAGGGCAGATTTGCGTTCTTCTAATGTTGAAGCCTTTTCAGCATCGATCCACCAGTATTCAAGGCGGGCGCCTTCCCACGGCAGAACGGCGGGGCGATCAAACTTGTCCCAATAGAGTAAACGGTTCGATGAGAGATACCAATTGGGCACGACATAATCTCCCCAAAGAAGAACACGGTCCAGCGCTCTGGCATAGCTTTGCTGTTCTTCAAGAGAAGTCGCGGAGATCAAACCTTCAACCAGCTCATCCACGACAGGATCGTTCACGCCAGCGAAATTGAAGCTACCGGGATTTTTGACACCTTCTGAGCCAAAGTAATGGTATTGCTCTACGCCAGGAGATTGGCTTTGCGGCAGATTAAGACTGATAACGTCAAAGTCGTAAGTTTTAAGACGCTCTAGGTACTGAGACGGGTCAATGACACGGATAGAAGCATTCATGCCAAGACGCTCGTTTAAGATCTTCAGCCACGGGTTCAGGATCCGGTTAGAGCTGGCTGAGGCCTGAAGAAATTCGAAAGCAACTTGCTCGTTAGTGCCTGGGTCAATCAACTTCTTGTCTTCAAAGCGATAACCAGCACCTTTAAGAATTTTCAGAGCTTTGCCCAAATTTCTGCGGTTTTTACCGGAGCCGTCGCTGACAGGAATATCGTATGTCTGTGTGAAAACTTCTGCTGGAACTTGATCGCGGTACTTTTCCAAGATTTCCAATTCTAAGCCTTCGGGAAGGCCTGTAGAGGCCATGTCTGAGTTCTCATAGAAAGATTTGGTTCTCGTGTATTGACTGTGAAAGAGTGTGGCATTTGTCCATTCGAAATCGAAAGCAAGGTTGAGCGCTTGTCTCAGGGCTTTATTTTTAAACACATCGCGGCGGGTATTAAGATACCAGGCCTGCATGCCTTGGATTTCTTTATGGTCAATCCATTCCTTTTTAAGAACACCTTGTTCAACGGCAGGCAAATCGTATCCGTCAGCCCAGGCAGCGGCTTTGTTCTCTTGCCAAATGTCAATTTCACCAGCGCGAACCGCTTGACGAATGATCTCAAGTTCACGGAAATATTCTTTGCGATGAGTGACGATATTGAACTTACCTTTGTTAACGGCAAGGTCTTTACCCCAATAGTTGGGATCCAATTCATACTCAATGAAGCGTCCTGGTTCGAACTCTTTGATTTTGTAAGGGCCTGATCCGACTGGAATATCTAAGCTGCTCTCCGCGAAATCTTTGCCGTCCCAATAGTGCTTAGGAAAAACTGGTACGGCACCAGCCATGGCTGGCAATTCACGACTGCTTTTCTTAAAGGTAAACTTAACTTTGTCTTCTGATAGGGCTTCGGCTTTTTCTATGTCTTTCCAGAAAACAGTGAAAGCGGGCGCGCCCTTTTCACGCAAGATGTCGAACGAGAAAACAACGTCTTCTGCCGTTACTTTGGTGCCATCGTGGAATCGCGCTTCTGGACGAAGCGTAAAGGTTGTCCAGGTTCGGTCTTCTGGCCATTCGATCTCACCAGCCAGCAATCCATAGGTAGATCCATGCTCGTCCTGACTGTCGACTGTTAGCGTGTCGAACATCGTGGTGAAATCAGACGGACTTGGCCCGGTCATCATGCCGTAAGCATAGTCACCTTTCAGGATGAAACGGTGCAAACTGTCGAAAGAACCAAATTCGCCAACGACGATGGAACCGCCTTTGGGTGCATTAGGGTCCGCGTATTCAAAATGCTCAAAATCGGGTCCGTACTTGGGTTCACCAAAGATGGAAACCGCGTGGCCTCGATTAATATTCTCCTCGGTTTGACCTATCGAAACGAGTGAAACTGTTGCGATAGCTGTAGCAAGAAACAGCTTTCCTAGATCTTTACTAAGGAGCTTGAACATGAATGTACCTTTCTGTTGCCTTTCCAGTTTGGCTCTATAGCGAGTCTTTTGTTTTCTTTGAAGAATCTCGCTTGAACCACTTTGTTATGGTTACTCTTTGGAATAAAAAAACGCCAGACTTATGACAAGCCTGGCGTTTCTAATAACATCTTGGTGACCTCTTCGTGAGATCGTTGAGTTTTATCTTATTCAACTGGCGCTGGATTAGCGCTCAAAGTGTTAAGATAAACAATGACATCTGCGCGGTCTTTTTCTTTCTTCAAACCAGCAAAAGACATCTTTGTTTTCTTTGCAAACTTCTTAGGCTTGTAGAGGAAGGAGTTTAGGTTTTCAAAAGTCCAGGCTTCTGCTGATTTTTCTGCCAGTGATGCAGAATAGCTATATCCAGGTGCGGCAGCGATCGGGCGATTCACAATATCCCAAAGGTTCGGGCCAGTGGTGTGCCCTGCATCTCCATCAACCTGATGGCAAGATTTACATTTTTTGAAGACCTTCGCACCTGCTTCGGCACTAGCAGCAGCCAAAAGGGGCGTGATCGGGGCCAAAGTAGGTGCAGCCGGTGCTGTGCCGGTGGCAGACGCAACCGCTGTTTCCGGTACGGGATAATGTTTTGCAGCACTGACCGCTTCGCTACCATGACCGTCACCACTTTCTGGATGGATCAAAGCCTTAGAAACGTAGTTAGCTGTCATCACGATGAAACCGCCAAGTAGGACGGCGCCGATGATTTTGTTGCCTTCGAGCGACATTCCGCATTCCTTATTCGTCTGTCACAGAACTTTGCAGTCTTTAACCAAGAACGGCTAGGCTTGACAATAGTTGCTTATGCAGGGGGTGCAGGCAAATTGCCGCAAAGATGCAAAAACTTGAATATACGGCGTGTCATTCGGTGAAATCAGGGAGATTCATGGCCGCGATCTCGGTTTGGAACTGTTCTAGCGCTGTAAAACCCGTTTCATTCAATTGGTAGATACCTCGGTCGACCTTTGAAAACCAATCATAGTGATTCTTATTCATGATCGCGGCTGCGCGTTTTACTGCCGTCGTTTTTGCAACTAGCGAGGCTTTTGTTGGTCCGTTTTGAGAGAGGTATACACTGCATCTGAGGGCATCTTGCCGGTAAGCGGTGACCAAGGGTTTGCCAGCTGACCCGCCGAGATTTGGATCGCCAGCTCTCGCTTCGAACTCTTTGAGAATACCGCTTTTGCGTTTGTGGTTTAGTCGAGGCTTGTAGGGTTCTGGCTCTAGGTGAATCTCTACGTTTGGGGCTTTGGTTTTGTGGAACTTGACGGCAATCAGCCCCAGTCCCAACAGACGGCAGAGTTTCACGACATCTTTGTACGATTTTCGCCAGCCTTTACTGGGCCCCTTAGCAACTGCCAGAAAAACTTGGTCACTGATCGCTTGGCGGCGAATGCCTTGGAAAACTAGGGGCAGATTGAAGGCGAGCTTCAGTTCGATAATCACCGGTGGTTCATCATCTTTGATCGCAACGACATCACAATCAAGGATTTCACTTTTGACTTCATAGCCCCTTTCTTCGAACAGGGCCTTGACGGGTTGGTACAGATCAGTTTCGCGCATGATGATCCTTTTACCACCAAACATGATGATCCTTTTACCACCAAAGTTGGCTCGCGTGAATCGGCAAGTTCAGCGGACGGTTGCAGCGGTCGTTGACAGTCTTTGATTGCCGGTGATAGGTCAATCCCTCTAACCAACGTATTCTCAACGGATCCTTTCAGTGAACCAAATCCTTGACGTTCTCAAGAACGAACCCAAAAAAGTTTCATTTCAGGGCGTACCAGGGGCCTATTCCAAT
>Ga0055584_100003565_pt1 | contig 15320 bp, 16 predicted proteins | sample OSDHelmetaG_FD_58716 | JGI IMG/M metagenome (GOLD analysis project Ga0055584, IMG submission 58716) | Pelagic marine sediment microbial communities from the LTER site Helgoland, North Sea, for post-phytoplankton bloom and carbon turnover... | ecosystem: Environmental > Aquatic > Marine >... | reverse complement strand
CATCAACATATGACGGGCGTCGAAGGGTACTTCCTCGCGCGCATCCAAGAGCGCGATCTCTCCGCCGTCGTGAAGCGCCGCTTTCAATCCCGCGACATCCATGGATTTGACCGATGGGCTCATCAGAGGTCTCCTTTAGCGCAGATGCGTGGCGAAATGCGCCAATGTACGTTGTCGCGCAATAGCCGCTTGCGCCTCGTTATAGGGCTCATAGCCGTGGCGATTGAAACCATGCTCGGTGCCGGGATAGACATGAATATCCACGTTCTCCCACGATCCCATGCGTGCCTCAATGGCATCGACGGTCGGTTGCGGCACATGGGGGTCGGTCTCGGCGAAATGCAGGATCAGAGGGCATTTCAACGCGTCCGCTTCATCCAAATGCTCATCGATCTGAACGCCGTAATAGCTGACGGCCGCATCGATGTCGTGACGGACGCTGGAGAGATAAGTGAACTTACCGCCAAGGCAGAACCCCATCACAGCGACCTTTCCCGTGCAATCGTCACGGCCCCGTAAAGCGGCAACCGTATCGCCGAGGTCGCTGGCGAATTGATCCGTCCCCATCGCCGCGCGCAAAGATTGCGCCTTGGCCCGGCCTTCGTCGGTATAAGGCAGATAAGAGCCCGCTTCCTCGCGCCAATAAACGTCGGGTGCGATGACCACATAGCCCTCTTCGGCGTATCCGTCGGCGACTGAGCGAATATGGTCATTGGTGTTGAAGACCTCCGGCAACAGCACGATTCCCGGCGCCGGCGTCACCGCCGGCAGACACAGATATCCGGCGAAGGTGCCACCGTCGGCGGCCGTAATCTCGATCTCGGTTCCCATATCCCACTCCTTAGTTCAATTCGTCCCTTACCATCGAGGCACCTTCGACCAGCGCCTTCAATTTTCCGAACGCCACATCGCGCGGCAAATACTTCATGCCGCAATCGGGGGCGGCGATCAGCCGGTCAGCGGAAATATGCGCGAGCGCGCCCCGCAACCGGTTCGCCACCAGCTCGGCGGTCTCGACCTCTTGAGTGCCGAGATCGATGACGCCGTACAAAACTTTCTTATTCGGCAGCTTCTCCAAAATCACCGGATCGAGATTCGGTTGCGCCGCCTCGATCGAAATCGCCTCCGCCGCGCAAGCATCAAGTTGCGGCAGGAAGGAATATCCCTCCGGTTTGTCGGCCACTACATAGGCGTATCCGAAACAGAGATGAACCACCGTCGGACCATCTATACCATCCAGTGCCCGGTCGATCGCCGCGACGCCGAAAGCATCGGCTTCCTTGGGGTTCGCCTGCATGTAGGGCTCATCTATTTGGATTACATCGGCACCAGCGGCCTTCAACTCGCGCACCTCTTCGTTCAGTGCTTCGGCGTAAGCCATGATCAATGCTTCTTGTTCGCCGTAATATTCGTTGAGCGCCAGCTTCGCCATTGTGAAAGCACCGGGAATGGTGATCTTGATCGGTCGATCCGTGTGGCGGCGCAGGAACTCCACATCGCGCACTTGCACCGGCCGCGACCGACTGATCGGCCCCACGACGCGGGGCACTTCCGTCGGCCTGCCGTTTCGGCTCGGCACAATGCCGGGCGTGTCGAGATCGATCCCATCGAGTGCATTGGCGAAACGGTTGAAATAACTCTCGCGCCGGACTTCGCCGTCGGAGACGATATCCAATCCGGCGCGCTCTTGGTCGTGCAGGGCGGTCAGCGTCGCGTCGTCCTGGGCTTCTTCCAAACGCTCACCCGGCACCCGCCGAACCTGTTCCATCCGCACCCGGGGCGGACCGCTGGACAATAAAATTTCCTTATCGACCAACCAAGCCGGCTGCGGATAGCTGCCCACCAAAGTCGTCGGAATCAATTGATTGAACATTTCGAGACACCTCCTGGAAGTCGTCGAATGGAGCGAAAGGTGCGCCTAGTCTGATAGGGATATAAGGGCCGGTGCGCGGATTTCATGACAATTCGTCAACCGGGAAGATTCGACCGCTCTATCATAAGATTCCGGAAAGATGTGCCGTCTCGCTATAATAGCAATCTCATTTTATCACAAGTTTTCAAATGGTTATCCATCATCAATCTTCGGCACGTCATTTGCGTAACTCTCAGTGCGGCCCCGAATAGAAAAATAATGTTGCATCGACCTGGGAGCACACGGTCATGGATGCCTTAACGGGAGTGAACGACGGCCGCTTGGGGACAGTAGATCCTCGCCAGGCCGCGCATTTGCGGCTCGACCGCTTGCGAACGCAAGTGGAGGCGGGGGATACCAATTCCGCCAAGCTGCAACAACGCCTGACGGCTGCCTTCGGCAGCGAGGCGGCTGGTATCGTCGGCGACGACGGTAGCGTTGATTTCGAACGTCTGCGGGAATTCGCCGCCGATCAGGGATCGGCGCGTCTGCTGCTGGAACTGACGGCGCGTCTCGATGCCGACGACGTCGACGTCACGGAAGACGTAGTAGTCGGCGGCAACGATATCCGCGAGAACATCGTCGAGCGAAACCAAGCAATCGCCCGCGAACGCCTGCGCCAAGAATTCGGTAGCGACGCGGAGCAATTCATCGACATCGAAGGGTCAATCGATTTCGAAGCGCTGCGGGAGTTCCTCGAACAACAGCGGGTCAATGTCGAACGGCTACAGAATTTAGAACTCGGCCCCGCCACTTTGATCGATATCGAGACTTAGACACGATACTAAAAGCTTAACCGACGACTTTGATATACGTATCCTTTTTGAGGATCTCACCGTCCTTGAAGGTATAGATATCGACACCGAGCCAATCTTGTTTTGTGCCATCGGCAAGCGTGGCGTGGCGGCGCCATTCGGCATAGGCCTTATCGCCAATCGCGCGAATGTCGTGCTTATCCCAACGCACATCTCCGGCTTTTTCGAATAAAGGTTCGAAATAAGTCCGGATTTCTTCCCGACCTTGGTAGCTCGTACCGAAATAGTCTGGCCCAACGGCGTTCACAAATGCACCGTTCTCCGCAAAATGGCTGACCATGGCGTCAATATCATGCGCCGCAAAGGCCACACTTATGCGGTCGACCAATGCCAAGGTTTCTTCTTCCATCATCCTATTGCTTCTCCTCTTGCGCGCGCATTCTGTCCAACTCCGCCAAGTCGGGAGACCTTATACGATTCCTGCGGCCTTTAACCGTTCAAATTCTTCCGACGAGACATCACAAAATTGCCCCAGAACTTCCGCGCTGTGTTCACTGAGCTCCGGTGGGCGGGTGATGTCAGTCGGTGAGTCGGACATCTTGATCGGACAGCCGACGGTCTTGAACGTGCCGTATTTCGGATAATCCAACTCAAGGATCATATCCCGCGCGATCAGATGTGGATCTTCGAGGACCTCTGCCGTGTCCTGGGTCGCGCCGCAGGGGACGCCCGCATCGCCGAGGATTTTCATCACCTCGTACTTATCGTGTTGCATGCTCCAGCTCTCGATGGCGGCGTCAACTTCCTCGCGGTGCTCCCAGCGGCCCGCCGGGGTCGCGTATTTCTCGCCACCCAGTTTTTCGGTAAGGCCGGTCACCCGCAACATGTCGTCCCACATCTGCTGTTGCGCCAACACATAGACATAGTCGTTCGGCCCGCCCGGCGCGCATCGATAGGTGGTGCCCGGCACGTTCTTGCCCAGTTGATTGCCGGTGCGCGGCATGGCGGAACCGCGGCGCTGATGGTCGCGCAAACTAACGCGCATGATGTTGAGTACCGATTCCTGCATGGAGACTTCGACTTCCTGTCCCTTGCCGGTGGAATTGCGTTGGTTCAACGCCGCCAGAATACCGATGACCATATGCATGCCGGTCCCGGAATCGCCGATGGCGGGCCAATGATATGTCGGCGGGCCATCCGGCTGACCGGTCACGCTCATCGCGCCGGCCATGGCCTGCGCCACCGGCTCGTAGCTTTTGAAATCACTATAGGGTCCGTGCGTGCCGAATCCCTTAATCGTCGCATAGATCAGACGCGGATTGATCTTCTGCAGAGTCTCGAAGTCGAAACCCATCCGCGCCACCGCACCCGGCGCGAAATTCTCTAAGAAAACATCGGACTTGGCCAAGAGCTTGCGGAACAGGTCTTTGCCCTCGTCGCTCTTGAGGTTGAGCGTCAGGCTTCGTTTGTTGGCGTTGAACGACAGAAAGAACAGCTCATCGTTATTCTGCGCCCGCGCAACATCGCCCTTGCCCGGCGTCTCCAGCTTGATGACATCCGCACCCAGCCACGCCAGTATCTGCGCGCAGGCCGGTCCGGCTTGATTGTGGGTCATATCGATCACGCGTATCCCGTCCAACGCCTTGGTCATGGCCGTCCTCCTGTCCTGATCACATCATTCATCGATTGAGGACTAAGATAGGTCGTCCATCGCATGGCGACATATACAGGCGCGCGCGTACTGGAATATGGCCAAACATACGCCACGTGTCATACTCGCGACGTAATTCAGCAATCGAGGATAATCGATGTTTTCCGATCCCGCCGAAGTCGGCATGAAGCCGGCCCCGTTCAAGCATACCGTCTACAACGCGCTCGTCGTGCCCCGGCCCATCGGTTGGATTTCGACCATCGACGATGAAGGGAGTGTGAATCTGGCGCCTTTTAGCTTCTTCAATTCGCTCTCCGCCGATCCGCCCTGCGTGATGTTCTGCCCCAACGGTCGCAAACCCGGTACCGAGGAAATCAAGGACACTTTGGCCAATGTCGAATCGACCAAGGAATTCGTCTACAGCATGTGCACCTACGAGCTGCGGGAACCGATGGTGGCCTCCGCCGTCCATGAGCCCGCAGGCATCGATGAGATGGCGAAGGCGGGCTTGGAAGCAGCCCCTTGCGAGAAAGTAAAACCACCCCGCGTGAAGGCCTCGCCGATCGCACTCGAATGCACCTATCTGCAAACCGTCCATTTGCCGAATGCGCGAGACGGCAGCCGCCAAAATGTCATCATCGGCCAGGTAGTCGGCATCCATATCGACGAAAGCGTGATTACCGACGGCATTGTGGACATCCGTAAATGCGAGCCCTTGGCGCGTCTTGGATATTTGCAATACGCACGGATCACACCGGACAATGTCTTCGATTTGAGCCCGCCAGGCGGCGATCACCGCTACGAGAAGAAATCCTAACCGTTATTTCGACAGGAGCCTTACGCCATGAAGAACCCCTTCGAGAAGAGCAGTCTGCAACTGGACGCACCGGGCCGCGGTCGCGTCTACAACAATATTATGGAAACCTTCGGCAACACGCCGCTGGTACGGCTCGAGCGTCTCGCCAAGGAGCGGGGAGCCAAGGCAGACGTGTTGGTGAAGCTGGAATTCTTCAATCCGCTTGCCAGCGTCAAGGACCGTATCGGCGTCTCGATGATCGAAGCGATGGAGCGGGACGGATTGATCGGCCCCGGCTCCACCATTGTCGAGCCGACATCCGGCAATACGGGCATCGCGCTGGCGTTCGTCTGTGCCGCCAAAGGGTACCGCTGTATCCTGACCATGCCGGACAGCTTCTCTATCGAACGGCGAAAGATGTTGGTCTATCTGGGAGCGGAGTTGCACCTGACACCGCGCGAGAAAGGCATTAAGGCCGCTATCGAAAAGGCGCAGGAATTGGTCGACAGTATCGACGGCGCGATCATGCCGATGCAGTTCAGCAACGAATCGAATCCGGCGGTCCACTATGCAACGACAGGACCGGAGATTTGGCGCGACACAGACGGCGCGGTCGATGTCTTCGTCTCCGGTGTCGGCACCGGCGGCACGGCGACCGGGGTCGCTAAATTTCTGAAAGAACAAAAGGCATCGGTGCAGCTGGTCGTGGTGGAGCCGGAATCCAGTCAGGTCATCTCGGGCGGCGACCATAGCCCGCATATGATCCAGGGCATCGGCGCGGGATTCGTGCCGGATAACTTGGAGACCGGGTTGATTGACGAGCTAATCCCGATCACCAACGACGAAGCCATGGAAACCGCACGGCAATTGGCGTTGTTGGAAGCCATTCCCGGCGGCATATCCTCCGGTGCGATGGCCTGCGCGGCGCTGAAACTTGCGGCGCGCGACGATATGGCGGGCAAGACCATCGTCACGATTCTCCCGTCCTTCGCGGAGCGCTATCAAACAACCCCGCTGTTCGATGGGTTGGACGTCCCCGAATAACGTTCGGGTTCGACCATACAATATCCGTGAGCATCGAACGGCAATCCGACATTAGGGTGTAACTTTTTTGCCATTGGATACTCTAACAGACGAAAGGAGCATTCTCATATGTCAGATCGGTACGACGTTATCATCCTGGGTGGCGGAAACGCCGGTTTCGGCGTATCCGCCGTGACCCATGAGGCCGGTAAGAAAATTGCGTTCGTCGAGGAGTTGGACTTCGGCGGCGTTTGCCCCAATCGCGGCTGTACACCGAAAAAGGTTTTGGTCGCCGCCGCGCACGCTCTCCATGAAATCGAGTGCGCGGGGGCGCACGGGATCAGCGTCGGAAAACCAACGTTGGATTGGGGCAAACTGATTGCCCGAGAGAAAGAGATGGTCAGTTTCATTCCGGAAGCGATGGAGGGTCTCGCGAACAAAAGGGGTGACGTTTACAAAGGTTCCGCGAAGTTCGCGGGCAAAAACTCCGTCACTGTCAACGGCACTGTTCTGGAAGCCGAGAACATTGTAATCGCCACGGGTTCCAAACATCGTCCGCTGCCCATTCCAGGGGCGGAACACATGATCACCTCGGACGAGGTCTTGTCTGAAGAAACTCAGCCGGGCGAAGTGGTATTCGTCGGTGGCGGCGTTGTCGCCATGGAGTTCAGTCACGTCTACGCCCGGGCCGGCACCAAGGTCACGATTCTAGAGGTCATGCCCCAATTATTGCCGCGGATGGATTCAGATGCCGTTGCCGCCATTCAAGTGGAAAGCGAGCGCATCGGCGTGACCGTGAGAACCGGCGTCAACGTGAAAGAGATCGTACCCGCGGGAGACAAGTTGCGCGTCGTCTACGAACACGAAGGCCGCGAGCAGACGGTGGAAGCGGACCGGGTCGTCAACGGCGCTGGACGGATCGCCAATGTGGATGCGCTCGATCTCGACGCCGGCGGTGTGAAGCACGACGGGATCGCCGTTGAGGTCGACGACTATTTACGCTCGACGTCGAATCCCAGTGTGTGGAATTGCGGTGATTCCTTGGTCACGTCCGCGCAACTATCGCCTATCGCCACTTACGAAGGGCGCATTGTGGGCCGTAACATCGTGGACGGCCCATCGGTTAAACCGGATTATTCCGTCCTCCCGAGCTGCGTCTATACGGTTCCCGCCTTGGCCACCGTCGGCCTCACCGAAGCGGAAGCCTTGGCGGCAAATCCGGACATCAAAGTCTCAACCAACGACATGAGCGGATGGTTTTCCGGCAAGAGCTATGCGGAGACGGTCGCTTGGGCAAAAGTCCTGGTAGACGAAGACAAGGACCAAATCGTCGGCGCGCACATGATCGGTCATCAAAGCCAAGAGCTTATCCATTTGTTCGCAATGGCCATGCGGCACGGTATTCCCGCGAGCGCCTTGAAGGACGATATGTTCGCCTATCCGACGTTTTCCTCGGACGTGAAGAACTTGATCTAGTCGCGCAACGTCACCTGGCTTTCGCTATAGGCCTGCAATCCGTCCCAATGATGTTCGAGCGCGGCGGCGAATAGGCCGCGCGTGACTCCGGCGGCGAGTTTAGGTACCGCGACATACATGGCATTGATCGAGGCACCACTCATGCCGAAGCTTATCCAGGCGCCAATCCCGAAACAGTGGATGTCCTTCAGGAAGGGGGCTGTGCCCGGCGCTTTTTCGAGAAACGCATAGTCGGGCCCAAGATAGGGATAGCGACCAAGTCGCTCTTCGCGCTCTTCTTCCGGCGGGTCGTAGCGGTCCGCCCAAGTCGCAATATGCTCGGCGAAGGGAGCGAGTTCGGGACGCAACGCGCAGTCCATACCGACGCCTGTGCCGCAAATCAAATAATCGGCGGCGAAGCGGCCCTTCGGTGTCCGGATGACGGCCTTGCCATCTTCGACCATCGCGTCGAGCCACGGTTCCCCCGTGCGGATTTGGAAATGCGGATAAGATACGCAGCGGTTATAGGCGTCCTGCGGAAAGCCCTCGCGCAATCCCAATACGTGCTGCATGAAGCGCCACCGCCACGCATCGTCCATATCGCTAAGATGGCGCAGGAATCCATGGAAGGTCACATAGCGCAACGGCTGGATCGTTTGCAGCTCCGCGCGCCGACAGAATAAGTGAACCGGATTGGCCGCCGCGTCGAGCGCTTCCGCCGCATTATCGAACGCCGATGCGCCGGCACCCAACACCGCCACCGTCTTTCCCGCAAGCGACGGGAAATCGATATCGTCGGCGGCATGCGCCCGCAGATGTTTCGGCAGGGCTTCGACGCAGTCCGGCATCCACCAGCGGCCGGTCCCGTCCTGTCCCGTCGCCAAGACAATCTTTCGCGCATGGATGTGCGTGCGCTCGCCTGCCGCCGTCTCAACCTCCACCCGCAGGCAATCTTCGCCCGGATGGATCGCCGTCAGTGCGGTCTCGTTGCGGACATCGATCTCCAACACCTTGCGCATCCAAAGCAGGTAATCGTTCCAGTGGCCCGTCGGTATAAGGTCGAGTTCCTCCCAGGCCTGCTCTCCGAAGGATGCTTCGTGCCAAGATTGATAGGTGAGCGACGGCACGCCCAGATCAGGACCTGGATAATCCTTAGGCGAACGCAACGTCCGCATCCGCGCGAAAGTGACCCACGGCCCTTCCCGGCCATAAGGGGCCTTATCGATGACCACGACATTATCGACTTGATCGCGCTTCAAGGCGTAGGCGGTCGCGATACCGCTCTGTCCGGCACCGACGATCAGCACATCGTGAATCGGCGCGCCGTCCGGATGACGGCGTGCCGGGAGCCATTTCAATTTCGGATGTTCGATCGCCTTCAAGTCGCGGCGGACTTGCCGTTCCAGCCGCTCCAGGCCCGCGTCCACCATGTTACGATCCTACGCCGATTTTATGCGGGCGCGAACACGTCGTCTTGCGGCTTCTCCGTCAGGCCGGGCACTTCGACGGGCCCGCTGAACGCGGAGTCCCGTTGCAATGTCGGCATCACCTGGGTTGCGAAAAGACGCATGTTCAACTCACCGTCCTCGTGCGGCATGCCGCCATAGGAGAAGTCGCTGACGATATGATCGGTGCCGGTCAATGTTCGCAATTCGCGAACCTGTTCGATGCAATCGCCCGGGGTGCCGACAATCTGAATCTTAACGTAAAAATCAGTCATCTTCTGGCGCGCTTCCTTATCTTTCAGCTTGGAATACGTCTTCGCCATCTTGCCGTAGGATTCATAACCTTTGACATTGGCGAGATGGCCGTCCGAGAAGTTGTAGTGATTGTCGATGGAATCCCATTTGGCGCCGAGGTACTGCATCGCCCGGTCATGAGCTTCGTCACGACTTTCGGCGACGGAGACGTTGGTCAGGATCACCGGCGGACGCGGCGTGTGCCCGACGCTGATGGCGATGTCGCGGAAGCTTTGGATATCGGCGGCGGCCTTTGACCATTCGTTTTGCATGATGACCATCATGCCAAAGCCGAGTTTGGCCATGATCTCCGCCGATTCTGGGCTAACCGAGGACGCGTAGAAACGGCGTTCCGGATGTGAGATCGGGCGCGGGCGGATCGACATTTTCGGAATCTTGTAGAACTCTCCGTCCCATTCGAAGACTTCGTCCTGCAACGCCTTAGTGATCAATTGCGCGGATTCGGCGAAGCGCGGACGTGCTTCTTCCATCGGTACCCGGAACCCGGCATATTCAACGCTCGCCGCGCCGCGCCCGAAACCGAACATACAGCGCCCACCGCACAAGAGATCGAGATAGGCGATCTGCTCCGCCACCCGGATTGGGTCGTGCCAAGGCAGGACGATCACACAAGTGCCAAGGGTAATACGCTTTGTTTTACCGGCGAAATAGCTGAGCAATTGCAAAGGATGCGGCGACATGGAGTAGCCGGTAAAATGGTGTTCCAGGCCGAACAGCGAGTCGAAACCGAGAGGTTCAGCCAAATCGCCCAACGCCAAATGCTCCGCCAAAACCGACGCGTCGGAGCGTCCCGCTTGTGCCAAAACGCTAAGATCCGTTCCAATTTTCATATCTGCCCTACACTCTCGACTTAATTGATTTTCCAATTTGAGGCCAGGCCGTCACGTGGCTCTCTTCTCAATAAGGATGTTTCAATCGCCGCGTTCGTCTACAGCAGATACGTCGGATAGAACTTTACGCTCAATCTCGAGCAACTGTTGCTCGTGGCCTACCGCTCACAAGCCAATACCCGATCCCCATCAGGCCGACACCGCTAATTGCATTGCCGATTGTAACCCAAAGCAGATTCCAGGCGGCGCCGGAGAAAGATATCTTGTCTGGATGCTCCGAGAGCAACGCGACGGAGAAGATCGTCATGTTGGCGATGCTGTGTTCAAAACCGGACGCGATAAACGCGAATAGACACCAGAATATAAGAATGCATTTGGTCGCATCGCTTTTCGTTCGCGCAGCGGTCCAAATTGCTAGACAAACCAGCCAATTGCACAACATGGCGCGGGCCACCAACTCAAACGCGGGCGCCTTCATTTTCTTGGCTGCGACCGCGTGCAATAATTCAGCGCCATCCGCCAGTATCTGGCCTCCACCACCGGCAACGAATAATGCGGCGAGCGCGACGCAACCGACAAGATTGCCGAGCCAGGATACCGCCCAACAGCGCGCCAAATCCTTCATGGACGTCGTACCGACAAGACATCCGATCGACATATACATCGCGTGACCGGTGAACAATTCAGATCCCGCGAACACCACCAGGGTCAGCGCAATTCCAAAACTGCATCCCATGACCAGCGACCGCATCGAGGGGTCGACGGTCTCGCCAACACTAAAAATCAGAAGGATTCCAATGCCTACATAGGCTCCCGCCATCATCGCAGCGATTAGAAATCCAACTGGATTTGCCCTTAGACCATCGGCCTTTGTGCGGGCCAGCGCCGCGAAATCGAGGGTGGTCTCCGTCAGAGTCATGAAATTTTGTTTCCTAATAAATCAATTTCGGACCGCGCCGCTGTCGGATCACTCGGGCCCATGAACAGACGACCGCACCACACCACTGCCAAGGCGACTCCAACATAGATGAAGGCCTCACCGAGCCGTTGTTGATCGCCCACCAGGTAGCTGTTGCAGATCCGGACAGGCGCCGCGGTATACAGCCACGCGAGAACCCCAAGCATCGAAAGTGCGTTTGCCATCAGAACCCCCCGCAAAAGCGGATGCGCGCGTCGCCAGCTGAGTCGGAGTGGCGCGCCTATCAACAGGGGTACGCTGATAAATTTAGCGAGTTCCATTTCCCCGCTCGACAACGCCCCATCGATGGATCGGGGAAGCATCCAGAAAGCGATGGCAACGAGGGCAACCAACAAACCCGCCCAACCGCCGGTGTTATAGGTCTCGAATAACGAACGGCCCCATCTGTCGGACAGGGCGTCAGCAAGCAACCAGCCGGCCCATCCGAGCATTGGCAGCTGCACAATGACATGGAGTACGGGATCGCTTTCCAGCTCGGTCCGGAATCCGAAACAGACAGCGAACAAAACAACCGTAACGCCAAGAGAATGCACCCTCGAAGCGCCAGGCATCATCGCCATTTCCTGACTGCTTCGATGACACTGGGGACGTCGTCGATATCGAAAATGCCCCTAAGCCGCCCTTGGTCGTCGATGAGGTGTATCGCAACGTTATGCTCAAATCCGCCGAATTCGTCGGAAATCACGGTAACCTTGTAGCTTTCGAGCAAGCGTGGCAAATCCGCCGCCACCGGCGCGGCAACATTCCAAATCCGACCGTCCGCGCGATGGTTTCGGGCATATTCCGCAAGCGCCTCACGGTCGTCATGTTCCGGATCGAAGCTCACGCTAAACAACTTCGCCTTATGGGTCAGATTTTCCGCCGTTAATTTTTGCTTTAACTGCCAAAAAGCTTCACCCGCGCTCCGGCAAATCGTCGGGCAGGATGTATAGACAAACTCCACCAACGCAACCCCGCCGGGTGGCGCTTCCAATGGCACCGTAGCGGCAGACATATCACGCAGGTCTACCGCCAGCATCAGGGGTTTCTTCTCAGATGCGTACAGCCGCCGCGCACCTTCCGCAGTGATCGCACGGGCACCATCGGTGGCGTGCCATAGAACCGCACCGCCAATTAAGGCGACGACGAGTGTTGCGATAAGCGCCCGCATGCTTCAGCGTCTAAGCGCGACCCGATCGGACGAGGCCACCGATATATCGCATGACGAAGATTGTTGTCCCTAGGATTGCAAGGACCGCAAAACCCGTCGCAATACGGTCTTGCAGCAACCACTCGTCAAAATGGACAGCCCATCGGCGGGGCACACTCATTGCTCCCGAGATCAAGAACATAAGCGTGAAACCACCCGCTCCGGCGATATAGGTGTAGACGCCCAAACGATCTAGGCCGCTGAGGCCGGCCTCTTTGCCCCGCACCAACCAAGCCATAAACCCGAAAGCCATCGCGACTTCACCGAGCAGCAAATAAATATGGAAATGGCCCGGCACCCATTGCGTGTTGTGCATCACCTTGTTGACGGAAATCATGCCGTCGAGAATGGCCGGGACGGAGCCCACCGACCATCCAGCAACCCCAAGTACGAGCAACGCGACACCCAGGTTCCAACGAATGCCGGATCCTTTCAAATATACGATCAACGAGAAGGCGGTCACGGCGAGTAATGGAATGCCGCTGAGATACGAGACGATCTGCCCCATCGCCAACATCCAGCCAGGCATGACCATATCTTGCAGTAGGTGATGCGGATAGACCGCCATGACAAAGAGCAAAATGGAAGCCCAGGAAAGCGCGAAGATACGAGAGCTTTTCCATGGCCGTCCGGTGTATTCGGGCACGATCTCGTAGACTGCAATTACCGCCATGTAGATTGCGGCGTTAATGAAGATATGACCGAAGAAGAAGATCATATTCTTCGCCAAAAGTGCGTCGACAGCGAACTCGGGCAAGAACAGGTTTATCAAACTGACCACGAGAACTGCCGCGCCGACCACGATACCTAAGCCATTAAAGACCGTCACCGCCGCGGAGGCGATGATGGTTGGCGGCGGTGGGTTATCCGTGTTGCCACCGAACGCCAGCGGCCACCCAAGCGCATGAGTGAGGCTACCATAGGCCGAAATCATTGCGCGCCCGGCCTCTAAATAGAAAAGGAGGAAGGCGACCCCGATCGATACCAAGCCTAGCAAGAATGCCGCCGCCGCTCCCGGTTCCCATTGACCGCCCGAATGCGCCGGAAGCGGAAACAAGAACGTCCAACCGGTGGCAAATCCACCGAGAAAAATCGAACCTAAGATCAACACCACACCAACGAGGAAGAGGCCAAGGAATACGTGAAAGACCCAACCGGTCAGATGGACGTGACGACCGAGGAAATACCACATAATCGCTGCGCCCGAGAGGCCCGCCGTTCCGACCATTCCGGTACCATGCGCCGTCATCAGTTGATAGAACAACGCCGGATCAATGTCGATCAACGCCCCTTGTGCAGCACGCATAAGCAGACCGACCAGCATCATCAAAAGGAATACAGCACCGGAAATCAACATCGCCAATTTTACAGCGGCGGTTTGCGGTTCCGGTGTAACCGAATTGTTTGCGTTCATATCTTGGTGCTCCCTCAACCGGCCGTGACGACCTTGAATTCAGACGCCATCTCATGGTGAGAAACACCACAAAACTCCATACAGAGAATTCGGTAGATTCCGGGCTTCTCAAAGACGTATCGGACTTGGTTTACGTAACCCGGCATACCCTGCATCTGAAAAAGCAACTGTCCGTCCGCGGAATAAACACCCATGCCATGATTCACATCCTTCGTCGTAACATTGAATACAATGGGCTTACCAACCGGCAGAAGTTCCTTGTCGATCTCCCAGTACCATTGGCCACCGGTGACGTTGACCGAGATGTTCGGCGAAGAGGCTTCTACATCATGGGGCCAACGCCAAAGGGATCCGGCGGTGACTATGACACCGAAAATCAGCAACCCCCATATGAAGCGTGAGCGCTTTCCTTCGGTATCGCTGGATGAGTCCGGCGCTCCCGCTGTCGTGGCATTTTGGCCAACCGCTCGCATAAAGACGGCGATGACCATCGCCATCCCAAGCAGCGAGATAATCAGAATGATCGTTTGCATTTTCGGACCCCTCCAGGGCAGTCGAACTTCTAATTTTAATACGTATTATATTTGCGTATTATTTCTGCCGCCCTTGCATTGTCAACAAAAAATCATCATTTAACGCTTATGAAGCTGAACGCATTTTCCGATTATACATTGCGCACCCTGATCTATTTGGCGCTTGTCGAGGGGACGAACGTCACGGCCCAAGAAGTGGCATCCCGGTTCGATCTCTCTTTCCATCACATCGCGAAAGTCGCTCAGTGGTTGGCGCGAAACGGGTACGTCAAGGCGTCACGCGGTCGGGGTGGCGGCATGACATTGATTGTCCCGCCCGAGGAAATTTCCATCGGCACGGTCATGCGGGCCACGGAGCGGGGTACAGCAATAATCGAATGCATGAAACCCGGCGCATCGAGTTGCAAAATTACGCCAGCCTGTTTATTGGCGCCCGCGATCAACGAAGCTCAAGAAGCCTTCTTCGCGACTTTGGATCAAAAAACCTTGGCTGATATCATCAGTAATAAAACGCATTTAAAACGTGTCTTGAACGTCGCCTAGCGTTACGCCAAGCGTCCCAAGAAGACGTCAATAGCCGCATTCGTCTCCGCCGGATATTCAATCTGCGGGTAATGACCGCATTCCGGAATGATCTCGATACTTAAATCACGCACCTTTTCCTGCAACAAATTCAGATAGGGTGAAGATTGACCGGGAACCAAAGAATGGCGCATGCCGTCCGGCGTGATGTAAGTGGACTGCAACGCCAGAACCGGGACGCGGATGTCCTCCAGCAAACCTTCCATCTCCTCTAGATCATGGCGTCCAATATCCGCTAAAAGCGACACACCGAGTTCGGGCGGCACTTGCGTCGCACGCTCTGTCATTTCGGCTACTTTTCCCGGATCGAACCCGGGATTGAACATCTTGGCGAACATGGCGCGAGCCAACTCCTGATACCCCTCGGGCGTACTCTCGGCGCCGAGGGCGGCGTGGACACCGGAGGCGGACGGGCTGAGACGGCTGCCGTCGACGAGGATC
>Ga0055584_100003564_pt1 | contig 15323 bp, 17 predicted proteins | sample OSDHelmetaG_FD_58716 | JGI IMG/M metagenome (GOLD analysis project Ga0055584, IMG submission 58716) | Pelagic marine sediment microbial communities from the LTER site Helgoland, North Sea, for post-phytoplankton bloom and carbon turnover... | ecosystem: Environmental > Aquatic > Marine >... | reverse complement strand
ATGCGAAGATCACGCCCTGCCCTGGAGCTTCTCGGGATATGGCAAGCCCCGGATGCGGCCTACCGGAGAGGTCGAGGTTCTGACACCCCATTCAAGCGTCATGGCCCTGCGCGCAGGGTTTCGTCCCCAGATTCACCCATCGGCCGGTGTCGGAACCTGAAACTCTCCTGATACTCTGCGCTCAGAGCCATCTGGAAATCCGGCCATGCACACAAAGCCACGCGGTAACGTTCTCTTCATCACTGCTGATCAGTGGCGCGCCGACACTTTGGGTGCCGCTGGCCATCCTGTCGTGCAGACCCCCAATCTGGACCGGCTCGCAGCAAGCGGTGTTCGGTTCGCCAATCATTTCACGCAGACAGCGCCCTGCGGTCCGGCTCGCGCGTCGCTGTTGACGGGCATGTACATGGCCAACCACAGGGTTGTCGGCAACGGTGCGCCGCTCGACCGGCGCTTCACCAACCTTGCGCTCGAAGTGCGCAAGGCAGGCCATGCTCCGACGCTGATAGGCTATACCGACACCACAGTCGATCCGCGCGGTCTTGACCCAGCTGACCCGCGCTTGCGTTCCTATGAGGGTTTGCTTCCGGGTTTTGACGTCGAACTCAACATGCCAGGCGCCCCCATCGCGTGGCTGACGTGGTTGCGCAATCTGGGCTACGACGTGCCCTGGGGCGAGGATGGCGTTTACGAATTCGTGGGAACGCCCCCTGCCGAACGTGGCGCAACCTTTCCCCCCGCCAGGTTTGCCGCGGAACACAGCGAGACGGCGTTTCTGGCCAACAGGTCGATCGACTGGCTGGAATCACGCACACAGGATCCCTGGTTCCTGCATCTTTCCATGCTGGCGCCACATCCACCCTGGGTCGCGCCGGAACCCTATAACGCGATGTACGATCCTGCCGACATGACAGCGCCCGTGTGTGCTGACACAACCGCAGCCGAAGCGGCCCAGCACCCGCTGATGGAGCACTGGCTTGGCAGGCGCTCGGTAGACATCTTCACGGGCAGCAGAGGCCTGGCCGCAGAAATGTCCGAGCTGGATCAACGACAGGCGCGCGCGACCTATTGCGGGCTGGTTTCGGAAGTCGATGCAAATCTTGGTCGCATCCTGGACTTCCTGGAGACCAGTGGTCAGATCGACAACACACTCATCGTCATCACCACGGATCACGGTGAGCAGCTGGGTGACCACCACCTGTTTGGCAAGCTGGGCTGGTTCGAGCAAAGCTATCATGTTCCGCTCATCATCCATGACCCCCGGACGCCTTTGGATCAACGCGGTGTGGTGGTCGACAGGTTTACCGAAGCCATCGACATCATGCCGACGATTCTGGAATGGCTTGGTCTGGACATTCCCGCCCAATGCGACGGCCACGCCCTGACACCCTTCCTGCAGGGCAAGGCACCTCAGCAATGGCGTGAGGCGGCCCATTGGGAGTTTGATTTCCGCAACCCGCGGTCACTCTATCTGGAGAAGATCTTCGGGCTGACGCCCGATCAATGCGGCATGACGATCCTGCGCACGTCTGAGCACAAGTATGTCCACATGAGTGGCCTGCCGGCGATCCTCTACAATCTCAAGGAAGACCCCGGCGAGACCCGAAACCGGGCTGGCGACCCTGCCATGCGCGGGGTGCAACTCTCCCTGTTGGAGCAGATGATGACCTGGCGAATGGCCCATGATGACCGGGTTCTGGCCAATACCAGCCTCGGGCCAGAAGGCATCCACACCTGGAACGGGCCGCGTCCCTGACGTCACACCACTTGCCGTAGCAGGGTCAGACGCGTTATACGCGCGCCAACGTCGCACAAACCCGACAACCTCATCACCTGCAAGCAATGGGCAGAGCCACCATGGAACTGCGCAATATCGCGATCATCGCTCACGTCGACCACGGCAAAACCACGCTGGTGGACGGCCTTTTGAAACAGTCCGGCTCGTTCCGCGAGAACCAGCAGGTGGCCGACCGTGCCATGGACAGCAACGACCTGGAGCGCGAGCGCGGCATCACCATTCTTGCCAAGTGCACCTCTGTCGAATGGCATGGCACGCGCCTGAACATCGTCGATACACCCGGCCATGCCGATTTCGGCGGCGAAGTTGAGCGTATCCTCTCGATGGTCGATGGCGTCTGCGTTCTGGTCGATGCCTCGGAAGGTCCCCTGCCCCAGACCAAGTTTGTGGTCGGCAAGGCACTACGTCTTGGCCTGCGCCCCATTGTGGTGATCAACAAAGTCGATCGTCCCGATGAGCGCACCGATGAAGTGCACAACGAGATCTTTGATCTCTTCGCCGCACTCGACGCCACCGACGAGCAGCTCGACTTCCCCACCATCTTTGCCTCGGCCAAACAGGGCTGGGCAACCGACGACCTCAAGAACCGCACCGATACGCTGGCGCCGCTGTTCGATCTCATCGTGAAACATGTTCCTGCTCCCACGGTCGAGGCGGATGGTCCCTTCCGAATGCTGGCGACAACGTTGGAAAGCAACGCCTTCCTGGGCCGCCTGCTGACCGGACGTATTGAGTCAGGCACCGTGCGCGTCAATCAGCCGGTCAAGGCCCTGTCGCGCGACGGCAAGGTTCTCGAGACCACACGCATCACCAAGATTCTCTCGTTCCGTGGCCTCGAACGCACCGCGATTGATGAAGCCCATGCCGGCGACATTGTCGCCATTGCCGGATTCACCGAACCCACGGTTGCCGATACTCTGGTCGATATGTCGGTCACCGAGCCAATTGAATCCCAACCCATCGATCCGCCGACACTGGCCATGACCTTTGGCATTAACGACTCCCCGCTTGCCGGACAGGAAGGTGACAAGGTCACCAGCCGCATTATCTGGGAACGCCTGCTCCGTGAGGCCGAAGGTAATGTCGCCTTGCAGGTCGGTCAGACCGAAGACAAGACGGTGTTCGAGGTTGCCGGCCGTGGCGAACTCCAGCTTGGCGTTCTGATCGAGACCATGCGTCGAGAAGGCTTTGAGCTAGGCATCGGGCGTCCGCGCGTCCTGTTGAAGGACGATCCCGAAACCGGCAAGCCGACCGAGCCGATCGAAGAAATCGTGATCGATGTCGATGAGGACTACACCGGCGCAGTCGTCGAAAAGCTGGCACAGCGCAAGGGCGACCTGCAGGAAATGCGCCCGTCTGGCGGCGGCAAGACCCGCATGGTCTTCCACGTCCCCTCGCGCGGCATGATCGGCTATCACAACGAATTCATGACCGACACGCGCGGCACCGGCGTCATGAACCGCCTGTTCCACGGTTATGGCCCCTGGCGCGGCGAGATTCCGGGCCGTCGCACCGGCACCATGATCTCAGGCGAACAGGGCGTGGCCGTGGCCTATGCCTTGTGGAATCTGGAAGATCGCGGCGCGCTTTTCGTCCATCCCGGCGAAAAGGTCTACCAGGGCATGATCATCGGTGAGCATAACAAGGGCGGCGACCTAGACGTCAACCCGCTCAAGGGCAAGCAGCTGACCAACATGCGCGCATCGGGCAAGGATGACGCCGTGCTGCTCACCCCGCCCATGAAGATGACGCTGGAAAAGGCGATGACCTACATCGCCGCCGATGAGGTCGTGGAAGTCACCCCCGATTCCATCCGCCTGCGCAAACGCTGGCTCGACCCCAACGAACGCAAGAAGCGCGCTCGCCAGGCCAAAGCAGCGTAGTTCGGCGCGTGCCTATCCCTGATAGGCTTCAGCCGTCAACACGACATAGAGCTTGCGCACCGGGGCCTTGACGTCCCAGGTGCAGTTGCAGTCGCGCGGCATGATGAAGCTGTCGCCTGTCTTGTAGCTTTCAACGCTGCCATCGTCGTGGATGACATCGATTTGGCCTTCCAGCAGATAGACGAACTCGTCATAGGGCGAGGCCGCGATGTGATGTTTGTTGACGTCGCATTCCCAGTAGCCCGCATCAAACTGGCCGGTCTGGTCGGCATAGAAGCTGCGTCCGTGCTCGTTGGGCGTTCCGCTCTTGATACCATCCACGGGAATGTAGTCGGTCGGCTCCAGGCCGGGCACGTTGCTGGTCAGGATGCGTGTTGTCTTGCTCATGATGATGTTTCCTTGGGTTGTGTTCAGTACCATTGGTCCGGCACCGCGGCCTTCTTGACCGCGATGTAATCTCTGAGTTCTTCATCAATGGCCGGATCGATGTCGGGCGCGACGTAATCGGCCAGCATCTGTTTCCAGCGAACCTGCGCGCGCTGCTGCATGTCGGGCGCACCGTTCTCCAGCCACGTCTCGTATGGCCCTGCATCGGGAAGTTCCGAGCCGTAATTGGCGTTCTCGAAGTTCGCAAGCGTGTGCCCGGTGCCAAAAAACGCCTGCCCGGGCCCCGCCTCGAAATAGGAGTCCCTTGCAAACGCTGCTTCATCAACCTCAAGCCCGGCGACCATGCGCAACATCATGCCGCAGTGATCCAGATCCATGACGAACTTCTCGTAACTCATGGTCAGACCACCTTCGAGCCAGCCGGCGGCGTGATACATGAAGTTCGAGCCCGCCATGATTCCGGCCATCATGAACGAGGTCGATTCCTGCATGGCGTGAGCGTCGGCCGTGTTGGAGGCCGTGAGTTGCCCGCCACACCGCACCGGAACGCCCAGCCTGCGTCCAAGCTGGGCAAACGCCATGTTGGAGAGATTGGATTCAGGCGTGCCGAAGGTCAGTGCACCAGATTTCAGATTCATCGTGGTATTGAAGTTGCCGTAAACCACAGGCGTCCCCGGACGCACCAATTGACTGAGTGCAATGCCAGCTAGAATCTCGGCATGGGTCTGGGCCAGAACGGCTGCTTGGGTGACCGGTCCCATGGCCCCGCCAAAGATCGCAGGCGAGATGGCCGTGCTCTGGCCTGCTTCCGCATAGATGCGCAGGGACGAGGACATGGTGCCGTCATAGACCATCGGGGAATTGACGTTGATGTTGGCCTGGATGACGCAGTGCTCTTTCAGGTACTCCGCGCCGAAGGCGATACGTGCCATCTCGATCGAGTCGCGTGCGCGGTCCGGCCCCGTCACCCCGCCCATGAACGGTTTGTCGGACCAGCGCAGATGGGCATAGACCATGTCGAGATGGCGTTTGTTGACCGGGATATCGACGGGCTCACACACCGTGCCCCCGGAATGATGCAACCAGGGTGAAACGTAAGCCAACTTCACGAAGTTCTCGAAATCTTCGAGTGCAGCATAACGGCGACCGTTCTCAAGATCGGTCACAAAGGGCGAGCCATAGCCCGGCATGAACACCAGATGATCTCCGCCCAGAACAATGGCGTGATCCGGATTCCGGCTTTCCATTCGGAACTCACGCGGTGCCGTGGCGCTCAGCGACCTTGCAAGGCCTGGATCAAACCGGACGCGCTCGCCATCCACGCTTGCCCCGGCCTCCCGGAACAAGGCAAGTGCTTCCTCGTCGCCGCGAAACTCGATCCCAATTTCCTTCAGAATCCAGTCGGCCTGATCCTCAATGGCGCATAACGACTCATCGTCGAGCAGTTCATAGACCGGAATGCGACGGCGGACGATGGAAGGCGACTGCATATTCTTGCCAGCCTTGCGTCGTTCAGCCCTGCCCGCGCGCCCACCGGTGCGACGCGTTCCCGGCATATCGGCAACTCTATTGCCTGCATTCATCATGCGCAGAATGGTGAGCCGAATCAGACAAGAAGAAAACGACATAGTTTTCCACCCTAGACACCCATAAACTACAAACAGAACTGTAGGGAGATAACGGTGTACCAGTTGCCACCGGTCAATTGGTTGCGTGCCTTCGAGGCATCGGCCCGACGCGAAAGCTTTACTGCCGCTGCCGATGAACTTGCGCGCACGCCCAAATCCGTCAGCAACCAGGTGCGTGCGCTGGAAGCCGAACTGGGCTTTCCCCTGTTTGAGCGCCTGCGCCACGGGCTACGCCTGACCGACACGGGGCGCGCCTATCTTCCCAGTGTCCGCAAGGCCTTTGAAGACCTCTCTGCCAGCACGGCAGGCCTCTTCGGGCCAAAGGGCACACCAACCGTGACCATCCGCGCCACCATTGCGTTCGCCGTTCTGTGGCTGACACCCCGTCTGCCCGCCTTCCGCGCCGCGTTTCCCGACATCGACATCCATCTGACCAGCTCGGTCTGGACAGACTCCCTGCCACCCGATCATCTCGATCTCGAAATCAGATTGGGAGATGGTCATTGGCCGGGCTTCCGCGCCGAACAGCTGACACGAGAGTCTGCAGTTCCCGCATGCAGCCATGCCACACACGACAAACTCGGACCTGCCAGATCTGCACACGACCTGATCGGGCGTGACCTGATTGGGGTCGTCAGTCAGGAAAACCTGTGGATGCGGTTTTTTCGTCGTGCCGGGATCGACGGCGCTCTGCCCGATTACGGCATCACGGTCGACACCGCCCTTGGCGCCATCGAACTGGCCTGCGCCGGCCAGGGCTATGCGATCCTGCTTTCAAGCTTCGCAAATTCGTCCGCTACGCGCGAACGCATGGCGATTCTTGAAGGTCTCACCATGCCGCTTGAAGGCGCACAATCAGGCCACTACCTGTTGATCCCCGACAGCGACGAGCAGACCCGGCCAGAGGTCGCTCTGTTCAGAAATTGGTTGTTGGATGCGATGGCGGCCAGCGGGAGTGCCTAACCTGCACGAGTGATAGAAAGCCCGGCCTTCGGACGATCAGTTCCCCTTACGCTTGCCAAAGAAGTGCATGAGAAGCCAGATGGGTACCACGATCACTGCGCCGATCAGGACAAACTCCAGGACCCAGCTCACCACGTTGACCACACTGGAGAACAACTCTTCGAAGTTGTTGGTCAGCGCATGCAAGATGCCGACCGGTGTGATGTCGAGCCAGTGCATGATGAAGCCCACCAGCAGCGACGCAAGGAAAAGCTTGATGACGGTTGCGCGGATGCTTCCGAAATCGCGGCCCTTGTTGGCAGGCTCGTGATCCAGGGTTTCGGGGCTTTCGCTCATGCAGGTTCTCCGTTCGTGTATGACAACCAGATTGTCATCGATTGTGACGAATGCAAGGCGGTGGTCGGCAAGCCAGCGCTCAACAAGGGTTCTTGCCCACCTTATCTGATTCATCGTCGGGGCATGCGCCAGCCTCGACCTGGACTGTGGCGTGGTCGAGATTGAACTCATCAGCAAGGACACGCTTGATATCGCGCAGGGCCTGATCCCGGTCGGCCCCCCAGATGACGGTCGCATGAAGCGTGACCAGCGGGCGTTCTTCGGTGAGCTGCCAGATGTGGACATGATGAATATCTTCCACGTCAGCCAACTGCTCTTCCAGAACGGCCTCGATCCTTGCCGTATCGTGATCGCCTGGTGATCCCTCCATCAGGATGTGTCCGGATTGACGCACCAGCGTCGTCGCGCTTTTCAGGATCAGGCAGGACACAACAATCGACAGAATCGGGTCGATCGGCGTCCAGCCCCACACCATGATCACGATGCCGGCACCGACCGCACCGATTGATCCCAGCATATCGCCCAACACATGCAGCGAAGCCCCGCGCATGTTGAGGTTGTTCTTGTCGCCCCGGTTCAGAATCCAGAGGCCGGCGATGTTGACGAACAAGCCCACCAGAGCAACGCCGCTCATCACCTCGCCTTCGACCGGGACGGGATCAAACATGCGGATACCCGCCTCGATCACGATCCAGCCTGTGAGCGCAACCAGCACGATCCCGTTGACGAAGGCCGCCACGACCTGGAGACGGTGATAGCCATAGGAGCGGCGTTTGTCGGCCGGTCGACGGGCCATGCGGAAGGCAAACCATGACAAGGCTAGTGCCGCAGTGTCGGTCAGCATGTGACCGGCATCGGCGATCAGGGCCAGCGACCCGCTGATCACACCACCGATCACCTCAACCACCATGTAACTACCCGTCAGGGCCAGGACAATCAGGACACGGCGTTCGTTGTCCGAGGTGGCCTTTGGGTGGTGATTGTGGGGCCCATGTGCGTGCCCATGATCATGTCCGTCATGGGGCATGGTCAGGGGCTCACACAAGGGTGGATGCAGGATGCCATCAGATCTCGGCAGGCCGCTCCACAAAGCGTTGGTAGGACTTGCCACCGATCCAGCCAAGCAAGGCCCAGAAGACCAGCCCGGTGCCAAGGGAGGCGGCAACGAAATGGGCAGCAAGCTCCGGTGGAACTGTTCTACCCAGCACGGCTTGGGGCGCCCCCACGATATGGGGCAAGGCAATCAGAAGCACACCGGCCGCATGCATGGCGATGTGACGGGTCAGTAACAGGAACCAGAGCCCTGCCCCCGTCGAAACCGCTGCAAAGGCCCACCAGAACTGGCGTGCCTCGACGGAGCCCGCCAGTGTTCCCGGCAGTTCGGGCGGCAAGCCAACCGCCGGAGCAAGCGCAAACACCACAAACCCCGCAACACCCCATGCCACGCCCTTGCGGCCGTCCACGGGATCGCCACGCATATGGAAACCGGCGATCAGCAGGGAAGCAAAGGCCACGCCGGTTATGATGTTGGCAAGACTGGTATAGAGCGTACGTTCCAGGCCGTTTTCAGGTGCCCAGACCTCATCGCCGTGTTCCTCATCGCCATGGGCCAGATAAAACTGGCCGCCGGCAACCTCATCGCTCCACATCATGACGGTCTGATCATCCCCGCCCATGCCTTCGTAGTGTTCGGCATGCAGGATGATCGGCGTCGTCGTGAAATGGTGGACCACGGAAATCAGGACACCCGCCAGCACCCCCGACACCAATGCCGCGGTGAGCAAACGTCCAATCATGTGGCTATTCCCTTAGTGGCAGGGGAAAGCGAACGAGTGGCGTCCGTCGTGAGCTGCGTTGTGCATGACATCCGGCTGGGCAAAACCCACGCCATAGAGCAGGAACACGCCAAGAATGGCGAGAACACAAACAGGAAGTGCGCGCTGCGCAACATGTTGGGCAGCAATTGAGGCCTTGAGAACCTGGTCGGACATATCACCCTCCGTGAGCATCGAACCGTTGAAAGAATGACGCACAAACAATGCGCCGGCGGTGATGGCAGGTCTCCTGGCTTGCGGGTCAATGTCGGGGTGTCCGGCCTTCCCGGAAATCCAGTGGCTCTCACCAACACCCAAACTCACCGCTCACAGTTGCGGGGGCAGCCAGGGCACGCGATCCCCTGATTGGGTCGATCACTTCCCTGTTCCCTTTTGATCCCCGAGCTCTCCTGTCCAGCTCATCCGGGGAACCATCAGGAAGACTATGCGAAGGCGCGCGCTGTGTGTCAATCAGGTGACCTACAAAGTCGTGAACAGCATGGTCGTGACGAAGGAGCAGGCTTGCCTGTAATCTCTTTCATACAAACGACCTACCCGGAACCACAGAGACGAGAATCATGAAAAACCTGATCAACCTAGCTTCAGCACTCCTGATCGTGGCCGGTTCAGCCGGAGCGGCTCTGGCCGCAGGCAGCAGTTCGACCACAGAAACCAACACCTACTCCAGCGATGCCACGACCCAGGCTTTCCGGGACGGTGAGGCCGCCGTAGAGGCGCAAAACTGGCAACAGGCGATCATCCACTTCCAGCAGGCGGTTGATCTCGATCCCGGTGATGCAGATGCGTTCAACATGCTGGCCTACAGCCAGCGCAAGAACGGTGATCTCGACAGTGCCTTTACCAACTACAACAAAGCGCTTGCCATCGACCCCGACCACGAGCAGGCACTCGAGTATCTGGGCGAGGCTTATCTGCAGGCCGGCGACCTTGACGGCGCCATGAAGCAGCTGGAAACCTTGGATTCGATCTGCTGGATGGGCTGCCAATCCTATGATGAACTTGAAAGCGCCATCGCAGAGTTCAAAACAGATAACGGTTGAAGCCATGGCGCAAGGGCACCGTCATCGATAGAATGACGGGCCTTGAGAGGGAATGCGCCATGAGTTTTTTGAACGCTGAACAGATCGAACAGTTCCACCGTGACGGTTATGTCATCGCACCTGGCGTGGTGACCGGTGCGCCGCTGGAAGCACTGCAACGCCAGCTCACCGATTGGGTCGAGGAAAGCCGAGGTCACGACGCCAACTGGGGGCAATGTCTGGACGGCAAGGCCCGGTTTGATCTGGAGGGCGGCCACCGGGCCGACCATCCCCGTTTGCGCCGGGTTTCCAATCCCGTGGAGATCAGCGAGCCCTGCCGCTTTGCCCTGTTCGACAGTGCCGTTCCCGATCACGTCGCTGACTGCATCGGGCCGGACGTAAAATTCCATCACTGCAAGCTTAACGTGAAGCTGCCTGGCACCGACACTGAAGTCGGATGGCATCAGGACCACGCCTATGATCCCCACACCAATGACAGCATGGTGACGACGCTGCTGTTCCTGTGCGACATCACCCAAGACATGGGCCCGCTGCTGGTAGCCCCGGGCACCCATCGCACCCCGTTCAGCCACTATGACGGTGAGAAGTTCACCGGCATGATCGACAAGTCCCGCCAGAAGGACCTGGAGTCCATTGCTGTTCCAATGACGGGCAAGGCCGGTGATCTTGTCGTTATGCACACATGGATGGCCCATGGAGGTGGCCCCAACAGGACGGACAGGCCACGCGCGCTGATCATTTGTGACTACACGGCTGCTGACGCCTTTCCGCTGAAGGCCCCTGCCATGCCCAGCACCTATTACGCCAAAATCGTGCGCGGCAAGGCAACACGCTTTGCCCGTCTGGCCGAACGTGTGGTCGAGGTGCCTGACGATTACAAGGATGACAGCTTCTTTGGCCTGCAGGGGCAGAAGACCGCCGCCCAGGCTGCAGAATAGGAAATCTGATGTCACAGAGCCGCTGGCCTTCTCCGCCGGGTCCCATTGTCATGCCCTTCAAGGGCGTTTGGCCGACCATTGACGAAACCGCCCTGCTTTTGCCCAATGCCGCGGTGATCGGCGATGTCACCATGGGCCCACAGTCGAGTGTCTGGTTCGGTGGCGTTGTGCGCGGTGATGATGGCCCGATCACCATAGGACGCGGCAGCAACGTGCAGGACGGCACGGTGATCCATGTCAGTGACGAAATTCCGACCGTGATCGGCGACTGGGTCACCATGGGTCATTGCGTGCATCTCCATGCCTGCACTCTGGAGGACGAAACCCTGATCGGGTCCGGCGCAACGGTGCTGGATGGTGCTGTGGTCGAACGACACGGTCAGGTCGCCGCCGGCGCGCTGGTTGCACCAGGCAAGGTCGTGAAATCGGGCGAGCTCTGGGGCGGTGTACCGGCACGCAAACTTCGCGACCTCACAGACCAGGAGCGCGAATGGATAAAGAAGAACGCAGAATGGTATGTGCACGAACTCCCACCCTATCGTGAGGAAATGGAGAAAAGCCGATGAGTTATGAAGGATTGCGCGTACTGATCACCGGCTCGACGCGGGGCATCGGCAAGGCTGCGGCTGCCGCATTTCTTGAGCGTGGTGCACGGGTTGCCATCAACGGCAGGCGCGACGGTGACGTCGCGCAGGCCATGGCTGAGCTGGGCACCGATAACCTGTTTGCGGCACCCGGCGATCTTGCCAGCGCAGCACAGGCCCACGCTGTGGTCGAAGCTGCCATGGAAGGCCTGGGCGGCCTTGATGTTCTGGTCAACAACGCCGGAGTCTTTGCCGATGGTCCGATCGAAGATGTGACCGACGAGACTTATGACTGGATGATGAACATCAACGTGAAAGGCGTGTTTTTCGCGACCCAGACTGCCATTCCCGAGCTGCGTCGCAACAAGGGTTGCGTGGTCATGACCGCCTCGGAATCCGGCCTTTCGGGCAACAAGAACAGCGCGCTTTACTGCACGTCGAAGGGTGCGGTGGTCAACATGACCCGCGCCTTTGCCCATGATCTGGCACCCGACATCCGCGTCAATGCGGTCTGCCCCGGTGCGGTGATGACCGACATGGTGACCGGCGGCGACGAGCCTGGTGACCTGACTGACCTGGAAAGCTTTTCACCCATGAAGCGCATAGCCGATCCCATGGAGATCGGCGAAGCCATCTGTTTCCTGGCCGACCCCAAACAACGCTTCATGACAGGCGCCCTGCTCGCCGTTGACGGCGGATCGACCGCCAGCCGATAGATCAAACGGAAACGGCCCCGGCACAAGACACCAGGGCCGTTTGTCTGCAACGTCGTCTGCCTACTTTGCAGCGACGCACATGAGTTCGACGAGAAACTCCGGTGCGGCCAGTGCGCCTTCGACCGCTGCGCGGCAGGGCTTGTTGTCTGCGTCCATCCAGGCGACGTAGACCTCGTTCATTTCCGCCCATGTATTGATGTCTGTCAGCCAGATCTGCACGGTCAGCAGCTTGGACTTCGAGCTGCCGCAGGCAGCCAGAGTTGCGTCGATCTGATCAAGGATGTCCTGGGTCTGTGCCGCGACACCGCCTGATGTGTCGGAAGCGACCTTGCCGGAAAGATAGATGGTGTCGCCGTGGATGACTGCGCCGCTGAACAAGGCGCCGGGCTCAAGGCGTTGGATATCAGACATGATGAAAGTTCCCTTTGGGCTTTGGTTGTTGGTGGAAGGAACGTAGCATCATCAAAGCGCCCGATGCACGAATGGAGATGCGGCATGAACCTGCCCGATGACGGACTGATACTGGTGGTCAAGGAAGACTGCGCGACCTGTCAGATGATTGCACCGCTGGCAGCGGTGCTGGAACAGCAGGGACTGCTCAAGATAACCTTCTCGCAGGACAACCCGGCCTTTCCAGAAGGACTCAACGTTGAGGACGATCGGGACCTGGAAACCTCCTTCCGGCTTGATACCGAAATCGTTCCCCTGCTCATCCGCCGCAAGGAAGGCAAGGAAGAAGGCCGTGTTATCGGCTGGCATCGCGACGAGTGGCAAAACCTTACCGGCCTCAACGATCTGGGAAGCGATTTCCCTGAGCAGCGCCCGGGCTGTGGCTCCCTCTCGGTCTCGCCGGGTATGGCGGAAGAACTCCAGGAACGGTTTGGCGAAACCGGCCTGAAGGCGCGTGAGGTCAGCGTCGATTACCCTGATGACCCCATGGAGCAGATGTTTGATCGAGGCTGGACAGATGGCCTGCCCGTTGTTCCTCCAACACCAGCACGTGTTTTGCGCATGCTACAGGGGACGCGCCGCGCTCCCGATGAGATCCTGGGCATGATACCCCCTTCCGGCGAAGTCTGTACCGTTGAGAAAGCCGCGATCAATGCCGTGATGGCCGGATGCATGCCCGAATACTTCCCCGTCGTTCTGGCCGCCCTTGATGCCGCGATGGACCCTGACTTCGCCTGGCAGGGCCTGATGTCGACCACCATGGGCGCCGGGGTCTGCGTGATTGTCAACGGTCCCATCGCTCGGCGCATCGGCATGAACTGGCAGCATGGCGCTTTGGGCCATGGTAACCGCCCCAATGCGACGATTGCACGCGCCCTGCAGTTGATGGTGATCAACCTTGGCGGTGCCGTGCCCGGCGGCATGGACCGCTCCACCCACGGCCACCCCGGCAAGTTCGGCCTGTGTTTTGCCGAGGACGAAACAGATGACGCTTGGCAGCCTCTCGCCCAATCGCGTGGGATCGAGCCTGGTAAATCGGCTGTTACCGTCTTTGGATTCTGCGGCACCAGCATCAACAACACAGAAACCGCGCGCGATGCAGATGGACTGACCGGCTCGCTCTCCATGTGCCTCAACGCCTTCTTTCACCCGCAACATGCTGGCGGCGGGCTCGCTGCCGGTCTCGTGCTCTCCGGTGAGTACTGGGGTATCTACCGCGATGCCGGCTGGGATCGTGCCAGGATTCACGCAGCACTGCTGGAGGGCACACACCGCACACAAGCCGAGATCGAATCCGGAGTGACCCGTTCCTCAGGTGGAGCCAGCAGCATTCCCAAGTTCGACCCCGGGGATCTTGTGCTTGTGCGTGCCGGTAGCAATGCCGGCCTCTTTTCTACTATCATCCATGGCTGGGGTAGCGGCCCGTCCGGCAGCCAACCCGTAACGAGGGAGATTGTCCCATGACCCAGAGCATTACCATGCTCGACCCGACCAGCGAGAAGACCAACGCGATGCGGAGCCGCAAGGCGCCACCCGCATCGCTTGATGGCCTTACTGTTGGTCTGCTTGATATCTCGAAAGACCAGGGCGACCATTTTCTTGACCGCTTGGAAGTTCTCTTTGGAGAGCGCGGCATTAAGGTGGAAAGGTTTGCCAAACCGACCTACGCCAAGAAGGCGCCTGATGACGTGACTGCTTCCCTCGCCGAGCGATGCGATGTGGTGGTGGAAGCGCTCGCCGATTGAGGTTCTTGTACGTCGTGCAGTCTGCAGGACATGCTTGATATCGATCGCAAGGGTCTTCCCGCCGTTGCCCTGTTTTCCGAGGAGTTTGAATCCGGCGTTGAAGCGTGGCGCGATGTCCACGGCTTTGATGCCGGCGCCATCTATGTCCGACACCCCATCCAGCCGCTGACGGTTGATGAGGTTCATGCCCGGGCTGATGAAATCTTCGATCAGGTAATCGCGGCGATTACGGCCCCGTAATCACGAAACAACAGCATTCCTGTGCGGTACGGGATGCTGTTGTTTCACCTATGCAAACTCGCGCAGCCGCACCGTCTTGCGTTTGCGCCCCCAGCGTCCCGGTGGGCCATCAAACACGCCAGGACACCGCGTCCGACAGGTGGCGCAGCGCCCGTCTGACGTGAGCCCCCAGGATTTCAGTTCGTACCAGTCGCGCCCGATCAGCGGCGCCTTGCAGCTGTGGCAACGGGTCGTGCCGCCCTCTTCATCGTGCACGTTACCGGTATAGGCGTGGCGCACGCCGTTCTTCAGCGCAATAGCCCGTGACCGGAAGAGCGTGTCCGAAGGCGTACGTTGCTTGTCTTTCATGCGGTAGTCGGGATGAAAGGCCGAGAAGTGCATCGGCACATCAGGGCCTAAGTTCTCAACAACCCATTGCGTCATTTCCTCGATCTCGGCTTCGCTGTCGTTCTCATCAGGGATCAGCAGGTTCGTGAGTTCGAACCACACGTCCGTCTCATGCTTGAGAAACTTCAGCGTATCGAGCACATCGGCCAGACTGCCCGCGCAGACCTGCTTGTAGAACCGTTCCGTGAACGCCTTGAGGTCGAGGTTGGCGCCATCCATGTGCTGGTAGAACTCGGCGCGTGCTTCAGGCGCATGATATCCCGCAGTTACGGCGACCGTCTTGATCCCTGCTTCACGGCAGGCCTGAGCCACATCGATGGCATATTCGTGGAAGATCACGGGGTCGTTGTAGGTAAAGGCGACTGATTTGCAGCCCAGACGTTTGGCAACACG
>Ga0055584_100003562_pt1 | contig 15327 bp, 6 predicted proteins | sample OSDHelmetaG_FD_58716 | JGI IMG/M metagenome (GOLD analysis project Ga0055584, IMG submission 58716) | Pelagic marine sediment microbial communities from the LTER site Helgoland, North Sea, for post-phytoplankton bloom and carbon turnover... | ecosystem: Environmental > Aquatic > Marine >... | reverse complement strand
AGAACGCTGACCGCAAAGTCCGCGGCGCCCACCAGAAACTCGAGGGCCTCCGCAAACAACAGCGCGAATACTTCGCCAACGAAGACTACGTCAAATCCGTCACCACCCGTACCTTCTCCCACGATCTCGACGAAGCCAGCGCCAAGTCCGGCGAAATCCTCACTCGCACCATTCTGCAGGCCGGCCTGAGCGAAACCGGTTTCAGCCGCCTCCCCGTCGGCCCCATTCGTTACCGTGGGGCGCGCGAAATCGGCTGGAGCGTCCGTGGCGACGGACCGCAGAAAGACGTCTTTGATCTCCTCTTCCTCCTCCAAAACGCCCCTGCCGCGCACCGCCTCGAAAGCCTCACCGTTTCCAAGGCCGACAAGTTTGACAGCGTCCGCGTCTCCTTTCGTTACATGACCCTCGTCGTCGAGCCCGCCCCCATCGTCGACCCCATCAACCTCACCACCAATCTCTCTCTCGCCAGCGCCGAACGAAAATCCTACGACCCCGCCATCACTCGCGACATCCTTCGCCCTTACATCAAGCGCCCGCCTCCTCCAGCGCCGGCACCGAGCAAACCAGAACCTCCCAAACCCACCGTCCCACCCCCGCCGGGCCCCGAGACTTTCAAGGTCATTTCCCTATCCCAATGGGCCGGCCAATCCGAGATCCACGTCCGCGATCTCAACCAGAACAAGACCCTCCGCTACACGCCCGGGGACGAACTTGCCGGCGGCAAGATTCTCCTCGTCGATTACCGCCCCATGCCCATGCCCGACAATCCGGGCCGCAAAAGCCACAGCCGCGTCATCCTCAAGATCGGCGAAGCCTACTGGGCCGTCGAACGTGGCCAAACCCTTGCCCAAAAGCACCAACTGAACACCGACCAACTGCCTTCTGAAATCGCGAAGCTCTGATGACTTTCTCAATGAACACCACACACCGACCGATCTGGTTCTTCCTGTTGGCCCTGACGCTGCTTGCCTTCACGCCGAGCACCTACGCGCAAAACGCCCCCAACACCACCGTTGTCTCCACCAACAAGAACATCCGCTTCCAGTTCGACGGCATGCCGTACTCCGAAGTTCTCGAGCGTTTCGCCCAGATGGCCGACAAACCCCTCGTCGCCGACACCAAACCCGACGGCACCCTCACTTACAACGATCCCAAGCCCTACTCCTTTGGCGAAGCTATCGACACCTTCAACGTTATCCTCGCCATGAAGGGTTACGTCCTCACCGAAGACGACCATTACCTCCGCCTCATCCCGTTGCGTGATCTCTCCAGCGTGAAACTCAAGATCCTCCAAGGCACCGGCGAAGCGAAGGACGTCCGCCCCGAAGAAATTGTCACCGTCGTTCTTGGTCTCAAGAACCTCGACGCCCAGGACATCTCCCGCTCCATCACCAACATGCTTTCCAAGGCTGGTTCAGTTGCCCCGCTTTCGCGTGGACGCGGACTCATCCTCACCGATCGCCTCAACAACATCCGCCGCATCGAATCCCTCATCAAGACCGTCGATACCGAAGCCGTAGTCGATCGCCAGATGCGCACCCTGCAGATCCTGAACGCCTCCGGCCAGGTCTTGCAGGATCTCATCAACCGCACCTTCGGCATCGCCACCGCCCCTGTCCGCACCGTCTACGATCCGCGTACGAAGAAGCTCCAGGAAGTCAAACCCGACCCTGCCGACTACGTCACCAGCGTCTACGACGACGCCTCGCGCACCATGGTTCTCTTCGGCCCGCGCGAACGCATCATCATGGCGGAGGAACTCATCCAAAAATTTGAGACCAAGGACGGCGGCTCCGACGTCCGCATCTACCGTCCCGTGGTAAAAGACTCCGAGGACCTCGCCGAGATGCTCCGCCAATCCATCACCAGCATCGCCGCCAAGGGCCAGAACGATCCGATGAAAGCCCGCATCTTCGTTGACTCCGCTGACAACCGACTCATCGTCGCCTCCCCGATGGTCCAACTCGCCGACCAGATCGAAGACCTCATCAACAAATTCGACCGCCCGGTCCACGGCAAGGGCCGCCACCAAACCCGCGCCGAGATCGTCCTCGTGACCCGTATTTACCGCCTCAAGCAAAGCGACCCCGACCGCGTCGCCCGCATCATCCAGAACGCCCTCCCCAAGCGCCGCTTCCACAATGGCGAAGCCAAGGTCACCGCCGATCCCAGCACCGACACCGTCGTCATCACCGCCTCTCCCATCGATCACCAATCCGCCCAGGAAATGATCGACCAACTCGAGAGCGGCCGCGAACCGATGGCCCCGATGGACACCAAGTTCGTCGACACCAGTTCCGAGGCCGAAGCCCAACGGCTCCTTCCCTTAATCCAACAGGTTTACGAAGGTCAGATCGAAGGCAGCGACGAAGCCAAGCTCCCCAAGGCCAAGATCATCGCCGAACCCGACAGCGGCCGCCTCATCATCACCGCCACCACCGATCACCTGGAACGCATCGAAAAGATCATCGAGCAACTCCGCTCCGAAACCCCGCCCGCCAAACGCGAGATGGCCATGCTTCCCGTCAAGGTCAAGACCCCCGACGAAATGATCACCCTCGTCACCGGCCTCCTCGAAGACACCACCGACAAGACGCTCGCCCCCAAACTCTACCCCGATCCCTCCGGCCGCCAGGTCATCGCCCTCGCCACGAAACCCGACCTCGACCGCATTCGCCAACTCATCACCCAACTCGACGTCGCCCCCATCGCCATGGCCGAACGCAACTTCCGCGCCGTCGAACTCCATAGCCGCCAAGCCACCACCTTCACCCCGCTCGTCGAACAGCTCTACCAGGAACAACTCAAGAACACCTCAAAATCCGAAGGCGGCCCCGCCACTCTCCTCGCCGAGGAGAAAACCAACCGCATCTTGGTCAGCGGCTCCGACAAGGAAATCGCCAAGGTCGAAAACATCATCCGACAACTCGACCCGGTCGGTGCGATGCAACTCGCCGACGAAACCCGCGTTGTCCGCCTCAACTCCGCCCAGGCCGACAACATCTCCACCCTCATCGAGCAGAGCATCAACGACCAACGCACCCGCCTGAAAGTCTTGATCGACGAACGCAGCAACAGTCTCGTGCTCACCGGCAACACCAACGCCATTGGCGACGCGATGAAGCTCATCGAGCAACTCGACTCCAGCCAACGCCGTCGCATGGAACCCCGCGAGATGAAGGTCATCGATCTCCAGCAGGCCGATCCCTCCGAGACCTCCACCATGGTTTCCACCCTGGCCGCCGAAATGCTTCGTGATCAACACGGTGACGATTACGAATCCCAGACGAAGGTCGTCGCCGACACCGTCGGCCGTCGCCTCATCCTCAGTGGACCTCGCGACGAGATCGTCATCTTCACCAGCATCGTCGAGCGCCTCGACAAGGCCCCCGGCACCGCCAGCAACTCCCAGATCTTCATGCTGCGCAACACCGAAGCCGGGCAAATCGCCAAGATCATCGAGCGCGCCATGACCACCTTCGACTATCGCGGCAACGCCATGCCGCGCGTCACCGTTTCTGCCGACGAACAATCCAACAGCGTTGTCGTTTCCGGGAACCGTACCGATATCAAGGACGCCGAGACCATCATTCAACGCCTCGACGGCGAAGGCGCCGTCACGGGTGGCGGTGTCATGACCGGTCGTCAACCGCGCGAGCTTCGCGTCATCAACGTCAACACCACCGACGCCTCCTCACTCGCCACCCTGGCCACCCAGGTCTTCAGTTCCCAGAACGCCAACAACCGCGTCGCCGAACAGGTCACCTTCACCGGCGAAAACGCCAACCGCCGCATTCTCGTCCTCGCGCCCAAGACCGCCATCGAGCAGGCCGAGAAGGTCGTCATTGCCCTCGACGGCACTCCCACCAGTGGCGAGCGCGAACTCAAGTCCATCACCGTCGCCAACGGTCGCGCTTCCGAGATCCTCGAAACCGTCCAGTCGCTCTACACCGAACAAACCACCGGCAGCACGGAGAAACCCGCCACCATCCACGCCGGCCCGAATGGCGCGAGCCTGATGGTCTTCGGTTCCGCCCCGCAATTCGCCACCGTTGAGAAAATTGTCACCACCCTCGATCCCCAACCCGCCCCCGACCGCGTCACCAAGGCCATCAACGTCGGTTCCCCCGCCGAAGCCCAGCGCCTCGCCCCGCTCGTCGAGCAACTCTACGCCGATCATTGGAAGGACAAGGCCGAAGAAGCCGACGCCAAGATCCTTGCCGACGAACGCGCCGGCCGCCTCATTATCACCGGCCGCGCGAATCACGTCGCCCAGATCTCAACCATCGTCACCGAACTCGGTGGCAACACCGCACCCGTCACCCCTGGCCGCCGCGAATCCCGCGTCTTCGAACTCACCGGCGATCCCACGGAAGTCGCCAAGAACGTCGAGCAACTTTACCAGGACAATGCCAAAGCCCGCTTCGGCGCCATGCAACCCGACGTCCTGTTCCTTCCTGACACCAACGCGAAGCGATTGATCGTCGCAGCCGATACCGCCGAACTCACCATTATTGAAAAACTTGTCCAACAACTCGACACCGGCGCAACCCAGCAAGGTCCCGCCCGCGTGTTTCAGTTGAACCACGCCGATCCCGATCGCGTCGGTGAAATCCTCTCCACCTCTGTCGTCACCTACGACTATCGCGGCCGTTTCGACAGCAAACTCGCCGTCGCCGTCGACGCCGCCACCAAGACCGTCATCGCCACCGGCAACCCGAGCGAACTCGCCGCGGCTGAGGCCATCGTCGCCAAGCTCGACACGCCCGAAGCCGCTGCCCGCAGCCGTGTCGCCCGCATCACCAAGGTGTTCGAATTGAAATCCGCTGACGCCGATGAACTCGCCGGCACCATCCAGTCCGTCTACGAGAAACAACGCGAAGCCGCCGGCCAGGACTCCGGTTCTGAAGCGCTCATCATTGCCGACGAAGCCGCCAACCGCATCGTCGTCTCCGGCATCAGCAACGAACTCGCCTCCATTGAGACCATCATCCAGCAACTCGACACCGTCACCGTAAAGGACGCCTACATGCGCGCCTTCACGCTTACGAACGCCGCCCCCAAGGAAGTCGTCGCCATGCTTTCCAAGATGTTTGTCAGCTACTCCTCGCGGGGATACGCCTATCCCCGTGTCACTGCCACGCCGGCGCCCGTCGGTCGCGCCGTCCTGGTGAGCGGAAGCCCCCGCGACCTCGAACGCGTTGCGAGTATTGTGACGGAGTTCGACACCAGCATTTCTGGCCGCGAAGAACGCGTCACCCGTTTCATTCCCGTCACTGGTGCGGCCGCCGACGAGGTTGCCGACCAACTTGGCTCGCTTTACGAAGAGCAGGCCAAGGGCGGCGGCAGCGAAGGCGATGCTCTCATCATCGGCGACGACCTCGGCAAACGCGTCATCATCACCGCCGCCGCCTCCGAAATCGAGAAGCTCGAGGAACTTACCGGCAAACTGCAGGAAGGCTGGATCGACGCCGGCAAACGCGTCCAGATGATCACCCTCAAACACGCCAGCGCTGAGTCCGTCTCCCGCATGATCACGCAGATGTTCGACCGCCGCTACAGCCGCAAGCTGGAACCCGAAATCGTCGCCACCCCATCCCCTGACGACCGCTCCGTTCTCGTCGATGGCAACGGTGACCTCTTCCCTCGCATTGAAGAACTCGTCAAGGTCCTCGACCAACCCAAGGGCGATGGCGATGCCGTCATCCGCACCGTTCATCTCAAGCAGGCCGAAGCCGACGACATTGCCGAGGCCATCACCGCCGCCGTCGCCAAACGTCCCAATGACAAACTCCGCAACGTCGGCGTCATCCCGGTCGACGGCTCCAAATCTCTCCTCCTCAACGGTCCCACCGAAGCCGTTGAGGAAGTGCTGAAACTTATCAACGAACTCGACGAGGAAAGCAGCAGCGGCGAAATCGAAGTCCGCATCTACAACCTCAATACCTCCTCCGCCCGTGATATCGAACCCATCCTCGGCCAACTCGTTGCCGCCGCCGAAGGCGTTTCCTATTCTCCACGCTCCAGCCGCAGTTCCCGTTACAGCACCGTCTCGATCAACGTCCACGAAGCCTCCAACTCCCTCTACATCACCGCCGATCCCAAGCAGTTCAAACTCATCGAGGAACTCCTGCCCACCCTTGACCAGGCCCCTGAACGATCCGACAAGGACATCAAATACGTCTGGCTCAAACGCGCTGACGCCTATGATGTCGTCGACAAACTTCAGGCCTTTTTCGCTGACCGCTCCCGCGCCGATCGCCCTTACCTTGAATCCGATTTCGACGGCAACTCCATCACCATCATCGCCAAGCGCTCCGACATGGTGCAGATCGACAGGCTCATCGAGCAGTTCGACCAGGGCGAAATCGAAAGCGAACTCCAGGTCCGCATGCTCAGCCTCGCCCGCATCCCCGCCAAGGAAATGGTCGACATGCTCAGCAACCTTTACCCGCAGATGCACCAGGGCACGATCCGCGTCGTCGATCGATTGGATCCGTCTCTTACCAACGCCGCCGTTCGCACCAACGCGTCCATCAACCCCACGAACCAGCTGGGCACCAACGCAATTGGCATGGTTAGGGAAGTCATCATCGCCATCGACGAGAAATCCAACGTCCTCCTCCTCAGCGGCCCCGGCACGGAACTGGACAACATCGACAACATCGTCACCGAACTCGAATGGTTCGCTCTCCCCGGCGACTCCGAACTCCACGTCTATCCCCTCAAGGAGGCCGACCCCACCGAAGTCGCCGAAACCCTCAACGAACTCTTTCAACATGAAGCCGCCGCCTTCCGAGCCTCTACCAAATCCAAATCCTCCAGCTCATCGAGCCGCAATCGCCCCCAACCCCCGAAGATGGTCGTCGTCCCTGACCAACGCAGCCGCAGCCTCATCGTCCGCGCCAGCCCGACGGACTACATCTTCGTCGAAACCCTGATCAAACGCCTCGATGAAGTCGGCGCCGAAGCGGACACCACCTGGAAATTCGTCTCCATCCAGAACGCTCCCCTCGAAAAAGTCGCCGACCTCGTCACCCTCTTTTCGCGCCAACAGAAATACGGAAACCAACCCGGCGACCAACTCACCGTCGAGGCCCACCCCCGCACCAAGTCAGTCCTCCTCTTCGGACGGAAATCCTCCATCGACAAAGCCCTGCCCTTCATCGCCGACATCGACGTCCCCGCCACCGGCTCCGAAGTGAACATCGAACAGGTCGTTCTCCAACACGCCGACGCCGCCACGGTCGCGGACCTCGTCGACGATATCTTCACCCGCCGCACCCAGCTCCGCCGCGCCGCCCAAGGCGAAGCCCCCGAACGCGGCGACGCCGTCGCGCTCCTCGAAGAGGTGTTCATCACCCCTGATCAGCGCCTCAATACCCTCCACCTCGCCGGCACCCAGCCCGCGATCGAACTTGCCAGGCGCATTATCGACGACCTCGACCGCGAAATGGACCGCTTCGCCACCGACGTCAAACTCATCAGCCTCCGCCACGCGCTCCCCTCCAACCTCGCACCGCTCGTCCAGAGCGTCTTTCGCGAAACCGGAGTCGACCCCGCCACCGAAGGCCTCCGCAGCATGGTGACCAAACTTCAGATGACCAACGCCGCCGGCCAGGTCATCACCGATCCTGTCGCCCGCACCCGTGCCACGCTCACCCTTCAGGCCGACGACTCCCAGAACCTCCTCATCGTCGCCGCCCGCTCCGACCTCCTGCCGCTCATCGAAAACGTCATCAAGAAACTCGACATCCCCGGAGCCGCCGGCCTGAACACCGTCCGCGTCTATCCCCTCGAACACATCGACGGCAACAACTTCCGTCGCATCCTCGAAGACGTGAACTCCGGCAACAACTCCCTCCGCGAAGGCGATCGTCCCACCATCACCATCGACATCCGCAGCAACTCGCTCATCGTCGCCGGCAACGAAACCGCCTTCTCCGTCGTCGAAAGCCTCATCGCCCTCCTCGACAAGGAACTCCCCCTCGAACTCCGCGACATCAAGATCGTCAAACTCAACCACGCCTCCGCCGCCGTCCTCAGCGGCACCATTCAGCAACTCATGGAAGCCCGCGTCGTTCGCCTTAACAACGGCGGCCGCCCGGATCCCTCCCAATCCGTCACCATCCTGCCCGAACCCCGCAGCAACAGCCTCCTCGTCACTGGCGGCCAGGACGCCTTCGAGCTGGTCAAAAGCTTGGCCGAAAAACTCGACGAAGCCCCGCCCGCCATCAGCGGCACCATCCGCCTCATCTCACTGAAATACGCCGACGCCCGCACCGTCGCCGCCACCATGAGCCAGGTCTTTACCCAACGCTACGCCAAGTCCTCCAGCGACGAACAACGCAAGCAGCAACCCATCATCATCGCCGACGCCCGTATCAACGGCCTCCTCGTTTCCGCCTCCCAGGACGACCACGAAGCCCTCGATGACCTCGTTGAAAAGCTCGATCAGAAACTCGACAACCCTCTCCTCCAAATCACCATCCTTTCCTTGCAGCACAACGACGCCGCCAAAGTCTCGGCGATGCTCGAATCCTTCTTCGCTGCCAGACTCCGCGCCCGTTCCACCGGCGGCTCCGCCGCCAGCCCCAGTGAGCAGGTCAGCATCGAGACCGACACCCTCAACAACACCCTCATCATTTCCAGCAACACCGAGAACCTCGACCTGATAAAAGGCATCCTCGCCAAGATCGACGTCGAACCCTCCACGAGTGGCGGTGTCTTCGAAATGTTCACTCTCCAACATGCCGACGCCCAACGTGTCGCCACCCTTATCGAGGCACTGGTCAAACAAGGTGTCTATCGCCCCGGCCGCAGCGGAGCCGCCGCAACCGCTGCCAGCGCCCTCGCCATTTCCGTCGACAACCGGAGCAACACCCTTATCGTCTCCGCCAGCCCCGACAACCTCGGCATTGTCCGCACGGTCATTCAACGCGTCGACACCGCCGAATTCGAACCCGGCAGCGAGATCAAGACCTACGAGCTCGAACACGCCCAGGCCTCCAACCTCGCCCGCGCGCTCACCAGTTTCTTCGACGCCAAACGCAAAGGTGACGCCAGCGCCCTCAACTCCGCCGAACGCACCATCCCGCTCGTCATGATCCCCGACGACCGCATGAACATCCTCATGGTCACCGGCAGCAAGGAAAGCTTCGACATCCTCGACCGCATCATTCCTCAGCTCGATGGCGAAGATCAGATGGCCCGCCTCAACTACCGCGTCTTCGATCTCGAAAACGCCACCGCCGCCAAACTCCAGGACACCCTCCAACGCCTTTTTGCCAACCGTCCCGGCACCGTCGCCGGCAAAGCTCCCGAACCCATCACCATCATCGCCGACCCCTGGGTCAATGCCCTCCTCGTCACCGCCGCGTTGGAAGACATGACCATGGTTGAAAGCCTCATCGACCGCCTCGACGCCCAACAGACCGATCTCGGCATCGCGGTCGAAGTCATTCCTGTCCTGAAGGCCAACGCCGCGCGCGTTGCCGACACCGTCACCGGCCTCTACAAAGCCGGCACCCAATCCGGCCTCCCCATCGTTGTCAACGCCGACGAACGCATGAACGCCATCGTCGTCTCCGGCGGCAAGACCGAGATCGAACGGATCAGGCAGGTCGTCGCCAAGCTCGACACCGACCAGGTTTCCCGCATCACCGAGATCCGCGTCATCCCCCTCGAAGTCGCCCACGCCTCCGACCTGGCCAGCACCCTCACCAGCGCCCTGACCGGCCGCCCCAGCACCGGCGACAATCTCAGCGCCCGCACGCAATCCCTCCTTCAATTCGTCACCCGTACGGAAGACGGCGGTGAACTGATCACCAGCGCCCTCAAGGAATCCGTCCAGATCATCCCCGACGCCCGAATGAATTCCCTCATCGTCACCGGCCCCGTCGATTACATGGGCCTCATCGAAAGCATCATCAAGCGCCTCGACAAAGGCAGCCCGCGCCAGGCGCAGATAAAGGTCTTCAACCTCCACAACGCCGATGCCAACGACCTCGCCCGTGTCCTTACCGAACTATTCCGCATGCAACCCAGCAACAATGGCCGCACCATCGAATACACCCTCCAGAGTCCCGAGACCGGTGAAACCGCCACCGCCATCGTTGGCAGCGAAGAATCCAGCGCTCTTCGCCTCACCGTCAACCGCCGCACCAACAGTCTCCTCGTCGGCGGCAGCGAACGTTACGTCGCCATGGTCGAACAGATCATCAACTCCTTCGACAGCAACAAGGCCGAAGAACGAAAAACCGAAGTCGTCCGGTTGAAGAACGCCCAAGCCACCGACATCGCCACCGCCATCCGCGACTTTCTCGACCAGGATCGCGAACGCGTCACCCAGGTCCTCGGAGCCGACGCCGTCCAAACCGCCCAACGACTCCTCGACCGCGAAGTCAGTGTCGTCGCCGAAGAAATCAGCAACACCCTACTCATCTCCGCCAACGCCCGCTTCTTCGAAAACATCCGCACCATCATCACCGAGTTGGACAAGCCCAACCCCCAGGTATTGATCCAAGTCCTCCTCACAGAAGTCAGCGTCGACGCCGTCCAGGATCTCGGCGTCGAATGGAACTATACCAAGAACATCGGCGGCGGAGTCAACCTGGGCAGCCAAGCCAACAACGCCCTCGCCGCCATGATGGCGAATCCCGCCATCGGCGGCTACAGCGCCTTGGTAACCGGCAACAACTTCAACTTCCTGTTGAGAGCCCTGGAGAACGACGGAAGACTCGAAGTCCTCAGCCGCCCCCAAATCCTCACCGCCGACAACCAACCTGCCATGGTCAACATCGGCCAAAGAATCCCCCTCATCACCGACAGTCAAACCACCCCGCAAGGCGGCCAGATCAACCAGTTCCGCTATGAAAACGTCGGCGTCAATTTGAGCGTCACCCCAAGAATCACCGGCGACGGTTTCGTCCGCATCGACGTGGCCACCACCAACAGCTCCATTAGCAGCACCCAGGTCCAGATCAACCAAAACGCCACCGTCCCCATCATCGACGAACGCCTCGCCACCACCACCGTGTCTGTCCAGAGTGGCAAAACCGTCGTCATCGGAGGGCTCATCAGCAGCACCTCCGACAGCCGCAACAGAAAGGTGCCGGTCTTGGGCCGCATCCCCCTCCTGGGAAAACTTTTCAGCAGCAGCGCCGTAAAGGACGACAAACGCGAACTCCTCATCTTCCTCACCCCCCAGATTCTGGCCTACCCAGTCGCCACCAACGAATTCCAAACCACCCTCAACCCCACCGAGTTCTCCAAAGGCGAGTTGGAAATGTCTCCCCTCAGCGAACAGTTGAAGTTTGACGAAATGAAGAAACAACTTCTCCGCCCACTGTTGCTCGAAACCAACAGCCCAAGCCCTGACCTGCTGTGAGTTCCTGCTACTGTCGGACTTTGGTCGGGGAGATTTGGATCGGCAGACGGACGGTGTCTCGCCCGGACAGAATTTTCTAACCGGCAGTCTGCCTCCCTTCCGCCGCGAGCCAAACGGGTCGTGTTCCTTCGATGAATACCCTGCGAGGCCAACTGCTACTCGTAGCGCAATGCTTCGATGGGATCGAGTTGGGCAGCTTTGAGGGCGGGAAAAAGGCCGGCGAGAATGCCGACCAGGGCGCTGAAGGCGACGGCGAGGGACATGGCTTCGGGTGTGATTTCCGGAGAATTTGCGGAGGGGGAGAAGTATTGGATGAGTTCGACGAGGCCGTAGCTGGTGGCGAGACCGACGATGCCGCCCAGAATCGCAAGGACGATGGCTTCGGCGATGATCTGGATGAAAATGACAGTGTTGGTGGCACCAACAGCTTTGCACGTGCCGATCTCGCGGATGCGCTCGTTGATGCTCGCGAGCATGATGTTCATGATGCCGATGCCGCCGATCAGCAGGCTGAGGCCGGCGATGATCGCACCGCTGATGCGGGCGTTACGGATGCGTTTGTTGATATCCTCGATGCGGTCTTCATTGGTGCGGAATTCAAAGTCCTGGATGCCACGATGGGTCATCATCAGGATGTTCCGCGCCTGTTGCAGGGCGGGTTGCATCATCTCCATGCTGCCGACCTTGATGTCGACGTCGGTCAGGCGGGGATCAGGTTCGCCGTTGGAACCGGCGGCGGTGCGGAAGCGAAGCCAGGCGGTGTTCAAGGGCATGTGAATGACGTTGTTCTTGTGGTGGAAGGCGTAGGAGGCCCGTGAACCGCCCCAGCCCTTGCGACGTTTGGGACCAGTTTCTTCCGCCTTCTCTTGGCGCGCCGCGAGTTCACGTTCCTTTCTCTCCGCTTCACTTTCGTAGTAGCGGTACATGCCGATGATTCGGAAAGGTTGGCGGTTGATGGTGATTTCCCGACCGATCGGGATGACCTCGCGGCCGGTCTCCTTGGGGCTGCCCCAGAGTTCATTGCGGATGCCCGTACCGATGACGCAGACGTTGCGAGCCTCGTGGTCTTCGAGGTCGGTGAAGAAGCGCCCGTGCTCGACCTCCATCAGATTCATCACGAGGACATCGGACCAGACACCGACACATTCGGAGGCGCGTGCACGTTTGCCTTTGTGACCGATGATGGCGCGGCCGAGACTGATCTCGGGATTCACCGCCTTGACCAAGGGCGCCTGTTTGAGCGCGTAGGCGTCGACGATCGTCCGTCCGGTGGCCTGATCGGCGAGATGTTCCTGGTGAGGCGGGACGTCCTCTTCGCGAATGAGCACCTTGTCCAGACCACCGAAGGCGATGATCGATTCCTTCATGCCATTCTCCATGCCCTTCACAATGGCCGCCATCGCAACCAGGCTCGCAACGCCCAACACGATGCCCAGCATGGTCAGGAGCGAGCGCCCTTTGTGCGCCCAGATCTCCTTGAGACCGACATGGATGATGAGGAAGAGGTTCATGCGGGAAGCTTCAAACTCCAGAATCCAAACTTCAAATAAGCTTCAATCTTCAAGCTCCAGTTGGAATCGAGAGCGGGAGCTACTTTCGAATGCACCCGGGGATCGCAGGCCCGTAGGATCCACTCGCTCACGCTCGCCGCCACAAGGATGCGATTGCCCGCGAATGTTTCTTGGAGTTTGAGGTTTGAGGCTTGGATTTTCATCCCTCAGTCATATCTCAACGCTTGGATCGGATGCAGGCGGCTGGCTTTGATGGCGGGGAAGAGGCCGGCGAGGACGCCGATAGTGACGCTGCAGGTGAAGGCGATGGCCATGGGGGTAAAGGTCATCATGGGATCGTTCGCTTCGGGGGTGACGTTGCGGAGAATGTCGATGAGGCCCATGGAGGCGATCAGGCCGGCGATGCCGCCGAGCATCGCGATGACAGTGCTCTCGACGAGGATCTGCACAAAAACATCGGTGGTGGTGGCGCCTACGGCTTTGCGAAGCCCGATCTCCCGGACGCGTTCGGAAATGCTGGCGAGCATGATGTTCATGATTCCGATGCCACCGACCAACAGACTGATGGCGGCGATGATGCCGCCGCTGGTGCGGGCGTCCTTGATCGCGGTCTTGATTTCGCCGGCATCGTCCTCGCGGGTTCGGAATTCAAAATCCTCCAGCCCGTTGTGGGTGAACATGAGGACGTTGTAGGCCTGTTGCAACGCCGGTTCCAGCAGCGCAACGTCGTCGATTTCCATCTTGAGCGTGGTCAGGCGGGCATCAGCACCGGCGCGGGCATTCACGTCCGTGCGGAACTTCAGGAGCATCGTGTTGAGTGGAATATAGATGGAGTCGTTCTTGATGCGATAAATGATGTCGTCGCGGAGACGGGTGTTCTTGGGTGGCTTGCCGGCGGCTTCGAGCACGGCGTTGTCACGCGCCAGTGCCTCCTTCTTCTTGCGATAGGATTCGCTTTGGTAACGCTCGAACATGCCGATGATTGTGAGCGGCTGACTGTTGACGACGATGGTCTTGCCAAGCGGGATCTCTTCGCGGCCCAGTTTCTCCGGCGAACCGAACAGATCGTCGCGGATGTCCGTGCCTATCACGCAGACACTGCGGGCTTCCTCGTCGTCGAACTCGTTGAACATGCGGCCGTGCGCGATCCGATGTTGTTCAAGCGTAAGAATGTCCGGCCAGGCACCGGCGAACTTGAGTGGGCGACAGCGTTCGCCGCCATAGCGTGCCAGCGCAGCGCGGCGAAATCCCCACACTTCGATCAGCGGCGTGATCCTTTTGGCGAGCGGGGCGGATTGTTGCAGGGCATAGACATCATGCATCGTGACGCCAGTCGCTTCGGCGAACCGATGACGCTGATGGATGGGAAGATCGTCCTCGTATTCGATGCGGATGGCCTTGAGTCCGCCCGCTTCCTCAAGGGCTTCCTTCAAGCCGTTCTCCATGCCTTTTACCATTGCGGACATGGCGACGAGACTGGAGACCCCGAGGATAATGCCCAGCATGGTCAACAGGGAGCGCACCTTGTGCGCCCAGATCTCCTTGAAACCAATGCCGATGGTGTTCCAGAGGTTCATGGAGTGAGAGCCGAGAATCCAAAATCGAAAACGGCATCAACCGCAAAGAGCACAGAGATCACATAGAGGGGCATGAGTTCACTCTCCTTCTTTGTGATCTCTGTGCTCTTTGCGGTTAGATTCATTTCTCCAACCCAGCCAAACGCTTGTCGATGTTCTCCGCGATTTTGCCATCGCGGATTTCGATACGCCGCGGGGTGATGCCGGCGATGTTGGGATCGTGCGTGACGAGGACCAAGGTGCGACCTTCAGCATGCAGATCATGGAACAGGTTCAGGATCAACTCACCGGTATGGGAGTCGAGATTGCCGGTGGGTTCATCCGCAAAGATAATGCGCGGAGTGTTGACCAGGGCACGGGCGATGGCGACGCGTTGTTGCTGACCGCCGGAGAGTTCGGAGGGCCGGTGTTTGCGGCGGTTATCCAGTTCGACAAGTTTCAGGGCGGCCATGGATCGTTCGCGACGTTCGCGGGCGGAGATGCCGCTGTAGATCATGGGAAGCTCAACATTCTGCAACACGTTCAACTTGGGCAGCAGATTGAAGAACTGAAATACGAAGCCGATCTTGCGATTGCGAATGCCTGCGAGCTGCCGCGCCGAGGCGTCTTGGATCATCTGGCCGTCGAGCGAAAGCGTGCCCCCGGAAGGAGAGTCGAGACAGCCGAGAATGTGCATCAGGGTGGACTTGCCGCTGCCGGACGGTCCGATGATCGACATGAACTCACCCTCATCGATGTCCATCGAAACGCCATCCAGGGCATGGATCTCCTCGCCGCCCAAGCGGTAGACTTTGGTAATGTCGCGGAGTTCGAGGAGGGACATGCTTTGTGATCAGCAAACAGTGATCAA
>Ga0055584_100003560_pt1 | contig 15332 bp, 14 predicted proteins | sample OSDHelmetaG_FD_58716 | JGI IMG/M metagenome (GOLD analysis project Ga0055584, IMG submission 58716) | Pelagic marine sediment microbial communities from the LTER site Helgoland, North Sea, for post-phytoplankton bloom and carbon turnover... | ecosystem: Environmental > Aquatic > Marine >... | reverse complement strand
TGGCACGGTGCTGAACCCGTTGACCCTCAAAGGTCAGATCATGGGCGGCGTTGCCCATGGCATCGGGCAGGCATTGCTCGAAGAAATCCAGTTTGATGCTGATAGTGGCCAGCTGATTACCGGCTCGTTCATGGATTACACGATGCCGCGCGCCGACAATATGAGCTACATCGATGTTGTGAGTAACCCGTGCCCGACGGCGACAAACCCATTGGGCTGTAAAGGGGCAGGCGAGGCCGGAACCGTTGGTGCGGTGCCTTGTGTCATGAACTCTGTAGTCGATGCGCTGTCAGAATATGGCATTCGTCATCTAGATATGCCCGCAACGCCAGCCAAGATCTGGGCGGCTATCGAAGCGGCGAAGAAAGCGGCGGCGTAAGAATCTTATATGCCGATAGAGAAATCGGTTTCTGTTGGCGAAGGTGACAACGCTCTTTTTGGGACGCTGACGCTTCCGGACGGAAAGAGCCGTTTCGATGCGGTTTTAATCTGGTCGGGGTCTGGCCCGACTGATCGTAATGGTAATTTACCGGGACACATCAACAACTGTCTCAAGATGGTGGCGCATCAGCTGGCTGATGAGGGCTATGCCTCGATCCGTACAGACAAGCGTGGCATCGGCGAAAGCGAAAACACTGTCGCTGATGAGACGGATCTGCGTTTTGAGGCTTTTGTTGATGACGCCCTTGTCTGGGCGCAAATCCTCAAAGAGGTGCCGGGTGTTCGACATGTGTTTCTCCTTGGCCATAGCGAAGGCGCGCTGACCACGACGTTAGTCGCCCAGGATTTTGACGCGGCTGGATTGATCCTTGTCGAGGGGACAGGGTTTCGGGCGAGTGATGTTTTGCGACGGCAGCTATCGGTGCCGGATATTAATATTCCAAAACATCTGGTGTCAGAGATTGTCGGAATTTTGGACAGTCTGGATGCCGGTAATCCGGTTGAAGCGTTTTCCGCTGAATTAGAAGGTCAATACAGGGAAAGCATTCAACCGTATCTGATGTCGTGGTTCAAATATGATCCGCAGGCGGAGTTGGCGAATACAAAACTGCCGGTTCTTGTTATTCAGGGCACCACCGACTTTCAGGTGCCGATTGACGACGGTGAGCGCCTGGCAGCTGCGCGCGACGATATAAAATATCTTCAAATCAACGGCATGAACCAGGTGCTTAAAGATGCCCCAAAGCACAGAGCGGAAAACTACGCGACCTATGGCAAGCCGTTGCTCAAACTGGCTGTTCCGTTAATCCCCGCGATTATTGAATTTCTTGATGAACAAGCGCGGTCTGCCGGCGTGGCGAATGACCGCTGATTAACCGACTTTGCCACCAGGTAGATGAGGGAAGGCCGAATGTTCATGCGGCAGGGTGACCGGCATTGCTTCAGTGACGCTCGCTGAGGCAAGCTCATCCAGCGATGTGACGCCAATGAGCCCCATCGTGGTGTTGATTTCCCGCTCCAACAGTTCCAGGCAGCGGACGAGACCTTCAGCACCGCCAGCCCCTAACGCATAGGCTTGCAAGCGGCCAATGCCGACGGCCTTTGCACCAAGGATCAGCGCTTTGACGATGTCTGTGCCTCGGGTGAAACCACCATCAATAAAGACCTCGGCTTTCCCATCAACAGCCTCAACGACTTCGGGCAGCATCTGGATATTTCCGAGGACGTGATCGAGCTGGCGACCGCCATGGTTCGAGATATAGATACCTTGGACGCCGTGTTCGACAGCGAGAGCGGCATCTTCTGCGGTCATGATACCTTTGAGAATGAGAGGAATATCGCCGATCTCGTCCTGGATGAGCTTGACAGTTTCCCAGGTGATTTTCTTTTGCCATTCTCGTGCGGCCACGCGGCGAAGCGCGAGCTGTGCCGGGTTGAGCCGTTCGCGATTGCCGTAAAACGCAGAGTCGACGGTGAGCGTCACTGAGGCATATTTGGCTTTGACGACACGCCGGACAAGATCTCTGATCCAGTCATCGTCACCACGCACATAAATCTGGAAAGATTTGGCGTGCGGGCTGTTATCGGCAACTTCTTCCAGGCTTGGTTGGCAAACGGTCGAAAGGAAATTGACGCTGCCAAATTGTTCCGCCGCATTGTCGACATCGATGCCACCATTGGCCGAGAACCGTTCGACGCCACCCATCGGGGCGAGAAGAACTGGAATGCGTAGCTTGTGACCGAAGAAATCTGTTTCGGTATCGATCTCGCTGACATCGCGACAGATGCGGGGACGGAAGGCGAGACAATCGAGGGCCATACGGTTGCGACGAAGCGAGGTCTCACTCTCGGCAGCACCGCAGATATAATCCCAGTTATCCTGATCGAGATTGCGCCGGGCCATCATGATCATATCGTGCGTGGTCTCAAAAATGGCGTCACTCATTACGTTCTCCATCAATGGGGTCTGTTTGAAAGGGTTGTACGTGCGATCAGGTTAGGCGACCGCCTGGAATATGGGGGAAGGCACTCATCTCGTGGGCTGGGTTAACCGGCCGTCCTTTTGCCAAGTAAGACGGGTCCAGCTGGTCGAGCGATGATACGCCGAGCAATCCCATGCCAATTCTAATCTCGTCTTCGAGAATGGTCAGACAATCCATCAGTCCGGAAAGCCCGCCCGCGCACAAAGCAAAGGCCTGCAGCTTGCCAATTCCGACAGCTTGGGCGCCTAAGGCGACAGCCTTGATAACATCGGTGCCGCGCATGAATCCACCATCGACAAAGACTTCGGCCCTGCCATCGACGGCAGCCACGATCTCTGGAAGGACTTGAATGGTAGCCCGGTCGTGGTCGAGCTGGCGGCCACCATGGTTGGATACGTAAATCACAGAAGCTCCGTGCTGCACGCCAATCTCCGCGTCTTCGGGGCGGCTGACACCTTTGAGGATCATCGGCCCACCCCAGATTTGACGAATTTCGTCCCAAGTGTCCCAGCTAAGTCCCGCCAAAAATTCACGTCCGGCTGAATTGGTTCTGGTCGGTGGTGTCCAGCCGGCCAGCATTTGGCGCTCACGGTTGGAATATACTGCGGCATCGACGGTAACCGCGAGGGCGTCATAGTTGTTCTGTTTCACGCGGCCTAATAATTCTTCGAGCCAATCCCGTCCGCCGCGAACGTAAATTTGATAGACTTTCGGGTGAAGGCTATTCATCGCAATCTCTTCCAGAGATGGCCGTGAATGACCGCTTAGCATGTTGAGAATACCGAACTCTTCGGCAGCATCGTCAACCGCCTGTGCGGCAGCGGGCGTGACGAGTTGCAGAGACGCCATGGGGGCTAAAAACACTGGCATCCGAGACTTGTGTCCCATTACCGTTGTTGCGTAATCGATTTCTGAGACGTCACGAAGAACGCGGGGTTTAAGCGCTATTGAGTCGAGACCGAACCGATTGCGGCGCATAGCGGTCTCGCTTTCGCTGCCACCGGCAAGATAATCCCAGACCGGGCCGCGGGCGTTACGCCGGGCTCTTCTGATAATCTCGTGGTTCGTTCTGAATTCCATCTCTCGGTATTTTCCCCGTATCTGCGGTATTTTGTTACGTCCGAACGGACGGCGACGAAGGTCAAACTTTAGTGCCCGTATTGATCCTTGTCGAGGTGGCGACAGACATGAACTTTTTGTCTAAATCGGTTTCCCAACAAAGGAATAAGGGCGTAACATCCGTAAATGGCTGAAATAGAAACAAAAGATCGTTCAATGCGTCGCGTACCAGCGGTTCCAATGGAGGCGGTCGTCGACCCGGCTAGCTGGACGGCATCAGACTTGGCATCGGATCAGGGCTGGGTACATGAACTTACTGCGTCAGATGTGGCCGAGCTTGATGCATTGGTTACGTCGTTGTCCGCTCGGATTACTGATGTTCTTGAAATTGAAGAGACCGATATTGATCTGCCAACCTTGGGGCCTCGGCTCGAAGGGGTAGCGGACGATGTCCTTAATGGTAGAGGTCTTGCTCTGATCAGAGGCGTTCCGGTCGAGCGCTATTCGAGATTGCAGTCTGCAATCGCGTTTTGGTGTATCGGTGGTTATGTCGGTGACCCGGTATCACAGAATGCTAAAGGGCATTTGCTCGGGCATGTTCAGGACCTCGGTGGCACGACTCTTAAAAACCCCAGTAATCGTGGCTATCAAACCCAAGAGGGCCTTCCGTATCACTGTGATTCCTGTGATGTCGTTGTCTTGTTGTGTTTGCACCCCTCCAGATCCGGTGGCGAGAGCACCGTTGTCAGTTCTCTGAACATTTACAACGAGATGCTCAAACGTAACCCGGCCGCGACGGCAGCTCTAACGGAAGCAATTTATCGCGACCGCCGGAACGAAATTCCCGAAGGCAAGGATCCGTGGTTCCAGTTGCCGGTTTTTAATTTTCATGACGAGCTCATGACTGTTAGCTGGCAGGGGGGGTATATCCGTTCAGCGTCGAGGTTTGAGGAACTCCCGCCGCATTCTCAGGATTTGAAGGACGGGCTGGATCTGTTCAATAAGTTGGCCAATGAGCTGGCCTATTCGATGGATTTTAAACCTGGTGACATTCAGATCTTGCACAATCATGTCACGGTGCATTCACGTACGGCATTTGAAGACTTTCCTGAATTGAAACGTAAGCGTCATTTGCTAAGACTTTGGCTGGGTACACCGAATGGGCGGCCATTATCGCCGGCTTATGCAAATCGTTATGGAGACCTTAAACCCGGCGCCAGACCAGCGGGAGGAATAATTGTACCGGGGACTGTATTTAAGGCTCCATTAGAGGCAGAATAGCCGCTAAGAAACAGGGAGATCGTTTCCAAACTATGGATCTGATCCAAATTATGACTTCGGTCGTAAGCATAGTAAGGGAACGTAGGCAAATATTACGCTAGGAGAAAACAATGGAACTACCTACAAGTGATCGTTATCAGGCTATGAGCGTTGATAGCTTCGATACGACAACGCTGTTGACCAACGCGGCTCGCCAACGAGATGCCCGTAAATTGAATGAATTCCCAATTTTTGACGCTGATGCGCATCATTATGAAAGCGAATCTATTTCAGAAATCATCAAATATATTGATGATGACGTTTTGAATCACTTGGCGCGTGCTAATCCGGGAATTCTCTCTGCAGGTCGTGGTGGCTATCAGCCGGTGGGTGGCCGGATCACACGCTACCCGCTGCGCAAGATCGAAGAGACTCCATCCGATGGCACACATCGCGACGTTCATCTGTCGCGCCGCTGGATGGATGCGATGGGCATAGACTATATTAGTTTGTTTCCGACAGGGATGTTGGGTATCGGCCTTATCCCGCAGGTCGAGGTCGAGGTGCAATACGCTCGTGCATACATGCGCTGGCTGACGGAAGAAATTCTGCCGTGTGACCCTCGCGTCAAAGGTTATGTTTTTTTGCCGTTCAACAGCCCGGAAGCAGCCTATGAAATTGCTACCGAGTTTGGTGACAAGGAAGGTATTATTGGTTTTCTCGTCACCAGCCCGCGTTATAAGCCAGTTCATGACAATGCTTATATGAAGACCTACAGCTATATCGAAGAAACAGGGAAGCCGTTGGTCTTTCATTCTGGTCTTAACTGGAATGACCCACTGATGTCAGTAACCAATCGATTTATTGCAGCTCATGCACTTGGTTTTACGCTTTATAACGTCATCCATATGTGCAACTGGATCTGTAATGCTCTAAATGAGCGTTTCCCTAAAATCCCGGTTGTCTGGACAGAATCAGGCCTTGCTTGGGTTCCGTGGCTCGCTCAGCGGCTCGACAATGATTACAAAATGCGTTCGTCGGAAATTCCGGGTCTGAAGAAACTTCCCAGCGAATATATGGGGGACATGTTTTACACCAGTCAGCCAATGGAAATGCCAAACGATTTGTCGTTCCTGGAAAGCACTTTCAAGATGATCAACGCGGAAACCCAGCTGCTTTATGCGTCTGACTATCCGCATTGGGATGCTGATATGCCTTCCACTATTTATGATCTGCCATTCCTTGATGAGAAGGCGAAGCGGAATATTCTTGGTGGCAACGCTATCAAAATCTTCGATCTCGATGTTTCAGATCGTTATCCAAACTACAAAGCTGCTTAAGCACCACGTGTTTTCTTCTCCGGCGAAAATCGGGCTGCAACCGTCCGACCTGAGATGAACATTTTAAATATTTGTCGTTAAGAAAGGGAGCGTAATGGCTAAAGAAATTCTTGTCGGAAAGGCCTCCGACTTCAAAGAAGGTGGTAAGAAAATTGTCCCTAACGGAAAGACCAGCGAAATAGGTGTCTATCTCGTGCATGGCAATTGGTATGCTTATGCCAATTTGTGCCCGCATCAGGGCGGCCCAGCCTGTGAAGGCCTGTTGATGGCCAAGGTTGAAGAGGTCATCGCTGAAGATAAGACCTATCAAGGGATGCGCTTTAATCACGACGAAATGCATATCGTTTGCCCATGGCACGGTTGGGAGTTTGATATCGCTGATGGTCAGGCTGTCGCCGACCGTAAGTGGAGCCTTCGTAAGTTTGAAGTAGAAGTTCGTGGAGAAGATGTCTATGTCCTCGCCTGATGTTGATCCAAGAGCAGTAGATCTGCCAGAAGGCGGAGAGGTTCTTGCCCATATTCCTGACGAAGAGGCCGCAATGCGAGCCTTCGCCAAGCGGATCGCGGAAGTTCCAGAGGGTGAACCCATCCCGAATGAAGTGGTTCAGGAAGGTTTTACGGCCATGGTGCGGCTTTATTCCGTTAAATTCCAGCTTGGTGAACGATGGGAACCGTTTACAGAAGACAGCATGGTACCTGCAACCGCTGCCATGATTATGTGCACGACAATGATGCGTGCCGTAAATGTCGAGGTGTTTGAATTGGGGATGTGGCAGTCATGGTCTGGCGCCTGAGCACAAGAGGAGTATAATGGATTTACCGACGAGTGATATTCATAAGCAAGCCGTAAAATCTTTAGATACAACGAGTTTACTCACAAATGCTGCGCGACAGCGGGATGCCCGAAACTATGACTCGTTTCCTATAATTGATGTCGATTGTCATCATTATGAGAACGAGTCGCTTTCGGAGATAGTTAAGTATATCGACGATCCTGTACTAAAGCAGATGGGAATGCTTTATACGGGCGGTGGAACCGGCGGCCAATCACCGCTTAATCCGGGTGGTGTTGGCTATCAGGATGTCTCTGGGCGCGTGACGCGCTATCCATTACGCAAAACTGAAAAGACACCTAGTGACGAGCAGCACCGTGATGTTCATCTGTCCTTGCGCTGGATGAATGCCATGGGCGTTGATTATGTCTGTTTGTTTCCGACGCCAATGTTGAGCCTCGGACTGCATCCGCAGCCTGAGGTCGAATCAGGCTTGTCGAAAGCCTATAACCGTTGGCTTTTGGAAAATATAACCTCCAAAGAAGAACGTATCAAAACGATGATTTATGTGCCGTTCAGTGATCCTGAAGCGGCTTACGAAACCGTAAAGGAATTTGGTGATCATCCTGATGTCATCGGCTTCATGATCGTGTCTGTGCGATATCAAGCGGTACACAACAACGCTTATATGAAGACCTATGCACTGATGGAAGAGCTTGGCAAACCGCTCGGATTCCATAGTAACTATAATTGGAACGACCGGCTGGTCGGTAACGCTAACCGTTTTCTAGTGACTCATGCGCTTGGCTTTACCGTTTATAACGCGCTTCATCTTTGCAACTGGGTAGTTAATGGTATGCCTGAGCGTTTTCCGAAGCTGAAAACCATCTGGATTGAATCTGGGCTCGCGTGGATTCCATGGGTAATGCAGAGACTGGATAATGATTACAAGATGCGTTGGTCGGAAGCCCCGTCTTTAAAAGGGCTGCCGAGCGATTATATGCGCGAGATGTTTTACACCAGTCAGCCGATGGAAATGCCGGACAATCCGGATGTCCTTAAAATGACCTTTGACATGATCAATGCTGATGATCAGCTTTTGTGGGCATCAGATTATCCACATTGGGATATGGATGTTCCTAGTGTGATCTATGATCTGCCGTTTCTAGATGAACGGCAGAAGCGAAAGATGCTCGGTGGTAATGCTATAGATCTGTTTAATCTCGATGTCAGTAAACGTTTTCCGAACTACAAACCAGCCTAACGGGAAGGGACGGTGACCTTAACTGAAGGGCTAGTTAAGTTAATTCGCGAGAAGCCTGTTTCGGTTTCAGATCTTCATCAGACCGCGTTGTTCACGCTGGACGCGGTTGCAAACATGATCGCTGGACGTAACTCAGGGCCTGGGCGCAAGCTCCTTGAGTGGGGTGCTAATCGGCAAGGGGATGCCGCGCGGCGGGCTCTTGTGATGGGAGGGTTGACCCATATTCTGGAAGTTGATGACATCCATCGGGCGTCCGTGGTTCACACCGGCTGTGTAACAGTGCCTGTTGCTTTGTCGTTGGCCGTAGATCAGGAAATTCCTGGTGAAAAGTTTCTAAAAAGCGTGCTGTATGGATTTGAGGCGAGTTGCCGGGTCGGCATGGCCGTCGGACCTGCGCATTACAAAGTCTGGCATAATACGGCGACCTGTGGGCCATATGGTAGCGCCATGACGGCAGCGACAATCTTTGATCTAACTGATGAGCAGACGATGCATGCGCTCGGCAATGCGGGTACGCAATCAGCTGGTTTGTGGGAGTTTCTTGCTACTGGCGCGATGAGCAAACACCTTCATGCCGGGCGTGCAGCAGAGGCAGGGCTCGTTGCCGCTGAATTGGCCGTCCTGGATTTCACCGGTCCGCCGGCAATCCTCGAAGGTCCTGCTGGGTTTTTCGCGGGGGCTTGTCCCGATCCCGATCCAGATGCCGTTTTAAGAGATGCCGATGCTGAATGGCAGGTGCATCTCACCTCGATTAAGCCATGGCCCGCGTGCCGTCATACACATCCAGCGATTGATGCGTCACTCGCGGTTTTTGATGATCTTGATGGGGCCGCCATTGAGCGTATCGAGGTTGAGACTTATCAGGCGGCGATCGATGTTTGCGACCGGCCTGTCGCGAATAGCGAGTATGAAGGCAAGTTTTCTCTACAGCATTGCGTTGCTGCGGCATTGCAACGGGGGAAGATCGACTTCTCAGCTTTCGGACCAGAGGCCCGCCGTGATGCGGCTGACCTCGCGACGAAAGTAACCCTGTCGGCAGGTGATCTATATGCACAATCTTACCCAGCTTCATGGGGGGCTGCGGTTTCTGTCATTCTTGCTGATGGCACGAAACTCCAATCCGCCAAGCCTGAATGTAAGGGCGATCCTGAGTCGGCTTTGAATGATGATGAGATGATTTCCAAAGCACGTGATCTGATCCGCTTTGGTGGTATCAATGACCCGGCTCCCGTAATAGACGATATTATGGGGATGACCCAGGGTGGTAAGTCTATGGATGTATCCAGTTTGTTGGCGTCGGCTGCATAATTTCGATATTTTAGGTTATAAAAGAAAAATTTCGTTATTTCTGTTGCGATGGAGTAAGGTAGGCGCCTATCGTCTTTTTAGTAATAATAGTCCCGTTTGATAATTAAATTGGAGGATGTGATGAAGAAGAGTTTCTTGATTTCTGCGATGGCCGCTGCGGCGGTCTCGTTTGTTTCTGTGCCATCAGCAAGTGCGGCTGATTTCGGCTGTAAAACAGCAAAACTGATAGTGCCATGGGGCCCAGGTGGCGGCACGTCCGTTCTTTTTGGTCTGTTCGAAAAATACATGAATTCGAATGGTGCTAGTCCCAAGATCAAGGTTGTCACGATTCCTGGTCAGGGCGGCAATAAGGGCGCCAAGGTTGCGGTTAAGGAAAAGCCTGATGGATGTTCGCTTTTTGCGATCCATCAGAGTGCGATCATTTCCAATCTCGCCAAGCGTGTAAACTTTAACTACACAGCCTTTGAAACTGTCGCTCATTTGACGGTAACACCAAGCATTTTGTCCGGTAGCCCAAAAACGCCGTTCAACACATATGAAGGCATGCTCAAACATGCCAAGGCCAATCCCGGCAAGGTCAAGGTTGGGGCATCGCTTGGCGCGACCAGCCATTTCATCTGGCTGTTGTTTGGTGAAAAAACCGGCACGTCCTACAGCTTTGTTCCAGTCCAAGGCGGTACGGGCAAGCGCAAGCAGCTCCTGATGAACAATACATTTAGCCTCGCTGAAATGAATGAAGCGGCAGCGGCTAAACAGTTGAAATCTGGCCTGATGAAACCGTTCGCTATAGCTGCGATGAAACGTTCACCTGCATTTCCAAATGTTCCGACCCTTCGCGAAAAAGGCGTTGATCTGGTTTATGCTTTGAACCGCGGAATCGTTGCGCCAAAGGGCACACCGAAGGCCAAGATTGCACATTGGGCAGCTGCTTTTAAGAAGCCTCTGCAGGATGCAGCATTTGTTAAATCAATAGCCGCTAAGGGAACAGGCCTCCAGTATATGGGTCCTGACGCTTACAAGAAGTGGTTTGAATCTCAGACTGCCCTGTTCACCAAAGTGCATAACAGCATCAAGAAGTAATCACTGTTAGTTCAAGAAGGGCGGCTCTTGTTTTTTACGAGGGCCGCTCTTTTGATCCTGCCAGTTCGATATGAATCGCTTCAATAGAGATACAATTATCGCAGTAATCTTGTTACTGCTCGTAGGTTTCTTCGCCTATACCAGCTTTGGTATCAAGACGCCGGTTTTTGAAAGACTGGCCCCAGGGCAGATGGGGCCAGGTTTCTGGCCTCGTATAATTTTGGCCGGTCTCGCTATTATGGGACTGATCTATCTTTTTCAATCGGTCGTTAGTCCACCACCACCCGGAGAAAAACGCGGTGGTCTGATAGGGTGGTACCGGCACTACAAAAATCCTATCTGGTGCTTTGCCGTGTTCGCGGCTTTTCTGACCATTATCCCTGTCCTGGGCATGCTTATCGCAGGACTAATATTCGTTTTTTCATTGATGACCATGCTGGGACCAAAAGACGGGCTTGCGGTCAAGCGTCATGTTCTGACAACTTTTGGAACAGTTGGCGGTATGTGGTTCATATTTGCCTGCCTGCTCGAAGTTCAATTGCCCAAGGGGCAGCTCACCGGTGCTTTCGACGAATGGTTGCTGGTTAATGTTTGCGGCATCGTTTCATCAATTGGCGGGTTGTTCGCCGATGCAGGACCATCCTGCTCAGCCCTGATGACAAGCGTGTGAGGGGCTAAACGATGATCTTTGACAATATTATGATGGCGACATCGGAGCTGATGACTGTCAGTACGATGTTGCTCATGGTTGTCGGCGTTGTCGCGGGGCTGATTGCTGGTGCTATCCCTGGGTTCACCATTGCGATGGCTGTTGTGCTGGTGTTGCCATTCACATTTGGTATGACGGCAGTGCAGGGGCTCGCCACGATGATTGGCGTTTATGTCGGCGGGCTTTCCGGCGGGCTGATGTCAGGAATTTTGACCGGGATACCGGGGACGCCATCCTCTGTCGCGACGACGTTTGACGGATTTCCGATGGCTCGTAAGGGCCGACCTGGCCTGGCTCTCGGGATCGGTGTGTGGTCCTCATTTTTCGGTGGCGTTATTAGCGCTGTCGTTCTTGTTTTAGTCGCGCCGCAGCTCGCCCGCATCGGGCAGGAGTTTCAGCCTTGGGATTATTTTGCGCTGATGGCATTTGCCCTGACGGTCACCGCTTCACTGGCAGGCGACAATATGGTCAAGGGGCTGATCGCTGGGTTGATAGGGCTTCTGGTCGCCACGGTAGGTGAGGATGCCGTTGTTGGCGTGCCGCGTTTTAACTTTGGCAGTGACGCTGTCCAACAAGGCTTTGCCTTCTTACCGGTACTTATTGGGCTTTTCGCTTTTACTCGATTACTCAGTGACGTTCAGGACAAAAAGAAAGCACAGGAGAATCTTGGCGCCCATTCAGCAGAATCGGTTCGCATAGAGCATTTGAAGGCAGCGAAAGAAGTGCTTTCGCGTTGGGGAAACCTTATCCGTTCATCATTGATCGGCGTATTCACCGGCGTATTGCCCGCGGCAGGTAGTTCGATCTCCAATATCCTGGCTTATGATCAGGCCAAGAAATATTCCAAGGAACCGGAGAAATTCGGGACCGGCACTATCGATGGTATTGTCGCACCGGAATCCGCCAATAACGCGACGGCCGGCGGCGCTTTGATCATGATGATGGCGCTGGGTATTCCCGGCGATATTGTTACCGCGGTGATGCTTGGCGCTTTGCTCATTCATGATGTCGTGCCGAGCCCGACCTTCATTGCCGAACAGCCGACGATTGCATATGCGATCTTTATCGCCTTCTTCCTTGCGAACTTTATCATGTTGGCGATGCAGTCTCTGACCTTGCGTGGCTTTGTCGCCGTGACCCGAGTTCGGATGTATATGCTCGCATCGGTGATCCTGTTTTACTGTGCTCTTGGTGTGTTTGCTTTGAATAACGTTCAGTTTGATATGTGGACATTGTTTTGGTTCGGTGTTGGGGGCTTTATCTTGCGCTCGCTTGGTTTCCCAATCGTGCCGATCATCTTGGGGGTCGTTCTCGGCAATATTGCGGAGAATGCATTGGCTCAGGTCATTGCAATTTCGACGGATCCGACGATGTTCCTGACCCGCCCGTGGTCACTATTCTTCATTATTCTGGGCCTGTTTTCGTCGTTCTTTCATGTTTATCAGAAGAACCGAGCGATCAAGCAATGGACCCTCTGTTTTATCCCTGCTATGTGCCTGTTCTTGAGTATTCCGGTCTTTATGATGGAGGGCATCTTTAGGCCGGTACTGGGTGTTGGCCTTGGTCTTTTCGGTCTTTATCTGATCGTGCAGCGGGCGCGTTCTGGGTGGAAACTGCCGAACGCCGAACCCGTTATGGAAGTCGGAGATTTGTAAAATGACGCAGCGCGAGAAAGCTGAAAAATTTGCGACGATGCATCGCGAAGGTATTTTCGTTTTGCCCAATGCCTGGGATGTAGCGAGCGCCTGTGTTTTGGCTGATGTTGGCTATCAAGCAATTGCTACAACGAGTGGTGGCTGTGCATTTTCCATGGGATTCTGCGATGGCGAACATATTGGTCGTGATGGCATGGCTGAAGTGGTCAGTCGGATGGCAGGTGGCGTTTCCATTCCGGTCAGTGCGGATATGGAAGCTGGGTATGGACCAACGACTGACGATGTAGCGATGACCGTTAAGGCGGCTCTCGATGCTGGTGCGGTTGGCGTCAATATCGAAGACCGCGATAAGTCTGGTCAAAGACGCCTTCATGACCTCAATCTCGCAGTATCGCGTGTCAAAGCCGCGCGGAAAGCGGCTGATGATTATGGTATTCCGGCTGTAATTAATGCCCGCACCGATGGCTATATGCTCGGTAGCAAAGAGGACATGTTCGACGAAACTGTGAAGCGCGCAAATGCTTATCTCGAGGCAGGAGCGGATTGTGCTTTTGTTATTGGCGCACGCGATGGCGAGCTCATCGGGCGTTTGGCAGCGGCTATCGATGGGCCGATGAATGTACTTGCAGGACCAGGTACGCCGCCTGTAGCTGAGTTAGGTGAAATGGGCGTACGGCGTGTCACTGTTGGTGGCAATATCGCGAAAGCAGCCTACACTTTGGTCAAAACAGCGGCAGAGGAAATGCGGGATAGCGGGACATATGAATATGCCGCAGGCGTTTATTCGCAACCCGAGATGCACCGCATTATTAAGGGCGAATGACCATGGGCCCGTGCTAACTCGAATAGCTATAGGGTGTTTTTCCCAGCGCTTCGAGATTTCGATTTAACCGGTTAAGCAGCATCGTTAATTCTGCTTCATCTGTTTTGTCGAGGGCCGGACCCGGTTTACGTGTTGCCGCAGAGCTAATCACCCCTCGCCGCCGCAGAACCTCTTTGCGCAGAGACAGTCCGATACCGATCTGCTGTTCGTGCCTGACCAATGGTAAATAGGCGTCGAATAAATCTTCGGCCTCTTCTGTTTTTCCAGCGGCATGCATTGTGCAGACTTGAACCATCATTTCAGCGAAGGCAAAGCCAGTCATAGCACCATCAACGCCGCGGTTGAGTTCCTGTGGCAGGTATAACGCTCCGTTGCCAACGAGGACGCTAATGCGGCGGCGGTTACCACCTTCTTCATCAGCACGGAACTGACTAACCTTGCGCAGACCGGGAGACTCCTCATGTTTGAGAATCTTGAGGCTCGGCAGATCAGCAAACAGCTTATTCAGTAGATCGACCGAGAAGTAGACACCGGTGCTTGGTGGGTAATCTTGTAGAACAATCGGTGTCTCCCCGGTGGTACTGCAGACATCATGAAAATAGTTTTCGATTTGACGGTCCGTTCTGAGGCCTGGCATTGGTGCAACCATGACACCCGATGCCCCGGCATCCATGACTTTGCCAGTGAATGACTCGATTGACCCAAGAGAGGGCGCGGAGACCCCAACAACAATCGGCACACGGCTATCAACTCGCGTGAGAACGCGCTGACAGAAGGCCATGGATTCATCCGGTGTCAGCTTCGGCGCCTCACCCATAACTCCAAGAATGGTCATGCCCGATACACCGGCTTCCAGATAGTAATCTACCATTCGGTCTGTGCTCTCGAGATCGAGGGAACCATCGGTCTGAAATGGGGTCGCAGAAATGATAAAAACGCCTTTTGCGCCTTCGTCCAGAATTGGCGTTACCATTGTATATCCTCAGTGGTCTTGGGTGCTGCGTATGCTAGCCTCTAGTCTGATCAAACCTACTGCGTAAGGAAAGTCTTTCGTGCCTGAATTCGATTTGGTTATCCGCAATGCTGATGTCGCAACGGAAAGCGACCGTTTTTTGACCGATATTGGGATCTTGGACGGTAAAATTACAACACTCGAGTCCAATATTTCTGAGGGCGCGGAGGAAATCGACGCTGAGGGCAGACTAGTTATGCCGGGCGGTGTCGACAGCCATTGTCATGTCGAACAAATTTCCTCAAACGGTGTATGGACTGCGGATGACTGGTTTACCGCGACACGGTCCGCAGCGTGTGGCGGGACGACAACGATTATTCCCTTTGCCTGTCAACATCGCGGTCAGTCATTACGAGATGTCGTGAAGGCCTATCACGATTTGGCTGGGCCCAAGGCGGCGATCGACTATGCCTTTCATTTAATTGTCTCAGACCCGACGGATCAGGTGCTGGGGCAGGAACTGCCCGCGCTAATCAAGGATGGCTATACCAGCTTCAAGATCTATCTGACCTATGATGCATTGATGCTAACGGATCGTCAGTTCCTCGATGTTCTGGCCGTCGCCCGGCGTGATGGTGCCATGGTTATGGTTCATGCCGAGAATAACGACATGATCAAGTGGATGG
>Ga0055584_100003558_pt1 | contig 15337 bp, 12 predicted proteins | sample OSDHelmetaG_FD_58716 | JGI IMG/M metagenome (GOLD analysis project Ga0055584, IMG submission 58716) | Pelagic marine sediment microbial communities from the LTER site Helgoland, North Sea, for post-phytoplankton bloom and carbon turnover... | ecosystem: Environmental > Aquatic > Marine >... | reverse complement strand
TGCATTGATCAGAATTCGTTTCATTGTTGTTACAACCTAATAGTTGGTCCAACCATTGTTTACTGTTCGCGGCCACGATAGTTTTTATCAGGCTCTGATGCGCACTCCACAATGCCGTTGCTAATAGCACGACAGTCCATAATATGGATGTAATATGTGGATTCATTGTATTTTCAGTAATCAAGGTTGGAATTATTCTTATTTATCTTCGTTATAGTTATTTTCACTAACACCCGCTTCACTGCGAATGTTTGTAATCTCGTTGTCACCCTTCATCTATCTATTTGAAGTTATCTATTTAAATAATCAAAAAGAGGAAAGGTTCATCCACTTGTTAGTGGCATTCATTGTTACAATGGAATAACAATCCGTGTTTATGCTGCTTAATTGCAGTGTATTGACTCCATGGACACAATCTACTTTAGCTTTTGCTGGTAAATTGCCACCCTAGTCTGTCAAAATGCCGAGACCCGGTCAAGCCTGAAATCCACATAAAGTATTAATTTGACACGTTTTTTATGCATTCACAGCCAAAAGATAACAAACCTACTGCCAGCCTGGTCGATATCACATCCGATAATGCTGGTCAGCGCATTGATAATTTTTTACTCAGCCAGCTAAAAGGCGTACCTAAAAGCCACGTATACCGACTATTAAGAAGCGGTCAGGTTCGTGTCAACAGTGGCAGGAAAAAACCCAGTTATCGCTTAGCGGTAGGTGATAGTGTCCGTTTACCGCCGGTCAGAGTCTCAGAGAAAAAACACATACACCTGCCAGAATCCGTAATTAACACATTGATGGACTCCAGACTCTATGAAGATGATAATTTACTCGTCATCAACAAACCATCAGGAATACCGGTTCATAGTGGCAGTGGATTTGACTTTGGCGTAATCGAGGTCCTAAGAAAACCCTATGAAAATCAATTTTTAGAACTGGTTCATCGCATCGACCGGGAAACCAGCGGTTGTCTGATGCTTGCAAAAAACCGTGAAACATTAACTCGCGTCAACCAGCTATTCAGTGAAAGCAAAACCACAGCACTGCAGAAACATTATCAGGCACTTGTACAGGGACACTGGCCTGAACACATCGTTACGGTAGATGAGCCTTTACAAAAAACAAAACGCGGTGGTGAACACATGGTTGATGTCAATTGTGACGGCTCACACGCCGTAAGTCATTTTCATTGTGATCACCAATATACAAATGCCAGCCTCATGAATGTGACGATAGAAACAGGAAGAACGCATCAGATAAGAGTGCATGCATCGCATTTAAAACACCCTGTAGCCGGCGATACCAAATATGGTGATCCGGATTTCAACAAAGTAATGAAACGCATGGGACTTAACCGATTATTCCTGCATGCTCGTCGCATCAATCTAGACCTCGACAAAACGATAACCGTTGAGGCACCCATGAGCCCTGATCTAATATCTGTACTCGAAAAACTAGAATGAAAATATATGTCACCGACAAAATATAAATTATTAATTTTTGACTGGGACGGAACCCTCGTCGATTCAATTGAGCGAATTACCACTAGCCTACAAGCTGCCAGTTATAAGACCTGTCAGATCAAAGTAGATCATTCGGATGCCAGGAGTGTCATCGGGCTGGGTTTACATGAAGCGGTTAAAAAGCTGCATCCTCAATTACCAGCTGAGGATATATTAAGAATTTCTGACGCTTATAAACAACATTACATTAATGAGAATACTGTTAAAGAAGATCCATTCGAAGGTGTAGACAGTTTACTAGCACAACTAAGAGATAGTGGCTTCTTACTGGCCATAGCAACCGGTAAAGGTCGACCTGGATTTGAACGTTCTGCAAAAATGTTCGATCTGGATAAATGCTTTCACACGACACAATGCGCAAGCGAAAACAGATCAAAGCCCCATCCGGAGATGGTATTCAAAATTCTCGAGGAGCTCAATATCAAAGCTGAAAATGCACTGATGATTGGAGATAGTAAACACGACCTGGAAATGGCAAAAAACGCCCGTGTAGATGCTATCGCCGTCACCCATGGCGTAAGCACTGCTAAAGAATTATCAAGCTTTAATCCGTTGACTTGTTTGGATAGGGTTACAGACTTACACAGTTTTTTAACGCATAATAATATTTAGATACTTCCGCCACAACATAAAGACCTGGAATCAGAGATACATCATGAGCGACACAGATAATCAATGGGAAAAAAATGTCATCAGTAAACTGGCAGAATCGAGTTTAAACGAACAAAAAAAAGCACGCCGCTGGGGCATTTTTTTCAAATTACTCACATTTGCTTACCTGACATCGATCCTTTACCTCTACACCGACCCGTCATTAACCAGCGTTCAAACGAACGAGAAACATACCGCTTTGATCAACCTGAAAGGTATTATCGCTGAAGATAAAGAAGCAAGCGCCAATAACATCGTGAGCGCATTGCGTGACGCATTTGATGATGAAAATACAGCAGGAATCATTATCAAGATAAACAGTCCGGGTGGCACGCCGGTCCAGGCTGGCTACATCTATGATGAAATTATAAGACTCAAAAAAGAACACCCTGATACTCCATTGTATGCAGTTATCAGCGATATATGTGCCTCTGGTGGTTATTATGTCGCTTCGGCTGCCGATAAAATCTATGCCGACAAGGCAAGCATTGTCGGTTCTATCGGAGTACGTATGGATAATTTTGGTTTTGTTGACACCATGAAGAAGATAGGCGCTGAACGGCGCACATTGACCGCTGGCGAAAACAAAGCACTGATGGATCCCTTCCTGCCCATCAATGAGAAAAGCCAGTCTCATTTAAAATCTATGCTTGATGAGATACACCAGCAATTCATAAGCGCCGTCAAACAGGGGCGCGGTGATCGATTAAACGATGTCGATGGGCTCTTTTCGGGTCTGATATGGACGGGTGAACGCAGCGTAGAAATCGGTCTGGTCGACGCGTTAGCCAGCTCCAGTTTTGTCGCCCGCGAAGTCATAGGCGAAGAAGATATGGTCGATTTTACGGTGAAAAAAGATCTACTCGAAAAACTGGCTGGACGTTTAGGTGCATCTGCCGCGAGCACCCTCAGCGAACGATTAATGTATTTCAACTTTAACTAAGACATAACACCATTATTTTATTGAAATTTGACTCTTTTAATGCGGGACAACTCTCTTATAATGCGGTATGCTCAACCGTTAAGAACGCGTTACTAGCTGTAGTTTCACAGACTATTTAACGATAATAATTATAAAAAAATGGTTCGAAAAAGCTTGCGCGGACAATATTAGAAGTTACCGATATTCTAAATGCGCAACCAGAAATAATTAACTATTGAACCGAAACGTTTTTAAAAAATAATACTAAAAAACAACAAATTGTTGCGGGTGATTTTTTAATGAGTAAAGGGATTTGGAAAAGCGATTGGTTTACTGGTCTGGTAATTATAATCGTTTTCCTTTTTTTATCTACTTCTGGTTTTATACAGAGCACATCTGACTTCACTCAGAGAGTAGAACAGTACGCCTATGACATCGGTGTCAAGTCATCCTCCAGTACCGCAAGTGATAAAATTGCCATCATAGCTATCGATGAAGAAAGCATTGGCAATATAGGTCGCTGGCCTTGGTCTCGTAGCATTCACGCCAGGTTACACACCATTCTTGCCGAAGGCGGCGCAAAAGTCATCGGTCAGACCATCCTGTTCTCAGAACCTCAACTTGATGCTGGTTCAAAGTTCATCAAGGAGCTTAAAACAAATTTTGAAAACAGCTCTCTAGCTGCAGTCCCTGAGCTCGTCACCGAGTTAAATGATGTTGTAACCACCACTCTAAACGGTGTCAAAACAATCGATGGTAAAACGTCGGTTACCAAGATCTCAAACTATCTAGAAACGTCTCCCCTTAATACCGAGCTCTCTGATGAAATCGAAGGTTTCATTCAGTACATAAGTAACGCCATCGATACACTAGATTCAGACGTCACGCTCGCCGAAAATATGGCCATATCTGGCAATGTTGTATTGGCGATGAATTTTCAATATGGCAATCCCATCGGCCAGCCAGATAACAGTCAACCAGAATATGTTCTGCGCAATGTTATTCCTGATCAGAACATAATAGAAAACACTACAGGGGATATCTACGCAACGCCGGTACCGATGATTAATATATATCCACCAATACCCATCCTGGGCAAACAATCTATAGCTATCGGTTCCCTCGTATTACTGCCTGATGTTGACGGCGGTATTCGTACTGAACCTTTAGTCGTTGATTACTATGGGGATCTCTACCCTTCGATGGCACTGGCCCTAGCAGCACAGAGTCTCAACCTCGGGGTCGAAGACATAAGGGTAATAAAAGGTGAAAGTGTGCAATTGGGCCAACTGAACATTAAAACAGACAGCTCTTCTTTGATGAACACATTTTTTTACAATAGCGGAACGAAGGACAGCATCTTCCCGATAGACTCCTATTATGATGTTTTAGAGGGAAAAATCCCTGCCTATAAATATAAGGATAAGATTGTTTTAATCGGTTCCACTGCTCTGGGTGTCGGTGACTCCATGGTGACACCAATTGATCCTAGCATGTCACCTGTAGTGACTTTAGCCCACTCCGTATCCAGCATACTCAACGAAGATTTCTTCGTCGTACCAGAGTGGTCACTCTATGTTACCTATGCTGCTACCTTCATCATCGCCTTATATATCATGGCGGTTTTGCCCTTATTAGGCGCACTGGTCGGGTTTGTTATTACAACCATATTATTGCTAATTTTTCTCGGTGCCCACTATACATTGATAACTAGTCAGGGCATGTGGATTCAGCTGATGATGCCGGCAATGCTGTTAGTCCTGGGCCATATATTACTGACCACAAAACGATTCTTAACCACGGAACAAGGCAAAGTAAGGCTTGATTTTGAATCCGCCGAAAGCAATCGTATGCTCGGCCTCTCAATGCAAGGACAGGGGCAACTCGATGTAGCCTTCGAGAAATTCCGAAAATTACCTTTAGAGAAAGCCACGATGGACTTGCTCTATGGACTTGCCATGGATTTCGAACGAGCACGCCAATTCAATAAAGCAAAAGCCGTATACGATTATATGGCTGAGTATCAAGCTGATTACAAAGATATCGCTAAACGCGCGAAAACAGCTTCAGATCTTAATGACAACGCCATGGTCGGCGGAGAGACCGGTGTCGGCGGTACTGTCATTTCTAAAGACGGCAGTGTTGCCAAACCTCACCTGGGGCGCTACGAAATAGATAGAGAACTTGGTAAGGGTGCCATGGGTGCAGTCTATCTGGGACATGACACAAAAATTACCCGAACTGTCGCTATCAAAACAATGGCTCTGTCTCAGGAATTTGAAGATGATGAACTAGAAGAAGTTAAGGAGCGCTTTTTCCGCGAAGCTGAATCCGCCGGACGCCTCAACCACCCGAATATTGTCACGATTTATGATGTCGGCGAAGAGAATGATCTGGCGTATATCGCTATGGAATATATTACCGGTACCGACCTTGCCAGTTATGTAAAACCGGGCAAGTTATTGCCCGTTCCTAAAGTTATGCAACTGGTAATGGAATGTGCCGATGGTCTAAATTATGCACATAGTTTTAACATCGTACATCGTGACATAAAACCTGCCAACATCATGTGGGATCCCGAAAAGGATATACTGAAAATAACTGATTTCGGCGTTGCCCGCATAACGGATTCCAGCAAGACAAAAACAGGAATGGTATTAGGCACCCCCTCCTACATGTCACCCGAACAAGTCGCCGGAGAAAGGATCATGGGACAATCCGATGTCTTCTCCCTTGGCGTTATGTTCTTTCAACTCCTGACTGGACGCCTTCCATTCAAGGGGGACTCTATGGCAAACTTGATGTTCCTGATAGCCAGTGAGCCGCATCCTGACCCATTATTATTTAATTCAAAAATACCTGAGTGCGCGATTGCCGTTATAAATAAAGCCTTAGCAAAAGACAGAACAGAACGTTATCAGACAGCTGGCGAAATGGCTGAAGATTTAAAAGCGTGCCTGAAGACGCAAAACATTGTAATTAATGATAAACCTGCTACAACTAGTACTGTAGCAGCAAGCACACCAAAACCAAGCACAACCGATGAAATTGACATAGATATTGACCCAGAAAGCGACGTGGATTTTCCAATATGAGTCTAAAAAATAATATAGATATCTATGGCCAAACCGATGTTGGTTCGGTTAGAGATCATAACGAAGATGCCATTACTACAAACCCTGACATAGGTCTCTGTGTACTCGCAGATGGTATGGGGGGTCACAAAGGTGGTGAGATGGCTAGCGCTATCACCATCGGCACGGTTTTTGAGCGAGTTACAGAAGATATACAACACATCAAAAACGGTCAGATTGATAAAGATACCGGCTTCACATTAGAGAGCAAAACGGTTCACGATGCAGTTATTCTCGCCAATAGCAACGTTTATATATCATCCAGCGAAAATGAAAAATACAGAGGCATGGGTACAACTGTTGTCGTTGTGCTGTTCTATGATAATCGTTTTACCGTGGCGCACGTCGGCGACTCACGACTTTATCGACTGCGTGATGGCAAATTAGAAGCCGTCACTCGTGACCATAGTTTGATGCAGGAACTCATCGATAGAGGTTTCTATACACCCGAGCAAGCCAGAACGTCGATGAACAAAAACCTGGTGACACGTGCCATCGGTATCGAAGAGATGGTTCAGGTCGATATTACAGAAGACGTGGCGATGGTTGATGATATCTACATGATGTGCTCTGATGGTGTCACAGATATGATTGATGATGAACTAATCGAGGCAACCATGTTAAATTGTGGTACAGATTTAGAGAAAATGGCCTCTGAATTAATCAGAGAAGCGAACGATGCAGGCGGAAAAGATAATATCTCAGTGATATGCGCAAGACCAATTAAACCTTTTCCTGCTAAAAATAGCTTGTTTTCTCGTTTTTTTGACATATTCTCTTGATAATAATAGAAATAATTAAATGTGTGTAAGGATAGTTAAATGGCAAAACTAATACTCAGCTTCAATGGCGCAGTCGTAGGTGAACATGAACTCACTAAAGAAACCACGACGATTGGCAGAAAACCCACTAATGACATTCAAGTTGATAATCTTGCAGTCAGTGGCGTTCATGCAAAAATTCTGACTATCCTGAATGATTCCTTCATCGAGGATCTGGGTAGCACTAACGGCACATACATCGGTGGTGAGAAGATCACAAAACGTGCATTAAATGACGGAGACGTCATTACCCTCGGTAAACACGAATTAAGATATGAAAACGAAGCTGCCAGTGGTGAAGACGGTGATTTTGAAAAAACCATGATTCTCACGCCTGGCTCAACAGATGAAAAGGAAGTGACTGTTGATAAAAAAGTCGAAGCCTCTATCGGAAAGATTGCATCAGATCTAGCGGCGGCAGGTGCTGCCGGTTCGGATGGTCCAGGAAGTGCACGTTTAACATTACTCTCTGGTGCTAACAGCGGCAAATCACTCGAGATAACCAAAGTCCTTACGACCTTAGGTAAACCGGGTGTACAGGTAGCTGCCATCACACGCAGACCGCTAGGTTACTTCCTGATCGTTGTCGACACTGGCCCTGAAGGTAGACGTCCTTTAGTAAACGATAAAGAAATTGGCTCCCAGGCTCACCCATTGATGGATAGTGACATCATCGATGTAGCCGGTGTAAAAATGGGTTTCTATCAGGACTAAACCTAGCTAGTGGATTAACACGCTAGTAGGTTCTTACTTCCGTTTGAACACGGCCATAGATTCGACATGTGCCGTATGCGGGAACATGTCTAATATGCCCGCCTGCGTCAACTTGTATCCCAACTGATTAACCAATACGTCGGCATCTCTGGCTAATGTCGCAGGATGACATGAGACGTAGACAATGATCTGCGGTTTTATTTTCCCCAGATGCTCAAGCACTTCTGCTGCACCAGATCGTGGTGGATCCATTAAAACTTTATCGTAGTGTTGTTTTAACCAGGGTTCTGACAAGGTTTCATCACTGTAAAGATCGCCATAGACAAATTCAACGTTGGTTATCTGGTTCAAGGTAGCATTGTCGCGTGCTTTTTTAACCATCGCCAACGAACCCTCTACGCCTGTAACAGAATTACATGATCTGGATATCGGCAATGTAAAGTTGCCTAGACCACAGAAAAGATCTAACACGTTATCAGCCTCATCCAATTCCAGATAAGCGATCGCGCGCTTCACCATTTCACGATTTATTTCAGGATTAACCTGCGTAAAATCCGATGCAACAAACTCGAAACGAACGTCGAAATCAGGTAACTCATAAAATAGACTCTCAGGGTTCTGTGGCCACAAGTTTTCCAGAACATCTGGTCCAGCCGCCTGAAGATAAGCTATGTAATTATGCTTTTCACACAACGCTGCCAATTTCTCTCTATCATCGAGTGAGAGTGGATCTAGATGACGAAATACTAAAACGGTTTGATTATCACCAACAGCAACTTCTATCTGCGGTATTCGTTCGTTCAGTTCGAGATCAGCGATACAGCTGGCAATTTCTTCAAGATGTGGGCCTACGCTGTCATGCAAAACCTCACAACGTTTCGTGTCAGTAATAAAAGAAGAACCACGCTCACGAAAACCTACCAGCACCTTCTCTTTTTTGCGAACATGCCTTACGCCTAAACGTGCTTTATTACGATAGTTGTTAGTTGGACCAATCACAGGCTCTAAGATCACTTCCGGCACGACATTGCCTATATGACTTAAGTGATCAATCAATGTTTGTTGTTTTAACGCTAACTGTGACTCTCTGCTCATATGCTGGAGACTACAGCCACCACATATAGTAAACACTTCACAGATCGGCTCTACCCTGTCGGGAGATGATTCGAGTATCTCTAATACTTTTGCTTCTGCCAGATTTTTTTTGATCTTTGTATATTGAAAAGTAACTCGTTCACCTGCTAATGCCTGATCGACAAAAACAATACGCTCATCGATATGCGCAACACCCCTGCCTTCGGCAGACAATGATTCGATAACAACTTCAACGGGTTCTTCCGGTAAACGTTGTTTACGTCTACCACGACGAGATTTAGACATGTTTATACTTCAATTACGATATTATTTGGAAAAGATACCCGTCGACATGTAACGATCGCCGCGATCACAGACGATAGAAACGATGGTAGCATTTTCAACAGAAGCGGATAATTTTAACGCAGCAGCTACTGCACCACCCGATGATATACCACAAAACAATCCTTCTCTTGCAGCCAGTTCACGCGTCATCTGTTCTGCCTCATCTTGACTAACATCCAGAGTCACGTCCACCAGCGAAGCATCAAATATGCCGGGTAAATATTCTTCAGGCCATCGTCTTATCCCAGGAATCCTGGAACCCTCTTCTGGCTGAACACCAATGACCTGTATAGCAGCATTCTTTTCCTTTAAAAATCGCGAGACGCCCATGATGGTACCCGTAGTACCCATTGAACTGACGAAATGTGTGATTGCACCATGTGTTTGTTGCCATATTTCAGGGCCAGTACTTACATAATGAGCACCTGAATTATCTGGGTTATTAAATTGATCAAGCACCTTGCCCTTACCCTGACTCTGCATATCCAATGCTAAGTCTCTTGCGCCTTCCATGCTTTGTTCCTTCGTAACCGAAATTAACTCTGCGCCATAAGCTCTCATCGCAGCACGCCTTTCTTCGGTCATGTTGTCCGGCATGATCAAAACCATACGATAACCCATCACTGCAGCAGCCATTGCCAAGGCAATACCCGTATTGCCCGAGGTGGCCTCGATCAACGTATCTCCAGGTTTAATCTCTCCCCGAATCTGTGCCTGGGTAATCATGTTCAATGCAGGACGATCTTTCACAGACCCTGCCGGGTTATTACCTTCTAATTTGACCAGTAACGTATTACTCGAATTTTCACCGATTTTCTGCAGTCGAACCAATGGGGTGTTGCCTACATAATCAGCTAAGGTTTTATAATCATCGGATTTAGGAATTTCGTTAGTCATATTTTCGTTTTAAAATAATAAGACACATACAAGCATCAATGCCTATAAAGGCAAAGCAGTATATCTCACATTAACTTTGTTGCCACCATATTCAACACACAAAACGCTATATAATTAGGAATTTGAGTGATATAGACTTGCTATCAAATTTCATATTGATAAATAAAGATATCTATCATGAACAATATAAGTGATGTCTACGACATTGAAAAAGCGATCAGCTTAGCTGGCGGTAATCGAAAACTTGCCATAGAGCTAATTACTATGCTGATTGCTCAACTGCCAGTTCAAAAATTTGAAATCACCGAATCCATTAACAACGATGACATGGTTAGCTTAAAACAGCACATCCATAAATTATATGGTTCATGTCAATGCTGTGCTACACCCGCATTGATGAATATCACGAGAGAGCTTGAAAATATAATCGAAAACAATCTCGTAAATAAATTTGAATCGGCGAAAACAGAACTACTCATCGAGATCGACAGAGTCGTACGACTCGATACAACGATTCTTTGATCATACAATTATCGTTTCAGGAAAAAATATTCTTTGGTAACAGAGTTTTAAAAAAGCTGTTGTCAGAAAAATATCGGTGCGACATTATTACGGACGCGCTTCCAACATTAGTTTCAAGTAATCCTTTATCGCCCGATCAAGACCCACATATATAGCATCTGCAATGATTGCATGACCGATGTTCAATTCTTTAATCTGGGGAATGGCGGCCACCGGTGTTATATTTGTTTGATTCAAGCCGTGTCCGGCATTAACCTGCATACCCAAGCTGTCTGCAAATTCGGCTGCTATCACCATTTTATCCAATAACCGATTAGTTTCGTCAGCGGTTACTGCATCGGCATAATGCCCCGTATGCAATTCAATCGCAGGCGCTCCTGTCTGCATAGCCGCTTCTATTTGTTTTATGTCCGCATCTATAAATAAAGAAACCTTTATGCCGGCAGCTGACAAACGTTGACACGCATTGGTAACACTATCCAGATTAGAGATTACGTCTAAGCCACCTTCCGTGGTCAATTCCTCACGTTTTTCCGGAACCAGACAACAATCTTGCGGCTTTACCTGCTCTGCAATCGAAATCATCTCATCTGTGACAGCCATTTCGAGATTCATGCGTGTTTTCATACATCGTTTTAAAGAAAAAACATCGTCATCCTGAATATGCCGACGATCTTCACGCAGATGCAGAGTAATCGAATCTGCGCCCGCTCTTTCAATTTGCAGTGCAGCTTCTACTGGATCGGGATATTGGGTCCCTCTTGCCTGTCTGATAGTAGCGATATGATCAATGTTCACACCGAGCAAAAGCCGTAGCGATTGTTTAATATCCGTCACAAAAAAACTCCGCGAGTAAATAAGCCTCATTTTAACAAAAAAGCCTGATCGGACTCAGTATTTCATAGCTTTAATGCTGGTTCTTTGATAATTTTACTCATCGAACTTTAATCTCAAGATCGGAAGCGGGCAATAAAAATGGAAATCCAACGCTATATAAGATACGGCTTAAGCCTTTCACTCACTCTCATATTTTTATTGCATGTGGCTGGCGTTGCCACTCTTCCTGTCCTCAAGAACCTTGATAACCAGGCATATGATGTCCGCTTAAACCTCACTTTACCTGAAAATGTTGAAAAACAAGTTGTCATCGTTGATATCGATGAAAAAAGTTTAGCTGAAATCGGTCGCTGGCCCTGGAACCGAGATGTAATGGCAAAAATACTGGATCAACTATTTGACCATTACAAGATCAAAGAGATTGGCTTCGATATCGTTTTTGCAGAAGCAGACATTGATGAAGGCGGTCGTCTTCTCGAAGAGATGTCTAAAGGTACATTAAAAAATAATACTGAATTTCAAAAAGAATACAAAAAAGTCATGAAGTCCTTACAGAGGGATATCATATTCGCTGAAAGTCTAGAAGGACGTAAAACCATCATGGGTTTCGTGATGGATATCAACACTGCTGTCGGCAAGTTGCCACAACCAGTGGCTGAATTGAATCGCGAATCCCTGGACAAACTATCTTTTATAAACCCTAAAGGTTACACCGCAAACCTTGATATCTTTCAGGACAAAGCATATAGCGGCGGCTTTTTTGATAACCCGATGATAGATGATGATGGTGTTTTTAGACGCGTACCGTTAGTACAAGAATACGATGGCAAACTGTATGAATCGTTTGCGCTAGCTTTGGCACGCACCGCTTTAGGCTCACCTAGAATAGAACTTGTGGTTGAATCCAGCGATGATGGCAACACACTATTCATGGAAGGTATCAATATAGGTGAAATCCATATTCCAGTCGATGATAAAACCGGCACGCTGGTCCCATACATTGGCCTACAAAAAAGCTTTGATTACATACCAGCCATTGATGTGTTGAACAAAACCATCGACATCAGCCGATTAGAAAATAAAATTGCCATCTTTGGTACATCCGCAACCGGCTTACTGGATATGCGAACGACACCATTGGATACGCTGTTTCCAGGTGTAGAGATTCATGCCAACATTGTTCAGGGCATACTTGACCAGCGCATAATGCAGATGCCGGGTTACAGTGCAACGCTGGAAATTCTAATGTTGTTCATTCTGGGTGTTAGCCTAACGTTTGTCATACCTTTGCTTTCACCTTTATTCGGTCTCAGTGTTTCTTTAGCAACAGTTTTATTTATTATCGGATTAAATTTATATGCGTGGTCGAATCAAACCGTATTACCGATAGCATCTCCCATTTTCCTCACTATTCTTATTTTTGTTCTCAACATGACATACGGATTTTTTATTGAATCTCGAGGGAAACGTCACCTGGCAAAATTATTTGGTCAATACATTCCTCCGGAATTAGTCAATGAGATGAGTGGATCAATAGCTGAGATAAACCTCGAGGGCGAAATGCGTGAGATGTCTGTTCTATTTTCTGATGTTCGAGGCTTCACCAGCATTTCCGAAAACATGGAACCGGAAGAACTGACAAAGTTCATTAATGCATTCCTAACGCCGATTACAGCGATTATCCACCATGAGCGTGGCACTATCGACAAATACATGGGTGATGCTGTAATGGCTTTCTGGGGGGCTCCACTTAAAGATGACCACCACGCGCTTAATGCAATGACTGCCGCCGTGAAAATAATTAAACGTATGGAAGCCCTAACCAGTGAATTTGAAGCGCGTGGTTGGCCATCCATTAAAGTAGGCGTCGGCATCAATACGGGCCCGATGAATGTAGGCAATAAAGGTTCTGAGTTCCGCGTCGACTACACGATACTCGGTGATGCAGTTAATCTGGGGTCACGGCTCGAAGGACTCACAAAAAATTACGGTGTAGATATCATCGTCGGTGAATCGACAAAACACGCAGTGCCAGAATTCGAATATCGTGAACTCGACCGTGTGCGAGTTAAAGGCAAACTGGATTCTGTTTCCATTTATGAGCCGATATGTTTATTAACGGAACTGGATGATGCAACTGATAAAAAACTAAGAAAATATCATCGTGCTGTTAAATATTATCGTGAACAGGCATGGGACAATGCAGAACGCGAGTTCCTCGAGCTCAGCTCACTGGACAAGGAAAGTAAAATCTACCAGATCTATCTAGATAGAATTCTGGAATACCGAGAGGAACCACCTGAAGAAAACTGGGATGGCTGTTTCACCCACACCAGCAAATAACGATACCAAATGGCGATGTATCACAACAATGTGATGCAGTTAACATAACTATGTAGCTTTCATACACACTACGCGAAATAACGACTATAACTCTAACAACGCCTATACAAATTCCCCCTATTTTACATGTCAGACAGAAGAGCAGATTACGACGTAACCGGTCAGGTTAAGGTCACAGACACCCCTAACGTCCTTGATGTTATTCATGATGTGTTTCGTGACGTCTATAAAAAATATGATGCTGGCACCCTAAACAGGGCATTTGAGGACTGTAATGACCTGTTTGATGGTCAATATGGCGGCTATCTGCCCTGTGACACGCTGTACCACGATAAACAGCACACTCTCGATATGACGCTGGCTTTAGCACGGATCATCAATGGGCATGACCGCAGTGTCGCTAACGCAGACAAGATAGGTGCCGATCGAGCACTCATCGCCGTCATAACCGCCCTGTACCATGATTCTGGTTACTTAAGAAGCAAACACGACACTAAACACCATAATGGTGCTGAATATACACTGTCACATGTTAGCCGTAGTGCACGCTTTTTGAAACGCTATTTCCAGCAACTTGGCATGGATAAGGCCGCAGATATCGCCAGCCAGATGGTGCATTACACAGGTTACGAAGTAGCTCCCAGTAAAATAACTCTTCCCGACCAGCAACTGCATAAAGCTGGTCACATGTTAGGATCGGCAGATTTAATGGCCCAGATGTCAGATCGTTGCTATCTGGAAAAATGTCGAGACCGTTTGTATCCTGAATTTGTTATCGGCGGATTAGCAGTACAGAAAGATAAAGACGGTAATGAAAAAATCATCTATTCATCTGCCGATGATCTGCTCAGCAAAACTTCAGCTTTTTACAAAAATGAAGTAGAAGTACGACTAAATAAGTTATTCGACAAAGTATACAACTATGAGGCCGTACATTTTGATGGTAAACATCTTTATTACGATGCATTAAACTTAAATCAATCCAGACTCAAGCGAATCGTCAGCAAAGGTTCTGACTTTGATTCTTTGAGAAGAAGGCCACCTGAAAACTACGGCACAAAAAACTTCCCCGGTCTGGAAGAATACTTAACATTACACCCTCACCTGGCACCCGACTTATCGAAAAATATAATGCCGCAGTGATAATGCCGAAGTAATAATGCTGGGCATCGAATAATTAAATCAGCGCACGTAACTCTTTTTCAGAGATAACGGGGATTCCAAGCTTTTCTGCTTTTACTAATTTTGAACCCGCTTTATCACCTGCCAGTAGATAATCAGTCTTCGCAGATACACTACCTGTAACCTTGCCACCCGCTTTAATGATTGCCTGCTTCGCTTCATCGCGTGTCATTTCTTCCAATGTGCCAGTTAGTACGAAAACTTTTCCTGCTAATTTATTTGATCCTTCGTTTACTGGGCGCTTGGTCGAATAAGTAACACCATTAGCAATGAGCTGATCGATAACATCGATATTATGTTGTTGTTTAAAATATTCATTGATATTTTTTGCCACAACAGGACCGATATCTGGCACATCCTGCAGAGCTTCGG
>Ga0055584_100003556_pt1 | contig 15341 bp, 12 predicted proteins | sample OSDHelmetaG_FD_58716 | JGI IMG/M metagenome (GOLD analysis project Ga0055584, IMG submission 58716) | Pelagic marine sediment microbial communities from the LTER site Helgoland, North Sea, for post-phytoplankton bloom and carbon turnover... | ecosystem: Environmental > Aquatic > Marine >... | reverse complement strand
GAGCGAGACCCTGGGCGAGATGGTCCGGGTGCGTCTCTCAGTCCACGCGCTGCGCACGGTTGATTTTAAAGGTGGGCTCGACGCCTTCCTGCTGAACACGCCGAACCGGAAGCTTCCGGTCGAAGCGATGAAGATCAAACGGCGCATCCAGCGCAAGGCCGCAGCCGCGGCGTGACGCTTTGCGACACGCCTGAAGGGAAGCCCGCCGACGAGCGGGCTTTTTCTTTTCCGGCCTGTCGAGGATGACGGAGAGATGGTCGACTATCCGGGATTCGGATTCGAAGTTTTAGCGGAAGACCTGGGCAGCCGCGCACGGGTCGGGCGGATCGACACGCCGCACGGGTCATTGCGCACGCCCGCTTTTATCTTTTGCGCCACCAAGGCAACGATCAAAGCCGCATCCGTCGACGACCTGGAAGCGGCGAATGTCGATATCATCCTCGCCAACACCTATCATATGCTGATCCAGCCGGGCCCGGACGTCGTCGAGCGCATGGGTGGATTACACAAATTTATGGGCTGGGACGGCCCGATGCTGACCGACAGCGGCGGGTTCCAGATATTCAGCCTGGGCCAAGCCACCGAGGCCGACGAAATCAAATCCAGCGGCGCGCGCAAACAAACCAAACTACTGCAGAAACTGACCGAGGAAGGGGCGACCTTCCGCTCTCCCCGGGACGGTTCTTATCACACGCTCTCCCCGGAATCCTCGATCCAGATCCAGCGCAAGCTCGGTGCCGATCTCATCGTCGTGCTCGACGAATGCACGCCCTATCACGTCGACAAAGCCTATACGGAAAACTCACTGGCGCTGACCAAGCGTTGGGCCGACCGCAGCCTGGCGGAGTTCGAGCGCAGTCATGACGGTCGCCAGGCGCTCTATGGTGTCGTCCAGGGCGGCGTCTACGAGGCGTTGCGGCGGGAGAGTGCCGAATTCATCTCCTCCCGCCCCTTTTTCGGACATGCGGTCGGCGGCTGCCTCGGGGCACAGGCGGATCAAATGTACGACGTGGTGCGCTACTCCATGGAGCCGTTGCGCCGCGACCGCCCGGTCCATCTGCTCGGCATCGGCGGCATCCGCGATATTTGGGAAGGTGTAGAGATGGGCGTCGACACGTTTGATTGCGTCACACCGACACGGATCGCGCGGCACGGCTGGGCCTTGTCGCGAGAAGCCCCGGCGTTCCGACGCAACCTCAAGAACGCCAAATTCCGCGAGGACGACGCGCCGCTGGACGAAGACTGCGATTGCATCGCCTGCCGCCGCCATAGCCGCGCGTATATTCACCATTTATTGAAGGCGAACGAAATCCTCGGCCTGCACCTGCTCACGGTGCACAATATCCGCTATATGACGCGGCTGCTGGCCACGGTTCGCTCAGCGATTTTGGCGGGACGATTGAGCGAAGCGAAAGCAGACTGGCTCGGCGCTTAACCCAACACGGTTTTCAATGCGTCGCACTCGGATTGAGGCGCCTCAGTCGTAGGCAACCTCGGCGCTCTTAAATGCCGCCTCGAGGTCGCTTCGCATGGCATCTATATCGGCGCAGACCGCGTAACGAAGATAATTACCGAAATGTACGCCAACCACGCCGGTCTTCTCGATCATCGTGAAATTGAACTCTTCACCGCCCGCGATCTTCTGTCCGAAGGCTCGGGTCGGCGCTTCCCATAAGGTATAGAACCCGGCGCGCGGCTCAATGGCGAGACGCATGCCGCAGCCCAACATCAGCTCGCTAAGGATGCCGAGGCGCTGGCGGTACATTTCCCGGTACCCGGCGATCCCCGCTTGGTCTTCTTCCAGGGACACCAAAACGCCGGCCGCCATCGGGGCGACGAAACCTGCGTCCGTCTTGCCCTTCACTTCCTTCATATCGCCGATGAAATCGGTTGAGCCAACCATAGCACCCACATGCCAGCCGGTACCGTTGCCGATCAGTTTGGCGGCGGTGAAGGCTTCGCACCAGGACAGGTCCGGAAATTCGACCGCTACTTCGCTCAAGGTGGTGCAATCGTCGGAATGACTGAGCGAGATATAGGCAGCGTCATTGAAGAGACGGATATCGTTATCGCTGCAATACTGACACAGTGCGCGGAACCATGCCGCGTCGGCAATCTGACCCGACGGATTATGCGGATAGTTCGTCATCACTAGGCCGGTCCCCGCCGGGATCTCCTCCGGTGCGAACCGAAAGCCGTTCGCCGAATTCAACGGCAAGGCATGGTGTGTCACCTTCGGATGATAGGCGCACCAATCGGCGGGAATCGGATAGCCGGGCTTGGTCATCGTCGCGACAGTCATGTTCTCAAGCGCACACCCGCACGCAAGTGGCAACAAGCCCAAGATGGGTTTGACCCCGGAGATCGGCACATAGTCGACGTCGCCCTCGGGTAGGCCTTGTTTCAAATGCGCCCGGACAAAGCGCAGGGAGAACCCCGGCACCGCAGGACTGTCATTGTATTGATAGGCGTGCATGGGCTCATCGTCGCTCATGATTGCATCGCGTGCCGCCTCGCGCGCGCTCAACAAGGCGGCCCCTTTCGGCTCGCCGATGGACAGGTCGAGCAGGGTTTGCCCGCGGTCCAACGCCTCACTGCGCTTGGCGCGGATTTTCTGGAAAATATTGGCGCCACCGGCGGGCAATCTCGAACGTCGCATACGGACTTACTCCCAAAGAATTTGCGCTAACCTAATTTCTCACGGGCGAAATGCAAACCCGCTCTAAGCGCGCGGCTGGCCGACACCGCCCTGATGGGAAAAGGCCCCCACATCCAGCACGGTGCCGGAAATCTGCGCCGCATCGTCGGACAGCAGAAAAGCCACTGCATTGGCGATATCGCGCGGTTGATTGGTCCGCCCCGACGCCGTCGATATTTTCGGCAACGGGCCGGATCCTTCCATGATCTCGACCATGCCGGAGGCGGTTTGCGGCCCCGGCACGACGACATTGATACGAACGCGGTCTTCGAGGTGATCGTAGGCCAAGGCCGAGCTCAGCGCGAAAACGCCGCCTTTGCTCGCACCATAGGCGAGTAACCCCGCCTTCCCCCAGCCGGCACCGGAGCCGATATTGACGATGGCCCCACCGCCCGCCTCCCGCATATGGCCGATAGCGGCCTTACAGATTAGGAACTGGCCCTTGAGGTTGACGGCGATGACACGATCGAAGGTGTCCTCATCCGTTTCGAGTATCGTGCCGGTCGGGCGAATCGCCGCGTTATTCACCGCGCCATGGACACGTCCGAAGGTCGACAACGCGTGCGCCATCACCCGGTCAACATCGGCGGATTTTGATACGTCCGCTTCCAGAACTTCGCCGGAAAGGCCCGCATCCGACAGGGCTTTTCGGGTGCCTTCGACCCCACCCTCGGCAGCACTGCCAAGCTGGCGGCTATCGAGGCCAAACCCCACCACGTTCCACCCACGCCGCGCCAGTTCCAGGACGATCCCACGACCGATCCCATAGGTGCCGCCGGAGACGATAGCTGTTTTCGGATCGGCCATGAAGGGAACTCCCGCTGATTGTCAATACAGGGACTGTATATACGGCGGCCCTGCGTTCTGTCGAAGAGCGAGCGCCAGCGTCGGCTCACCCTTCGACAAGCTCAGCATGAGGTTTTTATTTTCGAATCATTACCTTTCAATGAACGAACCTTTACAAAAAGTCCTCATCCTGAGCTTGTCGAAGGGTAAACCGATTCCGCTGGTTCAATCCCGGCCTCGCCATATATTCAGCCAAACACCTCTCGACCGTATTTCCAGGAGCATTATTCATGACCGTTTCGGTTGCCCTGTTCGACGCCGCTTACGAACGACTTGGCGTGCGCATTGACGCGATGGGCCTCGACATTGAGATCCGCACCTTCGACAAGGACGGAAACTTCAATATCGGCGGCACGAAAGTCCCGGCGGCGGAAGCCGAAGTTGACTACCTCTGGCTCGGGCCCGATTTGGCGGGCGGCAGCCTTGGCAGCCTGCCCTTCGATGTGGCCATCGCCTGTAAGAAGATCGATGTCTTGCAGACCTTCAACGCCGGTCTCGACAATCCCGCCTATAAAAAGATTTCCGACAAGGGTGTTCGCATCTGCAACAGCAGCGCGCAATCCGTCGCTATTGCGGAATACGTCATGGCGCATGCCTTGAGCATGATCCATCCGATTGACGAACAACGCGCCCATCAGGCCAATAAGGAATGGAAACGAACGCCGTTTCGCGAAGTCGCTAATACCAATTGGCTGATCATCGGCTTCGGCCCCATCGGCACCGAGACCGCGAAACGTGCCAAGGCCTTCGGCGCCACTATCGATGTGATCCGTCGCTCGCCGAAAACCTCCGAAATCGTGGACCGGGCCGGAACCATGGCTGATCTCGGCAAGTTCGTGCCGGATGCGGATGTCATCGTTATGGCCTGCGCGCTCAACGACGATACGCGCAAATTCGCCGGCGAAGATTTTTTCACCTCCGTCAAAGAGGGAGCGATCCTCGTCAATATCGCGCGCGGCGCGTTGATCGAGGACAGCGCCATGATCGCCGCATTGGACCGGGGACAATTGGCGGGAGCCGCGCTCGACGTCTTCGATCCGGAACCGTTGCCGACGGACAATCCGCTTTGGGACCATCCGAAAGTGCGCGTTACCGCGCATACGTCCTTCGGCGGTGACGGAACCCGCTTGCGGTGGGACGAACTTTTCTTCGACAATCTTCCCCGCTACGTCCGGGGCGAGACATTGCTGCACGAAGTGAGCCCCGCCGACATCGTGTAACCTTAGGAGACGTCGCCATGGCGCCGCTTACCGGTAGTCGCAAACCGCGCATACTTCCCTATGACGGGGTCAAGAACGGCTGGTACGCGACCTTGCCGGACCCGGCGCCGGCTCGCGTCCTCACAGGCGACATCACGGCGGATTGGCTCGTGCTCGGCGGCGGAGCCTGCGGTCTATCCTTCGCGCGCCGCTTGGCCGAACTCCGGCCCGACGATTCCATCGCCGTGATCGAAGGCATGCGCGTCGGCTACGGCACATCGGGGCGGAACGCGGGCTTCATGCTCTCTCACCATAGCCATGGCGGCATCAAAAATCTCGACGCCGCGAAGAAGAGCGACCGGCTGTTCCAGACCGGGCGCAACTATCTGCGCGAGATCGTGGAGCATCATCAAATCCGCTGTAATTGGAGCGATTGGGGGCAGATTTACGTCTCCGCCTCACCACCCGGAGATGCGCATTTAGGCGACGTCGCAAACGGTTTCGAAACCCTCGGCATCGCCCATACGGCGGTCGACCGAGATGAATTGGAGAGCATCACCGGCACCCGGTTTTACAATAGCGGTGTGCGGGTCGATGGCGGCTCCCTAGTGCAGCCCGCCGCGATGATGCGTGGCCTCGGCGAAACACTGCCGACCAACGTGACGCTTTATGAAGATTCGCCCGTCACCGAAATCCGCTCGGACAACGGCTTCACGCTCACCACCGACAAGGGCACGGCGCGCGCGCCGAAATTAATTCTCGCCACCAATCTCTTTACCGAGGAAATGGGATTTAAACGCCACCGCGTCGTCCCCATCGCCTCATTTGGCAGCCTGACTCGGCCCTTGAGCGACGATGAGAAAAAGCATGTCGGCACCGCCGGAGAATTCGGATTGCTCCCCTCCAGCCCGAACGGCAGCACCGTGCGGCTCACTCAAGACGGCCGCATCTTGATGCGAAATACGCTTTGGTATGCGCGCAGCAAACGCTTCGAAGACGAGCTCATCGCCCGTATGGAGGCGCGCCATCGGCAAAGCATCGCCGAACGTTGGCCCGCCCTCGGCGAGGTTGATTTTGACGGCACGTGGGGCGGCATCATGGCCTTTACCCGCAACGAAGGTACGGTCTGGGGAGAGATCGCCGACAATCTCTATATCCTCATGACCACCGACACCGCGCCAATGACCCGCGGCACCGCGCTCGGCAAACTTTTGGCCGAGGACCTCTCGGGCGTCGATAGCGAGGAATTGCGGGCCCTCAAACAGATGCCGCAAGCGGCGTTGCTCCCGCCCGATCCGATTCTGAAGCTGTATACGGAACATCGTATTCGCGGAATCGAGCGGAACGAGGCGGGCGAGAAATAGACGCTGGCGCCTACTCCTCCAACTGCGGCAAGCGGTAGCGGTCTTCCGGATCGTCCCAACCAATAAAATTCGGCTTCCGTTTCTCGGCGAAAGCCGAGCGGGATTCCATGCGATCGCTCTTGGCGCCGTGATTGTGCAGTTTATCCGCCAGTGTCTCATGGGCCGGGCCGACGGCAGGCCGCATTTGCCGCATCATATGCACCGTGTTGACGCGCGAGGCCGGCGGCAACGTCAATAAATGCTCGCCCATCTCCAGAGCCGCCGGGATTAAATCATCGGGATCGACGAGCCGATTGACGAAACCCAGCTCGTAGAAACGCTCGGCGGTGAACCGGAAGCCCATCGCCATTTCCATGGCAATCGGATAGGGCAGGTTGGCGATGTGCCCGTGATTGTATCCGCCGAGCAACCAGCGCTTAGCCTCCGAGATTTCGAACAGTGCCCCGCGCGCGGCAACCCGTAAATCCGTCCGCTCCACCAGCATGAACCCGCCGCCCATGGCGAACCCGTTAACAGCGGCGATCACCGGTTTCTCCAGGGTGCCGTCCATGAAAGGGTCGGGCCGCGCCGGTTTGCGCCCGCCGGGCGCACCGTCTTGCAGCGATTCCTTCATATCCTCCCCGGCGCAGAAACCCCGCCCCGCCCCGGTGAAAATTGCGACTTCCAACGCATCGCTTTCGCGAAAATCGTTCCACACCTCGGCAAGTTCCGAGCGCATTTCGTGATTGAGTGCGTTCAAGCTGTTCGGCCGGTTCATCCGGACGATTAAAATCTGCCCATGGGTTTCAGTCTCGACGGTCGACATGTTTGTGCTCCTCGGATTCAACGATGTGTTGGAGGGTAATCTAGGGCCGCGAACCAAGAAGGCCCACGTGTTCGCGTCTACTTGCCGCCGCCGTGGTTCGACAGACTCACCATGACGCGTTCCGGTGAGACTTGCAGTCCATCCTGTTGGGGATGAGTGCGGAATTGGTGCATATAGATCGTTCCCGGGGAACGCACCGCGTTATCCGGGGCCTAGTTTGAATCGCGTCGGAGTTCGAACTGGGTCCCGGCTCGCTGACGCGTCCGGGATACGAGTGTGAGGAACCTGAGCCTGTCGAAGGATGACCCTACGTCTTAAGCGCGGCCACCGCCGCCGCTTTCTCTCGTGCCGCCGCGAGCAGGAAGTTCAGGTCCGTCCCGGTCGAGACATACCGGGCACCCATCGCCACGAACTCAGCGACAAGGTCCGGGCGCGAGGCGAGACCGCCGACACCCACATGTTTGCCGTGTTTCGCGCACGCGTCGATGGTCCGCGCGTAGGCGTCCTTGACGCGGGGATGATCGAATTGTCCCGAGAGGCCGAAATCCGCCAGCAGGTCATTGGTCCCGATCATCACCATATCGACACCGTCCACCGCCGCGATCTCATCGGCGGCATCAAGGGCGGCTTGGCTCTCGAACATCACCATCACGGTCGTGACCGCGTTGACCGCCGCGTAGAGATCGGGAAAGGCTTGAAATCCGGTCACCGGCAGCGCACCGGAGACGCCGCGCTCACCGACCGGCGCATACTTCGCCGCATCGACCACGGCGCGCGCTTCCGCGACCGAGGAGACGCCCGGCGCGATCACACCCATGCAGCCGCCGTCGAGCACGCGCGAGATATAGTCCGGCGTGTTCGCGGGCACGCGCGCGAAACAATCAATCCCGGCCGCCAGCGCCATCGTGGCGATCTGGTTCGTCGTCTCAATCGTGAGGGGCGAGTGTTCCAGGTCGATATAGAACGTGTCGAACCCGGCACTTTTGATGATCTGGACGATCTCGACGCTGGGCACGAGACGCACGGTCATCGACGAGACGACACCGCCAGCGGCGAGTTTATCCTTCACGGTGCTGTGGAGAGTCTCAGACATGGCGCTAACTATACGTCCGCCCGTCCGTCGGACTGTTGAGGCGGGGAGCCGTCTCCGCGAAATGCCTCGCGGCAATTCCAAGGCCGCTTTCGAACGGCAATCCCAGATATCCCATCGCGCTCTCGACACCGCCCAAGGCGCCCAGCATCATCGGGTCGTTGACGTCGCCCATATGGCCAATGCGAAACACCTTATTCGCCAGCAACGCCAAGCCACCGCCGCAAGCGACGTCGAACATGTCGCGGGCGGTGCGGCGGATATCTTCCGCGTCCAGATCCTCGCGCACCCGGATCACGGTAAGCCCATTGGCGCGTTCTTCAGGGCGCAAGGCGTTGAATTCGAAAGCGCCCCCCTTCGCCCATTCAGTGACACATAGACGTGTCGCATCCGCCAGGCGCGCATGCCGGGCGAAAACATTGTCGAGCCCTTCCTCGCCGATAATCTCGATCGCTTCCCGCAAGCCGAAGATCATGTGTTCCGGCGCGGTGCCGCAAAAGCGGCGGTATTGCTCAAACCCAAGGCGCGCGTTCCAGGACCAGTATTCCCGGAATGTCTTGCATTCCTTTGTCGCTTCCAAGGCCTTCGGCCCGACCGCCGTAAAGGAGAGACCCGGCGGCAACATCAAGCCTTTCTGCGAGGCGGCTACCACCACATCGACGCCCCAATCGTCCATCGGCAAGGTTGTCGTCAGCCAGGATGCAATGGCGTCGACCACCAACAACGCCGAATGACCGGACGCATCCATGGCGCGGCGCACGGCCTGGACATCGGAAGTCACGCCGGTTGCTGTTTCGGTGTGGACCATCAGCACGGCTTTGATCTTGCCGTCCGTATCGGCGCGCAAGGCCGCTTCGACGGCAGCGGGGTCGATGGCGGTGCGCCAATCGTTCTCCACCGTTGCGATTTCAAGCCCCAATGCTTCCCCCATCTCGCCCCAAACGCGGGAGAATCGACCCGTCTCCGGCATCAGTACGGTGTCGCCGGGCTCGAACAGATTGACGAAAGCCGCTTCCCAGGCACCGTGGCCGGAGGCCGTATAGATAAACACTTCCCCTTCGCTGAGGCCGAACAACGGTTTCAGGCCTTCGAAACATTCGACCGCGACGTCCATGAACTCGGGACTGGCGAAGTCGACCGCTTTCACGTGCATGGCGTTCTGCACGCGGTCGGGAATATGAGTGGGGCCGGGCGTGTGCAGGAACTGGCGGCCGGGGCGATGACGCGTCATGTCGTAATATCCAAAATTGAGTTCGCCTGGAACAAGAGAGGGGAAGATAGCGCCTCCCGCCGGAGAGACAAAGGGGTTTGCGCATGGCCCTCACCCTCCCACTCGCGGGCGAGGGGACAAAAAGATCTTTGCTCTTTTCATATCATCTGGATGAAAGCGGTTTGGAAGCGGAAGAAAACGAAATTGGCGCGCAGGCTGCGTCGCGATATGACGGATGCCGAGAGACGGCTGTGGCATTCTTTGCGCAGTAAGCAATTGAAGGGTGCTAAGTTTCGCCGACAGGTTCCCATTGGGCCCTTTATCGCGGATTTTCTATGCGTCGAAGCGATGCTGATCGTCGAGGTTGATGGTAGCCAGCATGCGATGGATACCGCCCATCGGACGGACTATCTCTCGAGGGAAGGTTATCGCGTCATTCGGTTCTGGAACAATGACGTGCTCGAAAATCTTGAGGGCGTTCTACTACAGATTCAAAGAGAGTTGCGAAGGCCCCCACCCCGGCCCTCCCCCGCAAGCGGGAGAGGGAGATAGATTTCATGGAATTTACCTCTCCCGCTTGCGGGGGAGGGAGGGGCCCGCCGCGTCGCGGTGGGAGGGTGGGGGCTTCTTACGAGTTCAGATCGTAGCGGTCCGTGATCGTCGCGATTAACTCTGCCGCCTTGTCCCAATCATAGGTCCGGAAACTGTGGCTGCGCGTCACGAATTGGGCGCCGGCATAGAACATCTCGTATTGAGTATGCCGCCCCGCGAATTCGGAGCCGACCGCGTCCCAGACCAATTTCATCAACTTTATCCGGTCCTCCGCCGAACGGCCATCCGCCGACACCTGGACGCTTTCGGTGATCGCCGCCAGTTCCGGGTTTCGCATATCCTCGACCGAAGAGGGCAACATAATCAGCGCTCCGCCGGATAGCTCCCGCAGCGTGTTAATCATCACCGGATAGTATTCCTGCGTCAGGGTCTGCGCCGCATAAACGGCATGCCGGTCGGGGACGAAGTATTTCCCCCACTGGCTGCCTTTGGCCTCCATGCCCCACATCATGTTCTCCACCGCGGCTGCTTGCGCCGCCATCTTGCCCAGCGATTCCGCGACCGCCGGCAGCTTGACCGTGCCGATGGTCTCGCACACCGCACGGGCCAAGCCGGCGAGGAACTTCAGCTTCACGGTGAGCCTGATCTGCGCCTGATAATTCTGATAGATATGGCCCGGCGTGTCATGGAATTGGCGGCGGCACATCTCCGGGTCGCGGTGCACGAAGACACGTTCCCACGGCACTTTCACGTCGTCGAAATACATCAACGCGTCATTCTCGTCATAACGCGACGACAGCGGATTATCGAAATAAGCGCCCGCATGCTGTTCGTAGGATTTCCGTGAGAGCACCTTCAATCCCTTGGTCGCCATGGGAATGGCGAAACAGCTGGCGTAGTCGACCTCGTCGGGACGCAGCGGTTGCAAATGCGCCACGAACACCTCGTTCGCCATGATCGAGCTGGTGCCAAGCATCTTCGCGCCCCGCACGGTGATCCCTTCGCTATCCTCGTCGACGATCTTCAACATCGGATCGTCATTGCCGAGCTCGCTCGCCGATTTAGAGCGATCGACCTGTGGATTGATGATGACGTAAGTGAGGAACAAATCATTGTCACGGGCATAGACGTAATAGTCCCAATAGGCCTTCGCGCGCTTGCTGTCATGGGCCTCGAACAGGTCGCGCCCCATCAGCTGGCCGGTGACGGCGGACGCCAGGTGATCCGGCGAACGGCCCATGAAGCCGCCATGTTGTTCCGCCCAAAGCACCAACGCTTCGCGGCGTTGCACCAAGTCCTCATAGGATTCGGGCATCTGCCAAGCCCGGTTGACGCGCCGCCCATTGGTCGGAGATTCGAAGGTCATCGCTTCCGCATTCGCGGGATTGGCCTGATAGTCATAAAGACCGGCAGCGGTTTGAATGGAATTGCGAAAGGCCGGATGTTCCGTCGCGTCGCCGACCAACTCACCCTCGATATAGACGGTGCGGTCGTCCTTCAGGCTCGCGATATGCTCGGCGGCGTTCTTGATCGGCAGGGCGGACATCGGGAACCTCGTCGTTGAAAATCTCGGACCCCATTGTCATTCCCACAAGAGCAGGAATCCAGCCCGACGCTAGTTCAGGAACGTCCGATAGGCCGGATTTTCCGTCTCGCGAAAACTCGGATAGCCCAAGGTTTCGAGAAAAGACTGGAATTCACCCTCGTCCGACGCCGGTACCTGCACGCCGCAGAGCACACGCCCAAACGCAGAGCCGTGATTGCGGTAGTGGAACAAGCTGATGTTCCAGCGCTCACCCATGTGCGTGAGGAAATTCATCAAGGCTCCCGGCCGCTCCGGAAATTCAAACCGGTAGACCTGTTCATCTCCGATATTACCTGGCTGCCCCCCGACCATGTGGCGGATATGTAACTTTGCCATGTCGTTCTCGGTGAGGTCACGGACCGTATACCCGTTCTTACGCAGCGTCTTTAGGATGAGCGTGCGTTCCGCATCGCCTTCCGACAATCCGACGCCGACGAAGATCTGTGCTTCCGCCTGATCCGAATACCGGTAATTGAATTCAGTCACGCTGCGTTTCCCGAGAATTCGACAAAACTTTCGGAAACTGCCCTTCACTTCCGGGATGGTGACGGCGAACAGCGCTTCCCGCGCCTCGCCGATCTCCGCGCGTTCGGAGATGTGACGCAAACGATCGAAATTCACATTTGCGCCGCTGTTGACGGCGATTAATGTCTTGTCCGTCAGTTTCTTCCGTGCGGCATAAATCTTCATGCCGGCGACGGCGAGGGCGCCCGACGGCTCCGCGATGGCCCGGGTATCATCAAACAAATCCTTCACCGCAGCGCACATCTGATCGACGTCGACGAGCACTACCTCATCGATGAGTTTGCGCGCCAAGCGGAACGTCTCCTTACCGACCTGCGCCACCGCCACGCCGTCGGCGAAAATACCGACTTGGTCGAGGACGACCCGCCGCCCCTTTTTCAGCGAATGATACATGGAGGCGGAATCAACCGCCTCGACACCGATGATCTTGATTTCGGGGCGGATGGTTTTGACATAAGCCGCGACCCCCGCCGCCAACCCGCCGCCGCCGATGGGCAAGAAGATCGCGTGGATATCGCCCATATGCTGGCGCAGGATTTCCATCCCGACGGTACCCTGACCGGCGATCACATCCGGATCGTCGAAGGGGTGCATCAGGGTCAGGCCTTTCTTCTCGATGATCTCCAAGGCGCGGGCATAGGCGGCGGCGAAATCGTCACCGTGCAAGATCACCTTCGCACCCCATTTCCGCACCGCGCTGACCTTAATCTCCGGCGTCGTCTGCGGCATGACGATGGTCGCCGACACCTTCATCCGCGCCGCGGCCAGCGCCACGCCTTGCGCGTGGTTGCCCGCCGAGGCCGCAATCACGCCCTTTTTGCGGGCGGCTTCCGGCAGGTTCACCAGTTTGTTGTAGGCACCGCGAAGCTTGAAGGAAAAAACCGGCTGCAAATCCTCGCGCTTGATGAGCACGCGGTTGCCGATGCGCGCGGACAAACCGGGCGCCGCATCGAGTGGTGATTCGATCGCGACGTCATAGACGGGCGCATTCAAAATTTTGTTTAGGTATTTTTGCGGCACCGAACCCTAGCCTCCGGATTTCCGTTGCGGCGGATGACTTAACCCAAGCAGGACGTCAAGACAATGCAGCCACTGGACATGGTTAAGGTTTCGATGGGATGGAATCACTCTATAACTATTGCCAAGAAGAGTATAATCCATCGTCATTCCCGCGTGGGCGGGAATGACATCGGGTTGGCATCTGAAGGAGCGAAGCCATGTCAGCATTACCTGAGTTCGATGATATCTCGATGCCCACCGGGACCATCAAAGGGCCCTCCGCTTGGTACGGGCCGGACCATTTCATCCCGCACAACGGTTCGATCACGCCAGGCGACCCGGGCCAGGGCGGCATTCGCACACCAGGCCAGGTCTTGAACGCGCCCTTGGAAGCCGTTTGATGCGGCTCGGCAGTCGCACGGCCATCATCACCGGGGCCGCTTCCGGTATCGGCAAGGCGTCGGCGCAACTCTTCGCTTCGGAGGGCGCCAATGTGCTCGCGGTCGATCGCCCGGGCACACCACTCGCGGAAGTGCATGCGGAACATTCCCGTATCTCCGTCTTGGAGCAGGACGTCACGGATGACGCTGCGCCCGGCAATATCGTCGTCGCTGCGATTGAGCGATACGGTCGCCTCGATATTCTGTTCAACAATGCGGGCATCTCACGCCGCGCGATTGTCGGCGAGCAAACGGAAGAAGACTGGAACCTGACGCTGTCGGTCAATTTGACCGCGCAATTCCGCCTCGCCACGGCGGCGGCGCCGTATTTGAAGGAATCGCCCACCGGACGGATCGTCAACACGGCCTCCGTCATGGCGCGGATGACGGATTACGGTCTCGCCGCCTATAGCGCGTCGAAAGCCGGGGTCGCCGGCATGACCCGCGCCTTGGCGCTCGACCTCGGCAAGTTCGGCATCACCGCGAATTATATCGAGCCCGGGGCCATTCAGACCGGCATGACCCAGGCCGCATTCCAGGACGACGATATCGCGGCGGTCTGGGCTAAGAAAGCGGCGCTGCGCCGCCTAGGTGAGCCCATCGACATCGCCCGTGCCGCGCTGTTCCTGGCGTCCGACGATGCCGGTTTCGTCTCAGGCCACGGCCTGACGGTCGATGGCGGATTGACCCTTAGAACATAGGAGACCCGAGATGAAGGGAATTGTCGTATGCCCGCAACCGCGCGCGGCGGATGTCGGTGCGGAGATATTGAGTGCGGGCGGCAACGCCTTCGACGCGGCGGTCGCGACCGCCTTCGCGCAGATGGTTGTCGACCCGTTCATGTGCGGCCTCGGCGGCATGGGCAGCTTTCAGTTCTTCGATGCGGAGAGCGGCGAGAACGGCATGATCGATTTCCATGCCCGCGCCGGGTCCCTGGTGACGCCTGAGATGTGGATGCACGACGTGCGCGGCCGGACGGAGATATCGGGCTATACGATCTTCGACGATTTCCGCAGCGAACTCGGCTATACCTCAATCCTGACACCGGGAACGGTCGCCGGTTTCGGCGAGGTCCATGAACGTTTCTGCACCAAGCCGCTGGACGAACTCGTCGCTCCCGCCGCCCGGTTGGCAAGAGACGGCACGGCGGTTGGATGTTTCGCCCACGACTTTCTTTCCCGTCCCATGATGGCAGGGGTGCCGGGCGGCGTGCAACGGGTCTCGGCCACACAAGAATGCAAACGAATTCATCTAAAAGCGGATGGCGCGCTCTTCCCAGTCGGCGAGGTCCACCGGAATCCGGATATGGCGCGTACCTTCGAGCGGATCGCCGCCGAGGGTCCGGGCGGTTTCTATCGCGGGGAATTGGCCGCCGATATTGCCGCAGACCTATCCGCGAACGGCTCGTTCGTGACGGCGGAGGATCTGGCGCAGTTCAAGACACGGACGGGCGACCCGGTGAAAGGCCGCTACCGGGGCTACGACGTTTCCTCGAACCCGCCGCCCGGCAGCGGCGTGACACTCATTCAAATGCTGCAAATCCTCGAACATTTCGATTTGGCGGCGGAAGGCCACGGCTCGGCGGGCCACATCGATCTGGTCGCCCGCGCCATGGCGGCAGCGCATACCGACCGCAACGAATACCTCGCCGATCCCGACTTCGCCGACGTGCCGGTGGATATGCTGGCTTCGCAAGAGCGCGCGGCGGAATGGGCGGAGAAGATCAAGGCGGGTGAATTCCTCGGTGACGGCAAGGAAGAACCGCCGTCCTGCACCACTCATATCTCGATCTACGACGAACTTGGAAACGCGGTCTCCTGCACCCACACACTCGGCACCGGCTCGGGGGTGATCACGCCGGGGATGGGTTTTGTCTACAACAATTCGATGAAGCTGTTCGACCCTTATCCCGGCAGCAGCAATTCAATCGAAGTGGGCAAAGCGCGCACGACCGGCATGGTGCCGACCATGCTGCTCCGCGACGGCAAGCCCGCCATCGTCGTCGGCGCGCCGGGCGGCAGCGTCATC
>Ga0055584_100003555_pt1 | contig 15342 bp, 13 predicted proteins | sample OSDHelmetaG_FD_58716 | JGI IMG/M metagenome (GOLD analysis project Ga0055584, IMG submission 58716) | Pelagic marine sediment microbial communities from the LTER site Helgoland, North Sea, for post-phytoplankton bloom and carbon turnover... | ecosystem: Environmental > Aquatic > Marine >... | reverse complement strand
GGTCTTGCAGGTCATCGTGCGCAGCGCGACTTTTTGCATGTCTGCCGAATTGCCGACAATAACCGGCGACTTGCCACCCAACTCCAGCGTCAGGGGCACAAGATTTTCAGCCGCGGCGCGCATCACGTGCCGAGCAACCGATGTAGCACCCGTAAACACAAGATGGTCGAACGGCAGTTCAGAAAAAGCGGCACCGATCTCCGGCCCACCTGTCACGACGGCAACCTCGTCCTCTTGGTAGTACTGTCCGATCAGTTCAGCCATGAGCCCTGAAGTTTGCTCTGTAAACTCCGAAGGTTTGATCATGGCGCGGTTGCCCGCCGCCAGCACCCCGGCCAGGGGGGCGAACGCGAGATTAACCGGGAAGTTCCAGGGACTGATAATGCCGACGACGCCCTTGGGCTGATATCTGACGCTGGCTTTGGCACCAAACAGGCCCAGCGGAAACTGCGGGGACCGTTTCTCGGGGCGCATCCATTTGCGCAGGTGCCTCTTTGCATACTTAAGTGCGTCGATCGAGCCGCCGATGTCGAATGCGAGTGACGCATCCATTGATCGATGGCCGAAGTCATCTCGCATGGCCGCACAAAGCGCGTCGCTGTGCGTGATCAGCAAGTCGATAGCCTTGTTAAGGCGCTCGATTCGCTGCTCTGTGGATGGCAGGCCGTCGCAAATGCAGGCCATCTTCTGACGCTCGAGAAGTGTCCTCATCGAGCTCGCGTCGGCGCTGGTCATGCATCTTTCTCCGGATCGTCATCCGGCGGTTGCGCCGCAGGCGGTTTTTGTCCAGTCAGTTTCTGATACTGCTCAAGCATCTGTTTCATCGCCTGGTCGGGCGAGGGGTAGGGCTGGGCGAAGGTTGTTTTCAGATGCTCATGTACAAGATCCTGCATCGCGAGAGACTGAAGTATCTGCTGTTCGATATAGGGCCCGATCATTGCTACAAACTCGTTCCCGTACAAACGAATGAGTTCTTCGAGCACACGGTTGGTCAGGAGCGATTCGTAACCCTCGGTCTCCATCTCGGTAATGATCTGAAGCAGCACACTGCGCGTCAGGTCCTCGCCTGTCTTCGAGTGCACGATCTGGATCGATTCCCGGTCGATAATCATCTGGCGAATCTCGGCCAGCGCCACAAAATTGCTGGTTTCGGTATCGTAAATACGCCGGTTCGGGTATTTCTTGAGTCGTCTCACCGCGGTGCTCCATTTTTGATATGCATTGCGGAATAAATATTGTCAAAAAACACTAAGTTATTGTTTTATATTACTTTGAATTGTTTGCGATTGCAAAAAAATATCTTGACTTTCCGCTTCCTGATGCTATATTAAACACTAATCTTTTGCAGTGCAAAATAATAGGAGCGCAAGCCATGACCCAAATGACCCCCGAGAAAATCAAGGAATTCTTTGATGATGCTGCGAAGTCGTACAGCGATGCCTGGAAAGCCCAGGCCGAGTACTACGATGACCTGGTAAAACGCAATGGCGAAGCATTCACAAAGCTGACCGATGCTCGCATCGCGAGTTTCAAAGAGATGACTGAGTCGAAAACGTTCAACCAGGCGTTTGAAGCCAACCTGGGTTTTGAGGAAAAGATTCGCGAAGATCTCGCCAATCTGCAGGAAGAGAACACCAAGGCATGGGAATCCCTGGTTAAGGATTTGCAGACCATCTACACGCCGGCCAAGGCAGCACCAAAAGCCAAGGCAGCACCAAAAGCCAAGGCAGCACCAAAAGCCAAGGCAGCTTCAAAGAAGGCCGCCTGATTAACATCAAGTTGCAGGGGCCCCTGTCCGGGAGCCCCTGCAGTGATGCATGTCCAGCTTGATCTAAAGACGGATATGCGTTTTCTTTGACTGCCGCAGCACTCAAATTCTGGATCTCGTATGCAACAGACAAGTGGACTTGACGCAGCATTCCTCTTTTCAGAGACACCGAATGCACCGATGCACATCGGTTCGGTCGGCATATTCGATCCGTCGACGGCGCCTGACGGTATCGTCCGCTTCAAACGCATCATTCAAACTGTAAGGGAGCGGGCACATCTCGCGCCTTATTTGCGGCAGCGCATCGTCGAGGTTCCTTTTCACGCAGATTTTCCTTATTGGGTTCGGGACGAATCCTTTGACCCCGAATTTCATATTCGACACATCGCACTACCCAAACCAGGCGACTGGCGCCAGTTATGCATCCAGGTTGCTCGTCTGCATGCCAGGGCACTTGATCGTTCGCGCCCACTGTGGGAGCTGTACATCATCGAAGGCCTCGACAATGTTGAGGGCATTCCGAAGGGTTGCTTTGCGATGGTGACGAAGCTGCACCATGCGGCTATTGACGGTGTTACAAGCCAACAAGTTGCTACTGCCATGTGCGATGCCACACCGGAGATACGAGAGGTAGAAGGTGCAGAAACCTGGGAAGCTGACGCACCTCCGACGTCCTTTGAACTTCTCGCAAAGGCGACCGAACACAACGCGACCAGGCCGTTCCGATACCTCGAGTTTCTGCAAAAGTCAGCCCCGGTCTGGCAAAAAGCCATTGAAGCGACAGTTAGCGGGGAGCTAAAACCGCCGCCCGAAGTGCCGCGTACACGCTTCAACAAGGTTGTCTCCCCACACCGCGTCTTCGAGGGCGTCACGCTCCCGCTCGAAGAGATAAAGCAAATAAAAAATGCAGTCGGTGCCACTGTCAATGATGTTGTGCTTGCCATCTGCGGCGGCGCCTTGCGCCAGTATCTTCTTGAGAAGGACGAACTGCCCGATACAAGTCTGGTTACGATGTGTCCAATTAACGTCCGTGACCCGAATTCGACCGCGACCGGCGGTAACGAGGTCGTTTCCATGTCAGTTCCACTGCACACAAACATCGAAGGTGCACAAGAACGACTCCTGGCCATTCGCGCATCGACGCTGGAAGCTAAGCATTACACCAGCGCCGTCGGCGCCAAGTCGATGGTCGAGATGTCAGAGTTCATACCGATGGGGCTTGGTGTACTTGGCGCGCGTGTTGCGGCAGAACAAGGGCTCGCAAATTTTACAACGCCGGAATTCAATACCGTTATTACGAATGTGCCCGGGTCTCCGGTGCCATTTTACAGTAATGGCGCGAAACACATTCGCGGTTGGGGGACCGGCCCCAGCGTCGATGGAAATGGCTTGTTCCATTCCGTCGGCAGCTATTGCGGTGAGGTCAGTATTGGCGTGACGTGTTGCCGGGAAATGCTGCCTGACCCATCACGTTACGCCGAGTTGCTACATGCATCGTTTGCTGAATTGGCGACGATTCCAGCCGGGAAGTCCGACCCGAAAGAAACCAAAAAATGAGCCGAACACTGAGAGAGCAATTCCGACCCCCAAGCGAGCTCCTGTACCTGACCGAACCACTGCGCGCCTCAGTTGAACTTGGAGCGCTGCACCTCTCCGAGCCCTGGTTGAGCGCGTTACGAGGTGGCGATGGGCATCCGGTCCTGGTCATACCCGGTTTCACAGCGGGCGATCGTTCAACCACGGTCATGAGGCACTTTCTCTCCGCACTCGGGTACTTGCCCTGTGGGTGGAAGCAGGGTGTGAATTTCGGGATCCGGCACGAACTGTTCGAGGGTGTTGGCAAACTCCTGATGCAGCTAAATGAGCAATACGATTGTCGTGTGAGCATCGTGGGGCAAAGCCTCGGTGGCATTTACGGTCGGGAGTTAGCCAAGCGCCTTCCGGATGCGGTCCGCCAGGTCGTCACCCTGGGTAGTCCATTCAACGATCCGGAAGGCAATGCTTCACGGGTTTCGGACATCTACAAGATGTTTAACCCTGACCACGAGACTAAATCAGAGCAAATCGAACACGAGCAATGGCAGATCAGTGCGGCACCGCCGGTCCCGACGACGTCGATCTACAGCAAGATGGACGGAGTCTGCCACTGGCGCGCCTGCCTCCAGCACGGCGGCCACGATCAAATCGAGAATATCGAGGTTTACGGCAGCCACACCGGGATGGGGGTAAATGCCCAGGCGCTATTCATCATTGCTGATCGGCTGTCACAGCGACGCAACGAGTGGCAGCCTTTTCATCCTGGCAAATTCTTTGGATTGGGCGCGGCCTAGCCAGTCGTCAGGGCGGCAGTCGTCACCCAGGCGACACGGGTCATATATCCAAACGTGTCAGCATGGCGTGGCTGAGTGATCAATACCGAGCGAGTAATCCAATGACAGAAACCGTCAAAGCGGCAGACCTTCCGCAGCTGGTTGGTTCCGAACTTCCACCGTCCGAATGGCTGGAAATTACGCAGGAACGTGTTGATCAGTTCGCTGATGCGACTAATGATTTTCAGTTCATACACGTGGATGCTGAGAAAGCGGCACAAACGCCGTTTGGTGGACCGATCGCACACGGGTTCCTGTCGTTGTCGTTACTTTCATACCTGAATGCGCAAACTGCAATTGTTCCAGAGGGTCTCGCCATGGGGATCAACTACGGCTCCGACAAAGTGCGTTACCTGATGCCAGTGCGAGTTGGCAAGCGTATTCGCTCGCGACAGACGATTCTCGATGTGACCGAAAAGAACACCGGGCAATGGCTGATGAAGACTGCCGTAACGGTCGAAATAGAAGGTGAGAAGACACCGGCATTGATCGCCGAGATCCTGTCAATGTTCGTTGTAAACCCGACGGAATAAAACAAGAGAGTGAGGACGAATAATGAGTATCAAACTTGATGGCCAGGTTGCCATAGTTACCGGCGCAGGTCAGGGCCTTGGACGTTGTCATGCCCTTGCCCTGGCAGAGCGTGGCGCGAAAGTGATCGTGAACGATCTTCGTGATGAAAACGGTGTTGCGGCGCATGCCGATGCTGTCGTCGAGGAAATCACAGCAGCCGGCGGTGAAGCGATAAGCCACGGTGCCAACGTTGCCGATTTTGAACAAGTTGAGGACATGGTCAAACAAGCCATGGACAAGTGGGGCCGAATTGACATCCTCGTCAACAATGCCGGCATCCTGCGCGACAAGACGTTTGCCAAGATGCCCCTCGAAGATTTTCGTCTCGTCGTCGAGGTGCATCTCATGGGTTCGGTAAATTGCACGAAGGCGGTGTGGGAGATCATGCGCGAGCAGGATTACGGCCGAATTATCTTTACAACGTCGAGCTCGGGCCTTTACGGCAACTTCGGGCAGTCTAACTACGGTGCGGCAAAGATGGCGATGGTCGGACTGATGAACACGCTGCACCTTGAAGGTGCCAAGACCAACATCCGCGTAAATTGCCTGGCACCGACTGCGGGTACGGCGATGACTGAAGGTCTTATTCCGCCGCCGGTCTTCAAGCTGTTATCAGCTGAATCGGTTAGCCCGGCAGTGGTCTTTATGGCAGGACCTGACGCTCCGAGCCGCAAGGTCATCGGGGCCGGCGGCGGCAGTTTCTCGGTATTCAAGGGATTCGAAACCATCGGCGTGAACCTGCTGCCGGACAATCTCTCCGCCGAGGGCATCGCCGCGGCATGGGAGGCCATGAACGACGAAGCAGGCATGCAGGAATTCACCGGCGGATTCGAGCAGACCGGCAAATTTGCCCAACAGGGTGCCGCGAGTCTTGGCCTGGATCTGGGCGGCTAGAACCGAAAGGAACACAATTATGAGAGAAGCAGTCATCGTATCGACCGCGAGGACGCCTGTAGGCAAGGCCTATCGAGGGGCATTCAATAATACTGAAGCCCCAACGCTTGGCGGACATGCCGTCAAACATGCGGTTGCGCGTGCCGGAATCGAGGTGGGCGAAGTTGAAGACGTGATGATGGGTTGCGCCGTGCCGCAAGGCACGCAGGGTCAGAATGTTGGCCGGCAAATCGCGCTGGCGGCCGGTCTTCCGGTGACGACAGCGGGTATGACTGTTGATCGGCAGTGTTCTTCGGGCATGATGGCGATCGCTTTGGCCGCGAAAACCGTTGTGTGCGACAACGTTGATATCATGGTGGGCGGCGGCCTTGAGTCCATCAGCCTCGTACAGAACGAGCACCAGAACTTCTACCGCGCGGAGGATCCCCGCCTTACGGCCGAGCATAAGCATGTGCTCATGCCGATGATCGACACGGCTGAGATCGTTGCAAATCGGTACGAAATCAGTCGGGAGTCGCAGGACGAATATGCGCTGCAGAGTCAGCAGCGTACCGCGGCAGGGCAGGAGTCCGGCAAGTTCGACGATGAGATAGTGCCGTTGCCCTCCAGTATGGGGGTGATGGACAGGGAGACGAAGGAAATCTCCTTCCACGATGTTGTCCTCGACAAGGACGAAGGCAACCGACCGTCAACGACGCGGGAAGGGCTCAGCGGTCTTAATCCCGTCCGCGAGGGCGGCTTTATCACGGCTGGTAACGCAAGCCAGCTGTCGGATGGCGCCTCGGCCTCCGTCGTGATGGAGGCGAAAGTGGCAGAGCAGCGCGGCCTGGAACCGTTGGGGATCTATCGCGGCACCGCCGTCGCAGGTTGTGAGCCCGATGAAATGGGCATTGGCCCGGTATTTGCGGTGCCAAGGCTGCTTGCACGGGCAGGCCTGAAAATGGATGACATCGGCCTGTGGGAACTGAACGAGGCATTTGCCGTGCAGGTACTTTACTGTCGTGATGTCCTGGGTATCCCCAATGATATTCTGAATGTGAACGGCGGCGCCATCTCCATTGGTCACCCGTACGGCATGTCCGGCGCCAGGATGGTCGGTCACGCACTCATTGAAGGCAAACGCCGCGGTGCCAGGTACATCGTTTGCACCATGTGCGTCGGCGGCGGCCAGGGCGCGGCTTCGCTCTTCGAGGTCGCCTAGAGCTTCATCAAGGCGCCGCGTGCACCCGCTGTGCCGTGGCGCACCGGGTATTCCGTGCTCGTACGCTTGATCGAGCTGTATTCGTGGTTCACCATCGGTCAATGGACGATAAGTGTGGACTGCAATGACCTCAGACAAAGGTGGCGCGGACCTGGCGGGCGCCATTTCCCGGTCGCCGTGGTTTGAAGGTCTACCTGAAAAAGCTCACCGGCGTCTCGTCGAAGCTGCCAGTGTTCATCACTATCAGAAGAGCGCATATCTCTACACAATTGGCGAAGCTGGCAAAGATGTCTACTGCATACTGTCGGGTCGCGTCAGGCTGCTCTTGAGTAGCACCGTCGGGCAGGAATATGCAGTCCGTGATCTTGAGCCGGAAATGTGGCTTGGTGAGCAATTCATAGCCCATGATTTTCCGACGATGATCGACGCCCGGGTTTTAAAGCGCACTACCGTTGCCGTAATACCGCGCGCCGTCGTGCTCGCCATTGGTGATGAGCATCCCTTGATGTACAAGAATATCTTCACGCACCATATGAAGCGGTCGCGCGGAATCTGGCGGCTGTTGGCCGGTATGGCGTTCTATCCACTGCGATCGCGCCTTGCCGGCCGCTTGCTGGCATTGACTGAAGAGCATGGTCTCGTGAGTGCCGACGGGGTCTCGATAGACATCAATATGAGCCAAACGGACTTTGCCCAGCTCAGCCTTGGGTCACGCCAGCGAGTCAACAAGATTCTCAGCGAATGGAGAGAGAGCGGGGTTCTCGATGTGCAGTCGAATCATTACGTGATTCGCAACATGGATGCGTTGCGCGAGGAGCTTGAACTCAAGGACGACGACTGAAGGGCAGTCACGCCGGCGACAGCCCGTGGTGAACCGGCAGGTTATCGTTGACGGCCAAGATATCACTACTGCGCGCTTGCGCAGCGAGACCGCCATATGAAGCTAGCACTCAAACTGGGATACGGGCTGGGACAGACGTCCTCCGGCGTGAAGAACGCGACGTTCACCATTTTCCTGTTCTTCTACTACAACCAGGTCCTCGGAGTTTCCGGCAGCCTTGTTGGCATGGCGTCTCTGCTCGCATTGTTTGTCGACGCCATCACCGACCCGATGGTCGGAGCGCTATCTGATCGATTCAAGTCGCGCTGGGGACGTCGCCATCCATTCATGCTGTTCGGTGCGGTGCCGTTCGGTGTTGCGGTCTACCTGCTCTTCGCCCCGCCGGCCGGCTTAAGCGAGCAGGGCCTGTTTGCATGGATGCTTGGGTTTGCAGTCATTGTGCGTGTGCTTCTGACGTTCTTTTACGTGCCACATTTATCGCTGGGCGCGGAAATGGTGCGCGATTATCACGAGCGAACGGTATTGATCGGATATCGGCAGTTCTGCCAGTTCGCCGGCGGGCTGCTGGTTTCGATGACGGGATTTATCGTCTTCTTTCCACCAAGCGAGGCTTTTCCCAATGGCATGTTGAATGCCGCAAGTTATCCTGGCTTTGCAATATTCGCGGGCTCGCTGGCCACGATCACCATGCTGTGGTCCATCTTCGCAACTCGTTCCACTATTCCTCACTTATCTGAGCCGGTGCCAAACCCCGAGGCAAACCATCCCCTGCTCGCCTTCATTACCGTGTTTAGGACGCTCAGGCAATTTGCCTTTCGGAAACTCTTCATCACGAGCCTCGCGTTTACAACGATTGTTGGGCTGACGCAGACACTTATTATCTATACAGGTGCCTACCTGTATGGCTTCACGCCGGAACAGCTGGCCATCGTGGCCAGCTCGCCGATTATCGGCGTGTTGCTCGGGCCGCTTACCGCGAAACGCCTGTCGGTCAGGTTGGACAAGAAGCAGGCGTTCATGATGTGTATGGTCTTCGGATCGGTATTCGGTTTTTCACCACCGATTGCATTCTTGTTTGGCCTGATTGAACCGATGGCGATCGGTGAGCGCCTGGGATTTGTCTACCTGGCAACAGGCCTGTCGCAGATATTCTTCATAGCGCTTTACATCGTTGTCGACTCGATGCTGTCCGATACCATAGACCAGCACGAGCTTGATTCCGGCCGGCGTGAAGAAGGGCTGTTTTTTGCTGCAGGCTCGCTCGCGCAAAAAGCCAGCTTCGGCATTGGCGCGTTTGCCGCTGGCGTCGGTCTGGACGTTATTCGCTTCCCGCGGGGTGCGAGCCCGACGGACGTGACGTCCGATGCGCTCAACGGCTTAGCGGTATTGGCCGGTCCATTATCGATGGTTCTGCTGCTGTCCAGCCTGCTGATTATTCGCTCTTACCCGATCACACAGAAAGAACACGCAAAGATCTCGCAGCAAATTCAGGAAATGCGGTCTTCTGCCTGACTAACTGTCGCCGACGTGTTCGCTGATCAATTGCGTCAGTCGAGGGATTAGCTGCAGTGGCAGGTCGTGCCCCATCCCCTTAATGGTCTCCATGTGGGCGCCGGGAATGGCCTCCGCAATTGCGCGTCCGCATTCGATCGGAACGAGCGGGTCTGAGTCGCCATGAATCACCAGTGTCGGTGCTGCAACGCGTCGTAGCTCCGCGGCGCGCCCCGGCGCAGCGAGAATGGCGAGTGTATGCCGGGCAGTGCCCGCTGCTGTGACGCCCCGCGAATAGACCATCTGCAGAAAGCCTGTCAGTTCCTGATCAGAAAGCGGGTATGCCGGACTGCCAAGCATGCGCCAGAGTTGCCACTGAAATGCCAGCCGGGCCTTGTCTGTGGGTGCTTGTGGGCCGCGCATGATAAATCGACTGACTTCATGAGTCGGCCCCGGCAAATTTCGCTCGTTTGTAGTCGACATGATAAGGGTAAGGCTATCCACGCGTTGCGGCGCATGAATGGCGAGCAGCTGGGCAATCATGCCGCCCATAGATACGCCGACAACGTGAGCGGTTTTGATGTCCAGCGCGTCCATCAAGCCGACGAGATCACGCATCATATCGGTCAGCTGGTACGGTGCTTTGACTTTCATCCGCACCAGCCGTCGAATCGTTTGTACCAGCATGTTGGGCGGGGGCCGGTCATGCATGAGGGTGGATTTGCCAATGTCACGATTATCAAATGTGATCAGGTGAAACCCAGCGTCGACAAGCGCGTCGAGCAGTGGTTTCGGCCATGCAGATAAGGGCATGCCAAGTCCCTGCACCATGAGCAAGACGGGATTCGCGGGATCGCCGTGAGTCTCATAAGCCAGTTCGATGCCGTTGCTGAATACTGCTGGCATTATTGCCCCTCGTCTCGACACTTTAACAATACTAGGTTTGATGCAGGCCCGCGTATGTCACGTCCGCGACACGCGCGGCTTCAATCGCGGCATAATTTGAGCTGAGTATTTTACGTTCGGGTACTAAACCGCGGGGAGCTGGAAGATGATCAGACGCATTTTGCGTATAAGCGGAGCCACGCTGTTGCTCCTTCTCTGGATGCCGGTCGTTGGCCAAACGGAAGATACAGGGGCAGACCTGTCCCCGCGTATCGCGATCTGGGGATCATCAGTCGCACATGGCATTGGCGACGAGTCGATGTCCGGTGGGTATGTGGGCAGGCTCCAGCAGTTGCTTGAGCCGCGAGGCTGGGTCGTGCTCGATCGGTCGCGACCCGGTGACAACACAAAGACGATTGCGTCGCGCTTTGACGCGGGGGAGGTTCGAGACCCCGCCACCCCGTACCTGACCGACGCTGAGCCGGACTATGTTGTCATTGGCCTGTCGCTGGGTAATGAGGGCATTGCCCAATGCCAGATGGGCCAGGCGGTGGGATGCACATCAACGCCGGAAGACGCCGAACGGGTATTCGAGCAGTTCGCAGTCGGCCTGAAAGGGCTGATAGCCAGAGTGCGTGCAGCTGGAATGACGCCGATCATTACGCTGCCCTATGCACGGCTGGATTTTTCCGAACGCGAGTATGCATACACTCGGCGCATGATTCTGCTGCTCAATAGTCTGGACGTACCCAGCGTTAATTTGCTTGGCACCGTCGATGATGGCCAGGGGCGCTGGGCACGCGGCTTTTGGGCCGACCCGTACCATCCGAACGCCGCAGGATATGCCGAGATGACGTATGCGTTTGTGCCGACACTGTTTGCCGCACTGGAAGCCGGCAAAGCCGTTCCTCAGAAGTCTACCGCGCTCGGCCATGCACGGGTACGACGTAACAGTGCCGCACCGCTTTCGTTCAAGGTAGAAGACACGATGCGATCCTTCTCCCTGACGTTCCAGTTTCGCGCGGATAAGGATGGCGTCGTTGCCGCCATTGGAGGCCAGTCACTTGCGCAGCGGTTTGAGCCATTTCGGCGAAGCTATGGCAGCTTTTCCTGGGATACCGAGTCAGCGGAATTCAAATCAATGCACGAACGCTTTGCGGCGACTCTGTCGGTCGACAACGGCGCGCTCACCTACCATGGCGCGGATGGCAATGCTGTGTCGACGTCAGAAGGGTTGATCAATGGCCACTGGCACACCGTGACACTGACTCACTATGTGGCGCGTGGCGAGTCGCTACTGTACGTGGACGGTAAGCTCAGAGGGTCACTTGCAGAGCATCTGCAGCCGGACAGTTTTGTTCTGGGTGGGCCGGTTGACAAAGCGTCGCCGATGAAGGGTGCAGCGGCGGATTTCAGAGAATGGATGATTCACCGGTCGGGACTGACTGCCGGCGAAGTTGCCGCGTTGCACCAGGGTGTCCTGCTTAAATCCAGCCTTGAGCTCTATGCGCCGCTCAGGGAGGGTAAGTCGAATCAGGCGCAGAGCTTGTCAGAAATCGCCATTGAAGAGTCACGGCTGAGTTTCGTCAGGTAAGAAAAGGCGCCCCGTTGCGGGGCGCCTTTCATGTGTCCTAAAAACGATATTCGAACTGAACTGCAACAGTCCTGGGCGGCTGTAGGAAGCCCGCAAACGCCGGCGCGCTCAGGCTAGAGCCGGACAATGGCACTACACTGCTGAATTCGATGACGTCTTCATCGGAGAGATTCTTGCCAAGCACGGCAAGTGCCCATGACTCAGATTCGAGCGCCAGGCGCACGTTATACATGGTGTATGCATCCTGCTTCAGATTTACATCTTGACCCGAGTCGGTGAAGTACTCACTTTCATAAAGAACGTCGAACGTGCTTCGGATGTCAAGATTGCCGGTGATAGGCAGTACGTAATCGGCTATAAGGCTTGCGGACCAATCGGGAACGTAAGTCGCCGTGCGGCCTGCCCGATCACACAGTGTTTCGCCTGTCAGCAGCGTGTGTATCGCACTGCAGGGCGCATCGGGATATTTTGTGGTTTCGTAATCCATGTAAGCAACTGATCCGGACAACGTCAGACCTTCTGTCGCGCGCCAACGGCCGTCAAACTCAAAGCCCTGGACTTTTGCTTCGGCCGCGTTGCCGACAACGAACCCGGCGATCCCGTCGAATGTTGTTACCTGGCGGTCCTTGTACTTGGAATGGTAGGCGACCAGGTTGACTTGCGCCCGCCCGTCAGCCAGGGAGGCCTTGTAGCCGAGTTCGAAGTTGTCGACACCCTCGTCCTCGTATTCGAGGTCAGATTGGCGTCCCGCCCGAGCATCGAATCCGCCAGCTTTGAATCCCGTTGAGTACGACAAGAAGACCATACTGTCGTCGCCGACATCCAGCTCGCCAATGACAGACGGCGTGATCGCATTCTCGGTTCTCTCGCCGGACGTATCGTGCCTGCTGTAACTGCCGAACGCGGGAACGCCATCGCATCCCGGTAGTGGCACGATATCTGACAAGACGCCCAGCGACTGATAGTCAACGCCGAATGCGCAGGAAGCAAAAATGGCCTGCGTAGCATCGAATGCGCCTGTGGACGTGTTGAAGATATCGATAAACCGACGGCCGCTCTTCTTTTCACGGGTGTACCGACCGCCGAGCGAAATGCGTGCGGCATCCGATACGGACCAGGTGACCTGACCAAATGCAGCTAGTGTCATACTGTCGCTTGTGAAGTAGCGCGTGCTGTCGAGATTGGCAACCGATTCCAGTCCTGGTGCAAAGCCCATGAGGCCCAGAAGGACCGGCATGTTCATTTCGTCGACCAATGTGCTCTCGTCGGCCTCAAGCTCCCAACGTTGAAAATACGCGCCGGCGATCCAGCTCATTGGGCCATCCAGATCGGACGTGAAGCGAAGCTCTTGACTGAATTGCTTGTATTCTTCCCGACTCAAAATACTGCTGATGTCAATTCCGGATGAAGAGCCGGTAAGGCGAGTTTCTTTGTACTGACTGAAGCCAGTCACCGAAGTAACCGATAGTCCGTCAAAGTCTTCGTTGTAGGTGAGCACAAAATGGTCGAGATCCAGGTCCTGGGTTTCTTCGACGTTCGAACGGCGAATTCGATCGATTCCGGCCGTATCGCTGCCGACGCTGATAGGCGGTGCACCGGCCCCTGCCAGGATCTGGTTATAGATTCCTTCGAGGGTGGCAACCTGCTGCGTGTATGTAAATCCAGCGAAAGGATTGAGCACGGGGTCGAAAGGAAGTGGATTGCCGTATTCGAACATTAGTTCCTGACTCATGCCCTTGCTGTCTACGGTGTCATGTTCGTACTTCAGGGTAAGCTCGCCTTCATCACGAACGTCGAGGGCAAATGTCGCGCGGACAGCAGTTTCTTCCCGTTGCTCTTCATTGCGACCGTTGCCCGCGTTCAGTGCATAACCACCGCGCTCGGCCTGGCGAACCGCAATGCGCCCACGAAAACCTTCAGTCAATGGGCCGGAAAGGACGCCGACTATTTCGCTGTCATCATATTCGTCGCCGTAGCGAACACTCACGCTGCCTTCCATTTCATCGGTCGGCTTGGCGGTAATCATCGAGATTGCGCCGGCAATGCTGTTCTTGCCGAACAGGACATTTTGCGGGCCGCGCAGGACCTCCACTCGTTCAAGATCCATGAACGGCATCCGCGCCAGACTGCCGCGACCGAGCGCGATATCGTCCATATACATGACTACGGATTGTTCAAATCCGGGGTTGTTGCCCGTCGCAATGCCGCGAATCTGCAACACTGGTCCGATGCCTGTCTCACTCTTGCTGAAGTTCGGTACATACAGCGCAAGGTCGTCGAGATTTTCGATTCCCGCCTCAACGAGCTTTTGGCCAGTTATAACTGATACCGAGATGGGCACATCTTGCAAGCTCTGCTCGCGTTTCTGTGCGGTAACCAGAATTTCTTCTATCACCAGGTCGTTCGACTGGGCGAAGGCGCCGGACGCTGAGCATCCGAGTGAGAGGCCTAGCGCGACGGCCAGGCTCCGTTCGAAAGTTTTCATCCTGTTCCCCCTTGGGTGGATGTTTGATCTTGGTTGGGCGAACCCTGAGGCGGACATGCGTCCGGTCATTTGTAGCACAGTAGCAAGGACCGCAATCGATCCCTGTCGCACTGGCGACACTGTGCGGGTTTCCTTTGAGAGCGCGAGATGTCATCGTAGAATCCTGTAAACGATGCGTTGGATCACCGTGCAAATAACTGGCCAAACCAATCGAAAGTCCTGTCTCAAGCTTGTCGCGTGCTGTCTACTATTGATTGGCTGGACGGTGGGCGCAGCTGCCGCAGAAACGACACCACTTAGAATTTTGCTCACGAACGATGACGGCTACGACGCGCCGGGCATCAAGGTTCTTCGGAAGACGCTGGTTGCTGCGGGTTATGAAGTCACCGTCGTCGCACCGCTCACTAACCAGAGTGGCAGCGGGATTCGTGTGACCATCGGTGGCACGCTGGCCGTAAAAGAGCAATCGAGCGGAGTCTGGTCGGTGGACGGCTCCCCGGCCGATGCTGTACTGGTCGGACTACAGCGGGTATATGACGAGTTGCCGGATATTGTGGTGTCTGGTGCCAATTTCGGACCAAACCTCGGTTACGCGGGCAGTTCCGGAACGCTTGGTGCTGCGACCATGGCGACGTATGTTGGTGTGCCCGCCATCGCTATTTCTGTCGGGGTCGATCCTGCCGAGCAGGGTATGACGCCAATTCCTTTCCCAAGTACATTCGAGGCGTTTGGCGGCGCAGCTGAGCTCATGACCAGGCTGATTCGCGATCTTCAGGATTCTCGGGCTGGTCAGGACAATCTGCTACCCGCGCGCACGGTTTTGAACGTTAACTATCCGCCCGTCGGCACGCAGGAACTGAGAGGGGTCCGAGTTGTGCCGGCGACCTGGGATGCGGGCGTCCGTATCGACTACATCGATACCGGGGTCGCTGAACAGCTAGGGGTTAACCTGCGAGTACTGGCGCCGGGCGAAAGCATGGACAACGACGCGGATTGGCAATGGTTCGCACGCGGTTTCGCGACAATCACTGTTCTCGACGGTAATTCGGATGCCGGCGATTCGGCGCGAGTTGAAGTATCAAGACGACTGTCCATGCAGCCCGAAAAAACAGAGGATTAGCCAAACCTTGTCAATTCGCGGAACCCCGAATTGTCACCTTACGTAGAGGGCGTATAACTGGTGTGCTGGCAGAGGATCGCCAGTGTTGTAAGGGAAGGAGGTGAGTCTATGTCAATCCTGC
>Ga0055584_100003554_pt1 | contig 15346 bp, 13 predicted proteins | sample OSDHelmetaG_FD_58716 | JGI IMG/M metagenome (GOLD analysis project Ga0055584, IMG submission 58716) | Pelagic marine sediment microbial communities from the LTER site Helgoland, North Sea, for post-phytoplankton bloom and carbon turnover... | ecosystem: Environmental > Aquatic > Marine >... | reverse complement strand
GTCGCGAGGCTGATGTTAAAACGGGACGTTACAAACCTATTAAAGCGATTAAAATGCGAGCAGCTGAAGATAAAGATGGAAAGCTGGTAGTTTGGCAGCACCGTACCGCGAGTGATGAAGCATTGAAGCAATCTGATCCTTATCGCTATAAACAAGTAGGAGGTTGGCCAGTAATTTCCAGTGGTGGTATGGAAATTGATTACGATATTGATCATATTCTGGCAGAAATGCTGGATCCCGATACGGGGGTTAGAGCTGCGCCTATGCGGGGTATTGGTGGTTCGGTTAATAAGTTTGCTGGTGAGTGCTTTCTGGATGAAATTGCTTTGCAACAGGGCATTGACCCTCTTGAAATAAGGTTGGCGCTATTGTCAAAACATGACAGCGCCCAAAGGGTCCTAAATACAGTTGCCGATATGTCTGGTTGGCGTAAAAAAAAACCGGGAACTGGCTTTGGTCTGGCTTTTCAATCTGCGTATTATCCGACCGCTTATGTAGTACAAGTTTCTGTGGATGAAGAAACTGGCGTTATCCAGGTACCTAAAGTCTGGGTGGCCCTGGATGTCGGCATCGCCGTTCATCCGATAAATATTGTGGCGCAGATCGAAGGTCAAATTATTTTTAGCATCAGCAATGTACTCAAAGAACGAATTACAATGACCAATGGGGTGGTTGATCAAAGTAATTACCATGATTACCCCATAATGCGGATGAGCGAGATTCCTGAAATTGAAGTGGAAATCCTGACTCGAGAAAACAGTAAACCTCTGGGGGTTGGCGATGCTCGCTGCGAGGTCATCCCCGCAGCTATTGGCAATGCGTTTACTGATTTAACAGGCTTACGGCTGCGACATCTGCCTTTTATTCCGTCCCGGGTGCGAGCCTTGCTACAAACGTAAGTTTGTTAAAGCAGTTATCTTTAAATATGCAGATTGCCTTTATTAGAATTGCCAGCTAACGCTAACTCGCACTGACAAATTGAAAACGCTAATACTCCGCAATATAGTCAATTATTCGTTATCGGCTGCCCACTTTGCGGCAGCGTCCATCATTGCCTGAGCCATGCCATCCTTCTGAATATTTGGTTTTGGGTAAGTCTTTCGGGAATGCGTTAACTTTAAACCAAGTAAGGTTTCTGCCAATTTGTATGTAAGCGGTCCCGGGTTAATTATCGGTACGGGTAAGTTTTCAGAAAGAAACTGATGGGATTGATGCATAGTTGTCGAACCCAGACATATCACTTCAGCACCATCGTCAATGCATTTTAAGGCTTCCGCTTTCAGTTTTGGAAAAACGTCTTCTTCTTTTCCTCCAAGCAGGTTTTCCACATCGGGTGGAATATTCGGTGTACGTATGGACACGCATTTATCGCTAAGACCATATTCCTTAAGGGTTTTCTCATAGAGCCCAAACCAGGGTTCCCACTGCGTGAGTATAGAAAATTTGTTACCCAACATCAGTGCCATCATAAATGAGGCACGAGCCGGGCCAATGACAGGAATATCCAGAACTGAGCGCAGAGCATTCACTCCCGAATCGCTCATAGTGTCGATACAGATTGCATCATAACCATCAGCCTGAGCAGTCAAGCCTGCCTCGTACATGGACATGTCGGCGAGTACATAATCATGTTGACTGTCATATAAAGAAGGGCCGGCTTTCACGGGGCGATAATCGAAGTGGATATCCGGACCAAGCGTCACAGAATTCATTTGTTGCTGACGATTTGCGAGTCCTTTTTCATCAAATGCAAATGGTACCAATACCAATACTTTAGCCATAATAGTCCTCTCTTTTTCAGGTCGCTAGTTTCTTAATCTATGCACGAGCGACGTTTATCGGTTGCATCTTTATCTGTTTTAAAACTATCGTTTATTACCACACCGCAAAGTGCGTTCGCATACTCACGGCCATAATAGTCGTCTAGCATATAATCCCGCTCTTCTGCAGGATCTCTTGTTAAGAAGCTTGCTTTATGATTATTATTTTTTGTGCTTGAGGCTCTCTTCTCAAGCCCCATCAGCTTTAATATTACCTCAACATTAAAATTCGTCCAGACAAATTTTAGAATTTGTGGAATACAGGGTAAACTGCCCGCCATGGCAGAAACTAAAATTAATAAAGCGTCCGCGTCAGCTGTACTTCCACGTTATCTGGAAGTAGCAGGAGTTCTTCAGCGTGAGATAGAGTCGGGGCTTTTTGTGCTAGAACAACTTCTACCCACTGAACAGGCACTTTGCCAACGTTTCAGTGCAAGTCGTTTTACCATAAGAGAGGCGCTAAAGCGTCTTATGGATAACGGTATGGTTAACCGGCGACAGGGTTCTGGTACGCGGGTTATTGCAACTCGTCCAAGTGAAAATTTTGTACAGCAACTCGACACTATTGACGAATTGCTGCAGTACTCTACTGATACTCGTTTATCAGTGATTAACAATGAAACTGTGACGACCGATATTGCGCTTGCGAGCATGCTGCAATCAAGTTCAGGTGAAGACTGGCATAAAATTGAAAGCCTTCGCTTACTGAATGACCAGCAAAAAATTTGCTGGACCGATATTTATGTCAGACCAGAATATAAAAGTGTTGTGAATTACATTGGTAAAGATTCGACGCCGGTATTCAAATTGGTCGAAAATCATTTTGGCATTATTTCGCGTGAAGTGAATGTTCAAATTCAGGCCGGTTCAATGTCCAAGCAACACGCGCAGGCATTATCAGTTGAAGAAGAGACACCTATGCTCATTGTGATTCGACGATATCATGATGAAAATGGCCGTATATATGAAGTGTCAGTAAGTGAGCACCCCGCTGAACGTTTCTCTTACTCCATAAACCTGACCAAACAAATTAAAGGAAATTAGAATGAAAACATTGGAAGCAATGAAATTGGGGACGCGTCTTTTACGTAGTTATTTATTTGCACCTGGTAATCACCTGCGCAAGGTAGAGAAAGTTTTTCAGGTAGGGGCTGATGCAGTTATTCTGGATTTAGAAGATGCAGTGGCTGTAGCTGAAAAGGAGGTGAGCCGGGAAACTGTTGTCGAGGCAATGAAAAAACCGAGAAACTGTCTGGGTTATATTCGTGTTAATGGTCTTGATACTGAATTCTCATTAGGGGATTTCCAGGCAGTTGTTGGTGATTGGCTTGATGGGATTGTCGTGCCAAAGGTGGAGAATGCAGGTGATTTACAAACAGCTGATTGGATACTGACTAATCTGGAAAAGGAACGTGGGCTCGAAGTGGGTAGTATTGATCTATTACCGATTATTGAAACCGGATTGGGGATTCAGAATGTTGAAGAAATAGCCAACTCGGGCACCCGTGTAAAACGCTTATCTTTTGGTGCCGGTGATTTTACCCGAGATATGGGGATGATCTGGAGTCCAAATGAAGATGAGTTGTCCTATGCACGCTCAAGAATGGTATTGGCATCACGAAATGCGAATATAGAGTCACCTATCGATACTGTGTTTATTGATCTGGAGGACGAAGAGCATCTTCAAAAGTCAGCTCAGGCTGGCGCTTATTTTGGCTTTCAGGGAAAACTTTGTATTCATCCAAAACAAATAGCGGCAGTGCATGCAGCGTTTACTCCCACGGCAAAGCAAATTAAACGTGCAGCGAAAATCGTACAAGCTTTTAAAGAAGCCGAAGAACAAGGCTCAGCTTCTATACAGGTGGATGGGTATTTCGTTGATTATCCTATTGTAGAGAAAGCAATGCGCGTATTAGAAATAGCGAAATCACTACCGGGCTAAATTACGTTCTTTTCTTTCAGAAGATCTATTTCCTGTTTAGATAAACCCAATATTTCGCCAAAGACTTTTTCATTGTATTGGCCCAACGCGCAACCTGCCCATTTAATTTCACCAGGTGTGACGCTTAGACGGGGAACAACATTTGGTAGAGCAAGGTTTCCCGCGCGTTCATCGTCAATATATTTAATATTTTCTCTGGCCTTATATTGTGGATCTTCAAATATTTCATCAATGGAATAAACCGGACCACAAGGTACCTGTCCTTTTTCACAAACGGACAATACTTCAGAGCGATCCATAGAGCTTGTCCAGTCGCCGACCATGGTGTCGACATCTTTTCTCGCTTGCTCTCTTTTCTCAATCGTGCCGTAAATGCCATCTCCACTTAACTCATCGCGTTGCATAACAGCGGTCAGGCGAGCAAATATTTTATCATTAGTGCAGGCAATGGCGACCCAGCGCCCATCTTTAGTTGGATAGTGGCTATGTGGGACTGCGTTTACGGTACCGGCTCCCATACGTTGTCGTACAAATTTTTTATGATGATATGCAGGTGCGAGTTCATCGAGAATGCGAAAAATGGTTTCGTATAAGCCAATATCAACGATCTGACCAATGCCATCTTTATCTCGAGTGCGCAAAGCAAGAATAACGCCGAGAGCACCATAAAGACCCGACATATAATCTGAAAGGGTCGCAGAACCCGGTGTCACTGGAGGCCCATCAGGTTCTCCTGCAAGAAAAGAGATGCCTCCGAAAGCATTCGCAATGCGTCCGAACCCGGGGCGATCAGAGTAGGGTCCGTTTTGACCGTAGGCTGAAACCCGGAGCATCACGAGTTTTGGATTAATTGCTTTTAGGTCTTCCCAGCCGACGCCCCAGCTCTCTAGCGTGCCCGGTTGGAAATTTTCACAGACGACATCTGCTTCACGGACCAGATCTTTTAGTAAGGCAGCACCTTCCGGCTTACGCAGATCAAGAGTGATGGATTTTTTATTTCTGGCTTCACTTAGCCAGACCAGGGAATCTCCGCAGTCAGTAGGTGTGCCAAATCGTCGCGTGGGGTCTCCTACTTTAGGAAGCTCAACTTTAATCACCTCGGCGCCAAACTCTGCCATGATTGTGGCGCAATAGGGTGCAGCGATGAAAGTCGCCAGGTCCAGTACTCTAATACCTGCCAAAGGGGAAGAGTCAGTAGACTCGTTATCCATGTGTGTCTCCAGAATAGCAATTTGTGTTTACATCATAATCTTAAAAATTTGTCCGGACAACATTGTTAGTGCACACAGGATCTGTTATTTTTAAGCACATTAGAAAATCTTCGTCTGCCGGGTGCAGATAAGCCAACACAATTTACAGGTAAATGTCATGTTAATGTCATCTGAGCAGTACCGCGAATCTTTGCGAGAACGCAAACCCACTGTGTATTTAAACGGTAAGCTGGTGTCTTCAGTAGCTGACGAGCCTCTACTGGAGCCGGGTGTGAATGCTATCGGCTTAACTTATGATTTCGCCCTCAATGAAGACTTCAATCATTGGATGGCGGCAACTGAACAGAGTAGCGGTGAGCTCGTAAATCGTTTTATGCATATAAATCGTTCCGGTCAGGATTTACTCGACAAGCTGGAAGCCGTACGTGTTGTATGTCAATACTCAGGCTGCGCTCAACGTTATCTTGGTCAGGATGGACTGAATGCGATATATGAGACTGTTCATCGAGTTGACGCTGAACACAACACCGAATACAGCCAGCGTTTTATGCATTACCTCCATGAGGTACAAAAAAATGACATTTCTCTTGGCCTCGCCATGACGGATGGTAAGGGAGATCGGAAAAAACGTCCGGCGGAGCAGAGTAATAAAAAATCCTACGTGCATATAAGCGAACGACGCGCAGATGGCATCGTTATATCTGGCGCAAAATCAATTGTGACAGGTGCGCCTTATGTGCATGAGTTTCTGGTATTACCCTGTCGCAAAATGAACGAGGAAGATAAGGATTTTGCGGTCTGTTGTGCGGTTCCAATTGACGCTAAAGGACTGACCATTATTACCAGACCCGCAGGTAGACCCGGCAACGAATCCGCAAAATTCAGTGCGAAATTTGCCCAATCTGTCGGCGTGGTGGTTTTCGAAGACGTATTTGTGCCGTGGGAAAAAGTATTTTTGGCTGGCGAGTATGAACACTCTCAGCACCTGACGACCTCTTTCGCGGCGCATCACAGGCATAGTTGTATAGGCGCACGAGCCGGTTTCGGTGATTTATTAATAGGCGCTGGCAATTTGATGGCTGATGCGAATGGTGTACAAATTGCCAGGACCCCACATCTGAAAGATCGCATGGTGGAATTGATTAAAATTGTAGAAGGTTTTTACGCATGTGGTGTGGCATCGTCTGTTTATGGAGAGGAAGACAGGGCGGGTAACTATCGTCCGGAAAAGGTATTCGCTAATATCGGTAAATTATTATTGGCTAACCAAATATACGACATGCATCGTGTTGCACATGAAGTATCGGGGGGACTGGTTGTGGGTTTGCCCGGGCCTGAAGAAGATCATAATCCTGCCACAAGCGCTACTCTGGCAGAGATTTTCCGTGGTAGTGACGACGTGACTTATGCACATCGCGCGCAGGTTGCACGCTTTATCGAAGATATTACCGCTTCTGAAACGGGTGGCTGGTATTCAGTTATCAGTTTGCATGGTGGAGGTTCACCGGCCGCAATGGAAACTGAAATTATGAGAAACTATCCAGTTCTCGACCGCTCTGAACTGGTTCAACAGTTACTTGACAGAGATGTGCTTGATATCGGGCAGGGGCCATCCAGGGAGACACAACCCGGTAAATGTTGTGCACCTGGTTGTGTCGGTTCCGAAAAAATCATCAAGAAAAACGACCAGGATTAAAAAGGTACCGCCATTTTAACTGGTGGCAATATTGTCGTTCGTTTCATGATACGTTGAAACTGATCTCCGTCGAAAGGATCGCGTCGATGCATCGTGCATGCGTTGTCCCAGAGTAAAGAGTCACCCAGTTGCCAATCATGTTGATAAACAAATTCAGGCTTTATTGACCATGCAAAACATTCTTCCAAAACTTGTTTACTTTCATCTTCCGGAAGACCGATGATTTTTATCGACATACCCGGGCAAATATAAAGGGATTTGCGGCCAGTAAAAGGATGAGTTCTAACAATAGGGTGTTCGACGTCTTGTGTTTTCTTCGTTTGCGTGTCATTGGTTTCTGTACTGTAGGACTGATTGAAAGCGGAGTAGGACTGTACTGCAGAACGACCGTCGATGGCTTCGCGTAAATGAGTTGGTAAGGTCTCATAGGCTGTAGACATATCAGCAAAGTATGTACTGCCACCGTCAGGAGGGAGTTTTACCGAACTCAGCAAGGAACCTACTGCGGGACGTGCTAAGTAAATTTGATCGTAATGCCAGCCGACCTCAGCATCTTCCAAAGCGCCAACGCTTTGACCATTCTTTTTGACGTTAGTCACCATGAGTATTTCGGGGTTGTCATCTGAAAGCCATTCTTCACGAACGTGGATCTCCAGTTCTCCGAAACGCCGGCTGAACTCAATCATGTCAGTTTCGACTAGGGTCTGATTTCGAAACAATAACAGCTCATGTTGGTGCCATAATTCCTGCACCTGTTTAAACTCGGTTGCTGATAGTGGACCGGAGATATCAATATTTTCTACTTCTACACCAAAGGTGTCTGTCAGGGGACGCACCGAAAAAGTCATATTTATCAGACCTCTGCAAAGTTGGGTAGACGCGAGCCACATGGATATTGCATGTTATCCATTACTAAGGCTGTCGTCAGCGGGTTCAAATCGAAATTGAGAGTATATTCATTTGTGTGGGACACAGTCATCACGGAGTTCCTATAAATTACTCCTATAAAATATGTCCGGACAAATATATTTGCAAGTTATTTTTAATATTTTCCACGCCGAAAAAGCAATTAATCATGTAAGCAACGGCTCTTTTTCAGAACCCACCCTGTTTTAAATAATAAGTGCGGCTCTCCCTGCATCAAATTTGAATTCTTCTAGAATCAGATTGAGTGGCTTTTGTGGATTCGAACTCAATCAGATACGCTTCATGACTTAATTAAGGAGTAATAATAATGAAGTTTGAGTTTCAACATGTTCAACAATGGCAAGATGTAAAAAATGAGCAATGGACAAATTGGACATGGCAATTACGTAATAGTTTACGCAATCAGAATGACATCGAAAGTCATTTTGAGCTTTCTGAGCAGGAAAAAATATTTTTTGATCAAGCTCAGGATAACCTGAGGTACCAAATCACACCCTATTACACAAGTCTGGCTAAACGTTCTCTGCAGGGCTGTCAGGATCCAATTCGTCGTTTAGTATTGCCGACTTTCTTTGAGAATCAGGAAGGACAGCAACAGATGTTTGATCCATTAGCAGAGAGGGAAAATTCACCTGCGCCCCGGGTAATTCATCGTTATTCGGACAGAGCTCTGTTTTTAGTAACTGATTATTGTAGTGTTTATTGTCGTTACTGCACTAGAAAGCATTTTACCGGAAAGGATCATTCATTTGCTTCGAAATCAGAATATGACGAAGCGCTTACTTATTTTAAAAATACTAAAAAGATTCGTGAAGTTATTTTGTCCGGAGGCGATCCCTTAACTATTTCTGACACAAGACTTGAAACGTTATTAAATGATTTGAGGTCAATAGAACATATAGAAATCATAAGAATTGGATCACGTATTCCCGTTGTCATGCCGATGCGAGTGACTGAAAGTTTGATTAAGATTATTAAATCCGCGCAACCTGTTTTTTTAATGACGCATTTCAATCATCCTAGAGAGTTAACTATAGAGGCAAAAAATGCGATATCTATGTTTGTCGACAATGGTATACCCGTTTTTAATCAAATGGTTTTACTCAATGGCATTAACAATCATCCTGCAATTGTACAGGCGCTTTCGCGCAGGCTTTTATACCTAAGGGTGAAACCCTACTATATGTTTCAATGTGATCCATCTCAGGGTAGTGATCACCTGAGGACGTCGGTAGCTGAATCTATGCAACTGCAACGGAGTCTTTGGGGAAAACTATCCGGTTTAGCAATGCCCAATTTGTGCCTGGATATTCCGGGTGGCGGAGGTAAAGTAGGCTTGGTTCCTGATTATGAAGTTAGTAGTGACAGTGGGCAAAATTCCTCATCAAAAACATATAGGGGTTTTGACGGTGTCCTCGGTGAATATGTCGACCCGGCGCCAGAGCTACAGGCATTTCCCTCTGATCTGGATCAATATATGGACGAATGGAATGAACTAAATAGCTCAGCATGCTAAATACTTAGTGCACAGGTTTAATTCAGGCTATGCCCATTATAAACAAATCGGCTGATTTTAGATTAAGCTTTTAGATCTTATCAATGTTTAGCGAAGCCACCATCTACATTGATTGTTTGACCAGTGACAAAATCCGATTTTTCGTCAACCAGGTACAGAAGGGTACTGGCTAAATCTTCCGGCAGCATACGACGTTTGATTGACTGCGCTTCGACCACCCAGTCAAATAGTGTCCCCGGCCAGCTGTTGAGAAGATTCTCAGTTTCGGTGAGACCTGGTGATATTGCATTAATAGTTATTCCATCATTCGAAATTTCGCCAGCAAGTGAGCGCACCAATCCTATTAGCGCAGCTTTCGAGGCAACATAGGGAGTCTGTAAGGGTACGCCGTTCCAGATGGCCGCGGAAGATATAACAACAATTCGGCCCCAGCCGTTACGTCGAAGATGAGGTAATGTTGATTGAATTGTGCAAAAAACCCCATCTACATTAATACGCATTACGTTTCGCCAATCATCATAACTTACATCATCAAATGGTCCTGCCGGGTACACCCCTGCATTTGCCACAACAATATCTATATGACCGAAAACCTTGACAGCCGAGTCAATACTATCTCGCATGACTTGTAAGTCAGCAACATCGCTATTGATCGCGTGAAATTTAACGCCCTGTGATTCGACCAGAGTAGCCGTTTCAGTTTGATCTGCCATGTCAATACCGACAATTGAAATACCTGATTGTGCCAGAGCCTGACAAAAGCGCTGTCCTATGCCATTCGCGGATCCGGTGACAACGGAAACCCGTTCTTTATTTTTACTCATCTGAATCTATTACCTCTAAGGTCAAAAAACTATTTATATAGTTAATTACTAACCGTGTATGTTGTTCAACTCAAGCCAATTGTATCTGTTGCAGGCATGTGAGACGATTTTAAATATGACGAAACTTTAATTTCATAGTAGTTTTATGCATAGCACATTATCACAATCCGCTATGCGAAAAGTAGTCAGGTATATTGGGTTCCGTTGATTTTTGTCGCAATGATTAGGAGAAGGTGATGTCTGAAACGAAGTACGATGCAAAGGAACTCTGGCAAATGGATAAAGATCATGTGGTCCATCCCTATACTAATTTTTCAAATCAGATAGAGGAAGGCAGTCAGGTCATCGTCGAGGCAAATGGTGCCTATATTAAGGACGCCGCGGGAAAGAAATTATTGGACGGCATAGGGGGTTTATGGTGCGTCAATATTGGTCATGGACGTAAGGAAATGGCAGACGCCATTCATGCGCAAGTTATGCAAATGCAATATTACAATCCATTTGGTCATACAACTAACGTACCTGCGTCCAGGCTGGCAAAAAAGTTATCGGAACTCACACCTGGCAACCTTAACCATATATTTTTCGTGCTTGGTGGTTCCGAAGCTAATGATGCTGCAGTAAGATTTGTCCATTACTACAATAATCTAAGAGGATTACCCCAAAAGAAAAAAATAATCTCGCGCATTGATGCCTATCATGGCGCCACCTATCTTGTTGCTAACTTAACCGGAATACAGGGTACTAAAGTCGGTTTTGACAATATTACTGGTGATCTTATTCATCACATTTCTGCTGCAAATATGTATAGAAGACCTGCCGGTGCTGAAGAACTGGATGAAGAAAGTTTCTGTGATTTTCTCGTCAATGAATTTGAAAATAGAATATTGCAATTAGGAGCCAATAACGTGGCAGCATTCATCGCTGAACCTCTGATGGGTGCAGGTGGGGTTCTGGTAGCGCCAAATGGTTATCATCGTCGTATGCACGAGGTCTGTAAAAAATATGACATGTTGTATATCGCCGATGAGGTTGTGACCGGGTTTGGCCGTCTTGGAGAAATGTTTGCCTCCGAAGCCATTTATGGTTATACGCCGGATATTCTTTGTATTGCTAAGGGATTGACTTCCGGTTATATGCCACTGGGAGCGACGATAATGTCCGACGAGATTCATGAGGTGATTAGACAGGGACAGGGTGAAGAGGGAGGTCTGGCGCTGGGCTATACCTATACTGCGCACGCGAGTTCTTGCGCCGCCGCGTTAAAAAATATTGAAATACTCGAATCGGAAAAAATTTGTGAACACGTTAAAGATGTTGGTCCCTATTTACAGAGTAGAACCAAAGAATTACTGGATTTGCCGATAGTGGGTGATGTTCGTGGTAGTCATTTTATGTTGGGTATTGAATTGGTCTCTAATAAGGAGACAAAAGAATCCTTTGAACTAGCAGTTGGTATTACCAACCGGGTATTCAAGCATGGTCTTGAAAAAGGGATAGTGATAAGGCCGGTTGGCAACACTATAGTTCTATCTCCTCCACTGATTCTGAGTAAAGAAGAATGCGATACAATAGTGAAGGTTCTCAGAGAAAGTATCGAGCAGACTATTGTCGATTTGAACAATGAAGGACTCTTTGCGATATAGAAATTAAACCAACGATAGAAGTTGAATTTCCAGGAAATATGAGAAAACTGTCATGTCTAATAAAGAATCTAGTGAATTGAGGATAAACAGCTCGCGTCTTTGGCAAAGTCTAATGACTATGGCCGAAATCGGTGCTACTACAAAAGGTGGATGTAATCGTCAGGCCTTAACAGACGAAGATAAACAGGGGCGCGATCTTTTTGTGCAATGGTGTACCGATGCCGAATGCAGTATAAAAGTTGATGCCATGGGAAATATCTTTGCCAGACGAGCAGGGAAAAATAATACCTTGGCACCGGTCATTGCCGGTTCGCATTTGGACACGCAACCAACTGGTGGGAAATTCGACGGTGTCTACGGTGTACTTTCTGCACTGGAAGTTATTCGATCTTTGAATGATGCAAATGTTGAAACAGAGGCGCCAATTGAAGCTGTTTGTTGGACTAACGAAGAGGGTGTGCGATTCTCACCTGCAATGGTCGGATCGGGTGTCTGGGCAGGAGAGTTTGATCTTGATTATGGTCACAGCCGTATCGATAAGGAAGGTAATTCTCTTGCAGAAGAATTGAAACGGATTGGTTATTTGGGTAATGAAGAGTGTAAAGCTCCGGCTATAAAAGCGGCATTTGAAGTTCACATTGAACAAGGCCCCATTCTGGAGAATGAAAACTTACAAATAGGTGTGCTTACAGGCGCGCAGGGTATGCGCTGGTACGATTTAATAATTGAAGGACAACCTTGTCATGCCGGACCGACCCCAATGGAAGTCAGGCGAGATCCAGTAATGGGTCTGCATCGAATACTAGCGAAACTCTATAAACTGGCTGAAGATAATGCACCGTGGGCAAGAATGACGTTTGGTGATTTAAAAGCAGAACCTGGTTCGCGTAATACGGTTCCGGAAAAAGTAGTTGTGACAATTGATGTTCGACACCCAGATGAAACAGTACTTGATGAAATCGATAAAACTCTGCGGTCTATAGTGAGTGAAGAATGTGCAAGCCTAAAACTTGATGGACAGGTAATTGAGGAATGGCTATCTCCAGCTATAAAATTTAATGAAAGTTGTGTTGATTCTGTGCAGGGTGCAGTTGATTTACTTGCTTACAGTAATAGGCAAATGGTCAGTGGAGCAGGTCATGATTCTGTTTATGTTTCCAGAGTAGCTCCGACTAGTATGATTTTTGTGCCTTGTGAAAAAGGTTTAAGTCACAATGAAGAAGAAAATGCAAAGCAGGAAGATCTGGAAGCAGGTTGTAACGTACTACTCCACGCTATGTTAGATCAGGCAAACACATAAGTTACTGAGTCTTGTGCTTACTACGAGCTAAAGAGTTTTTTTAAGTTTCCTGAGTATTAAGCTAAGGCTTCAACTAAAGCTTGATGCACTTGCTCAGGTTTTTCAGATAACATCATATGTCCACAATCTCTTAAAGTGGTCACCGTAGAATCAGGTAAAGCAGTGATTAGAGGTAATGCAGCATGGGCTGGCGTCATTTTATCCTGATCCCCCAGTATTAATATAACAGGAGCCTTAATTTTCGCGGCGGAGTCCAGTCCTTGCCTATATTCATTACAGGCATTTAAATCTATATATAAGGTGTTATCTAATGCACGTTCAAGTAATCGCATATTGCTGTTTACAATACTAACTCCCGCCATTGGATTGCCTCCAATTTGAGAAGAGAAAGAATGACCAAAGAGCATGATCATATCAACAGCAGCATGTTGGTTCTTCTGTGCGGCAGATAACAAAGCTTCTCCTACTTCCATCGGGCAGGCAGTGCCAAGTAAAATTATTTTTTTAATTTTGTCTGGAACTTGGGAAGCCGCTTCGATTGCAATTAGTGAGCCCATGCTATGTCCGATCAAAGTTGCAGAATGAATGCCAGCGTTTTCCAAATAACTATTTAGCCACACTGCCATTTCTTCAACCGAACTCAGAGCATCTCCCGCGGACTTACCGTGACCAGGTAAATCAATCGCTAGCACGTTATAACCATTACGTGCAAAGAAGCGACTGAATAATACCCAAATAGTGTGATCCATCCCTGCGCCATGTATGAATACGATAGTTTCCTGCTCAGCGTTATGTTCAAGACCTGCGTTACTAGCGTAAATAGCATTGTCATTAATTCGGTAATTCATCTCTATACTCCTTTAGTTTTGCGAACGATAGAGTGCCTTACCCAGATCATCAATTAAATCCTCACTATCTTCTATACCAATAGAAAGTCGTACCAGGCCTTCTGAGACACCAGCAGCTTGTAAAGCTTCCGCATCCATCCTCGCATGTGTTGTAGATGCAGGATGGATAACTAAAGATTTGGCATCGCCGACATTAGCTAAATGAGAAAATAGTTGTAAAGACTCGATGAATTTTTTACCTGCACCCCTACCTCCTTTTAATTCAAAACTGAATACTGCACCGCTTCCTTTTGGTAAGAGTTTTTTTGCCAGTTCGTGATCAGGATGATCGATAATATCCGGATAGCTTACATATTCGACCGCGTTACTTGCACAAAGAAATTCAACAATTTTTTTTGTGTTACTAACATGTCGCTCCATTCTTACCGACAGGGTTTCCACGCCCTGTAATAAATAGAAAGCGTTACTAGGGCTCATTGAGGCACCAAAGTCGCGCAAACCTTCTCGTCTTGCGCGAATAGCAAAAGCGGATGGGCCAAAGTCTTCATCAAAATCCATATCATGAAAACCTGCATACGGTTCGCTTAGAGTCGGAAATTTTCCAGATGCTTCCCAATCGAAATGACCTGAATCTACTACTACGCCACCAATGGCTATACCGTGACCGCCCATAAATTTAGTTAACGAATGGACTACAAGATCAGCGCCGTGTTCGAATGGTTTTAGCAGATAGGGTGTAGTCAGTGTGGAGTCAAGCATCAAGGGTATGGCGTGTTCGTGCGCGATTTCAGAAATCTCAGGAACATTCAATACTTCACAGCGCGGGTTACCAATAGTTTCCGCATAGACAAGACGCGTGTCAGCTGTAATTGCTCTTCTAAATGCTTCCGGATCACAAGGGTCAACAAAGCTAGTTTGAATCCCAAAACGGGGAAGTGTATAAGCCAGCAAATTGTGCGTACCACCATATAAAGCCTGCGAGGCGACTATGTGCCCGCCTTCACCCATTATGGTGCAAATAGCTAAATGAATAGCGGCCATACCACTCGCTGTTGCAACTGCAGCGACACCACCTTCGAGCGCTGCAACACGTTCCTCAAGCACGGCCACTGTCGGGTTTGATATTCTCGAATAAACATGTCCGGATCTACCAATGCTAAATAGCGAAGCAGCATGACTTGTTTCGTTAAAAACAAATGAAGTGGTTTGGTAAATGGGTGCGGCGCGAGCACCTGTTGTCGGGTCAGGTTGCTGACCTCCATGCAGACTCAGGGTATCGAAGCCGGGGTATTTTGGCGAAGACATTAGACTCTCCTTTATTTGCCTATCTTTGCAGACTTAAATTTGTATGCACATTATTGCATCGTTCAATCGATATTAGCCATCCTGAGGAAACTCTATTTTAAAAATATGTATCAAGATTATTTCAACCTGTCGAAATAATTATGCTAGAGTATTGTTGAACGTTGGTGATCGTTGATAATACGTGAAGCAACGAGGTATTGCGGCACTGCAACAAAGTATATTCTGTTTGTTTTAAGTAAAAAAAATGTTGCCATTGCTATCATTACTAGTTTAGAAATACTCTGTAAGTTATTTTATTTACAGATTAAAAT
>Ga0055584_100003552_pt1 | contig 15348 bp, 12 predicted proteins | sample OSDHelmetaG_FD_58716 | JGI IMG/M metagenome (GOLD analysis project Ga0055584, IMG submission 58716) | Pelagic marine sediment microbial communities from the LTER site Helgoland, North Sea, for post-phytoplankton bloom and carbon turnover... | ecosystem: Environmental > Aquatic > Marine >... | reverse complement strand
GCAAAGCTGTTGCGAGGACGACTCTGCGATTCTGTGATCGCTATAAAACGTTCCATAGACGTAGCGCGCCAGATTGGCCACCCTTATACCATTGCAGAAACCCTGAAGCTTGCTTCAATGTACGAGCAGATTTCGCGCAATACCGATCAGCTGAGAAAATATTGCGTTGAAGCCATTGAGATCAGTGACCAGTATGGATTTGAAGGAATATTGGCAACTAATCGACTGTTTCTCGCCTTTGCTGACCTCGCCCGGGATAACGATCCGCGTCATATTGAGGTAATAAGAGAGAACCTTATCCAGTATGAACAGAAATATGGTTTGTTATTTTTACCTTATTTTCAGGGCATTCTGGCAGAAGCATATCTGATGACGGAGCAGTATGAGGAAGCCTTCGAAACTTCCGAGTCTATTCTTCAGGACATCGACCAGAATGGAGAAAACTGGGTCAGACCGGTAACATTGTGCATTAAATCCAGCGCGGCCATCCAGGGTGGTTTGACAACTCCGGCCGAGGCAAAACAATGGTTTATTGAGTCGCTGGATACCGCCGTAAAACAGGATGCACGGTTAATGCTTGGCAGGACATTGCAGGGCCACGGCTATTTTAAATTGAGTCCCGACGTGATTACGCGCTATCGTCAAATAGCGGAACATGGCGAAGATACCCTGCAAATGGCGAACCACGAGTACATTACCACCCGTCATTAAACTGTTTATATCTAAACCTCTATCCAGTCCACAATATGTTCCGGCAACTGATCTTCGTGAATATATTCTTCTGATATCACTCTTCCACTGACCGATAGTTCCGATATGTCATGTTGTTGGGCACGGCCCTCATGGGTTCGGCGGTAAGCGCAGGTCAAGGGCATTAAAGGCATAGTCTCAAGATGTTCTCGACTGAGCACCATGCATCGGGGGTTTACCGTTGCGCGATGCTGGTAATCCTTGCAGCGACAGGTTTTCTGATCAAGATAGCGGCAGGCAACGTTTGTATAATGCAATGCGCCGGTATCTTCATCTTCCAGTTTAACCAGGCAGCATCTGCCACAACCGTCACAGAGGTTCTCCCACTCAGCTTTACTCAATGACAGTAGCGGGCTGGTCATGACAGAACCGGGTCAAGCAGCAATATTAAAAGCGGCATCCAGCAAGGCGCGGGTATATGGGTTTTGCGGACTGGTAAAAATGGCTCTGGCGCTTCCCTGTTCCACAATATCTCCAGACTTCATTACCAGCAACTCATCCGCTATGGCCCGAACCACGCTCAGATCATGGGAGATAAACACATAGCTAAGCTGGTGCTCGCGCTGAAGCCGGTTAAGCAATTCAAGCACCTGCACCTGGACGGTTCGATCCAGGGCGGATGTAGGTTCGTCAAGAAACAACACCTTGGGTTCAAGAATAAGGGCGCGTGCAATGGCAATGCGCTGTCGTTGTCCGCCGGAGAACTCATGGGGATAACGGAATCTCACTTCAGGATCGATCTCCACTTCCTTTAGAATTTTCACCACCCTTTGGTCGCGTTCATCTGCATCGGGCATCAGTCCGTGGGCATCAAGGCCTTCGCTGACGATATCAGTGATGGTCATACGCGGGGATAGTGAACCATAGGGATCCTGAAAAACCATCTGCATCTGCCGACGCATGGCTGCAAGGGCCGTGCCTTCAAGCTGATTTATTTGTACACCATCAAAAGTGATTTTACCCTGAGACTTGATCAGCCCCAGCAATGCCAGGGCAAGGGTGGTCTTGCCTGAACCGGATTCACCAACGATACCGAGAGTATGGCTGGGCTTAAGCGTCAGCGATGCATCATTGACCGCTTTGATATAGCCCACCGTGCGTTTCAGAATTCCCCGCTTGATGGGAAACCACACACGAAGATGCTCTGCCTCAAGCAGAGTGTCTGTGGTCATCGCTGGAGCAGCCCTTGGTTTTGGTTCAGCGGACAATAAGATCCGGGTGTATTCCTGTTCCGGTGCGGTAAATATCCGACTAGTTGTACCTCTTTCCACCAACTTGCCCTGGCGCATCACCAATACCCGATCCGCCACTTTCTGTACCATGTTGAGGTCGTGGGTTATTAACAATATGCCAAGGTTATTCCTCACCTGGAGTTCTTTCAGCAATTTTAGAATCTTCGCCTGCACGGTTACGTCCAGGGCGGTAGTCGGCTCATCTGCAAGCAGAATTTCCGGCTTATTAGCCAGGGCCATGGCAATCATGACCCTTTGACGCTGGCCGCCGGAAAGCTGATGGGGATAAGCGCCTAATCTCGTTTCCGGATCATGTATACCGACCTCATCAAGCAATTCAATTATTTTTGTCCTGGCGGCAGCTCCGCTGATCCCCTGATGTAATGCCAGAGACTCCGCGATCTGTTTCTCAATCACGTGGAGCGGATTGAGCGCGGTCATGGGTTCCTGGAAGATCATTGAGATATCGTTGCCGCGAATTCTTCGAAGAGTATCCTCATCGGCATTCACCAGCTCGGTACCCTGATAACGAATTGACCCGCTTGGATGAAACGCCTGTGGATAAGGCAGCAATTGCAGAATAGACAATGCGGTTAACGATTTACCCGAACCCGATTCCCCCACTAACGCCAGTGTTTCTCCAGCGTGCAGGTTAAAGCTGACGTCCTGCACAACATTGGAGATAATTTCCTGCTGCCTGGAACGTCGACGGAAACTCACCGACAGCTGTTCGACTTCAAGTATCGGTGCCTTGCTCATTTGAAAAGTTTCCTCGGATCAAAAGCATCGCGCACGGCCTCGCCAATAAATACCAGCAGTGAAAGCATTAAGCCGATCACCAGAAACCCGGTAATACCAAGCCAGGGTGCCTGCAGATTGTTTTTGCCCTGGTTCAGCAGTTCACCCAGCGAGGGTGAGCCCGCTGGCAGCCCGAATCCAAGAAAATCGAGGCTGGTCAATGTAGTCACAGAACCGCTGAGGATAAAAGGCATAAAGGTCATGGTGGCAACCATGGCATTGGGCAATATATGACGCGACATGATTTTCGAGTCGCTGACCCCCAGAGCCCTGGCTGCGCGGATATATTCAAAATTTCTTGCCCGCAGAAATTCCGCCCGCACCACCGCTACAAGTCCGGTCCATGAAAACAACAGCATCAGGGTGAGCAGGCTGAAAAATCCGGGCTGGATAACCGACGCCATAATAATAAGCAGATATAAAACCGGCAGACCTTCCCAGATTTCGATAAATCTTTGCATCAACAGATCAGTCATGCCGCCGAAGTAACCCTGCACTGCTCCTGCAGCAATACCCACCACCGAACTGAGAAGTGTCAGCACCAGACCGAATAATATCGAGATACGAAAGCCGTACAGCACCCTTGCCAATACATCTCGCGCCTGATCGTCTGTACCCAGCCAGTGTCGTTTTGATGGCGGTGCCGGCGCCGGCACATCCAGCTCGTAATCGATGGTGTCATATGCATACGGCACAGGCGGCCAGAGAATCCAGCCTTTTTCCGTAATCAGTTCCTGAACGTAAGGATCACGATACTCCGCTTCCAGTTCAAACTCACCGCCAAACTCAGTCTCGGCATAGCTTTTGAAGATAGGCGTGTAATAGCCATCATCATACTTGACCAGAATCGGTTTATCATTTGCCACCATCTCGGAGCACAGGGTCACGAAAAACAGCAACAGAAATATCCACAACGACCAGAATCCTCGACCATTGGCCCTGAAGTTACGCCAGCGACGCATGGTAAGGGGTGACACCCGCCTGCCAAACAGCCTGTCATCATCAAATTGCACGGTCACTTCATTCATGCCGCTCTCGACTCAAAATCTATTCTCGGGTCGATTATGGTGTACATCACGTCTCGAACGATCTGCAGCACCAGTCCCACCAGGGTGAATATATAAAGAATCGCAAACATCACCGGGTAATCGCGATTCAGTGCAGCCTCATAACCAAGCAGCCCTAAGCCATCCAGTGAAAAAATTACTTCGATCAGTAACGCCCCGGTAAATAAAATACCGATAAATAATGAAGGGAACCCGGCAATCACAATCAGCATGGCGTTACGAAAAACGTGGCCATAGAGGACCTGGTTTTCTGACAACCCTTTTGCCCGGGCTGTCTGCACGTACTGCAGTTTAATCTGATCGAGGAAAGAGTTTTTTGTCAGCATGGTCAGGGTGGCAAAGCCACCAATTACCATAGACAGTACTGGCAGGGTGATATGCCATAAATAGTCGAGTATCTGCTGCCACCAGGGCATTGCATCCCAGCCTTCAGAGGTAAGACCGCGCAATGGAAAAATGTCGAAATAGCGGCCACCGGAAAAAACCACGATCAGCAGTATTGCAAACAGAAATCCCGGTATCGCGTAGCCCGCCACAATGAGACCGCTGGTCCAGGTATCGAAACTTGAATCATCCTTGACCGCCTTGCGCACGCCGAGGGGAATTGAAATCAGGTAAATAATCAAAGTTGTCCATAACCCCAGGGAAATGGATACCGGCATTTTTTCGATTAAAAGATCGACCACGGTTTTATTGCTGTAATAGCTTTCGCCAAAATCAAACCGCGCATAGTCCCACAGCATTTTGAAAAATCTCTCGTGTGCGGGCTTATCAAAGCCATATTGTTTTTCAATCTCTGCAATTATTTCCGGCCTCAGCCCCTGGGCACCACGATACTTATTGACCCCCCCTCCGCCCTGGGAAGCACTTTTATCAGCGCCACTACTACCCTGAATATCGGAACCGGTGCCGGAAAAGCGGCTGGTGGCATCAACACCCTGGCCCTGCCATTCAGCAATGGCCTGCTCCACCGGACCACCAGGAGCAAACTGGATAATGGCGAAATTAATTATCATGATTCCAAGCAAGGTTGGAATCACCAGCAACAGACGTCGAATAATGTAGGCAAGCATCGCGCTATTCTGACTGAATTAAGGACAAAGCCCGGCTATTGTTTTTAACGGTTAAGCGCAGCGTCTTTTTCACTGTCAATCCACCAGGTTCCCGGAAAGCCTACGCTGTATATCGGGCGCTGCTCGGGGTAACCAAATCGATCCCAGTAGGCGATCCAGGACTCGTCATTGAAGTACGAGGGCACCGCATAGTGGTTCCACAAAAGCACGCGATCCAGTGCCCTGGTAGTGTTCTGCAGTGTTTCCAGGTCTTTGGCTACAACGATCTGTTCGATTAATGCGTCGACCACCGGGTTCTTGATACCGCCGGAATTACCACCTCTCACGTCTGCCGATTCAGAGCCAAAGAAACTGCGAAGCTCGGTGCCTGGTGGGGGAAAGAAATTCAATCCGCCGACCCATAGATCAAAATCAGAGTCGTGAATACGTACGCGCCACTGTGATGTGTCTACCAGTCTGATGCTGGCATCGATTCCAGATTTCTTCAAATTTTCCACATAGGGCAATGCCAGCCTTTGCGACTCCGGATAGGCCGTCATTAATTCCAGCTGAAATTGCCTGCCATCGTCTGCAGAAATGAGCTTGCCGTCTTTAAGAATCCACCCTGCCTGCTTGAACAACTGCAATGCAGTTCGTCGGTTATTGCGGTCTCGTCCACTGCCGTCGGTAACCGGCGGTGTAAATGCTTTATCCAGGGTACCTTCAGGGAGCTGGTCGGCGAAGGGGGCCAGAATCGCTTTTTCCGCATCCCCTGGCTCACCCACTGCACCGTAATCAGAGTTTGGAAAGTAACTGCTGATTCGACTATATTGTCCATACAGCAGAGTGCGCTGGATTGCCTCAAAATCATACAGCGTCATAATCGCCTGCCGCACCCTCACATCCTTGAATTTATCCTGCTTAAGATTAAAGAAGTATCCACCCATGCCGCGCGGACGTTTACTCGGAATTTCCTGTTTGCGCATTGCGCCGCTTTCAACCGGTTTAATGTTGTATTCCGTTACCCAGCGTTTAGCACTGGATTCTGAACGGAAGTCAATTTCCCCGGCCTTGAATGCTTCAAACTCCACTGTCAGGTCGCGATAGTATTCGTAACGAATTTCGTCAAAATTATTGAGCCCGCGTTTAATCGGCAGATCTTTGGCCCAGTAGTCTTCGACCCGCTCATAGGTAATTGAACGCCCCGGATCCAGCACCTTGACGCGGTAAGGGCCACTGGAAAGCGGCGGCTCGAGGGTAGATGCCGTGGCATCCTTACCTTGCCAGTAATGTACTGGCAGCGGAGACATCCCCGCTGCAGTGGTGATGGGTTTCATGCTGTCCGTAGTCGCGAAATTGTACTTCAGCTGTTTGTCCGATAACGCTTCGGCGCTAATGATGTCCTCGTAAAAAGATTTGATGAACGGGCGTCCATGTTGCTTGATGGTGTCCAGGGCGAAAACAAAGTCAGCGGCAACAATGGGACTACCATCATGGTAAACCGCTGCCTCCCTGATGGTAAAAACAGCCCAGCTTTTGTCTGAAGGATATTCAACAGTTTCAGCAATAAGACCATAAAGACCATCGATCTCATCACCGGAACCGGTCATCAATTCATCATAGACGACGCCAATACTGCTGGGCCATTCGCCTTTCTGCACATAAAAATTAAGGGTATCGAACGAACCAAAATCACTGAGCACTACTTTGCCGCCCTTGGGCGCATTCGGATTTGCATAGGGAAAATGTTCCATGCCTTCTGCATAGAGTGGCTCACCAAACTCTGCAATGGCCGATTTTTTGACAGTTTCCTCGGCCACTGCCTTATTCAGGGAAGTCAGCATCACAGCGATCAACAGAGCCACCAGCAGGCCTGTCAGACGGGGGTTTTTAAACGGGCTTTCAAATTCACCAAGGTCGGAGCAAATCTTTTGACGCATTGTATTCATCTTGTTCTGTTCATCCATCATTGGGCGATATGGTTCGCATTATGCCGTGATGGCATCACTTTGACGACCCTGTATTGCCATTGGGGTAGACTCTGTCACCATGACCCAAGCCCATGAAAAACTACTGGCGAACGACATTGAAAACACCGCAATAGCGCTGCCATTATTGCACTGGTTCGACCACTACGGACGTAAATCGTTGCCCTGGCAGCGCAACCGGAATCCCTACCGGGTCTGGGTGTCGGAGATCATGCTGCAACAGACCCAGGTCACGGCGGTTATTCCCTTCTTTATACGGTTCATGGAAAAGTTTCCGTCAATTCAGTCACTTGCAGAAAGCGATACCGATACGGTGATGCACTACTGGTCAGGGCTTGGATATTATGCACGGGCGCGAAACCTGCACAAGGCGGCAAACAGGATCGTTGCCGACCATGGTGGCATTTTCCCTCAGCAGATTGATCAAGTGATGGCGTTACCAGGTATTGGCCGCTCCACTGCCGGGGCGATTCTGGCCTTTTGTATGAACCAGCGCCACCCGATCCTTGATGGCAACGTTAAACGGGTATTTACCCGCTATTTTGCCATCCACGGCTATCCTGGCAATGGAAATACAGAAAAGACCCTGTGGAAACTCGCTGACACCCTGACCCCTGGCGAACGGGTCGCGGACTATACCCAGGCGATCATGGACCTTGGGGCCACCCTGTGCACGCGGTCAAAACCGCGCTGCCCGGATTGTCCCCTTGGCCCGGGCTGCACCGCCCTGGCACAAGGCAAGCCAACCAGTTACCCCTATCCAAAACCGAAGAAACACAAGCCGCTGAAATCGGTCACAATGTTATTGCTGCACAACTCAACGGATCAGGTATTACTGGTAAAACGCCCACCAAGCGGTATCTGGGGCGGGTTATGGTCCCTGCCGGAAGTGCCGGAAGAATCAACAGACAGCCATTATGCCGCAGAGCAACTGGGCATTCGTCTTGGCGCTCAGAAAGAACTGGACCCCGTTCGGCATAGCTTTACGCATTATGATTTGCTGATTCGGCCCGTATTGTGTGATGTCGATGCCTGTGTGGATCGAGTAATGGACGCAGAACAGTATCTCTGGTACAACCTGAAGCATCCCCAGATGATTGGATTACCCGCTGTAATCAGCAAACTTCTAACGGCAGTAGCGCACTGAACCACTCACAATGACACGCATGATTCAATGCATAAAACTCGGCAAACAGGCTGAAGGCCTGGAATTTCAGACGTGGCCCGGGGAACTCGGCAAGCGGATATTCGAAAACGTATCAAAGGAAGCCTGGCAGGACTGGTTGCGACAGCAAACCATCCTGATTAACGAATACAAGCTTAATCCCCTGGATCAGCAACATAAAAAATACCTGGCGGAACAAATGGAAGCTTATTTCTTTGGTGATGGTATTGTGCTGCCCGACCAATGGAATGCAGGGGCAGACTAAGCAGGGCTGCAGAAATCCAGGATGAAACCTAAAGCAGCCTCCTACTACAAGCAAAACCGACTGAAACAGTTGCGAGCATTCTGCTTTGCTGCCAAAACAGGCAGCATTTCCAGGGCCGCCGAACAACTCTACCTGAGTCAGCCTTCAGTTTCGCTGCAGATCCAGGCACTGGAACGTGAACTGAATACCATGCTGTTCGAGCGTCGCGGTCCAAAGATTCGTCTTACCCCGGATGGTCAGGCATTGCTTGAAATCGCTCTGCCAATGGTTGAGGGCATGGACTCCCTTCGAGACACCTTTGCCGAACGTTGTGGCGACCTCAATAGCGGCTATCTGAATATTGCCGCCGGTGAATCCACCATCCTGTATATCCTGCCGAAGTATTTAAAGCAGTTTACCGCGAAATACCCCGGCGTCAGAATCAGATTACATAATGTCACCGGCGCAGACGGCATGGCCATGCTGCGTGCTGATGAAGCGGATTTTGCGGTCGGCTCGATGCTGGATATGCCGGATGACCTGAGTTACTTCCCGGTATTCAATTTCTCGCCGATGTTGATAACACCCCGGGATCACCCTCTCGCCGGCAAGCAACAGGTCACACTGGAGGAAATTGCAGCTTATGACCTGATTCTGCCCCCCCGTTATCTGAGCACCTGGGGCCTGGTTAAATCGGTATTCCAGCAGCACAATATTCCACACAAGGTAACCATCGAAGCCGGTGGCTGGGAAGTGATCAAGAAGTACGTCGAAATGGGACTCGGTATTTCCATCGTCACTGACATCTGTCTCGAAGACGATGACAATCTGGCGACTATCCCGGTCAAAGAGCACTTCCCCTCTCGCAGCTACGGCATCGTTATCCGGCGCGGTAAATTTATTCCAGCCCAGGCCAAGCGCTTCATCGAAATGCTGGCGCCAGACTTTTTCCACCGCCCCGGGGTGTCCTCCGATGAGCTGGATGCAAGCCTGGTCAGCGCTCTGGAACAGAAGTAGAACGGAATCTGATCGCAAATTTGCACTCTACAGTAGCGGCTTCCAGCGATATAATAGGGTTATGAAACCAATACTGATGAGTTTGCTGCTGTTTTGCTTTGGCTTACAGGCACAAGCGCAGCAGGAGCATGGCGTGTCGATTCCCAGCCATGTTACCTACGATGCCATCCCGGTGTGCTATGACTTTGGCTGCAAGACCAGGTCTATTGTGCGTCTTCCGCTGACAGACTGGCAATCCGTCGCCAATTGGTTTGCAGTGCCGGCAGACAATGGTGAACAGGAGCGAGAACAGATTAGACGCGCCATCGGCTGGATGGAGGTGGTTATCGGTCGTCATACGCCGACCCATATCGACCTGGCGTTCGATAAGTCGCATAATATTGATAATCGTGAGAGCGGTCAGCTCGACTGCATTGATGAGTCAGTAAATACCACTGCCTACCTTCGCCTGTTTGAGTCCAGCGGACTTCTTAAACACCACGTCGTGATTGAGGAAGCCTATCGTAAATCGTTATTCGACCAACACTGGGCGGCGCAGATTCGAGACACCAAAAGCGGGATACGATATGCAGTGGATTCATGGTTCCAGCCCAATGGCTACCTCCCTGTCATTCAAAATGGCGAAGACTGGGAAGATATCACTCTACTCAGCGCAGTGGTGGACAACCGGCCTGATGACGAAGGCGACGAAGTCAAGCGATCATTCTGGCACCGTCTGCTGCGTGGCGAGTAACCAAAACATTATTTAGAGGGGGTTTAAGCTTGGACAGGGTAATTGTCGGCATGTCCGGCGGAGTCGATTCATCGGTAGCAGCAGCGAGGCTGATCGAACAGGGTCATCATGTCACCGGTTTGTTTATGAAGAACTGGGAGGAAGATGATACTGAGGAATATTGTTCTGCTGCGGAAGATCTGGCTGATGCCAAGGAGGTCTGTAAAACCCTCGGTATTGAACTGCGTACCGTAAATTTTTCCCACGAATACTGGAATAATGTGTTCCAGCTGTTTCTCAGCGAATACCGCGTGGGCCGTACGCCAAACCCTGATGTTGTATGCAACAAGGAAATCAAGTTTAAAGAATTTCTGCGCTGGGCCCTGGATCTGGGCGCTGACTACATCGCCACTGGACACTACGCTCGACTGCAGCGAAAGGACCGACATTTCCTGCTGCGTAAAGGTCGCGACGGCAACAAAGATCAAAGCTATTTCCTTCACACCCTTGACCAGCAGGCGCTGCGTTATGCCAACTTTCCAATTGGTGAACTGCACAAGGACAGGGTACGTGCCATGGCGAAGGAAATGGGCTTGCCGACCCACAGCAAAAAAGACAGCACCGGCATCTGTTTTATCGGTGAGCGCCGATTTAATGATTTCCTCGGCCGGTTTCTGCCGGCCAGAACGGGCCAGATAAAAACCCTTGACGGCGAGGTGGTCGGTGAGCATCAGGGCTGTTATTACTACACCATTGGTCAGCGTCAGGGACTTGGCATTGGTGGTGATGGTGAAGCCTGGTACGTCGCACAAAAAGACGTACAGCGAAATATTGTCTACGTGGTCCAGGGACATGACCACCCGGCATTGATGCACAAAGTTGTACTGGCAGAAAAAATGCACTGGATAACCAACCTGCCACCGATCCTGCCCACCATCTGCAAAGCCAAGGTGCGTTACCGCCAGGAAGAGCAACCCTGTGTGATTTCAATGATCGGACCAAACTTCTCGCGGATCGTATTTGACGAACCACAGTGGGCGATCACCCCGGGCCAATCAATCGTTTTCTACAATGAGGATGTTTGTGTTGGTGGCGGCATTATTCGTTCCTCCCAGGACTGAACCCCGGAACTGTCTGCTGTAACCCCGGTCCGTCACTGCGTCATTCCGTACTCGAGTACCGGATTCATTCGGTGGCCCGGGTATTTAAAAGGGTTAAACAGGGCGTAAAGATTGCCAGCGGATTGTGTTCAGTGCCGGCACCTGGCTGACTGCGCCGTAACAGCAGTGAAACAGCGAGCCATATAGAGTGTGATAAAATTCCAGCGCTCAAAACAAACATTTTCCAGCCCATTGAAATCAGCAGATCTCCCACTTGAAGCGCTCAGCGCGCTATCCCCTCTCGATGGTCGATATGGCAGTAAAATCGCTGCCCTGCGTCACCATTTCAGTGAGTTCGGCCTGATACATGCCCGGGTCCGAGTCGAAGTTGAGTGGCTCATTCATCTGTCTAAGCAGGATGGAATCGTTGAAGTTGCGCCGTTGCCCGATGAGGATGTTCGATTCCTCAAAGATCTTGTGGCTGAATTTCACCTTGACGATGCCCAGGCGGTAAAAGATATTGAACACACCACTAACCACGATGTGAAGGCGGTGGAGTATTTTCTTAAGCAGCACATTGTCGGGCGACCCGCACTGGAAAGCGTCAGCGAATTCATCCACTTTGCCTGCACTTCGGAAGATATTAACAATCTTTCCCACGCGATTATGCTGAAAGGTGCAAGGGACTGGGTAATGATGGCAAAGATACATGCATTGATAGATATGCTTGACGACATGTCTCAGCAATTTGCCAGGTTGCCGATGCTGGCCCGAACTCATGGCCAGCCCGCCAGTCCCACCACCATGGGCAAAGAACTTGCCAACGTAGTCTATAGACTCAGGCGTGTAACTACCCAGCTGGAACAACAGCAGATGTTTGGCAAAATGAATGGCGCAGTGGGAAACTTTAATGCCCATCTCAGCGCCTACCCGGACCTTGACTGGCCGGCTATTTCCAGAAGCTTCGTCGAGTCCCTCGGACTGACCTATACCGCGATGACGACCCAGATCGAGCCTCACGACTACATCGCCGAGTTTTGTCATTGCCTGATTCGGTTCAATACAATTGTGGTCGATCTTGACCGTGATATCTGGGGCTACATAAGTCTGGGTTATTTCAAGCAGAAAGTAATCGAAGGCGAAGTCGGCTCAAGCACCATGCCGCATAAAGTTAATCCCATCGATTTCGAAAACTCAGAGGGCAACCTGGGTATGGCCAATGCCATGTTGTCACACTTTGCCGAGAAATTACCGATAAGCCGCTGGCAGCGCGACCTGACCGACTCCACTGTTTTACGTAACCTCGGGGTTGGCGTGGGATATACCCTGCTTGCCATCGAGTCGACTTTAAAAGGCCTGGGCAAGCTGGAGATCAACAAAGCTCGAATCACCGAGGACCTGGATCAGAACTGGGAAGTCCTGGCCGAGCCGATTCAGACGGTGATGCGACGTTACGGGGTGGCCCAGCCTTATGAAAAGCTTAAAGCACTGACACGTGGTGCGGCAGGTATTAACCAGCAGTCATTAAAAGTGTTCATAGAGTCCCTGGAGATACCAGTGGAAGCCAAACAACACCTTCTCGACCTGACCCCTGCCAGCTACATCGGAAATGCAGTGGCAGCAACCATTGAAAACACTTGACTGAAATTCGTCTGTCAAAACTGATGGCCCAACGCGGGCTTTGTTCGCGACGCGAAGCGGATCGATATATAGAACAGGGCCTGGTGCTGGTAGATGGCATTACCGTAAATACGCTGGGAACCAAGGTGATGGAAAGCCAGCAGGTGGAGCTCGCTGCCAGGGCCTCCATCCAGCAGGCCGGGAAAGCAACGGTTATTGTTAACAAACCCATGGGTTATGTTTCGGGATTACCGGAGGATGGTCATCAGTCTGCAGTAATGTTGATCGATCGCGACCATCGTCAAAACCCGGGGGATAAGGTTCCTGGTCGCCACGGCCTGGCACCTGCAGGTCGGCTCGACATCGACTCAATGGGGCTGATTGTATTCACTGGTGATGGCCGAATTGCACGCCAGCTGATTGGTGAAAACAGCTCTGTGGAAAAGGAATATCTGGTGTGGGCAAAAGGCGAAATCAACAACGCCAGACTAGACCGTTTGCGACATGGCTTGTCTCTCGATGGCAAACCATTGAAACCCGCTGCCATCGATCACCTTAAAGGTTCGCAGTTACGTTTTACCCTGACCGAGGGACGCAAAAGGCAAATTCGACGTATGTGCGAAATGGTCGATCTGCAGGTATCGCGATTAATCAGAGTGCGGATCGGCCAGGTTAAACTGGGCAACCTTGAAAGCGGTAAGTGGCGACTGCTGCAACCCGGTGAATCGTTCTGATCGCATGTTCTCTCTCATAAGACCTGTTTTATTCAGTCTTGATCCTGAAACCAGCCACGACCTGGTGATGACAACCCTCAGCTGGCTGTCCCGCAGCAATGCGCTGACCCGGCTGATTGCACGCCAAACGGGCGCCAGACTTCCCAGCCTGAGTTGCCATGTGATGGGACTCGATTTTCCCAATCCGGTGGGCCTGGCGGCAGGACTCGACAAACAGGGTAATTGTGCAAACGTCATGTCCGCTCTCGGCTTTGGCTGGGTGGAGCTTGGCACCGTTACGCCACTGCCACAGCCGGGCAATCCCAAGCCCAGAATGTTTCGCCTGGAACAGCACCACGCCATCATCAACAGGATGGGATTCAACAGTTGTGGACTGGACGCTTTTCTGCAAAACGTCAGCACCACTCTACCCGGGATCATCAAGGGCATCAATATTGGCAAGAACGCAATCACTCCTGTTGACCAGGCGTCGGATGACTACCTGACGGCGCTCGAGGCAGTGTACTGCCACGCAGACTATGTAACGGTTAATATTTCATCGCCAAATACCAGCAATCTGCGATCTTTGCAGCAGGACAACGCGCTGGACCAGCTGCTGTCCGCCATCTGCCTGAAAAGACAACAACTGGCCGACAGACATGGCATGTGGGTTCCACTGGTTCTGAAGATTGCCCCGGACCTGGACCGCAATCAAATCAATACCATCGCCCTGCTGTTGCGCAAGCATCGGATTGATGGCGTTGCGGCAACAAATACAACCATCGCACGGCACAGCGTTATTGGTCATCGCTTTGAATATGAAACAGGAGGCCTCAGCGGCGCACCGGTGCGTAAGCAGTCCAGCCAGGTAGTGATGCAGCTGTGGCAAAACCTGCAGGGAGAAATTCCAATTATAGGTATTGGTGGCGTCGATAGTGTGGAAAGTGCCAGGGAAAAATTTGCCGCCGGAGCCGACCTGATCCAGATTTATACTGGATTTATTTATCGGGGGCCGTCTGTTATCAGGGAAATTGTCGAGGGACTCGCTGAAGCATGCGGCGATAATGAGTTTTCCAGCTACCTGCAGTCTCTCCGTTGTCTGCCCGACACCACTTCAGGCAGGGCGGATGAGTGAAATCGAGTTCAATCATGCGTTTGAATTTGAATACGGCATTGTGACCCGGGTAGCACCTGATATCCGCAGGATTGTTGCCAACAATCCTGGTCCGTTTACCGGTCCCGGCACCAGCACATATATTGTGGGCGACACCGAGGTGGCAGTGATTGATCCCGGCCCCATGCTTCCGGACCATATTGACGCTCTGCTTGAAGGTCTCGGCGATGTCCACATCAGCCATATCCTGATCACCCATACCCATGCAGATCACTCTCCGGCATCTCGACTGCTGCAGCAACGCACGGGCGCAGCCACTTTTGGTTTTGGCCCCCATCTTCAACATTCCACTGACCCTCTTGCGCATGGGGCTGACCAGGATTTTGTACCCGATTTTGTGGTCTCTGACGACGAACTTATCAATGGTAATGGCTGGTCTATGCGGGCTATTCACACGCCTGGCCATTGTGCCAATCACCTGTGCTTCGCATTTAACCAGCAAAACGCTTTGTTCTGCGGTGACCAGTTAATGGCCTGGTCTACTCCAGTCATCATACCGCCCGATGGAAATGTCCTTGCCTATCTCCATAGTCTTGACCAGCTGGCGGCCCAGGACTATTCGGTTTTATATCCTACCCATGGCAGGCCTGTTGAAAACCCCACAGTATTTATCGAACAGGTCAAACAGCACAGACTGCGACGCGTGCAGCAGGTACACGATGCAATTGTCGCCGGTATTGATCATATTAGCGCCATGCGCAATTTGATTTATCCAG
>Ga0055584_100003551_pt1 | contig 15351 bp, 14 predicted proteins | sample OSDHelmetaG_FD_58716 | JGI IMG/M metagenome (GOLD analysis project Ga0055584, IMG submission 58716) | Pelagic marine sediment microbial communities from the LTER site Helgoland, North Sea, for post-phytoplankton bloom and carbon turnover... | ecosystem: Environmental > Aquatic > Marine >... | reverse complement strand
TCAACGGAACAAAGAAACATGACAGATTTTTATCAACTCACACCGGAACAACAATCTGAGTGCTACCAGCAACTGGCTAAACTGGTTTTGCCAGAATGGGGTCTGGCGGATGCAAAGCTGAGCATGATAAAAATGCGGGAGAATGCTGTATTCAAAGTAGAACTGCCTAATGGCGACAAACAAGTGTTACGAATACATCGTGGCGGTTATCACACTGACGATGCCTTACGTTCAGAATTACAATGGATACAGGCCTTATCTTCAGCGGGCGTTGAAACACCGGAAGTAATTCCCCGGAATTCAGGTGAGTTGTTCATTCTCTCTGATTCAACACTTGCGGGAGATCCACGTCAAGTCGATATGTTTGCCTGGGTGGATGGCGAGCAATTGGGTAGTCTTGAAGAAGGCTTGGAAGGAGATCTGATGACCCAGCAAAATAATTACAGAACAATAGGCGCATTGGCGGCTAAAGTTCATAATCAGGCTAGTAAGTGGGCTACTCCATCTGGTTTTGTTCGTCATGCCTGGGATGTGGATGGCCTGACCGGAGAGCAGCCATTTTGGGGGCGCTTCTGGGAACTGGAAGTGTTGTCTGAAAGCCAGCGAAATTTGATGATAAAGGTTCGTGACAGAGTACGAAGCGATCTGAATGATTTTGGACAGTCTTCACAGAACTATAGCATGATTCATGCAGATATGGTGCCGGAGAATGTATTGGTTGACGGTGAGCATGTTCGACTAATAGATTTTGACGATGCCGGATATGGATGGCATTTATTCGAGATGGCAACCTCGCTTTATTTTAGTCACAGTGAATCTTATTTCGATCAGCTAGTCGTACCTTATATAGAAGGCTATCGAAGCGAGAGAGAATTATCTGATGACGCATTAAGCTCACTTCCAATATTTTTGATGGCGCGGGCGACAACCTATCTTGGCTGGGTGCATACTCGTCAGGAAACCGAAACAGCTCAGGAGTTAACTCCCATGTTGGTTGAAATGGCCTGTTCAATGGCAGAAGATTATTTGTCTTAAAGACTTGGTGATATCACACTAAGGGCAAACAGAAATGGATTATTATCATTGTGCTTGTTAACAGCAGCGTGATGTAAAATTCTTATAATCTGTTTAAACATTTCAATACCCATTTTATTTAAAACTACAACTACTTGAATAATTATGAGCACTAACGTGAAATTTAATCAAAGAATAAAAAGGACTGTTCAACGACCAGATATGTGGGCACTGCTTGTTTCAATTATATTTCAGTCTTTGACAACTGATGCTGTCTATGCGGATGAAAGTAGTATTGAGCTGGCGACACAATCATATATTAAGTGCGTTGCCTGTCATTCGCTCGAAGAAGGAAAGCATGGTGTTGGACCAAGCTTACATAACCTGGCTGGTCGTAAGGCGGGTGAAGTGACAGGCTTCAAGTTTTCGAAGGCCTTACGAACATCGGGGGTGGTCTGGAACAAGGAGTCATTGGACCGATACCTACTGAACCCGCAGAAGAGTATTCCACGAAATCGAATGGCCTTCGGAGGACTAAAAAATGCTGAAGAAAGACAAGCTCTTGTTTGCCACCTGCTCGGAAAGAGTGCCTGCGAGTAAAGTAGGACGACTCTTTTGAAGCGCGATTAAGTGGCGTTTTATTCGCCGAATAGTATTTCTAGCCCAGCAGCGTTGGCTTCTTTTTCAATAACAATCATTTCACGAAAATTATCCTGCATTTCCCAGGTACCAGTAAAACCCTTTGGGACGACAAAAGTATCACCGGCTTTAAATGTTTGTGGTGCACCACCATCAACGGTCAATATTGCACGCCCATGTAATACATGGACAAATTCATCAAATGGATAATCTTCTATTTTTAACAGGCCATCATCTCCCTCGTAAATGGAGACAACCAATTGGCCTGCAAACAGCGAATCAAAGCGGTGACTTTCTACGCCGGACACAAGCGTTCTTTTTGGCCAGGGCGCTTCCAGATTGGTCAAGCCCTTGCCGTTTATTTTGTCCGGGTCGAGCCGAATCGGTTCAGCTATGGTCATTTCGGAAGTTTCCTCAGCATAACTTAATGAGGAAAAAACACATAAAAATACAATTAATAATGTATTCTTTATACTGGAATTATGCATGTTCACTGTTTTCTCCTTAAGCGTAATGATATTTATTAGGGTGAATTGACTTACATAGACTCTGATCCAAAATCATCTCTGGGTCAAGTTTGATTCTCTCAGGTCAAGCGGTTGTCAATTATGAGATGAGTTCATTATTAAAATTGATGAGGAATAAAAATGAGTAAAGAAATTAAATATAAAGTAAACAGACGCGACTTTATTAAAACAACCGGTATTGCCGCAGCAGCAGTAGCGACGCCGGGATTAAGTTCGGCGCAAGGCTCATCATCATCTATTTATGACGTCGCCATTATCGGCGGTGGTTTTTGCGGCGTGACGGCAGCGCGGGAATGCGCAAAAAATGGTTATAAAACTGTAATTCTTGAAGCGGGGAATCGCCTTGGTGGCAGAACCTTTACTACCGACTTCGATGGACGCCCTACCGATTTGGGTGGCACCTGGGTGCATTGGACACAGCCCTATGTCTGGTCAGAAATATTGCGCTATGGCTTGCCAATGGCACAGACGCCGGGTGCTATGGCGGCAAAAATGATTGCGCGACGCAGTAATGGTGATATCCAGGAAGTCGATCTGGCGGCACGCTGGGACAAGCTTGAGCAGTCTGCTGCCAAATACATGGGCGAAACGCGTGAAATATTTCCTCAACCTTTCAGTCCATTTGCGTCGGATGCATACAAGAAAATTGATGGAATAAGCAGTGCTGAAAGACTGCAATCAATTGACGACATGGACGGACTTGATCGCGACATTCTTGATGGTTTTTTCTCTACCCTTACTGGTAATTATCACAGGGAAGCCGCCTGGATCGAAATGATGAGATGGTATTCACTTGCAGGCCGTAATCTTGCTGACTTGAATGACGCCATTTCCCGTTATCGATTTCGAGACGGGACAGTTGCACTTATTAACGCGATGATCACCGATTCGAAACCAGAGGTCAGGTTAGGGACTCCAATTGAAAAAGTGTCACAGCAAAAAGGCAATGTCGTCGTTCTTACGGAAGACGGCGACGAGGTGGTAGCGAAAACAGTTATCTCCGCTGTGCCAATGAATGTACTACAGGATATTGAATGGTCACCAAAACTGAGTGATAACAAAATCGCTGCATCAGCGGAAAAACATGCTGGAAACTGCACCAAGGTGCATGTTCTTTTGAAAGGCGATCATGGTGTAATCGGCTGTCTTGCACCGAGTGATAATCCTCTGAACTGGTTATTTACTGAGCATGCCGGACATGGCACAACGCATATGATCGGCTTTGGCCCGGATCCTGAAACTCTGGATGTAAATGACACGGCACAAGTACAAGCGGCTGTTCGCCGCTTTCTACCCGATGCTGAGGTTATACAATCTCTTGGTTACCAATGGGGTTATGATCCTTTCATACAAGGCACCTGGGCAACTTTTCGTCCCGGGCAATATTCCAAATACCTGAAAGACCTGCAGGCATCAGAGGGTCGAATCATATTTGGAAACGCAGACTGGGCTGATGGTTATCGAGGCTCTATCGATGGCGCAATCGAAAGGGGTATTTTTGCGGCGCGTGAAGTCGACAAAATTCTAAGCTAATTATAGTACAAACGATTAAACCAGCAGAGAAGGATCAAAGTAATGAACTTAACAGATATTGTGCAACGAGGATGGGAAGTGGTCCTCGCCGGGGATTTCGATACCTTGGTGACCGACTACGCAGAGGAGATGACATTTATCATGCCGGGGCAGACCGACGTCCTTGAAGGACGACAAGCGTTTCGTGATGCATTGGATGGTCTTGGGCAGATTCTCCCACCTGGTTTTGAAGTTACCGAACTACGCCAGTTGGAAGGAGAAAGCGAAGTTGTCTCCATCATTGAATGGAAATCTGAGAAGGTTGCAGCTTCCCAGCTGACTGTTCTGTTCAAGTTCAATGGTGACAAAATTTATGAGGAACGCTGGTTCATCGACACTGAGCAATGGAAGATTGCGTTCTGATTTATTCATATATCGTGTTCTTTTGCATGTCGCTATGGGCTCTTTAAACAAAAAGTGCGGTAATAAGCATCGTTCTTAAGCAGTTAGAATTCATAGCAGTCGCAGTCCCTACACAATAAAGCGTGCGTGCGATTTTAAACATCAATAGTTGGAGAAAAAAATGTATCGAATATTAGCTATTATTCAGATACTGCTTGGCAGCTTGATACTGGGGATGATGTCGCTATCAGTCCATGCAGAAGATAAGAGCTACGTTGACAATGTCGGTAACAACTACGGTAAAGGCAAGACGTTTTTTGATAGCAAGGTGTTACCCAAATTGGCTGAAAATGGTTGTCTCAAATGTCATGCGAGGGGTTATCTGCGACCCAATGTGCTCGTATATGAGGAACTGATCCGGCGTCTGGCCATTGGCGATTCTGCTGAAAATAACGCCATCATTTATAAAATTGCCAATATCCGCAGCATTTCCCCACAGATCCCCAATCATCCGGGTGGGCAACGCTGCACCACTATCGATGCTGAACCCTGTAAGACTATTCGCCAGTGGTGGGAAATCGAATTTGGTCATAAAGAGATCAAGAAAATTAAACCTGGTAAGACCATATTTTGAATTCTTGATGATCACAAGCTTAGTATGTTGTGAGGGATAATAAGATAAATGTCTAATAGCAAACACACTACAAATCAACAACGCCGCCAGGTCGTGAAAGGCATTGCCGCTGCCACGGCAGTCACAGCCATAATGCCGCAGAATTTATTTGCAGCCGGGCGCGGACCTACCGCTGTTGTCATTGGGGCCGGTATTGCCGGGCTGTCAGCTGCATGGGACTTACGTAAGGCCGGCTTTCAGGTTGCCATATTCGAAAAGGAAAAGTTTACCGGTGGCCGTATGGTGCAGTTACAGATGGGGTCACTCTATCAATTCACCCATGCCTCAGGTGTCTTCGGGGCTAATCGCGAGATGTTTGCGCTAGCGGAGGAACTGGGTCTTAAAAACGAAATTCGAGGCGATGCATTCCCTTCTGGCTTGTATGACAATGGTCATGGTCTCTACGATGCCGGTGGCCTGACTGACTTTGACATCGAAACTACTGCCAAAACGCCAGGCTTAAGTCTTGAAACGATTAGGAAACTAGATCTGCTAAAGCCCGACCTGGAAGAAATCGCCGCGACCGTTGATCCCTGTCTACTCGAAACCGGCACGGCATACGATAATGAGAGCCTGGGCGAATATTTCGAACGAATATTGGGTAAGGTCGCAGGCAGGGAAGTTATAAAATACCGTATCGAACCGGCTTGTGCCGCATGGGGTTGGCCGCCCTACGAGACGTCGAAAATTGCCCTTTTGCCCTGGCTTGCAAGAACAGAAAAATTTATTCAGCCGAGTGGCGGTATTGGCGTTCTGACCCGTAAACTGGATTCCCTATTACCCGTGCAAAACACCACCACGGTACGCTACGTCACACCAGCGGATGCAAGCGGTCGTCACACTATTCATTATTTAAACGCGAATCTGGAGCGACGCAGTGTCACCCCCGATGTCGTGGTCTGCGCGGTTGAAGGAAAATATCTGGAAAGGATAGTGCAGGACATGAGCCCAAAACAGGCGGCGCTGGCCAGCAACTGTTATTTTTCCAAGGAGGCGATTGTTTGCTGGATACTGGATGGGAAGCATGCACCGAAAGAATTTGCCAGCGGTCAGTACATCCCGGACCACCCTGATCAGATAAAGGCAAAAACCACGTACTGGTTTGCAACACCGGGCGATCCGGCACTCAATCATCCACCCCATGTGCGTTATTGTCTCTCTCGACGGCACACACCTGAATGGCAGCAGAGCGATATGGCATTGGAAGAATATTCCTGGCCGATGATAAAAGCACTCTATCCACAAATCGACAAATCCCATGTAGTCGATATTGTTGACTATACATGCGACGATTTGATTTACCTACCTGTCGGTTACGTAAAACAAATGGCGGAAGTTCTACAGGAGCAACGAAAAGAACGACGTGGACTTTACTTCGCGGGTGAATATGTTGCCGGTGCACATACAGGAGCTGCTTGCGCCAGTGGACGTTCGGTAGCGAAAGTGATCAAAAAACATTGGGCATGAACTTCCTATACAAATTATTAATTAACGAGGGTAACAATGAAAAAAATCACAGGTTTGCTTATAGGGATAGCTATACTTCTTTTAAACATCGCTATTGCAGAAAATAAAATGGATACGAAAAAAATTATCAATATGGATCCAGCACAGTTGGATAAGGCTGAAATGTTTGCCGTTGAGGACTATCCCTTTATGAAGCTTGTTGAAGGTGAAGATCCAAAGGCAGGTGCAGTGACTAATTTTGTATCCGCTGATGGTAAGCTGGACATAGGGTTTTCACGCTACTCAAAGATTACGCTCCAATTAAGCGACTGGCCGGTAGACGAATTCATGTATTTTCTCGAAGGTCAGGTAGAAATTACCGACGAAGATGGTTCTGCCAAAATTTATGGTCCTGGAGATGCGATTGTTATGCCAAAGGGCTTTAACGGAACCTGGAGGCAACTCAGCCCAATTAAAAAGATCAATATTTCCTATCCCATGGATGACACATCTTTTGAATAGTTAGATCACCCGGAAAATTCTTTATCATTTGGTAATACGTATTCGCGACCGCTTTTAATAACCCAGCCTGCTTAACAAATTCATCGACAATTGTTTTCCGAGAATCAAAACGTAAAATTACTTATTTTGTTGTTATAATGGCTATATGAATAGGCAGAACGTAAAGAAACATCGTCTAAGTGATTTTGATGAAGTAAAGGACAACCTGGAATACTGGTTGTCACGTTCACCTGCTGAGCGGGTAGCAGCTGTTGATCAACTTAGAAGGGAATTCAATGAAAGTCCGGTCCGATTTCAAAGAACTGCTCGAATTATTCAACTCTCACAAGATTAAATACCTGATTACGGGTGCCTATGCATTGGCGTATCACCGCGCTCCTCGTTATACAGGTGATCACTGTTCACTGAGAGGCGAGTACTTATCGCCATTCATAATCGCGATTTTTCTTACATTACCCTGCATTTCAAAAGTACCGCAGAAGCCTTTTTTTAGCATAAAGGCTTGGCCTGGAAGAAATTCTTCCTCCTGACCATTTTGATCAGTCACAATTATCTTTCCGCTAAGTAAGTACATAAATTCATCCTGTGGGTAGTCTTTTAAATCAAGTAAGGCAGGTGCTGCCTGGTAAGCGGCAACAAGAAGCTCGTCATGATCAAAATGATGTGTTTGATGCTTTGATTCTCCTGATAAAACTATTTCGTCAGGGTAGGGTGCAAGTTCGTCAAGATTTAAACCTGCCAATTTGTCAGCATCCAACCGTAAAAGTTTATTATCGTTGCTCATTTAGATATCTTCTCCTAATTAAAAGTAAAACTGTCTCAGTATTTATTCTGACGAACACTTTAACCTTTCTATCATAGTGTCAATGATTCGAGTACATCGCTTTTTTGTATAATCTTCTGGATTAAGTAAGGACTCAATACATACTCCGTCCACCACCGCTAAAATCAGGTCCAGTTTGTCCGTTGTTTTCTTGAACCGAGGAATTTCTTCTTTTTTAATAGCCTCGTTAATATGTTGTTTCAGCATGTCACGATATTCATTTCGGTTCGCGTTGTATTCCTCGACCAACAAAGGATCACTACTGTTCCGGATACCAAAACACATTGACACAAAAGCAATACTTCCCGCTTTTTTAGGGTCAGGTAGAACTTCAATCATTGCATTTCTCAGACACATCAAGTCATTATCCAAAGATTTGTTGGCGTTGAGAATTCTTTCAAAGACTTTTCTACATGCAATTGTGAATGAAAATCTCAGGACACTATTTTTATCTCTGAAATAGTGTGACAACACGCCTGTGGTGAAATTCGCCTCCAATGTAATATCACGTAGCGTAAGATTATCAATACCAACGGATTGAACAGCAGCCCATGTTGCATGGGCTATCTCAACTCTTCGTTCATCATGATTAACCACTTTAGGCATAAATCGATTGCTCCATAATTCTAATAAAATAAACTATTGTAGAAAAAGTTCTATTTAGACATCGAGGATTGTTATTTCGGGGCCGAAACTTTTAAAAGATCCAGCCCGTCGAACAACATTCTCAGTCCCCAATTGAGTAATGACGGGTCTCCGGAATAAAATGGAAAATCTTTTGTTGGCATGTTATCGAGTAAAGTATCGGCATCATCAGCCTTCAGTATTCGTTTGGCCATTTTTGAACCAAGGTAGAGCGCCATTGAGAAACTCGGTGTGGCACAGAAATGTATACCGTCGTGTGTGCCGATATGAGGAAGGTGATCGCCAGGCAATGCCAGATTCCCGTTCCAGCAATATTCCGCTTTTATATTCTCTAATTCTGGAAACAGTTTTCTGTATGCATTCAGTATCCTGTTTGATTGTGTGTAGTTATCATCGGTACGAAAATAATGAGAAGCCAGTATAAGTCGACTTTCCGTATCACAGGGCCTGAAGTTATAAAACATTTGTTTCGTATCAACAACTCCCCTCAAAGTGGGTAGTAGTTCCTTTAATAGTTCCTGTGGTAGCGGTTCAGTCGCAACCACATGCGCCAGTAAGGGGAAAATTTTCTTTTGCAAAAAACCAGTCTCCACGCCGGAATATCCCTGTGTCGCCAGTACAATATGTTCCGCAGTAATGTTGCCCCTGTTCGTCGATATCGTAAACGATCCATTTGATTGACGTTGTAGTGATTCAAGTTGGATAGAGGCGCATATTGTCGTGCCTGAATCGGAAAGGCGTCTAATCAACTCGGCGGTCAATTGCCCGGGATTCAGATCATAAGCATCCGGCTGTACTTTAGCACCATAGTATATTTTACTTGCCTGGCCACCAATTTCTCCATGCAAGTCCTGTTTGGGTACCATGTGTGCGTCTACTGTTCCAAACTGCTTCTTTATCCGCTCAAGGGTATTGGCCATTGTTTCATAGGCTGATTTCGTGGTTGCCAGTACCAGCTTTCCACGTTGTCTCAATCCACAGCTGATGTTCTCACGCTTTATCAGTTCAAGGACATAATCGTGGGCAACTCGTCCTTGTTTAATCAGGTCATATTTTTTGACGCCATGGACAAGTCCGTCCAGATCCCCAGTTGTCGTTCCATCGATACGATCCATGACTAGGCCAAGGTTCCTCGAGCATGCGCCGTGCCCAGGCTGCTCTTTTTCAATCAGTGTTACCTCGACCCCAGCGCTTTGCAGTTCCAACGCGGCGCTTAAGCCTGCGAAGCCTGCTCCGACGATTACAACGTCGGTTCTTTGCGGCGGGGAGGAATCCGGTATTGAGACCGGCAAGGTATTTTCCCACCATAATGAAGATTCTTTGAGTTCTTTCATTTTTATCAAATTTACATTTTGTACGACGCAGATCCCTTCTGCTTCTATATGAAAATTCACTCGTTGATTATTTATTTATAATGGCTATTATATATAAAATTCTACACATACCAATTTATTTTTTTGAACACTGGAAAGTTACTCGCTCTCTAACGTTAGTGTGCTAGCCATTTATTTATACGAAATTTCCTTATCGACAATCGCTCTTAAGTAAAAATGAATATAAAAGAATTTTTACCGGAACAATGGGGCTTGTTATATGCCGCCTTCGCTTTTTCTCAGGGCATTGGTCTGTTGAGTTATTGGGCCTTGCCTCTGGTCGCGGGTTCTCTGGTTACCGGGCTTGGCTTGAGTGCCACAGAAGTAGGTCTGATAGGCACCATCGAAGGTTCTGGCCTGTTTATCTCCTCACTGTTGCTGGCGAATTTTGTAGACCGCGGATATCGCAAACGGGTAGCGCTACTAAGCGTTGGCGTTGTCGTCATTAGCAATCTTTTGTGTGGATTAGTGAATATGGATTTCACGTCGCTGCTCATCATGCGTTTCATCACGGGGATAGGCGCCGGTCTGGCATTGGCCGTGGGCAATGCGACGATAGCGAATGCACGGGACACCGAGAAGTTTTCCGGGCACCTGACATCAATGCTGGTGCTGTTCATGGTCATTATCATGCCTGCTCTGTCGCGCCTTAGTGAGACAAGCGGTTATCAGGGCGTGTTCCTGGGCCTGGCTGCTACGGTATTAATAGGTGCGATTTCAATTCTTTTCCTGCCCGATGGTCCGGACTCATCATTGGTACATGAGGGTGACGCGGCTAGTAGAAACGCGATCAGCCTGCTCAGTGCCTTGTCCATTGCCGTGCTTATGATCATGCTGATGTTCGGCGCTAGGGGTACGTTGCCCTGGCTGGTGGCGGAGCAGCTTGGTACCGATGCCGGCATGAGCCTGCCAGAGGTTGGCAACCTTTTCTCTTTAATGTATGCCGTGAGCATCATTGGACCCTTTTCACTCTTGTTCCTTGCACGGGTAGTCGGTGTTAGAGCGATCCTGTTCTGGTCACTGGCCGTTGCTGGTATTTTTAATTGGCTGTTTACCGTTTCAGCTGGTAACGCTATGCAATTTAGTGTCGGTATCATCGCCTGGGCAGTTTTCTTTTTTATTGCCTTTGCCCAGATCAATGCCGTTGCGGCCCAGGTTGATAGAAGCGGCCGGCTTGCCTCGGCGGTGGGCAGTGCCTTTATTGGTGGTATCACCATTGCGCCTTTTATTGGCGGATCACTGGTCGATGCAGGTGGCTATAGTTGGCTTGGTGCAGCGGAGATTACATTGACAGTAGTGATTGGCATTGTTGTGCTGATCGGTATACCAAAATACATTGATAAGACTGGCTGACAGAAGCAAATTTTAAAAAGTAGGGGATCGTAAAATTGAACACACAAGCAAAACAAAAGCCGATGCTGGAAATCTTTAATAGTCTTTCCGGACATATTTATCTCGACGGCGAGTTACGTAAAGGCACGGGCTCGGAAGGCTGTGATGCAATTGATCCGGCGACTGAGGAAACCCATGGTCAGATTAGCTTCACCAGTGCCGCGGAAGTTGATGAAGCCGTGACGGTGGCGAAAAGAGCACAGGCTGAATGGAATCGCATGAGCGGATTAGCGCGGGCAGATCAATTGCATGAGGTGTCTCGCCGCTTCCGCGAGCTGGCACCGAAACTGGCCGAGGCACTGACCCGCGAAATGGGCAAGCCCTACAAGGAAGCATCGGACGAGGCGTTCTGGACATCTTCATCCTTCGACTATTACGCAGAGATAGCGCGCCATGAGGCAGGTCGTGTGGTAGGACCCGTGATCGATGGCGATTTCAATGTCATCACCAAGCATCCCCTGGGCGTGGTGGGCATCATCCTGCCATTCAATTTTCCATTCGTACTATTTGGCTGGGAGGCCGGTGCCGCCCTGGGCGCGGGCAATGCAGTGATCCTTAAACCTTCTGAGCTAACCAGTTTTTCATCATTGATGATGATGGAGTGTTTTGATCATTTACCCAAAGGCCTGGTGCAATGCATTCCCGGTGCCATCGAGACTGGCAAAGCACTGGTTGAAAATGATGGTGTCGATGGTATTGCTTTCACCGGTTCAATCGGGGGTGGACAGGCCGTGGCCCAGTCATGTGCAACGACCTTCAAGCGCGCGCTAATCGAGACCAGCGGTAACGATCCCTTCCTGGTCATGCCTTCGGCAGACATGTCGGTCGCAACGCGAGGGGCGGTGTTCGGTGCCTTTGTCAATTGTGGTCAGGTCTGTGCTGCGGCGGAACGTTTTTATGTACACAACGAGATTTACGACCAGTTTGTTGAAGAGGTAACACGCTTAAGCAGCAAACTGCGCATCGGTAACGGTCTCGACAAGGTTGATATGGGGCCGATGGCCGCCCGACGTGAACTTGATCGATATGAGGCTATGTTGGCGCGTGCACTGGAGGAAGGTGCCAGGCTTATGCACGGCGGAAATCGGCCGGATGGTTTTGATCGCGGTTACTTCTGCGATGCCACGATCCTGGCCGATTGCACACCCGACATGGAGATAATGAATAACGAGACATTTGGTCCGGTGATGCCAATATGCCGGGTTGGCAGTTTTGATGAAGCGCTGGAGCTGGCCAATAAATCGAAGTACGGCCTGGGTTCATGTTTATACACCAATGACCTTGCGGAGACCATGCGCGCCATCAACGAGCTGGAAGCGGGTATGACCTGGATTAACACTAACTCCCTGATGGACAATGACGCCGGACCCTTCGGCGGGCGCAAGATGTCGGGCACCGGGCGACAATTGGGATCAGAAGGTCTTGATCAATTTCGACACTCGAAGTTTTCGATGATAGATCACGAAAACATCGCGCCCGATTTCCTGTGGTTCCCCTACCAGGACTCTGATTCTTATTCTGGTTGATAATAGCGAAAAGTAGTTAGGATTCTGGTACGGGTCGCAGCTCGTAGATATCGAAACAGTACATTTTCCTTGAAAATTGACTCCGAATAGGTAAGAAAGATTGAATATAATCACTGAAATTATTGTTATAGTACGACTCTATGGATCGACAAATCGTAAAGAAACATCGTCTTAGTGAATTCGATGAAATAAAGGATAATCTGGAATACTGGTTATCCCGTCCGCCTGCTGAGCGCATAGCAGCCGTCGATCAGCTAAGAAAGGAATTCAATGAAAGTCCAGTCCGATTTCAAAGAACTGCTCGAATTATTCAACTCTCACAAGATTGAATATCTCATTACGGGTGGGTATGCTCTCGCACATCACGGGGCTCCTCGTTATACAGGTGACATAGATTTGTACGTGAAGCCTGACGCTGAAAATGCCAAACGCATAATCCTGGCTCTAGATGAATTTGGCTTTGGTAGTCTTGATCTGAAAGAAGAAGATTTCATGGAAGAAGGTCAAATAATTCAGTTGGGTAGGCCACCTGCCCGTATCGACATCCTCACATCCATAAGCGGCGTGAACTGGGATGAAGCTCTTGAAGGGAAAGTGGAAGGGACCTGTAGTGATGTTCCTGTCAATTTCGTTGGCCGCGAACAGTTTGTAAAAAATAAGAAAGCTACAGGTAGAGTAAAAGATCTGGCAGATCTTGAAGCATTAGGAGAAACGCCAAGGTAATCCCTCCGTAACGATGTTTGCTTACAATTGCTTTCCGCGATTACTCATCGTTGGTGATCGCGGTGTAAAATTCTCTTGTCCATCTTTGTTGAATTCTCAGTCGATGTCCCAATATTAGTTTACTGTCTAAAATATAAAGCGCGTTATTAAAACTGAGCCAAAAGTAGTTAGCTTCCGAGTACAAGTTCGGCCATTAAAATCAAACGCTGGCATCGCTAAGTGAGAGAAATTGACTCACGTCCTGCATAAATTCCGATCTGGCTTCAATATGGGGTGTGTGTGAAGCGCCTTTATAGCTTTTGAATTTTGAGTCAGGCGTTTGTTTCGCAAATATAGAAACCGTTGTCGGTGTCATTTCATCATGTTCGCCACAAAGATAGAATGTGGGTGCCTTGATCAGGTTTAGTTTAGGTTCGATGTCATAATCTTTCAACGAGCCGCTCAAAGTCGGCTCGGATGGTCCCCACATGTTGTGATAGAGATCATTGTTAAATAATTCAATAGTACGATTTAAGAAATCGGGCCAGGGATCGAGTCGGCAAACATGGCGTTGGTACCAGACAAAAATAGCTTCATGGTATTCCTCATTGTTTATTGTACCTGCAGCTTCATGATGTTCGATGATGGAGACAACATCGGCTGGTAATTGGCCCAGTAATTTCTTTGCGTCCCGAAGATATCGAGGACCACTAAGAAAAGGACTACCCAGGATCAGAGCTTCTAGCCCCGCTGCCTGGCGGGTAGCGTATTCAGCTGCCCAGGTCGCACCACAGGAGTTACCAAACAAGGCAACCCGATCGAGTCCAAGTGCAATCCGTATGGACTCAATTTCGCTAACAAAGCGTTCAACGTTCCAGTTACTCGGATCATTAGGTCTATCTGCGAGGCCACAATCCAGCTGATCGTAGAGTATCACCGGTCTTTCATTGGCAAGATCCAGAAACGGTAACAAATAATGATGCGAGGACCCGGGACCTCCATGTAATATTATCAGAGGTGTTTTTCCTGAGGCAAAATGCTGTCTGCCATTCAATCGATACCATATTTTCCCTCCTTTAACTGCCAGAAAGCCCGATTCCTCAGCTTCAGGAAAAAAGTCATGGTTAGCTTTTGCGCTGGATATTTCAGCGGCCATACTAAGGGCAGGATGAAAACCATATGCCCCTAGTGCCAGCAGTTTGGAGAACTCGCGACGATTCATAGACAGTTTTACTTTATTTATTTTCTTACTGCGAATATTACCATTGGAAGGAGACTGATACTAAATAGGTTCTCGGCAGGTCCTAGTTATAAAGCAATTGCTCGCTGGTCTTGTCTATCAGTAATAAATTTAGCAGGCCCATCTCTATATTGGATTATGTATTGATGTAAAACGTGTTATGCAGCACCATTAAAAAGTTATTGCGCTAGTCAACCTTGTTGTTATTACTGTTTGTCAGGAGGCAGGTCGAGCTATGATTTTTCTCGAGAGTATTTCTGGTAAATAAGTTTTCAGGTAACCTTTTGTTGCTCGCTTTGTTTCTTCAACATAGGCTTCAGTGATAAAGCTGTGCTCGGTGACTGAGAGAGTAAAAATAGTATCTATTATTTCAACCACAATGAAAAACACCCGCTGTTTGTCCGGAATATCCGGCAACACAAAATGTCGACTCAGGACCTCTTCGATATTAGTCCCAATCTCTTTATCACCAGTTCGATCCAGAAGTTTGATTTTAGGAGGGGCCTTGCCACTGTAAAATAATTTACGGGGAACGTCCTTACCTTTGAAATACTCTGCGTCTCTGTCAATGATCTGGTCAATTATATCTGGCCAGGTATTGATTGTTTTTGCATCATATTCCCTTAGTACAAACTCATTTACTTCTTTGTGGTAGTAGGCCACCAGTGCAGCTAGAAGATCGTTTTTGTTCCGATAAAAATGATAGGCAGATGCGGTTGGTAATTTTGCATGACGAGCTATGTCTACAAAGGATACTTCGTCGATATCACGCGTCGAGAGAAGCTCGATGGCAGAGTCGATCAGTTTTTGTCTACGTATGTCACCACGCTCATGTGTGTAAGTCGCACGGCGGATGGTAGTCGATGTTTGGCTCATTCCACTCTCTTTGTTTGCATAGCTTGAATCGTCAAAACA
>Ga0055584_100003550_pt1 | contig 15354 bp, 10 predicted proteins | sample OSDHelmetaG_FD_58716 | JGI IMG/M metagenome (GOLD analysis project Ga0055584, IMG submission 58716) | Pelagic marine sediment microbial communities from the LTER site Helgoland, North Sea, for post-phytoplankton bloom and carbon turnover... | ecosystem: Environmental > Aquatic > Marine >... | reverse complement strand
CGATTATTACTCCGAAGCTCGCACGATTCATCAATTATCGGGCATTCTCGAGAAACGGCTTATTTACGACAAAAGCGGTTCGACCGCGAAGCTAAGTTTCTCCAATGTCCTCCGAGCTTACCGATCTGCCCCGTCACAAGAAGTAGATGGGTTTGATTTAAGAGAGAAGGAATTGAGTTCACCCGATCCGAAAATATTTGATCAAGACCCTGAGAGAATCATTCGACTTTTCAGGCATTCCCAACGTTTGTCCGCCAAGCTTGCCCCTGACCTCCGCTCCCTCGTTCGCAACCGACTGGCTCTAATCGATTCTTCCCTTATTAATTCTACCTCGGCAAATGTAACCTTCCGGTCAATCCTTCAGGAGATCGGAAATGTAAGCCCAACTCTCAATGAGATGCACGATTTGGGAGTATTGGGGCGTTTTGTCCCCGAATTCGGTCGCCTCACCTGCAAAGTCCAACATGACCTCTACCATCGCTTCACTGCGGACATTCACGTTTTGCACTGCATATCTACCCTCGACAAAGTGTTTCAAGGCAAAAAAGATGTCCAGCAAAGATACCTAGAAGCTCTTCGGAAAAACGAAGTTCCCGGATTGCTCTACCTCATCCTCTTCATGCATGACCTCGGAAAAGACAAAGGACCCAAAGGACATTGCGAAAGAGGTGTGGAAATAGGTCGTAATCTCTTAAACCGGCTAGACATTGCGAAAGAAATGCACGACCGCGTGCTCTTTGTTATACGCAATCACTTGGAAATGGTACGTTACGCAAATAAATTCGACCTAGAAGACCCCGAAGTCATTGATTCCTTTGCTGCGTTCGTCGAGGGTGAGCAAAGACTCAGATTCCTCTATGTTCATACTTTTTGCGATGCAAATGCAACCGCACCTGATCTGTGGAACGATCACAAGGAGGAGCTTCACACCCAACTATTTACGAACACGCTAGCAGTTTTGGAAGGGAAGCACGCACGAAAAGATCCAAGCACTTTAAAAGACGCCTACATGGACATGGAAGTAGAGGGGGTTTCCAAGGAAGAAATCCTTCACCACCTCGAACAAGTTCCCGTTCGTTATTTTTCTCACACTGGTAAGGAGGAGGTCGCTCTCCATGTTGACATGGTTCACCGCTTTGAAGAAAACGCAAAGGGTTCTGAAGCTCCGATTGTAAGTTGGAGAAACGATCTTAGGCGTACTCTTACAATCGTTGATATTGTCACCCGGGACAGGCAAGGCATTTTCGAAAAAGTCACCGGGGCTTTTGCCGTCACCGGCATTAATATTCTCGGTGCCCGCGCGGTCACGAGAAAGGATGGATTAGCAATCGATGTCTTTTATGTCGAAGACGGAAAAGGAGGAGTCGTAAACGATGTCAAAACTCGCAAAAGGTTCGAAGAATGCATCCAATCTTTTCTCCTTGAGGGAAATTCACCCGACAATCTGATTTCTGAAAGGCGCAAGAAAACCGATCGTAACCGACTCTTTAGCAACGAGGACCGTCTTGGAGCCAAAATTCCGCCCCGGGTCGATGTTTATCGAGATGTATCCTTAGGTCGAATAATCGTCGAAGTACGGGCTGCTGACCGAGTCGGCCTCCTTCATGTCATAGCCAAGACCATCGCTAATTGTGGGTTTGGGATTCTCTTCGCACGGATAGCCACCGAACAAGGAATAGCCACGGACATATTCAATATTGAGCAATCTTCAGATCTGAAAGATTTTTCACCGTCCCGTTTTTTGGATCTACGCGAACAACTCAGCGATGCCCTAAACGAGGGCAAATATTACCATGAAGTCTAGACGCTCAAGGGCAGGGTCAACCTGAATACGGTTCCTTCGGAAGAAGACTCCACCAATTCCAAGTTCCCATCGTGGCCACGAAGAATTCGTTTTGAAATAGCCAGTCCCAGTCCACTTCCTCCCATGCCTCCCGAGAGAAAGGAATCAAAAATCCTTTCGCGAAACTCATCGGGAATCCCAGATCCGGTATCTTTTACTAAAATCTCTGCCTTCCCCTCGGCCGAAAGGACGGTTTGAATAGCTAAATGGCCACCATGGGGCATGGCAACCAAAGCATTCAGTATTAAATTGAGCAAGGCTTGCTGAAGTTGACCCTTGTCAACAAAGACAAGTATTTCCTCCAAAGCCTCCTCAATATTCAAGCTGACATGACATTGTTCGAGCTTTAAACGAACCAATAAGGACACCTCTTGTAGTATTTCCCCCAGAGAAAAAGTCTCCCTGAACGACTCCCTACTCTTTCCAAAATCCAAGATGCGACCAGCAATTTGATTTAAGTTATCAAGCTTTTCGCGAATGACCGATAAATCCTTGTTCTTGTTCTCATCATCCGCATCTTCCAACTCGAGAGAATCAAACAGTAATCGGATTACCATGAGGGGATTCCTTATTTCATGAGCAATTTCAGCCGCTAGAGTACCCAAAGTGGTGAGCCGTTCGCTCTTCCTCATACTTTCTTCCGAGTCAAAGACACGGGCATAAAGACGAGCGTTCTGGACCGCAATAGCACCTAGGTCTGCGAGGGCTCGGGCAATCACGCGCTCATCATCATTGAAACGGTGCTTGCGATCTACATAAAGGGTTAGCAAGCCTATTGGCTCGCTTTCGTAAACAACTGGGGTGACCAGCATCGAATGGAGGTTTTCTTCGCGAATGAGTTTGATAAAATGGTGTTCCTCCGTTCGGAACAGGTCCCTAGTTTGGACCTGCCTGTGCCCCCGCAAGGACGTACCCAAAAGACTTTCAGCCGGATTGAGAGACTCGTGGTAAGGTCGGGGGCCATTTCCATCCTGCAACGAATGAAGATTAAGCAAATCCTTCTCTTGATCATAAAGAAAAAATGCACACAAGCGACAATCCATAAGAAGCAAAGCTTCACGAGTAATCGTTTGGAGTATCTCTTCGACTTTACGCTTTCCAGCCATGTCCTGCCCGACTTGAACTAAGGTTTGAAACTGATCGGCTTTTCTCCGCAATTGCTGAATCATCCACATGTTTTCTAAGACTCGACCCGCTTCGTTTGCCATTAAAACTAACAACCTCAAGTCCTCCTCCCGGAAAGCTCCTTGTTTAAGAGAATCGACATTCAATGCACCGACCGTACGACCACCCTCACTCAGTGGAGCGGCCATTTCGGATCGAACCCGATCATCGAGCTCAAAATATTTCTCCTCTTTTTCAACATCGGTGCAAAGGAACGATTCACCATGCAAAGCAACCCAACCAGTAATCCCTACACCCATCGGAAGTTCAAATCCTTTGCCAGCTTTGGAAAGACCACGCTCCACCTCGATCGACAATTTGTCGGAATCGGCATCCAAGAGGCAGATGGAGGCGGAACTGGCACCAAACACATTCATGACTTCGTCAAGGATTCCTTCCAAGGCCAATTTGGGATCAGGCTCGCTACTCGCAAAAGCACTTATTTTGTAAAGGGCGTCAACGGCCCTATACTCCGATTTTTCTTTTTCCGATCTAATGCTCACAATACGAGGGATACTCGAGTTCATGCCCAAGGCGAGAATCGAAAGTACAAAGCCTATTTTCCGTGCAGAAAATGAGCCCAAGTCTTCTCCATTGGCTTTCCATAAAGGGAAGTCATAAAAGGACGACAGGGGGGTTTCTTCGGCTCCTTAAGCAAACGCATACCTGCTTCCTTGGGTAATCGATTACTCTTCTTACTATTACAACGAATGCATGAAATCACAACATTCTCCCAAGAAGTGCCTCCACCTCGATCCCGGGGGATCACATGATCCATATTCAATTCCTTGGAAGGAAGGTTTTTTCCACAATATTGGCACTTGAATTCGTCGCGCTCTAAAAGGTTCTGGCGATTGAACTTCATTTCTTGCATCAGCATCCGGTCGTAGGAGCGCAAGATCAGAACACTCGGGACAAAAACCCTCTGACTGACAGTGTGAATGACACGAGCACCGGAAATAGCCTCAAACTCCTTACAATGAGCAAACCAAGACGCACCGTCAAACATTCGGAAACTACCATCTTCGGCAAATATCACTTGAGCGTGGTCAAGTGAAAGCAAGCTAAAGGCTCGCTCAATGCCTACGACATTGACTGCTTGCCATAGGCGGTTTAGCACGAGGGTTTGATAACCAGTGTCCATTCGTGGATTGATATAACCGACTAACCACCTTTGATGTCAAAGTATTTTTGTCAATTTTTAGGCAACAGAAGAATCACTTCAATGTATCGAAACCTCTCTTGGAGAACAGTAAGGGAAAAATGATATTTAAAATACATGAGATAGCAGATTTTCTCGCATATATTAAAATGATCTTACATGTATGAAAAATTAGACTTTAAAAAAATGGCCATCTTGAGAAACATTCGACCCAACAACTTCATACCATACTATAAATAAGGGAAAAAATCTCTTCACCCCAAAGGGTGCGGCTAAGTGCTACTCGATCGTACCTTGTGATGAGAATTACGAAACTCAGTAACTCCGACCTTCTTTTTTCTCGTAAAAATTAAGGAAAGCCTTGTGAACAACGCGGTATCCACCCGGCGTTGGATAATCACCGGTAAAATACCAGTCTCCCGAATGATCGGGGAGTGCCTCGTGAAGGTTCTCAATACTTTGATAGACGATTTCAACCGGAACTTTTCCATTTCCATTATCAGGACAGACTAAATCAGCAACCTTGGCTGCAATCTCCGATGCAGTAAAGTTTTCGTAGACTTTCTTAACATGATTCACGAGTCCGGGCTTAGTCTCTTTGAGGGCTTCCTTACACTTAACTGCAACCTCTTCAAGCAAGCCTTCGTAGCCTTTTTCCTCAACCAAGGAAATGGCAGCCTGAAAAGCAATAAACTTCCCCAATTCGGACATATCGATACCATAACAATCAGGGTATCTGATTTGGGGGGCTGTCGACGCGATGACCAACTTACGGGGTTTGGCTCGGCCGAGAATTTTCAGGATACTCCGCTTAAGGGTGGTTCCACGAACGATCGAATCATCGATACAAACCAAAGCATCTTCTTTTTCACGAACTACGCCATAGGTGATATCGTAGACATGAGAAACCAATTGGGCACGGCCAGACTCTTGACTAATAAAAGTCCGGAGTTTGATATCCTTGTTGGCAATTTTTTCACCCTTAGGCCAATTGTCCATGACCAAATCATCGATTAACTCTTCTGTTAACTCACCAGCCTTCCGCGCGTCGATCAATTTTTGTTTTACTTCAGCCCGACGAACCAAGCGGAGTTGCTCCATAAAACCATAATAAGCACTTTCTGCGGTATTGGGAACATAACTGAAGACACTCTTTGAGAAATCCGACCCCACCGTTTCAATAACGCCCGGAACAAGAAAGGCTCCCAAAGTCTTGCGCTCAGCATAAATATCTGGGTCGTTCCCACGGGAAAAGTAAATCCTTTCAAAAGAACAGCCTGTTTCACGGGCCGGATCGTCCGCGAAGCGTTCAATCGAAAGATCGCCATTCGCCTTGGCCACTACAATCGTTCCAGGCTTGATCTCCTTGACCTCGTCGATCTTCTTTTCAAATACCGTCATGAGTGGTGCCCGCTCGGATGCCACGGCAATAACCTCGTCATCGGCAAAGTAAAACCCAGGACGAATACCCAAGGGGTCACGCATTGCGAAGGCATCTCCATTTCCGATGATGCCAGCCAAGGCGTAACCACCATCCCAATGCTTAGATGCTTCCCTGAAGACATTTGGCAGGTCAATGCGTTCTCCGATCCAAGAACTGAGTTCGTTGCCTGTAATTCCTTGCTGAGCAGCATCAGTGGATAGCTTGTCGTTCACCGCATCTAGGTGATAACCAGTTTCTTCGAGAATTGCCTGCGTATCTGTGTCGAAAACAGGATGTTGTCCTCGTTCGACTAGTTTTTGGTTAAGTTCGTCAACATTTGTAAGGTTAAAATTTCCTGCCACCATAAGGTTTTTGCCCTGCCAGTTGCTTTTTCTGAAATAGGGATGACAAGTGGTGGATCCATATTCACCGGAAGTTCCATAACGCAAGTGACCGAGGAGGATTTCACCACCATAATCAAAATGTGTCTTGATCGTGTCTGGAAACTCGGGAAATGCAGTACCAGCATCGATCATCTTACCCAGTTGCTTGTGCTGGCTTCCGAATATCTTCGATAATGCTTTCGTGCTCGTGCTCCTTTCCCGAAACATGAAAGCTTCTCCAGGAGGCATGTTAAGCTTCATGGAACCTATCCCAGCACCGTCCTGTCCTCGGTTATGCTGCTTTTCCATAAGCAGGAAAAGTTGGTTAAAGCCCCACAACGGGGTGCCGTATTTCTCAGCATAATAGTCTAGTGGCTTTCGCAAACGAACAAGTGCTATACCGCAAAAATGGCCTATCTCATCACTCATTGTCCAACTACCTTCATTTCATGTAATTTGGAATCGCCTGACTCCATGATTCGTACAGGGAGGCAACGCTCATATCGAAAACCTCATCTCCCTCAACCGAGATTTTGAAACGACCTGAATCATCTGTGGTACCAAGGGATTGAGCAGCCAATCCAGACTCTTGAGCCGCAAGCAGGATGCTCGATTCCTTCTCGGCGGATACCGAGATTAGGACACGACCTTGACTTTCTCCGAAAAACAAGGAATCCAATCGACCGCTAGGCCCACGAGAATCAAAGGAAACGGATAATCCAAGATCAGCTTCACCAAAAAGCATCTCCGTCAAAGCAACAAGAAGCCCACCTTCCGAAAGGTCATGGGCAGCGAGGACCGATTCATTCGAAATTTGAGTAAGCAGAAAGTCTTGCACCTTTTTCTCAGCGGGCAGATCGATTTCGGGGACATGCCCCTCTTTTTTCCCGTATTGAGTTTGAAGATAATAACTAGCTCCAAGTTCAGAGGGCAAACCTCCGAGGAGAATAACAGATTCTCCCGCCTGAGAAATAAAGCTTCGGGTAACATGATTGGCATTATCAATCAAGCCAACCATGGAAACAACAGGTGTCGGGTCAATGGCACCTTGCCCATGTTCATTGTAGAGACTGACATTTCCGCCTACCACGGGAACATCAAAGAAAGAACAAGCGTCGGCCAAACCCTTCACGCATTCCTTGAGCATATGATAGGCCTCGGGTTTATTGGGGTTCGCGAAGTTGAGGTTATCGGTTACGGCCAAGGCTCGGGCTCCCGAACAAGCCAAATTACGCATACACTCTGCAAAAGCGATCTGAGCTCCCTTGTAGGGATCTAAGTAACAAAAGCGGTTATTGCAATCGTTCGCTATCGCTAAGAACTTGTCCATCCCAGCAAGGCTCAACCTCACCACACCCGCATCGCTTCCAGGCTCAACGGTACAGCCAGATAAGACCATATGATCATACTGTTGCCAGACCCACCTTTTGGAGGCAATGGTGGGATGAGATAAGAGTTTCTCCAAAGCCTGCCCTACCCCATCACTCTTTAAATCAGGAACGGTCTCGACCGTCCACTTGCGAGCCTCCGCAATATGAACGGGTTCTTGGGCTGGCTGATCGTAAATCGGGGCCTCATCAGTCAGGGATTTTGCAGGCAAGTCCGCTACCACCACACCCTTGTGACGGACAACCATACGATCCCCTTCCTTTACTTCCCCTATTCTGGCGGCGTGCAAATCCCATTTTTCAAACACCTCTTCCAGCTCACGCTCCCGTCCCCGGTTCACAATGACCAACATACGCTCCTGACTCTCAGAGAGCATAATCTCATATGAATTCATCCCTGTTTCTCGCTGCGGGACGAGATCAAGATCAATCTCAATCCCGGAATTACCGCGAGATGCAGTCTCGCAAGTCGAACAAGTCAAACCCGCTGCACCCATATCTTGGATCCCGACGACCAACCCCGGAATGGCCATCATCTCCAAGCAGGCCTCGAGCAAAAGTTTTTCCATGAAAGGGTCTCCCTTTTGAACGGCGGGACGATCCTCAGCACTCTCCTCCGTCAGTTCGCGGGAAGCGAAACTAGCTCCGCCCAATCCATCGCGTCCCGTACCCGGGCCGACATAATAAACGGGATTTCCCACACCAGTAGCAGCCCCCTTTTGAATCTCTTCATGCCTAAGAATACCAGCACATAGGGCGTTAACCAAAGGATTACCCTCGTAACAATCATCAAAGTAAACATCTCCCCCCATATTGGGAATGCCTAAGCAATTGCCGTAATGGGAAATTCCGCTGACTACACCACGGAAAAGCCTTTTTACCTGGGCAGACTCAAGAGAACCAAAACGCAGTGAGTTGGTTAGGAGGATGGGACGGGCTCCCATGGTAAAAATATCCCGCACGATGCCTCCAACCCCAGTTGCAGCTCCCTCGAAAGGTTCAATTGCACTAGGATGATTGTGTGACTCGATCTTAAAAGCCACACCCCAACCTTCTCCAATATCGATCACACCTGCGTTCTCGTCACCCGCCTTGACTAAAACCTGACCAATTGAATCTTTGTCCGTCTTTTCAGTCGGAAAGAGACGGAGCAGCTTTCTAGTATTTTTATAGGCACAATGTTCGGACCACATCACTGAGAAGATCCCTAATTCCGTAAGATTGGGTTTCCGACCGAGAATCGTTAGAACATTTTCATACTCCTCAGGAAGCAAACCGTGCTGGTCGACGAGTTCGGAAGTAATCTCGACATTCAAGCAAGGTTCGGGATTAGGAGGAAGACTGGATGGAGGTTGAGCCGTCATGATGTTGAAAGTTCGACCTTCTGGGACTGTCGAATAGGTGCAAAAAATGCTCTAAGTACAGGTAATCCATCCTGGGCAGGATGATGTGCTTCGACTGCTCTTTCAGGGTGAGGCATCATGCCGTATACATTCCCAAGTGGGTTTCGAATGCCAGCAATGTCGTTAATAGAGCCATTGGGGTTCCCTATATAACGCAGAAGAACTTGACCATTTGCCTCCAATTCCGACAACACCTCCTCATCAGCACGGAAATTCCCTTCCCCGTGAGCAATCGGTAAATTCAGATTCGAGCCCAATTTCCCCCTATTGAAACGATCGTTCGAATCCTCAACCTTTAGAGGTTGATTGATACAGCGAAATTCAATGCATTCGTTCCGAACTAAGGCCCCCGGTAACAATCCAGCCTCACAAAGAATCTGGAATCCATTGCAAATTCCTAGAACTTGACCACCTTTCTCGGCAAATTCCTTCAAGTCGGCCATAATCGGGGAGAACCGGGCGATTGCTCCGCAACGAAGGTAGTCGCCAAATGAAAAACCGCCCGGTACGACTACCGCCTCAGTCTCCGACGGAAGGCGGGATTTATGCCAAATACGCTTAGCGGGAATACCCAAGACATCCTGCACCGCATGCTCGGCATCCCAATCGCAGTTGGAACCAGGGAATTGTATGATCGCTACTTTCATAAATTTGAATGGAGGCTATTCTTGTGACTCTTTTTCTTGGGCTTCTTCCCCAAAGACTTCCTCGACCACCGGATTGGTCAACAGACCCACTCCATCGATTTCAACCGTTACTTCGTCGCCTGGCACAAGAAAACGCTTGGGATCTCTTGCTTCGCCGACACCCGAAGGCGTCCCCGTTAGGATAAGCGTTCCAGGAAGCAAGGTCGTACTTCCGCTCAGAAAGGAAATAAGGGAAGGAATATCGAAAATTAAATCGTCAGTTGAGGATTCCTGCATTTTTTCATCGTTCACAAAAGTTCGAACAACTAGCTTGGACGGATCGGGGATTTCGTCTGCAGTAGCCAAGCATGGACCCGAAGGGCAAAAAGTGTCGAAACTCTTGCCACGGCAAAATTGCCCCTCCCCTTTTTCCTTCTGCCAATCCCTTGCACTGACATCGTTCACGCAAGTATACCCTAAGACATAGGACAAAGCCTCCTCGGGTTTCACATTTTTGCAAGGCCGACCAATCACTACCCCAAGTTCACCTTCATAATCGACCTTGTCACTCCGTAGAAATCGAGGAAGAACGATGGGGTCACCCGGATTTTGAATGGAAGTGGGGGCCTTCATGAAAATCATCGGATGCTTGGGCAACTCACGTCCGATCTCCTTTGCATGAGATTTGTAATTTAACCCCACCCCATAAATGCACCTAAAATCGATCGGTGTAAGCAATTGAAACGGGGTGATTCTCTCATCGGTTACTTCAAAATCCCCATCTTCCTTCTTCAAGATGCGTAAAGTCTGTCCCTCCTCGTCAAAGCGACCGAACCCCATGGTTCCAACCTGATCCAGGTAACGAAAGATCCTCACCCTTATTCTATTTCGAACCGATAATCCTCGATAACCGGATTACTGAGTAATCCATCGCACAATTCATCCAACTTCCTCCGGGTCTCCGGAGAATCTTCTCCGGGCATTTCGAAGGTCACGGTTTTACCCACCCGTACACCTTCAACCGATTCGAGGCCCAAGCTTTTAATCGCTTGTTCGACCGCGGCGCCTTGAGGATCCAAAACTGTTGTCTTGGGCGAAACAAAAACCGTTACCTTCACAAAGACATCTTAAAGAAGGGTCATCTTCCATCCTTTCAACCTTATTTTGCGCACGTTTGAAAAAAGTTTACTTTCTTAGCCTGCCGAACGGGACAAAGGATGGAAGTTCGCATGTTCGTCCAGAAGGCGTTCCGCCTCGACATGAGTATAGATTTGGGTTGTCCCAACATCCGCATGACCGAGCATTTCCTGAACCGCCCGAACATCCGCTCCACCCATCAGCAAGTGCGTGGCAAAGGAATGGCGCAACCCGTGAGGAGTAACATTTTTCTCAATGCCCGCCTTCTTGGCATAGCTCTTAACCAATACCCAAATCATTTTTCGCGATATACCCTTCCCCCTCATACTCAAAAACAACTCCCCTCCTGTTCCATCCTTAACCAAATGCGGACGCCCACCATGCAAATAATTTCGTATGGCTTGGCAAGCATGCCTGCCGACCGGTACGACTCTCTCCTTGGAGCCTTTTCCGAAAATACGAGCAAACCCCTCTTCTACATCAATAGCGGTCATAGGAAGATTGCAAATCTCCGAAACCCTAAGTCCACTCCCATACATTAACTCAAACAAAGCCCGATCTCTTTTTCCCAATGAAGTATTGAGATCCGGAGAGCAAAGAAAGGATTCTATTTCCTCAATAGCAAGACAACCAGGCAAAGATCGAGGCTTCTTGGGGTTGGTCATTAATTCTGTAAAATCTTCTTTGAGAACACCCTCCCCGACCAGATACTTCGCAAGCATACGAACGGCCGATAGCTTGCGTGACAAACTCGACACCGCATAAGCCTCTTGAGTTAAGGACGACAACCATTTGGACAGGTGCTCAATCCGTACTTCCCGCCAATTCGGCACGCCCTGCGAAAAAAGACAATCTGCACATTGAATCAGATCGGCTTCATACGATGTCACAGTGTTTCGGGCCAAGCCTTTCTCCAACTGCACCCAAGACAAGAAACCACTCAAGTCGGCCTCAAAAGGGGAAGGCAAGGCAAGTGAAGGCTCTCCCCGTTCCCTTCGCTTAACTTGGCTCTTCGCTCCCATAAGTCAAAATCAGGAAGGAGGAGTTACCGGCGACATTTCACCGGCAAACAATTTTCGGTAAATTCGATTGAGCGGAGTTCGAAGCCGACTGACCATAAACTTTTCTTTCCGAAGAGCTCCGTAGCCAAACCTGTAACTAGCCGCCAAACGGGGATAGGAAAATACACCCTGACTTTCAAGCATGCCCTTCAATCGTTTGAGGTAAAGCATACCCACTTCTAGGTTGGTCTCCCAATCAAAAGCTTGCCTGTAATGAAGTTCCGTAACATCGACCCAGGCAGCCTCGGTCAATTGCATCATGCCCCTGGCAACGGAGCTTTCTGCATTCGCGTCTAAACTACTCTCTGCGTGACATATGGCATAGACGAATTGGGGGTTAAGCTCCATTGACGGTGCCTCTTCGCTGATTTTTTGCCAGACTTTTTCCTCCGTAATGTAATGAGCGTTTCGGTCGAGAAGTTGGCACGACGCTAAACTTATCGACGCCAGACTGGCAAGCGAGAGAGCTTTCCACCATTTAAACCACACAAGACTAACAAACCACCAACTTTTTGCAGAAGCAAGTATTTTGATCGAATCAAAGATCTCTTTTGCTACAAAGCAAGGATCAGAAGTCCGACAAGAAAAAGCATGCCAACAAGGGCGGTCAAGCCCACCCGGTGAACCCCCAAACTGGTCCTTTTGTGAAGACTAGTCTTCGCCTCCGTTTTGGGCTTCTTTCCGAGTAAGCCCATTGCACACAACGGACCGGAAAGGGAATCGAGGAAATAAACATGACCGGCTTTTGTGAATTCAGTCACCTTCCGAACCACCTTGTCGATGAAGATGGCGTGTGCTTTCTCATTCAACCCATTCCAAAAAACAGAGCTTGATGAAAGAAAGATCCGACCCGCCTTTCGGTACAGCCAATCGATATCGAGATTGACGGAAGGAAGCTCCTTTGGGTATTTGCCCCATAGATTCAGCAAAGTGAAAGCCAAGGCGGAAAAAAGAAGGATCTCAAATTGAGTGATCACATGCGTTGCGTCATAGGGGGAATAGCCTGCGGCTCCATTGGGCAGCATGGAATACAACCACTGGTAATTACATCCCAAGAATACACAAAGGAAAGAAGATATTCCCATCGCAATAAGCATGTTAATGGGGGCTTCCTTAGGACGAAGGCCCGAGTCGTGGGCAAAGAAGGCAAAAAACGGGATTTTAATACCAGCATGGTGAAAGACTCCCGCAGAAGCAAAAAGCAGACAAAGCCAGATAAATGTGTGACCATTTTTTGCGGCTTCCGTTATAATTATGGATTTGCTTATAAAGCCACTGAATAAGGGGAATGCTGAAATAGAAGCGGCTCCCACAATGCAAAAACCAGTCGTCCAAGGCATTGATTTGTAAAGTCCACCCAAGTGCGAACCTCTGATTTCACCCGTCCTGAAAAGAACAGCACCCATACTCATGAAAAGCAAGCCCTTGTAGATGACATGGGTAAAGGCGTGAGCAATCGCTCCGTCAATCGCAAGCTCGGTGCCAATTCCGATCCCCACGACCATAAATCCGATTTGATTGATTTTGCTGTAACACAGAACTCGTCGAAGGTCGTTCTCAATTACAGCATAAAAAATCGGGAACATCGCCATCACCCCACCAATTATGATCAGAACCTCAGCACCAGGAAACAAGCGGGCAAGCATACAGACGGCACACTTGGTGGTGAATGCACAAAGCCAAACGGGGCCCGTCGGGGTTGCCTCCGCATAGCCATCCTTTAACCAAACATGCAAACCGGGGAAAGCAGCCTTGATTCCGACTGCGAGTAAAATCAGAAGGGCTCCTGGGTCTCCGGCTTCCAGAGCTTTCGTCAAAGGAGCTAAAGTGAGTGCAGTTTCACCTTCTCCATGGTAACGAATAATGATTCCAGCAAGAAGAAGAAGACCCGAAGAGACATGAAAGAAAAGGTATCGGAAACCCGATTCTTCCGACTCCTTGGTTCGTCTCCCCCAAATTTGAAAGACCGAAGTGAGGGCCAGAGCTTCCCACCAAAGAAAAAGGGAAAGCATACCGCCTGCAAAGGCAACTCCCACCGCAGAAGCAGCATATAGAAGTGCCATCGAAACTTGCCAGCGATCGCGAAGATGAAACGAGTAAATACCGGCAATTAAAGCTGCCACATGGAATAAAATACCAAAAAGCTTGGCCTGTTGATCAACCACCACCGATTTGATTTCAAAGCCAAAGAGCGAGAGCGTGGAAAAGGATCCAGTTTCCAGTTCAACAACGAACCAGAGACCTAACAATGGGGCAACGACCATAACAATGGAAGCCGCCCTTCCCTTCAATACGGCTGCCAGCAAGCCACCAATGAGTAGCATGCTCGCGGGATGACTCCCAAGTTCGATACCAGTCGCAAGAAAGTTCATTTCATTTCTCCCAATAATCCTCGTCCCTCATGAGAAACTTTTGCTCTTTCCAACCTCTCATTAGTTTTGAGACATAGACGAGGGCGACGCAGGCTGCGAAACCAAAAATACCATAGAAAGCAGGAATGATCTCTAAGTCGTGAATAAGAAGGTCTGCATCAAAGGACGAATGTTTGTGAAAAAATATACTGTAAACTAAGTCGACCAAAAGAACCAATCCGCAAAGTCCATAAAAGGCAGTAATAACCTTTCGAACATTTTTCGGCTGATCCAACCAATACTCGCTTTGGTCTGTCTTTTTAGTTTTTTTGCTCATTCTGACACGGCTTTGTTATTCTGATATCCCAGCCAACCGCAAGAGTGGAACGGAAAAGAAAAAGAGAAGGAAGCAACCAAGAGCGGTTAAGGCAAGAGGAACTACACAAGTCCACGGAGCCTCTTTGACTCCAGAATCTTCCTCCGATTCCTCGGTTCGAAAAAAGGCGGTGACGGCCACCGGTAAAAGATAAAAGACATTGAGCAATGAACTGATCAATAAAACAACCACCACCCACAGAGCGTCGCGGTCTAGAGCTCCCAAAGCAAGATACCATTTGCTCACAAACCCACCGAGGGGTGGTAAGCCAATCACGCTGAGCGAACCGATCATGAAGGCACCCATGGTGATGGGCATCTTCCTACCCAATCCGCGAAGTTGGCTGACATACTTCTTGCCTGTGGCCACGAAAATGGCTCCCGCACAAAAGAAAAGAGTGATCTTTCCACAGGCATGCATGGCGATATGCAGGACGGAACCTCCCATCCCGTTTTCTGTTGCTAAGGTAACCCCTAAAGCTACGTAACCGAGTTGACCAATGGTCGAAAAAGCCAGCCGACGCTTTAGGTTGTCTTGCGAAAGTGCGATAAGGGAAGAGATGAGGATGGTGGCACAGGCAATCCCGATCATCCAGTCCTCCCCATTGAGGGATTGAAGAACTTCGGTTCCGAATACATCGGCATAGACCCGATATAGGCAAAAGACGCCGACTTTAACCACCGCCACGGCATGCAAAAGAGCGGATACGGGAGTGGGAGCTACCATGGCACCAGGCAACCAGGAGTGTAAAGGCATGAGCCCAGCCTTGGCGAAACCGAAAGTAAAAAGAAACAGAAGAATGATCTGGGTCGTCTGACTGAAATCTCCATCTCCAACTTTTCCAACGTCACCCAGAAAATCCATTGTGGTTTGCCCTCCGTCCAACCATACATAACACCAGCTCAGAGCAGGGAGAAGCAGGCAGAGCGACGTAAAGAGCAAATAACCCAGGTAAGTCCTACCACCCGTACGGGCGTCTTTGTCCTGCATGTGAGTGACCAGAGGAAAAGTGGAGACCGAAAGCATCTCGTAAAAGA